>Ga0065721_10004158_pt1 | contig 63927 bp, 52 predicted proteins | sample Mesricmetagenome_FD_59108 | JGI IMG/M metagenome (GOLD analysis project Ga0065721, IMG submission 59108) | Mesophilic microbial community from rice straw/compost enrichment Sample: eDNA_1 v2 (version 2) | ecosystem: Engineered > Solid waste > Grass > Composting > Bioreactor | place: USA: Davis... | reverse complement strand
TCTTTATCACCGGGCTTCAATTTGGGTTTCAGCACACGTAACAAGGCTCTGTATTCACGGAGTATCAGCTTCTTCTCCTGCTCTTCATTAAGATTATACTTCGGTATCGCTGCTACTGAATCCATCGTCTGCTAATTTACACAAAAATGACCTACTTTTGCAGGCCTTCGGGTTTGAGGTTTGCGGGTACAAGTTACAGGTTATGAAACCATCTTTAACCAGTTGCAACCCGGAACATGACCCCTGTAATGAACTAACTGCGCATGTGGCGTAATTGGTAGCCGCGCCAGACTTAGGATCTGGTGGAGCAATCCGTGGGGGTTCGAGTCCCTCCATGCGCACTTAAAGAAACAGTTGTATTATTCAGCTGTTCAACACAGGTTTTACTGAATATCCCGGCAAGATGTTTTGTCTAATGCCATTTCCCACTAATTCCTGCTTTGCCTGAAATCGTGTTCTTCCTGGAACAGGATTTTTTATAAGCATCTACACACTGTACATCGAAAGATTTACCTGAAACAGGATTTCAATAGCACCTGTGTTCCCTTCTTCTTCAACGAAAAATTTATGCCCGGTAGCATTTTGTAAGCGGGCGAACACAGCCAGATAGAGTTTCAATGCCCCACTGTGTACACAGAAAAATTCAATAACCTTAGCTAAATCAAAAAAACGAATGGCACCCGCATCGCTTTCTTCTACAACCAAAAATTGATGCCGGTAGCGTAAGCATGCCCCGAACCACGAATTGCAAAGCTTTATTGTGTACGCAGCAAAGCAACTGCTGCATGCCATCCAATGAAGCCTATTGTACCACGTCATTGAGAAACTGTTCGCACCGCCTGCTCAAAAATAGCAGCCCCCCTGCCGCCCGCACATTGATCTTTTTTCCCCGCAATCGTCTTAACTTGAGTAAGCGTAACAGCACAAGGAACTAAAACCATTGTGTTATGAAAACCTTGCTCGTTCCCACCGATTTTTCGCCGGCGGGCCGAAACGCCACCGATTATGCCGCAGCACTTGCCCGCCATTTTTCCGCCAAACTGGTGCTCTTTCATGCTTACATGGTGCCCACGCCGGTAAGCGAAGTGCCCTATGCCATGGCAACAGTGGAAGATTTGCAGCAACAACACGAAGCAGATATACGGAAAGAAGCCAATTACCTTTTCGAAAAATACGGCATCCAGGCCGAATGGCTCGTGCGGATCGGGGTGGCTTCCGATGAAGTGCGCGAATTGTGCAGGGAAAAGAATGCCGACCTGGTGATCATGGGCATGAAAGGCGCCGGCGGACTGGAAAAGATCATCGGCAGTACAACGATCAGCATTATACGAAAATTACATACACCCGTACTGGTAGTTCCGGGCGATGCCCGCTATAGTCCCATTACAGATATTGTGTACGCCAGCGACTTCAGCTACAACACATCGGTACAACTTTTCCGGCCATTGCTTGCAATCGCAAAACAATACGGCGCAAAAATTCATATCCTGAATATTACCAAATCACCCGAAAAAATGGCCGATGTGGAAATTGCCGGAAAGCAGCATACAGAGCATATTTTTGAGGGTCTTGATCACGACTATGTTGCAATCATAAGTGATCATGTAACCAAAAGCATCAGCGATTATGTGCACCAGAAGCCGGCGCAGTTACTGGCGATGGTGGCCCATAAACATACTTTCTTCGAACGCATTTTTTCCCGCGATCATACCAAAGCAATGGCTTATGAAACCCATATCCCATTGCTGATTCTGCAGGGTAAATAGGACGGGCCTGTCAGAGGTCTTTTTTGTCTGTGCCCACATGCAGGGCAGGCCAAACTATTTTCAGGTGAGCGTTTCTGTCAGCTTTCTAAAGTTGCACAATTATCCTGTTCGGCCAATCCGAAATGTGGACCAGCGGCATGGCGTGAAGAAAATTTTTCAGTACTGGTAAATGAAAGCAGGATAACAGCCACCCTGACGGCTAATTTTTTGCCGTTAACGTTGACTGGCAATTAACAGGTTCAGATCTGTATACTTGAGATCGAAGCGTTGACTGAGGTGAAAATTGGTAAGTGCGCCTTTGAAAAGATAAATACCACTGCGCAGATGCACCTTGTGCCATACCAGGTTTTCAAAGCCTCCCTCTTCACCGGCTTCCAGCAACAGCGGCATCAATACGTTGCTGATGGCTTGTGAAGCAGTGCGGGCAAACCCCGAGGGAATATTAGGCACGCAATAATGGATCACACCATATTTCATGAAGATCGGTTGCTCGTGACTGGTAATTTCCGAGGTTTCAAAACAACCGCCGCGGTCGATACTAACGTCAATGATCACACTGCCGGGGCGCATATTGCTCACCATTTCTTCCGTAACCACCACGGGCGTACGGCCGGTAGAAGAAGCCAGTGCGCCAACTGCCACTTCGCAGGTCTTGAGTTGCTTGGCCAGAATGCGCGGCTCCATTACAGAAGTCCACATGCGCTGGCCTATATTATTCTGTAGCCGTTTTAACCGGTAAACACTGTTGTCGAACACCTTTACGGAGGCGCCAAGGGCTAATGCCGCACGGGCAGCAAATTCGCCCACAATGCCAGCACCCAGGATAATAACCTTGGTTGGCGGAATACCGGAGATGCCGCCCAGCAGCACACCTTTTCCATGATTGGCAGAACTGAGGTATTGCGCAGCAATGAGCATTACGGCGCTGCCGGCAATTTCACTCATGCTACGAACGATGGGAAGGCTATCGCTGTCGTCTTTCAGATTTTCGAAGGAAATGGCAGTAATGCGTTTATCCATCATCCGCTGCAGCAGTTCGGCCTTCATGGCGGAAAGGTGTATGGGAGAAATGATTACCTGGTTAAACTGGAGATAAGGAAGGTCTTCTTCCACCACCGGCGCACTTTTTACCAGTATGGGCGCTTTATATACTTCGGCCTTATCGTACACGATCCTGGCCCCCGCCTCGCTATAATCGCGATTGCGGAAATGGGCCGCCTCGCCGGCATTGTTTTCAATAACTACTTCATGCCCGTTGCTTACCAGTACACCCACCGCATCGGGCGTGAGCGCAATACGGTTTTCCTGGAATGCCGTTTCCCTGGGAATACCAATGTGCAACTGTGCCCCTTTCGGTTTAATATCCAGCGTTTCCTCCAGGGTTTCATAACTAAAAGAGGTGCTGATGATTGGTTTCTGTTGGGACATGAATGTAACTGAGTTTAAAGAGTATGGAACACCGGGCCCGGTGTTCTGCTGTTCATATGCATTCCGGAAATGGCGCCACAATTTACAACTTTTCGTCTATTGCGGTGAAAGTCAATATCCGACGAAAATGTGACAAACGGATAATGGGAAAATTTCACTGCCTGAGGAGCGCCTTCCCTGCGCTGTGCTGATGCCATTCCCATCCTGCAGAATACTATCAGGGCCAGTACAACCGGCAGCTATGGCAGGGATGCAATTCTTACCCTGTAGCAACGATACCACGGTCAGTACAGCGCGCCGCTGTAGCAGGGATGCAATTTCTACCCGATAGCAATGGAACGCGTATGGGCATCCACAGCTGTAATACGTACAGGAACAGTACCCTCCGGTAACAGCCCGGCCGCTTTTTCGGGCCACTCCACCAGGCATATCTGACCCGAATAGAGGCAGTCTTCCACGCCCGCACGTACTGCATCTTCTTCACTGTTGAGCCGGTATAAATCCATATGAAAAATGGTGCCGCCGGGCCAGGCATATTCATTGATAATCGAAAAGGTGGGACTGGTGATGGCATCCGTTACGCCTTTCTCTTCGCAAAGGCTTTTGATGAAAGTGGTTTTACCCGCGCCCATCGGGCCGTAAAAGGCAAACACTTTATGCCGGGCATTATGCTGCCAGAAAGCATGGGCAGCTTCCCTGATGGTATCGAGGGTAAATGTTAATTCCATGGGCTCAAAAGTTTAAGTCTCCACCAGCTTTGCAATGTCGATGTTTAAGTAAAACTTAATTCCAGGAGCGCAAAAATATTGCGGTTTGCCTGAACCGGCCGGTTAAAGATACAAGTCTGCTGATCTGCAGTGACTTTCGATACTATAACCCTGTTATTTTAATCTTTTGCGGCTTTACAATCCATTGCCCCTGCTCCATTTTGCAACAACGTGTACATATTAGTTGTTGGTGGGTAAAGCGTTGTAGCTGCTGATCGGTAAATTTGCCTTTGGACAAACTATGGAACCAACAAAGAAAAAAGTCACCTGGAAGGTAGACGGCATGACCTGCTCCAACTGTGCCCTCACCATACAACAATACCTGAAAGGAGAAGGCATGCTCGACATAAAAGTAGACCTGCTGGGCGGGGATGTGAGCTTTGATCTTTCAGGCAACAAAAACGAAAGCCAGATCATCAAGGGAATCGAATCACTGGGGTATACCGTGCAAACGGGAGAACCGGCATTGCAGCCGAAGCGGCGCAGGTGGTTTACCACACACAAACAACGCTTCCTGTTTTGCCTGGTCTTTACCCTTCCGCTGATGCTCCACATGTTTGACCGGTGGATACATATCCACTGGCTGATGAATCCATGGGTACAACTGGGCCTTACGATTCCTGTGTATGTAGTGGGTATGGATTTCTTTGGACGCAGCGCCCTTAAAAGCATCCGCAACGGAATGCCCAATATGAATGTGCTGGTGGCTTTGGGCGCCACAGCTGCTTTTATATATAGCCTGACCGGCGCCTTGCTGCAGCTTGGCGAAAATTACTTATTCTTTGAAACCACCGCTTCTATCCTGACACTGGTATTCCTGGGTAATTACCTGGAAGACGCCTCCATTCAATCTACCCAGCGCGAACTCAACAAACTGGCCCGCTCCCAGAAAGTGATGGCCAATATGATTGCGTTTGATGAAAATCACCAGGAAGTTATTCTCCCCGTAGAAAATACAGCGCTTCGTTCCGGCGATCTCATATTGATCAAAAGCGGTGAACAGGTTCCCGCCGACTGCAAAATTTTATGGGGCGAAGCCACCATGAATGAATCCATCATTACCGGCGAAAGCCTTCCCATTACCCGCAAGGCTAAAGATATATTGATTGGTGGCAGCCTGGTAACAGACGGCACGGTAAAGGCACAGGTCACCGCCGAAGCCAAAGACTCCGTGCTGGCCAACATTATCAACCTGGTAAAACGTGCACAGGCTGAAAAACCGCCGGTACAGCAACTGGCCGATAAGATAAGCGCCATTTTTGTTCCGGCAGTGCTGGGCATTGCCGTGGTAACATTTGTCGTGAATTATATTGTGCTGGACAGTTTTACAGAAAGCCTTATGCGCAGTATAGCGGTGCTGGTAATTGCCTGTCCCTGCGCCATGGGATTGGCCACGCCAGCCGCCATTGCGGTTGGTTTGGGAAGAGCCGCCCGCAACGGCATATTGTTTCGCAACGCCAAAAGCCTGGAATTGTTCCGCAATATCAAACAGGTAGTGTTCGACAAAACAGGCACGCTCACTACCGGTAAGTTTGTGCTGGCCAATTATGAAATCATTGCCGAAGGCATCAGCGATGATGAGTTCCGGCGCATTGCCTTTTCGCTCGAAAAATATTCCAATCACCCTATAGCAAAATGCATTGCGCAAAACTGGAAGCGAAAAGATGAACTGCGTTTTGCAAAAATTGAAGAAGTGAAAGGGCTTGGTATGAAGGCCACCAGTAAAGAAGGCGACCACTACACAGCAGGCTCCTATGAAACTGCTATGGCTTTTACCAAAGACAACACGCACAATGTTTATATCCTCAAAAACAATCAGTTGATCGGATGGATCGATGTAAAAGATGAAATACGCCCTGAAGCCATCGGCGTGGTGCAATACCTGCGTCAAAGAGGTATACACACCATTTTACTGAGCGGCGACCGCGAATACAAATGCAAACAACTGGCTGATTTTTTAGGTATAGATGAAGTAATTGCCGAGAAAAAGCCCGATGAAAAGCTGTCTGTTTTAGAAGACCTTACACTGAAAGGCCCCACTGCCATGGTAGGTGACGGCATCAACGATGCCCCTGCCCTTGCTAAAGCTACCATTGGCATCTCGCTGAGCGATGCTTCGCAACTGGCCATGCAAACAGCCGATGTAGTGCTGATGAACCAGGGGGTGAAAAACCTGCCGCTTTCGCTTGGGCTGGGCCGTCATACCTATCTTACCATCAGGCAAAACCTGTTCTGGGCATTTTGTTATAACATCGTAGCCATACCTGTGGCTGCATTCGGATTGCTCATTCCCACTTTTGCCGCCCTGGTAATGGGCCTCAGCGATGTGGTGCTTGCCGTAAATTCTGTAAGGTTGTTTGTAAAGAAAGTGGAATGACAGTATCCGGTTGTACTGTCATTCTGTTCTCAGGCTTTTGGCAGGATTGGCCTTCGCAGCCTTGATAGCCAGCATCAATACAATGGCCAGCGCCACCAGCAATGCAATAATACCGGCCATAACAGGCATCCATACACTAACATCAATCCTCACGGCAAAGTCCTGCAGCCAACGGCCCATCACTATTAATACCATGGGCGCTGCAATAGCGGTAGCAACCATAATAATCAGTACATAATTCTGCAACAACATCCGCAGTATATCCGGCACACCTGCGCCCAGTACTTTACGGATACCAATTTCCTTTACGCGCTGGCGCGCAAACAAGGCTACCAGGCCAAACATACCCATGGAGGCTATCAACACAGTAAGTATGCTTACATAGTTGGTCACTTTCAAAATGCCGTTCAGCAAAGTATACTGCTGATCGATGCGGCTTTCGAGCAATTCATAGCTGAACGTCCTGCGCGAAGGCATCTCATTAAACCCTGCCTGTAGCAGTTGCACTATTTCGTTCGTGCGCGCAGGATCAATGCGTAAACTCAACCAGGTATATCCCAGTTGCTGCGCTTCGCCATACCGGTGCATCAATGGTTCTACATTCCGGGTGAGGTCCTGGTAATGGAAATCTTCCATAACGCCGATCACCGTTACTGTTTCATTGCTGCCTTTGGCTTTGAGTTGCTTGCCGGCAGCAGAGGTCCAGCCGAGCGCCTGCATCGCTTTCCGGTTGATAATAATGTTTGATGCTTCCTGCTCAAAAGGCACATTGTTGAAATTCCGCCCTTCAATAACGGGAATTTCATAGACCGGCAACATCCCTGCATCTGTATACGCCACCCGAATTTTGGCTTCTTTTCCCGTTACGGGATCGTAATAGGTATTATAATTGGAATGGTAAGCAGTAGGAATATCTTCGCTGGTGGAAATGGATTTGATATAGGGATTGGCACGCATATCGTTGAGCAGTGCATTGAACCGCGCATGGGCAGCGGAAAAGTCTTTATAGGCCAGGTGCATGGGCACCACCAGCACATTTTCCTTGTTGAAGCCCATGGCCGCGCTCTTCATGTGATTGATCTGCCTGCTGAGAATGATACTAACGCCAATAAAGGTAATGGCCAGCACAAACTGGATGGTTGCAAATACATTCCGCGTAATGCTTCTATTTCCTGTTCTGCTTATCTGCCCTTTTACAATGTCGGTAACCTTGAGCGAAATCAGATGAAATGCAGGATAACTACCGGCAATGATCACGATTATTAACCCGGCTGCAACAAACCCCAGCGCCAAAGGATAATCGCGCTGTATATCGGGCAGCATGGCGCCAAAACGGTCGGCAATCATGGAGTTGATTTGCGGCAACAACACAGCATTGAACAGGAGGAATGCCAGTAGCATCGAAACAAAAATCAGCATGGCGTTCTCCACGCAAAACTGCATAATGATCTGCCGTTTGCTGCTGCCCAGCATTTGCTTTACTGCTACTTCTTTGGCACGCGTGAACATGGTAGCTGCATTCAGGTTTACCAGGTTGGCCACAATGATGAGCAGGATGAAAAGAATGGTACCTATCTGTCCTTTTACAATTACCTGCACCAGGTTGCCGGCCTCATTTCGTACAAAATCATTTAAAGGCGTCAACATCAGCCGCTCGTTGCGATTATCGGCATGATAATGCTGTTGCACAATGTTGTTCAATTGCGCGCTGACCAGTTGCGCATCGGCGCCGGGCTTCAATAGGAAATAATTCTCGGCAAAAGTGTTGTACCAGTCTGCCATCTCCCTGAATTCGGGGTTATCCATCAACAAGGCGGAAGTCAATAACACTTCGGGCCTGAAAGTGGAATTGCCCGGTATGGGTTCCATTACGCCGGTTACGGTCAGTTGAATGGAATCGTCGGCAATAAGCGTCTGTCCCACCACATTTGTCTGGCCAAACAGCTTTAGGGCCACATCGGTGCTTAATACCACGCTGTGCTTTTGCTGCAATGCGGTAAGCGGGTTGCCATAAGCTAACGGGAACGTAAACACGCGAAAGAAACCAGGTTCCACATACCAGGTGGTTTGCTGAAATTCCTTTTGACCGTGCTTCAGCCAGGGATTATTCCAGGTTTGCGTATGGGTCCCGGCTTCAATCTGCGGACAGGTCCGCAAAGCCTCCTGCAAAAACGGGAAAGGCGTTTGCTTGTGAATACCGCCATTGGCCGATTGTGTTCGCACATAGTATATCCGCTCCTTGTTTTGAAACTGGCTGTTAACGGTTATGAACTGGTACAGCAAAAACGCCAGCACCATTATGGCAGAAAGCCCCAGCGTAAGACCTACCAGGTTGATCAGCGAAAATCCTTTGTATTTAACCAGGTTTCTGTATCCCGATTTCAGGTGGTTGATAAACATGGCCATGATATAGTCTTTTGATATCTGTTCAGTTATTCACTGCGCAATGCTTTCTCAGGACTGGCAAGCGCTGCCTTTACCGATTGAAAACTTACCGTTGCCAAAGCAATTAAACGAAAACGGTTCCGGTTACAGCAAACACGCCCCAACCGATGGAAATACCATAAGCATAATCCTGCAACCAGTTGTGCATGGCCCACCAGGCCAGCGGCGATAAAAAACACCCTTCCGGTTCGCCATCTTCTCAATGGAAAAACATGCCAGCTATTAACATGCTGATAACCATATCATTAAAAATTAGCCAAACTGTTTGCTGTTCGCTTATGATACAATCATTGGTTCATTTCGCAACAACATCCGTTCATCTATTATCTTCACGGCAAATTGCGCCATGCCGTCGTTGATTCATAAGATTCTGAAAACGTATTGGGGGTATGATGCGTTCCGACCTATGCAGGCGGAGATCATACAAAGTGTACTGGAAGGGAAAGACACGCTGGCCTTGCTTCCCACCGGTGGTGGCAAATCCATTTGCTTCCAGGTGCCCGCCATGGCCCGCGAAGGGCTTTGCCTGGTGATCAGTCCCCTGATTGCCCTGATGAAAGACCAGGTGGAGAACCTGCGCAAAAAAGGAATTACCGCCTTCGCCATTTATAGCGGCATGAGCCGTCGTGAGGTGATCAATACATTGAAAATTGCCGGCAACAGCAATTGCAGGTTTTTGTATGTATCGCCCGAGCGCCTGGAAACGACTTTATTCAAAGAGTACTTACCCGCATTGGGCATCACCCTGATTGCTGTTGATGAAGCACATTGTATTTCGCAATGGGGCTATGATTTCCGCCCGCCCTACCTCCGCATAGCAGCCTTGCGCGAAGAATTGCCCGGTGTTCCGGTGCTGGCACTAACGGCCTCGGCCACCCCGGCTGTACAGCAGGATATTTGCGATAAGCTGGCCTTTGGTCAGTGGCAGGTATTTCGTAAATCATTTGAGCGACCGAATCTTTCCTACAGCGTGTTTGCAGTGGAATCGAAGTATACCCGCATTGCTGAAATCCTGCAAAAGGTGCCCGGGTGCAGTATTGTGTACTGTAAAAGCCGGAGAAGGACCAAAGAGATCAGCGACCTGCTGAACATGCAGGGAATTGTGAGCGATTATTATCATGCCGGCCTTAGCCAGGAAGAACGCAATGCAAAGCAGGAAAAATGGATCCGCAATGAAGTGCGCACCATTGTTTGCACCAACGCGTTTGGCATGGGCATAGACAAGCCGGATGTGCGACTGGTGATTCATGCCGATGTGCCCGATTGCCTGGAAAATTATTACCAGGAAGCAGGCCGAGCCGGTCGCGATGAAAAAAAGTCCTATGCCGTTTTATTGTACAATGAAAAAGACCTGGACGAATTGCGGGCGCTGCCAGACATTCGTTATCCCGCCGTTGAACAGGTGCGCGTTGTTTACCAGGCATTGATGAATTATTTGCAGGTACCTGCCAACTCCGGGGGAGGAAGCTATTATTCCTTCGATCTGACCGACTTCATACAGAAATTCAAACTGGATGCGCAACTGGCCATTTACAGCATCAAGGCGCTGGAACAGGAAGGGCTGCTGGCCTTCAACGAACAGATTTTTTTACCGGCACGGGTGCAGTTTGTAACCGGTAAAGATTATTTGTACGAATTTGAAAATACCTATCCTGAACTGGAGCCGCTGATCAAAACGCTGCTGCGCAATTACGAAGGCATTTTTGATCACCCGGCCAATATTCATGAAAAAAGCATTGCGGCAATACTAAGGCAAAGCACAGAGCAGGTAATCCGCGATCTGAAAAAACTGCATGGCGCCGCTATTATTGAATACACGCCGCAAAAAGATACGCCACAGATTTATCTTACAGTTGATCGCATCAGAACAGAAGCGCTGCACATTAATTCCGTTAATTATGCCAAACGAAAGGAGCAATATATAGAACGGATTGCCGCCATGGTCCGCTTTGTGCGGGAAACAACCCAGTGCCGCAGTCGCATTATCGCCTCCTATTTTGGCGACGATGGCGTGAAGCCTTGCGGCATTTGCGACAATTGCCTGCGCAATAAAAACAAAACGCTTACGCCCGAAGAATTTGAGCAGATCGAGCAAACGGTCATTGCCGCCCTGAAAACAAAAACGCAATCTGTAACCGAACTGATGAATTCCTTTTCAGGCATCCGAAAAGAAAAGGCCTGGAAGGTGCTGGAATTTATGCAATCGGAAAATAAAGTGGCGGTAGATGAAAAAGGGGTGATCAGATTGAAGTGAAAAATTTCTGCGATGCGCCCGTCTCTGCATTGCTAATACCTTCTCTTCCTGCTGCCCAACCCTAATGCGCCTAACAAACTTCTGGTAATAATGCTGACGGCCGTGCGCCCGATCTGGCGCGTAACAGAATTGTCCAGCACCTGCTCCAGGGGCGATTTTTCCCTGCGACCACCCGAAGTTTTCTTTCCTTCTTTTTCTTTTTCCGCAGATTTTGCTGCCGCCTCCTGCAATCTTGCAGTGAGTATTTCATGCGCACTTTCACGATCGGTTACAGTCGCATACTTCTTCACCAGGGAAGAACGGGCAACGAGGTGATCAATTTCTGCTTCCGTCAATACATCCATTCTGCTCCGTGGCGGCACCAGCATGGTATGCACCAGCGGCGTAGGAATGCCTTTTTCATTGAGAGCGGTTACCAAGGCTTCGCCAATACCCAATTGTGTTAACAGATCTTCTGTTTTATAAAAGGCCGTCTCAGGATAATTGGCAGCTGCCTGTTTGATGGTTTTGCGATCAGCAGCCGTAAAGGCGCGCAGCGCGTGTTGCACTTTCAAACCGAGCTGACTGAGCACCGGCGCGGGTATATCCTGCGGATTTTGCGTGCAGAAAAATATACCTACGCCTTTCGAGCGGATGAGTTTGATGACTGTTTCCACCTGTTGCAGCAACGCTTCGGTAGCTTCCTGGAATACCAGGTGGGCCTCATCTATGAACAGCACGAGTACCGGTTTGTCGGTATCGCCTGCTTCCGGCAGGGTAGCGTACAGCTCTGCCAGCAATTGTAACATGAACGTAGAAAACAGCTTGGGGCGGTTTTGCATGTCCGTTACCCGGAGCACACTGATTATACCGCGACCATCGTCTGCTATGCGCATCAGGTCGTCGATGTCGAAAGATGGTTCGCCAAAGAAAACATCGGCGCCCTGCTGCTGCAGTTCAATGATTTTCCGGAGAATAGTGCCGGTGCTGCTGGTGGAAATTTTTCCGTATTCTTTTTCTATTTCCTTTTTGCCTTCATTGCCGATGTACTGCAGTACTTTGATGAAATCCTGCAGGTCGAGCAGCGGCAGCTGGTGATCGTCGCAGTACTTAAAAATGAGTGCTACCAGTCCTTCCTGCGTATCGTTCAGGTTGAGGATTTTAGACAACAACACAGGCCCGAATTCAGTAACGGTGGCCCGTAACCGCACTCCTTTTTCGTTGCTCAGGCTGAGCAATTCCACCGGGAAAGCAGCAGGTTGGTATTCCATTTCCATCAGCTGTACCCGCTCACTGATCTTTGGATTGAGGGACCCGGCCGCTGCAATACCGCTCAAATCGCCTTTGATGTCCATAAGCAATACGGGCACAGAGGCATCGCTCAACCCTTCTGCTATCAGTTGCAGGGTTTTGGTTTTGCCGGTGCCCGTAGCCCCTGCAATCAACCCGTGACGGTTCATGGTTTTGAGGGGAATTGACACAGGCGTGCCGGGCACTACTTCGCCATTGAGCATAGCAGAGCCGATACGGAAAGATTCGCCTTTAAAGGTGTACCCTTCCCGTATGGAGGCAACAAAGGCTTCTTTATTTGACATAAAAATGGGGGCTAAGAATTATAATGCAGTTTACTTATCCTCCAACTATACGACCACCTCACACAGGTTGGCGGCAGTTACCTTTAAAAAATCGCTGGCAACCTGAAACGCCGCCTTCCATTTCGCATTTTCATATTGCTCATTCCCCTGGCACATCTTCGCATTTACCCATCAGCACTAAATATCCTCCTCCCTTTCCAGCATCAATATGGCGCTTTGGGGAACGATATAGTATTTTTCTCCTTCGTACAACACTTCGGTGGCGCCGCTCAGCAGAAATACCGCAAGATCGCCCTCGCGCGCCTGCAGTGGTACATATTTCACCTGTTCTTCGCTGCTTTTCCAGGGCTCGTCTTCTACCGGCAGCGGAATAGCATACCCAGGCCCTGTTTTGATAACATATCCCTGCTGCACTTTTTCCTTTTCCTGCACGCCCGGGGGCAGGTACAGGCCGCTTTCGGTACGTTCGTTTGGTTTGGAGGGGCGGATCAGTACGCGGTCTCCGATAACAATCAGTTTCTTGAACTTATTGTCTGGTGTTAATCGCATAGGTTAAATAATTATTGCGCGAACGCGGGTTGGTTACCGCGTCTTACGCGAATGAACGCGAATTTAGGACGAATGATGATAATAAAATTCAATGCCCTATGGCATACTAAAGAACCATTTGAAAGCAGGTTTTGTTATTGAACTCCAATGGCGCCGCATGCGCCTGGCGCCATTCACTCCATTGCGATGTACGCGCCCTTATACGCGTATTCCGTGCCTCCCGTTCGCATGCTTTGCATTGATTATTAACAAAATATTACACGGCGATTGTTTCTTTTGGCAAATGAATTACTTTTATTTAGGCAATAATTTTATTCTATAGACAAAAAACACTTCACATGGAAGGAAAGAAACCTAAAATTCTGTTGTGCGAGGACGACCAGAACCTGGGCATGGTATTGAAGAATTACCTGGAGTTGAACGATTTTGATGTGGTCCTGGAGCGCGACGGACGTCTGGGCCTCGCTGCTTTTCAGCGCGAGAAGTTCGACCTCTGCCTGCTGGATATAATGATGCCGCATATGGACGGGTTTACCCTTGCAGAAGAAATCCGCGATGTGGACCCGGATATTCCTCTCTTCTTCCTCAGTGCCAAAACCATGAAGGAAGACATTATCCAGGGATACAAACTGGGCGCCGATGATTATATCACCAAACCCTTCGATAGTGAAGTGTTGCTGCTGAAGATCAAAGCCATCCTCAAGCGGAACGAAGAAGTATCAAAAGAACAGGAAAACAAGGAATACGACCTGGGCAGCTATCATTTCAATCCCAAATTGCGCGAACTGAGCCATAACGGTAAAACGCAAACCTTGTCGCCCAAGGAAAACGAGTTGCTGAAAATGCTGTGCGAACATATGAACGACCTGCTGCCGCGTGAACAGGCCCTGAAGAAAATATGGGGCAGCGATACCTATTTCAACGGTCGCAGTATGGACGTGTACATCGCCAAGCTTCGCAAGTATCTCAAAGAAGACAACACCATCGAAATAGTGAATATTCACGGCAACGGCTTCAGGCTGGTAGCGCCCGTGAATGCCTAATGCAGCAATTGCTCAATGGTACAATGGCTATATTGTTGTAAGACGGAACGAACAACAGTATAGCCATTTAATATTTTCAACCTTCTTACTTAAAACAATGTTTGTGCTGCGCCCGGCCGCTCCTTACCTACATGCTCATACGCTTTTTGGGTTGCTTCGCGTCCGCGTGGCGTACGTTTGATGAAACCTTCCTGTATCAGGAACGGTTCATATACTTCTTCCAGTGTTCCGGTTTCTTCTCCAACGGCTGTGGCTATGGTGGTGATGCCCACCGGGCCTCCCTTGAATTTTTCAATAATAGTAAGCAGGATGCGGTTGTCCATTTCGTCCAGCCCGTGTTCATCCACATTGAGGGCTTTCAACGCATGTTGGGTAATGGCAAGGTCTATATTGCCATTGCTGAGCACCTGTGCAAAATCGCGCACGCGGCGCAGCAAACCGTTGGCAATACGTGGTGTGCCCCTGCTGCGGCGCGCAATTTCATGTGCTGCCTCAGAGGTGATCTTCACGCCTAAAATTTTTGCAGAACGGTTTATGATGTTTTGCAAGGTATCAGCCGAATAATATTCCAACCTCGATTTGATGCCGAAGCGCGAAAGCAGGGGCGCCGTCAACAAGCCACTGCGGGTGGTGGCGCCAATCAGTGTAAAGGGATTGAGATTGATTTGTATGCTGCGTGCATTGGGACCCGAATCGATCATGATATCGATGCGGTAATCTTCCATGGCCGCATATAAATATTCTTCTACTACGGTGCTGAGCCGGTGGATTTCATCTATAAACAACACATCATGGGGCTCCAGGTTGGTGAGCAGTCCGGCCAGGTCGCCGGGCTTTTCAATAACAGGACCGGAAGTTTCCTTGATGTTTACGCCCAGCTCGTTGGCCACAATACGGCTGAGGGTAGTTTTACCCAATCCCGGAGGTCCGTGAAAAAGAATATGGTCCAACGCTTCTCCGCGTATACGGGCGGCCTTAATAAAAATCTTCAGGTTTTCAATAATCTGCGATTGTCCGGCGAAGTCGGTGATTTCGCGGGGACGAATATTATTTTCGAATTCCTTATCCGCAGCGGAAAGAAACGCTTTGTCGGTATTTAAGTTTGGATTGGCCATCTGTTCACTGCAACTTTGTGTTTCAGTCGCAATACGATCAAATCTACACAAAAGTACAGGAAAACCATGCGCACGCATTTCTTGCAACATGCATCATTTGAAACACCGGGTTATTTGCTGCAATGGGCACAGCAACAACAGCATACTATATCCATTACGCGTTTGTACGAAAATGCTGATTTTCCACCAGTAGAATCCATCGACTGGCTGGTGGTAATGGGTGGGCCCATGGGTGTGTATGATGAAAACAAATTTGCGTGGCTAAAGCCGGAAAAGGAATTTCTGCAGGCGGTAATCCGTTCGGGGAAAAAAGTGTTGGGCGTATGTCTCGGTGCACAATTAGTAGCCGAAGCGCTGGGCGCCCGAGTATATCCGCACACTGAAAAGGAGATCGGCTGGTGGCCGGTACAAAAAGTGGACAACGGAACCACCTCTGCGTTGGCACAACTGCTACCTGAAACACTGGTCCCCTTTCACTGGCATGGCGATACCTTTGATCTGCCTGCAAAAGCCGTTCATTTGCTCAAGACTTCCATCTGCCCCTACCAGGCATTTCTGTACGATAACCGGGTAATGGGACTACAGTTTCACCTCGAAGCTACTCCTGAACTGGTTGCCGATATGGTGGCCCATGGAAAAGAAGAACTGGCAATCAAAAGTCGCGGCATTCAACCGGAAGAAACCATACTGCAAAACCATGAGCATTATGCGGCCAACCATGCATGCCTGGATAAATTGCTACCATGGTTTCTACAGGAAGCTTAAGGCAACAGAGTGATAGTCGGCATGCCGTAAAACAACAAGCAGCTCATCAGTGCCGGGGAAAATTTTCGTTACAGGGTCTCCGGATTGTCAGCGGTTCCTTCATCCGGGTTTCTGAATGTGTCGTCTTCAGCATTCTCAGACGTTTCATCCTCCGTTCTTCCGAACGACTCTTCCGCAGCATTTTCAGAAGCTTCATCCTCTGAACCTTCAAACGTTTCCGCTTCCGGATTTTCAGGCGTTCCTTCATATCTACTTTCCAACATTCCTTCTTCCCCACTTTCATAAGTTGCGCCTTCCTGGTTTTCCTGCCCTTCGCCCTGCACTGCTACTTCCTCCTCACGGTTTTCGTTGTACTCAATGATGAAATTATTACGACCTTCTCCCACCATGATAGTGATATACTTTTGCTGGATGAGCTCCAGCAGGGAGAGAAAGAGAAAGATGGCATGGATCCGGTCCTGGCACACATCGAAGATCTTTTCAAACGACATCACCTTTTCCCTTTGTACGGTACTGAGCATATACTCACGGCTTTCTTCCATGGTATAGTTGTACCGCACCACAGTATGCACCGGCTTGGCAGCACGCTGTTGTTCCAGCCTTTTCATCACCTTTTCAAACGTTTTCATCAGTTTGAAGAGGGTGATGGTCTGGATTTCCGTTCCTTCGCCGGCTTCTTCGCCAATAGCTGCCAGTTCCTTTTGCAGGTTGCCGCGTTTAACCATCAGCATACGCATGGCTTCCATTTCAGCCATTTTTGCTGAAGCTTCTTTGTACCGTTTGTACTCAAGTATCTTGTCTACCAGTTCCTGGCGCGGGTCAATTTCATTGCCCTGTGCATCGAGTTCCTTGCGGGGGAGCAACATGCGCGCCTTGATGCGCATCAGCGTTGACACAAAAAGAATGAATTCGCTGGACAGCTCTATGTTCAGCTTTTCGCTCTGGTGAATGTAATCGAGAAAATCCTTGATGATCTTGCTGATCGGAATATTGTAAATATCCAGTTCGTCCCGCTCTATGAAGAACAGCAACAGGTCGAACGGACCTTCAAATTGCGGTAGTTTGATCTGGTACGTTGATTGGTTTACCATGCAACTTTACTTTACTAACCCATGTAAACAACCTGCCGGTTACATTCCCGGCACAGAAGCAACAAACCTACGGTAAAAAAATCAGGCCCGGAAATGCGAACTTCCGTAAGACCAGATAGTGTATATAAAATGTGGAGATTTTAGCGAACCGGGCAGGGCCATATAGCTATAGTGTTATAGAGTGGGCCATGCGCCGCCTGCCGCGATATAACCAGGTATCACTTACAACCGCATATTGTAATCCCCCCGCACCCCGTTCAACCCTATAACATTTCCAGCGGGAAACTCCTAAAACTTCGCCGTATATCCAACCCCAATATACTGCCGCACCTGCATACGGGGGGCATTGCTCTCTGGACCAAAAACTTTTACATCGTCGTCGTAAATGAGGTCGAGGCCCAGGGAGGCAGAAAGGCCCTTGAACACGTTCAGACTGAACAGGTTGGTCATGAACAGGTCAATATTCTTCGGATTATTGCGATAGTTGGAAAAAAGGTCGAGTTTGGCTTTGTAGGTTACGTTCTTAACAATGTCTTTTTTATAGTTGGCAGAGAGGAAAGCACCGATTTCTGTACGCACTTTTTTGCCGGGTTCCACACCATACTGCCCCTGCGCCGAAAGAGAATCGTCGGTAACAATCACCCAGCGGCTGGTAATGGGCGAAAGGAATAACGAAAAATCATTGTTCGGCTTGAAATCGATACCCAGGGAAGCCAGCACATATGCAGGAGCAAAGAAGTTGGAAACCTTTACCCGCTCGGTGTCTGCCGGGTAGTTGTACCCTATGGTAAACTGGGTGCGCAGGTTGGCCAGCACACTGAGGTACCATTTGTCGAATATTTCATACCCGTACTTCGACAACAGGTCTATCCGGTCATCGGCTTTTCGGGTACCCAGCGACGTTGTACGCACATAACCAATGGCCAGGTCAAGGGTATTGTCCCACGAATGCTTGTCTTTGGAATAAAAGGCAAACAGGTTGAGAAAGCCATTGATGTTCATGGCAAACTCATCGCCCCCGGCCGCCCAGTTGGTGAGGGTGGTCTGACCGAAATTGGTATTGAACATCCCCCCGGTCCGCCAGATTTTTGGAATAGTATCGATTATTTCTTTCTTGATTGACCGGGCTGCTTCTTTTCTTAATTCTTCTACAGTTTTATCCTGCGCATATACAATACCGGTAGTCAATACGCTGACAAATACAAGGAGTGCTTTTTTCAAGGTACATTCATTTTGGTGTTTCAAGAGACGGCCGGGAGGGGAATGACGTTGCAACCGTTCGGCAACCGTCGATTATTTTTTTCTCAGTTCATCCCGGATTTCCATCAACAGTGCATCGGTGGAAGACGGTCCGGCAGGAGCGCTTTCTTCCCTTCTGCGAAAGCGGTTGATCCCTTTAATGACCAGGAACAACACCCAGGCAACAATCAGAAAACTGAGCAGGGCAGATAAAAACAAGCCATATTTTACCGCTCCCCAGGAAAGATTTTCCAGGTTTTTGAGATTGGCTGCATCCAATGCCGGTTTCAGCAGGAGTGGCGTCAGGATATTTTCAATAAAAGAATTTACCACACCGGTAAATGCAGCCCCGATAATGATACCGATGGCCAGGTCAAGGACGCTGCCCTTAAGGGCAAACTCCTTAAACTCCTTAATCATGCCCATTTGCGTTAGTTTTAGAAGTTAGGTAATGATTGGTTCATGGTTTATAAGGTTACAGGTTTCCCATTGCCTGTTTTGGGTACCTGTATCCACCCTGTTATTATTCTGTAACCTCAAACCTCCAACTTGTAACCATTCTTCCATACAACAATCAAACCACTCACTCGGTCTGTTACACGGTCATAATTTCTTTTTCCTTGGCGGCAAGATGTTTGTCTACCAGGCTGATGAACCTGTCGGTCATTTCCTGGATACCTTTTTCGGCATCCTTGCACACATCTTCACTGAGACCGTTTTTCTGGAGTTTTTTGATCTGCTCCATAGCATCGCGGCGAATATTCCGGATAGCCACTTTGGAGTGTTCCCCTTCAGCATGCGAACGTTTTACCAGTTCTTTTCTGCGTTCTTCTGTGAGCGGAGGCATAAACAGCCTGATCATATTTCCATCGTTCTGGGGTGTAATACCGATATTGGCTGCTATAATGGCCCGTTCGATCGGTTGCAGCATATTTTTCTCCCAGGGTTGTATTGTCAAAGTACGGGCATCTGCCACGCTGATGTTGCCAACCTGGTTAATGGGAGTAGGGTTACCGTAATAATCTACCACAATGCCATCCAGAATGCCCGGTGTTGCTTTGCCGGCCCTGATCTTTACCAGTTCTGTTTCCAGGTGACTGATGGCCTTGTTCATACCGTCCTGTGCATGATCCCTGATTTTATTTAACTCGTCTGACATAGCAATGAATATTAAAGTGCGCTGCAAACGTACATTAAATCAAAAAATTGGGCAAAAAAGGGAGGGACGGGATGCAGGAAAGAGGTTAACACGGGATTCAGTTGAATGGTACAGTGGCAATATGGTCAAATGGTCAATTTTGCCGGAGCGAGGTGCCGGAAATGCGACCAGCTATCCTTAATTCTTGTGCTCCAAAATATCTTTTGCCAGTGGAACAATTTTGGAGGCAGTCAATTCTGTTTCCACCGTATCGTTTTTGGCAACCACCAGGCGGGTGCGCTGGCGGGTATAATACAAGGTGGCAATGCCGGTGAAGAAAAGACTGGCCGTAGCCAGCATTACCCAGGTACTGCCCAGGTGACGGGTAAGGTAGGCGCCTATAATAAACGCGAGGTTGACACCTACCAGCGTAAGGGTAATTGCCTTATGAGACATTCCTTTATCGAGCAGGAGATGGTGTACATGGTTTCTGTCGGGGCTGAATGGAGAACGCCGGTGAAAAATGCGGATGGTAAATACGCGTAATGTGTCCATCAAAGGAATCATCAGGATGGCAAAACCAATGGCCGGCGATGCCGCTATGGGGTAAGCCACGTCAACAGCATTGGATACGTTGATAAACTTGATCACCAGGATGGCGTTGATCAACCCGATCAGTAGCGATCCCGTATCGCCCATAAATACTTTTGCAGGTTGAAAGTTAAAGATGAGAAATGCCACCAGGCATCCGGCCAGCGAAAAGGCCATGATTGAGTAAGCGGGCATGTGCACCATCAGGAAATAACAACCAAAAACGGTAGCCGCCATCAATCCGAGGCTGCCGGCGAGTCCATCAATACCATCAATCAGGTTGAAAGAATTGATGATCACTATGATGGTAAGATAGGTGAGCAACAAACTGAAGGTTTCAGGCAATTCATAAATCCCCATAAAGCCATGCATGCTACGGATCTGGATATTGCCCTTATAAATAATGAGGAAAGCGGCCAGTACCTGCCCGATAAATTTCTTGATGGGCGATATCACCAGTATATCGTCTTTCAATCCCAGGAAAAATATCACGAATGCCGCTGCAAAGAAGTATTGAAATTCGGTGGCTTTTTGAAAAGGGATCGCTATGAGAGAGGCCAGAATAAATCCTGCAAAAATACCCAGTCCCCCGAGGGAAGGTATAGGGCTGCGATGTATCTTTCGTTCGTCGGGAATATCGAATAATTTTTTTCGCTCAGCCACTGTAATAATAACAGGGATCGCCAGAAAAGTGATGGAGAAAGAAATGGCAACAGAAAGTAAAACATCAAACATCATCCTGTATTTGTATGTCTAATAGATTATACGCACTACTAATCTGGCCGGTTGGGGCTATCGTGAGCCGAACGCAAATTACAGCGTATTTTCTTAATAACAACTTTATTAATCATTACTTTATTGTGGAAATTGATGCCCTGTGACCGAAAAATACCTGAAAAGTTTAAACCGTCCCACTACCGGAAAACAAATTACTGTAGTTTTGCAACCAAAATTTTATACCCTTCTTATGCCTTCACTTCAGGAAACAGCTACCCAGATTCGGAGAGACATTGTACGCATGGTGCATGGCGCCGCCAGTGGCCACCCCGGTGGATCGCTGGGATGTACAGAATACTTCACGGCACTCTACTTCAAGGTGATGAAGCACAACCCGAAGTTCAATATGGACGCCACCAATGAAGATGTGTTCATATTGAGTAACGGGCATATTTCACCGGTATTCTATTCTACCCTGGCACGCGCCGGTTATTTTGATGTGAAAGAGCTGGCTACCTTCAGAAAAATCAATTCCAGGCTGCAGGGACACCCCGCTACCCATGAACACCTGCCCGGCATACGGATAGCGTCCGGCTCGCTCGGCCAGGGTATGAGCGTTGCCCTGGGCGCAGCCCTCGCCAAAAAAATGAATGGCGATCCCAATATTGTATACTCCCTGCATGGCGATGGCGAACTGGACGAAGGACAAAACTGGGAAGCTATTCTCTTTGCAGCTCATCATAAAGTAGACAACCTTATTGCCACTGTTGACTGGAATGGACAACAGATTGACGGTCCTACCAATAAAGTGATGAACCTCGGCGACCTGGGCGCGAAATTTGCCGCCTTTGGCTGGGAAGTCATTCACCTAGATAAGGGCAACGATATCGATGCCGTTGTAGCCACACTCGAAAAAGCCAAAACCTTTGTGGGCAAAGGCAAACCCATCGTTATACTGATGAGAACTGTGATGGGCAAGGGCGTTGACTTCATGGAAGGCAGCCACGAATGGCATGGGATTGCCCCCAACGATGAACAGTTAAAGAAGGCTTTGGAACAGTTGCCGGAAACAATCGGAGATTACTAAATATTGCAAAATATAAGTTACAGGTTGCAGCAAACCTGCGGGATGTGTAACCTGTAACTCTTCCCGTTTTTCATGTTGCGGGCGTCTGCCACAGTGCCGTGAATGCCGCCATCAGTAACTTCCTGTTTTTCATGTTGCGCGTCATCTGCCACCGTTCCCCGGCCCATCAACTCTTCAACTCGATTGGCTGCAGGGCCGCTTTTCTGCTCGGAAACCACGAAGCCAGCGTGGCCACCAGCAACACGGTAACTATTACCAGCACAAAGTCGGTAGGGATCAACTGTACGGGGTAGTAGTCTATCAGGAAGGTCCCCCCCGGAATAGGTATCAATTCAAACTGCACCTGCGCCCAGCAAAACAATACCGCCAGCACCATACCGGTAATCAACCCGATAGTGGCCAGCAATATGCCTTCGCTCAGGAATATCTTTTGAATCAGGCTGTTGGTGCCCCCCATGGCCTTTAATACCTGGATATCTTTCTGCTTTTCCAGCACCAGCATGGTCAACCCACCGATCATGGTAAAGGCTGCCACAATCAACATGAGGGTAAGAATACCGTAAATAGCCCATTTTTCGGTAGTCATTACGGCGTACAAGCTGCTGTTCTGCTCGTATTTTGTCTGTACCAGGTAGTCTTTACCGAATATCCGCTGTACCTGTTTTTTCACCGCATCGGCCTTATCCGGATCGTACAAAGCAATTTCAACAGCGCTGTACTCATGTTCATCCATACCCATGAGCTGCTTCATAAAGCCCAGGTTGGTAAGCGCAAATTTGTTGTCGATGTCCTGCTGAATCATATACGTGCCGGTAGTAATTACATTACCGGCCGCCAATCCCTGGTAGGGGTCAGTGGGATTGATGTTCATGCCTGGTCTGAAAGCATATACCGTTAAAGGATACAGGTGCCTGTCTGACTGGATCTGTAACGCATATTCTACCCCGTTACCCAGCACTATTCCGGGTTCTTCGGTAGTGCCGGTTTCAAATTCGCCGCGTATCAGTTTTTCGGCCACGGTGGTTACGCTGGTATAATTGGAATCAACGCCTTTGATATCTACAATCACCTGCATGTCGCCGCTCACCAGCAATGTTTTCTCTTCAGCAATCAGCGACCATGCTTTTATATCTCTTACTGCTTTCAGCTGTTCCAATTGACCGGGCGTAACGGTAATTATTTTTCCTGCGCTTGCAGATATCCGTATGTCGGTATAGAAAGAAGAGTACAGGGATTTTACCAGGCCTTCAAAACCATTGAACACGCTCAGCACCACTATAAATGCAAAAGTGATGCACATAATGGCCACAATACTCACCCAGGCAATCACATTGATGGCATTGGTGCTTTTTTTTGCTTTAAAATACCGCCAGGCAAACAGGAAATTCATGTAATGTGAAGATTTGAAGATATGAAAATGAGCATGCTGGTTTTCTACTGTTGTTGCTGCTCATTCCCACCCTGTCCCGGGTTGATCTTTTTGAACAACTCTTCCATTTTGAACACATAATCCAATGTATCATCGCGGAAGAATTTCAGTTCTGGCATGCGTCGCAACTGCTTGCTCACCCTTGTTGCCAGTTCTTTTTTTATTTCCCAGGCTCTTTCTTCTATTTTCTTCATGGTTTCATCCGGGTTCTGCACCTGGAAGAAACTCAGGTAAATGCGTGCCTCCAGCAGGTCGGGCGTTACCTTTACAGACGATATGGAAACCATACCGCCATCCAGCATGGTGAGCCCTGCCCGCTGAAAAATCTGGTTCAGTTCTTCATTCAATAAGCCGGCCACCTGTTTTTGTCTTTTCCCTTCTTGCATTTCCTTAACTGTTTAGGTGTTACAAAATTAGTTACTTTGCACCGTCTGTGGCAATAAATTACCGCAGCGGCGGCAGGGACCGAAATGGGGAGATGTGTTCCCATCCGGTTCAGCAAGCATGAATCATTTATTCAACACTCAATGAAGCGATTCGGACCGATCTTATTTTACCTGAAAGATCAGAAAGGAAAACTCCTCTTATACCTGTTGTTCAGTTTACTGACCGTACTTTTTTCGCTGATTTCTCTCAGTATGCTGGCTCCTTTTTTACAGTTGCTTTTTGGAAAGGAACAGCCTGTATTACAAAAGCCCGAATGGGCACTGAGCTCAAAGTCCATCATGGACCATTTGAAATATTTTCTCAGTTACATCATAGTCAGGTATGATGAGGTGAAGGCGCTTGGTGCAATTTGTGGCATTGTGATTCTTTCCGTTCTCTTCAAGAACTTTTTTCTCTACCTCACTTTTCGTGTAATGGTGCCGCTGCGCAACAACGTAATGGCCCGGTTGCGTGCCGATCTGTACAAAAAAATTCTGCAACTGCCTGTCGGGTATTTCACCGAACAACGGAAAGGCGATATCATGTCGCGCATGTCAAACGACATGAACGAAATTGAATGGAGCGTGATCGGTACACTGGAGGGCCTGATCCGTGAACCGCTCAACATCCTGATCATTGTTAGCGCACTGGTGTTTATAAGCCCGCTGCTTTCATTATTCCTGGTAGTATTGCTGCCGCTTACCGTGTTCATTATCGGCCGCGTGAGCCGCAGTCTCCGAAAGCAGTCTTCCCAGGCACAACATGAACAGGGTTTGTTATTGTCGGTACTGGATGAAACGCTCACGGGGCTTCGTGTGATCAAGGCGTTTAACGCGGAAAAACTTTTGAAAGACCGGTTTTTGTTCGTGAATAAAACATTGAACAACCTGCGTATTAAAATGGCGTTCCGCCGTGATCTGGCTTCTCCCCTGTCGGAATTCCTGGGCGTGTTGATGTTGAGCACGGTATTGTGGATTGGGGGGCAAATGGTGTTGAATAATACAGGCGGGCTCGATGCCAACGCTTTTATCATTTACATTGTATTTTTCACGCAAATCATCAATCCTGCCAAAGCGCTTTCTACTGCTTTTTACAATGCACAGCGCGGCAGTTCTGCCATTCAGCGCATTGAGGAAATCATTAAAGCACCCCTGGTAGTACCTGAATCTGCCAACCCGCGCAAACTTGTTGAATTTGAAAAAAGCATCGAGTTCCGTAATGTAGTTTTCAAATACGATGACGTTACCATTCTCGACAACATCAATCTCACCATAGAAAAAGGAAAAACCGTTGCGCTGGTAGGTGCTTCCGGCGCCGGTAAATCAACGCTGGCCGACCTCGTGCCCCGCTTTCATGATGTAACCAGCGGCGAATTGCTGATCGACGGCGTGAATATCAAGGAATATTCCCTGCATTCCTTGCGCAGTTTGATGGGCATTGTAACACAGGAGCCTATCCTGTTTAACGATACCATTGCCAACAATATCGCGCTGGGCAAACCCGATGCAACGATTGACGAAATTGAACAGGCGGCGCGGATTGCCAACGCGCATGAATTCATCATGCAGAAGGATGAAAATTACCAGACCAATATCGGCGACCGTGGCAGTAAACTCAGCGGCGGGGAACGTCAGCGGTTAACCATTGCACGCGCCGTGCTGAAAAATCCGCCCATCCTCATTCTCGACGAAGCCACCTCTTCGCTCGATACGGAAAGCGAAAGACTGGTGCAGGACGCCATCAACAAAATGATGGCCAACCGTACCAGCATCGTGATAGCACACCGGTTGAGCACCATCCGCCATGCAGACGAAATCATCGTGTTGAAATCAGGGCAGATTGTAGAACGTGGTACACACGATACCCTGATGGCAAAGAACGGATTTTACAAACGCCTGGTAGAAATGCAGGAAGTAAAATAGGACGCCTGGTTATTTTTTAGCAATCGCGTACAGGTTAAACATTTTCCACTTTGTCATATCTGCCGGCGTCAGCTTTTGTGTGGGCGTACCTGCTACAAAATCTCCAAAGTAGTAGAGTTCATATCCATGGCGCGCCAGGCTGTCGTACAGGTCATGCCGCTCTTCTTTTGACAAACGGGTAAAACATTCTGATATTACCACAGGTTTGTACTCCCTGAGCAGGTCTGCCATGCTTTTGATGATTTCCTTGTCCAGCCCTTCACAATCCACTTTAATAAAGGAAATTTTAGGCAGCCATTCGCTGAATTCTTTCTCCAGGAAATCTTTCAGCACAATGCCTCTTACTTTTGCGGCAATACAAATTTGCCGTGATAGTTATTCGATACTTCTGTGATGCCGCCGTTGCTGTACGAAGCTTCGGAGGAAGTATAAAAGAATTCAGCTTCTTTATCGGCAATGGCAAAAGGCTTTACCACAATGTTGGTTTTGTCTTTGTTCAGCCCGGCATTGGCCTCCAGGATTTTGAACACGTGCGGATTGGGATCAAATCCTAATGTAAGCCCTTCCTTGCCGGCAGCAAATGCCATGGGCACCGTAGTATCGCCGATATTGGTACCAATATCGATGGCCAGGCTGCCTTTGGGAATAAACTGTTTGAAGAAATTGATTTCTGCCTGGGTGATTTTCTTGGGAGGTATCAACGGGTTCTGCCAGTTGGCAAACTGAACGGTCCCTTCTTCAGGAAGTTCAAAACTATCTATCTTGTATGCATATTCATTGAACTTGCGCCGGGCTTTTTTCCTGGCGAACGATTCTCTGAGATATTTCAGGAGCACTGGTTCCGGGTTTTGATGAACAATTAATAAACAATACTATAAGCAGTAAAAGTACAAATCCCGGGGCTGTCTGCCATTATTAAGTACGGATAATTTTAATGAATATAATTTGATTAGGTGTTTACCCCGAATTTCATGATGCCTTCGTATATTCAATCAATTTTCAATAAATCCCATTGATTTCATGAGAAAGATCGCTCTGCTTGCAGGCACCTGCCTGTTGTTGGTATCCACGCCTGTTGCTTTGCTGGCGCAAAAGAAAACCTTTACGTACGAGCAGTTGTTCCACAATGCTTCGGCGCCGGGCCTTATGAAACCCCTGCCCGCCATCCGCGGCTGGGCCGATGACAATCATTACATAGAAATGCAAAAAGATGCCTCCGGTAAAATGGTGGCCATGTCGGTTGATGTAAAAACCGGCAAAGCCGTGCCCTACACGGGGGCTGTGCAAGAGAACAGCCGTGCGGAGTCGCTGCCGGTAACTGTGCCGGACGGACGGAACGTTACGGCTTCGCCCGACAAACAATGGGTGGCTTACACCAAAAAAGACAATAACCTGTATGTTATGGAAGTGGCCACCAAAAAAGAAACGCAGCTTACGTTTGATGGCGCCGCCTCCATTTACAATGGCTATGCCTCATGGGTATATTATGAAGAAATCCTGGGACGCGCCAGCCGTTACAAGGCCTTCTGGTGGAGCCCCGACAGCAAACGCATCTGCTTTATGCGTTTTGATGATACGGAAGTGCCCGTGTTCTCCCTGTATGTTATCGAAGGACAACATGGCTACCTCGAAAAAGCCCACTATCCAAAGGCAGGCGATAAGAACCCTGAAGTGAAAATCGGTATCGTAGGAGTAAACGGCGGCAATATTACCTGGGCCGATTTCAATCCGAAAGATGACCAGTATTTTGGAGAGCCCATATGGACACCGTCCGGAGACCTGTGGGTTCAATGGATGAACCGCGGACAGGACCAGTTGAAAGTGTATGCCATAGACCTCAATAATGGAAAGAAAACAGCAATCTACGAAGAAAGACAACCTACCTGGATTACCCTGGACGACTTCGGACGCTTTGAATTTGTGCCCGGCGGCAAACAGTTCATCCTGAAAAGTGATAAAGACGGTTGGGAGAATTTATATCTCCACGATATCAGCGGCCGCTTTATCAACAAGATCACCGATGGCAATTTCTGGGGAACTTCTATCCTGAAAATAGATGAAAAAGCCAGGCAGGTATGGTTTAAAGCAAGAAAGGAACACTCTGCCCGGTTCGATATTTACCGCGTGGGACTGGACGGCAAAGGTTTAACAAGGATGAGCTTTGGCGAATACAGCCACGACCAGGCGTCCATTTCACCCAACGGCAAATATTTCATCACTACCTATTCCAATCTTTCCACGCCGCCTGCCATGGCGCTGGTGGACGCCAAAGGAAAAATTGTTCGCGAGCTGGGCAACAGTAAGGGCGAAGACTTCAACCACTACGAGTTGCCCAAGATTGAACTCACAAGCGTAAAATCATCAGACGGGTTGTTTGATCTGCCCGTGATGATCACCTACCCCCTCAACTTCGATCCCAATAAAAAATATCCGGTATTGGTGAGCATTTATGGCGGACCTAATGCCGGCACGGTGTACGATCGCTGGCGCAACCCGGGAGGCATTGCACAATGGTGGGCGCAGGAAGGGCTTATCCAGGTGGTATTCGACAACCGCAGCAGCGGACATTTTGGCAAGAAGGGACTCAATTTCATTTACCGTCAACTGGGCAAATGGGAAATTGAAGATTACATGACCTGCGCCAGATGGCTGAAACAACAATCCTGGGTGGATGGTGACCGCCTGTGCATTACCGGCGGCAGCTTTGGCGGTTATATGACCTGCATGGCGCTTACCTATGGTGCTGATGTATTTACCCATGGTATTGCCAATGCCTCCGTTACCGACTGGCATTTTTACGACACGCACTATACAGAGCGCTTCATGGACACACCACAGGAAAATCCTGAGGGCTACAAGCTCACTTCGGTGATGACCTATGCCGATAAATACAAGGGCCTGTTACGTATAAATCACGGCACTTCCGACGATAATGTGCATATGCAGAACAGCCTGGTGCTGATCAACAAACTGCAGGACCTGAAGAAACATTTTGAATTTATGGCATACCCGGGTGAGCGCCACAGCATCGGCGGACTAAAGGGCGTGCATAACCGAACTGAATCCTATCAGTTCATTTACAATAACCTGTTACAGAAACCGATGCCGGAAGTATTCTGGGCAACGAACAATGGTAAATCGTTCTAAGGAGCAACAGCCAATAACATATCTCAATTAACAATAGCAATCAAAACACAAATAGCAAATTCAAATCGGTAGTTTGAATTTGCTATTTGTGTTTATTGTCGTTGGCAACTCGTTATTGCTGGCTACAATTTATTTATTCATCATCTGCTTTGCCTCGATGCTGAGGGTAGCATGGGGCACAGCGCGCAGGCGGGCTTTGTCGATCAGCTTGCCTGTAACGCGGCAGATGCCATAAGTTTTATTTTCAATGCGCATGAGGGCCTTCTCCAGGTGATCAATGTAATTGATCTGGCGGCTGGCCATTTGGGAAAGTTGTTCCCTTTCCATACTCATGCTGCCATCTTCCATAGTCATGTAGCGGTTTTCATTTTCGTCACCGCCCATTTCGTCTTTCCGGGTGATTAATCCCTGGAGGTAGGCCAGCTCTTTCTTTGCCTGGTCAAGTTTTTTCAGAATAAGTTCCTTAAACTCAACTAATTCAGCATCACTGTAACGCATAGTAGGTCCTGTTTGAATGTTTTCTGGTTGATCTAATACAGATTTCGTAAACTCTGGTTCGTATTTACGTACTGTTTTTGTTTTGATTTCGGGAATAACCACTTTCACCGGTTTGGGCGGAGCTGCCGGCTTTTTAGGCGGCGGGGGCGGAAATACCGGTTCCGGTTTTTTCACGGTCTCCACGGGCTTTTTTACCTCAGGCTTAACAGGCTCAGCCTTTTTGACTGGGGTAGCTGATTTATTCCCATTGGTTTTATGTTGATTATTATCCATGGGTTTGGTGGCCTTTTTGGCCTCAGTCTTAACAGCAGGCTTGGTTACTTTACCCGTGGCAGCGGCCGAACGGGCAGATTTGGCAGCAGCTTTCTTGGCGACCGGCTTTGCTGCTTTTTTAGTGGCAGATTTTGTCGCGGATTTTTTGGCAACAGCTTTTTTTGCAGCAGGTTTTGCCGCAGGCTTTTTGGAAGCAACCGGTTTTTTAGCTGGCTTGGCCGCCTTTTTCTTGGGTGCCATACTATTAAACTTTTTTTGTAACAAACACTTTTAAAGGAATCTCGTTCACTTCAATTTCAGTGCCGTCATGCAATTCCGGCACCAATTCTAATTTGTCTGCCAAAATTTCGGCGCAAATATAGTTATTAAATCGTGCTATTGATTGCCTCAGTTCCTCGTGCTCGGTTACCTTCACTTCTATCCTGTCGGTCAGCTCATACCCGCTGTCTTTGCGGATCTTCTGTATGCGATTTACCAGTTCCCTGGCATTGCCCTCACTGATCAGTTCAGGAGTAACCGTTACATCCAGCGCTACAGTCAGGGCGTCTTTATTGGCTACCATCCAGCCTGGGATATCCTCACTGGTGATCTCTACTTCATTAACCTGTAATATTAAGGGTTCGTTATCAATTTGCAATGAAATACTGCCTTCTTTTTCCAACTTTGCGATTTCTTCCTGTGAAAATGCAGCCAATGCAGCCGCAACAGGCTTCATTTTCGGGCCCAGCTTCTTGCCCAGTACCGTATAATTCGGCTTGATCTTCTTCTTGATAAAGCCCGTATCTTCCTGCAGGTACTGCACTTCCTTGATATTTACCTCGTTTTTGATCAGGTCTTCCACCCGTTGTATCTGCGCCATCATCTCCTTGTCCAATACGGGTATCAACACCTTTTGCAGGGGTTGCCGTACCTTGATGTTTACTTTTTTCCGCAAGGAGAGGATCAGCGAGGAAATATCCTGCGCCAACTGCATGCGCTCCTCGAGGCTCGCATCGATCACTTCGGTGTTTACCTGAGGAAACAGCACATGGTGTACCGATTCTTCCTTATGACGGCCGGTAACTTCATTCAACTGACGGAACAGCATATCGCTGAAGAAGGGCGATACGGGCGCCATCAGCCGCAATACCGTTTCCATACATTCATACAGCGTCTGGTAAGCGCAGATTTTATCGTGCTCATACTCCCCTTTCCAGAACCGACGGCGGCACAAACGCACATACCAGTTGCTCAGGTGCTCATCCACAAACTCCTCAATGGCGCGACCGGCCTGCGTTGGCTCATAGTCGTCCATATATTCCGTTACCTTTTTTACCAGGCTGTTCAGCGACGACAATATCCACCGGTCAATTTCCGGGCGCTGGTCCAGCGGCACATAGGCTTCCCTGAAGGCAAAACCGTCCACATTCGCATACAATGCAAAGAACTGGTAAGTGTTATACAGGGTACCGAAAAACTTGCGCTGCACTTCCCTGATGCCATTTACGTCAAATTTCATATTGTCCCAGGGCGAAGCGTTGGTAATGAGATACCAGCGCGTGGCATCGGCGCCGTACTCTTCAATGGTCTTGAAGGGGTCCACCACATTGCCCAGGCGCTTGCTCATCTTGTTGCCATTCTTGTCCAGCACCAGTCCGTTCGATACGCAGGTCTTATAAGCTACCGAATCGAATACCAGCGCTGCAATGGCATGCAGGGTATAGAACCAACCGCGTGTCTGGTCCACCCCTTCGGCAATAAAATCTGCCGGGAAATTGGCATCAAAAGGCGCTTTAAAGGGACGCGGGTTGCCAGACTTGAGCTTCTCGTGGTCCAGCCCCCACTGCGCATACGGCATAGCCCCGCTGTCGAACCACACATCTATCAGGTCGGGTACGCGTTTCATGGGCTTACCCGAGTTGCTTAACAAAACAATTTCATCTACATAAGGTTTATGCAGATCGAATTCATAACCGGGCTGCGAAAATTCCGGTTTATTCAAATCCTTTGCCTTGAGGATTTCTTCTTTCAATTCGGGCAGACTGCCGATGCATTTCGATTCGCTGCCATCCTCCGTTCTCCACACCGGCAGGGGCGTACCCCAGAAGCGGGAGCGGCTCAGGTTCCAGTCAACCATATTCTCCAGCCAGTTGCCAAAGCGGCCTTCGCCGGTTGATTTCGGCTTCCAGTTGATGGTTTTATTCAACGCTACCATCCTGTCTTTCAGCGCAGTAGTTTTGACAAACCAGGCATCGAGCGGATAGTACAAAACCGGTTTGTCGGTGCGCCAGCAGTGCGGATAATTGTGTTCGTATTTTTCAATTTTGAATGCCCGGTTCTCCTTCTTTAACTTTACGCAGATGTCAACATTCACATCTACGTAGGCTTTATCATCTGTGTAATTTTTTACATACCGGTTGCTGAATTCGCCGAGACCCTCAACAAATTTCCCGCGACGGTCAACCATCACCAGGATGCCGGTATTGTTTTTCTTGCCCACGCGGAAGTCGTCTGCGCCAAATGCAGGGGCAGTGTGCACAATCCCGGTGCCGTCTTCGGTGGTTACAAAATCGCCGGTAAGCACCCGGAAGGGATCAGGCGCCTGGTCGCCCAGCGGTTCAATCTTTGCCGGTGCATTGGCTTCAAAGGGCAGCAATTGTTCATAACGGCACCCTTCTATGTCAGAACCCTTGAAACTGGCAACCACTTTCCAGGGAATGGCCTTATCGCCTTCCTTATACGTTTCAAAATCGCCATTTTCGGCCTCGGGTTTGAAATAGCGGTTCACCAGATCGCGGGCAAGCACTACAAACACCCGCTGGTGCGTATAAGGATTGAATGTTTTTACCAGTACGTAGTTGATATCGGCCCCTACCGTAAGCGCGAGGTTGGAGGGCAGGGTCCAGGGAGTGGTGGTCCAGGCCAGGAAAAAAACTTCCGGATTGGCCCATCCTTCCTTTTCGGCTGCGGTGAACAGGAAACCGGCACGTGCATCGCGCACCGCCCTGAACATGGCCACACAGCTGGTGTCTTTCACCGGCTTATAGGTACCCGGCTGGTTCAGCTCGTGGGAACTGAGACCGGTGCCGGCTGCCGGCGAATAGGGTTGTATGCTAACGCTTTGATACAGCAGCCCTTTCTGATAAAGCTGTTTAAGCAGCCACCACAGCGTCTCAATATAATCGTTGGTGAAAGTGATATAGGGATCGTTGAGGTCAACCCAGTAGCCCATTTTTTTGGTGAGCTCATCCCATTTATCCTTGTACCGCATTACTGCCTCCCGGCATTTGCGGTTGTATTCTTCCACGGAAATTTTCTTACCAATGTCTTCCTTGGTAATGCCCAGCTCTTTTTCCACGCCCAGTTCAATAGGCAAACCATGCGTATCCCAGCCGGCCTTACGCTTAACCTGGTAGCCGCGCATGGTTTTATAACGGCACACAATATCTTTCAGGGTACGACTGATCACGTGGTGAATGCCCGGCATACCGTTGGCGCTGGGTGGTCCTTCATAAAAAACGAACGGGGTAGCCCCTTCGCGAACAGATACACTTTTCTCAAATGCCTGGGTTTCATCCCATTTGGCCAACATTTCCTTTTCAAAAGCCGGCAGATCCAATTGCCTGAACTCCCTGTATTTCGCTGCCATAAAAAGCTGAATCTTATATCAAGGGTAAAACAAATAAAAAGAGTGCAAAGCTACTGAATTTGCGGCTATAACCGAGAATTGCGCAGGGCGGAAAGCGCATACCGCATAAGAAGTATGCGTTCATTGTTTTCCATAGCAGTAAGTGGTATGGTACAACAAGGCCATTGCAGCTGCTATGTAGTAATAGCACTTTGCCGGGCCCTGCTCCAATGCACACTGCTATTCAATAGCTGCCAGTCAATAAAAACAACGCAAGAAGACATTGCAAACAAGGTGCGCCTCCCTGCAGCCACACCCAATCTGCCCCTTATACATTCTCCCAACCACCCTTATAAAAATGCAGCTTTTTTACTAATTCCAGCCCGGGTTGAAATAAACTGGTACGGATATTGAACAATATCGCAGGAACAGCGTTTTTATATGTTCAATGTTTGGAGTTCTTTGTTCAACAGAGTGGATAACCAATGCGGGCATACCTGTACTTTTGGTAAAGCAATGCAGCTATAAACGAAGGTGCAGGCAAATGGAGAGGAAAAAGCAGCAATAGCTGATCGGGGAGAACCGTTATAAGAACTGTACAGGACCAGGGAAGTGAGCTATATGTGAGGCATTCTGATTACAATTTATTAATTCGTTTAACATTCCCGCATATACTTTCCTTGTTTATCCACATTTTTGGCATTTGGCATAGTTTATGGGACTGTATTATTGCTCTTGGTAATTCGGTATTGTGAGAAACCGGTAGTTAATCGTACGATGTTGATCGCGTAAATTAACTGCATGAAGTCCTAAGGGGTTTTACCTCACTGTCGTTAGATATTTGAATTAATTTTATAAGTAATTATATGAAAAACCTTTTCTACGGTTTAGGGTTTAGGGGTTAAAAAGGGGAGTATTCCTGCTCCCCTTTCCTTTTAAAATCTTAAAATACAGGAAAGGTTTTTCTTCCAATTCTTTTCAAACGCATTTTCCGTTACCTCCCGTTTTTAATCTCTGGTATAGCCTGTGTAAAAACCATCAGGCAACGCGTTATCCAATGTTCCTGGAAGAACATCAAATGTAAATTGTCGGTCTCCGGGAAAACTACAAAACTGTTACCCATACATAAACCTCCTTACCGGAGGTTTTTTTATTGGCGCAGGCTACCGGTTGCGTATATACTTGTAAATTTTGATGGCGCTCATCAGCACCACCACCAATAGCAGCAGTCCTGTTATGCCCCACAGCCAGCTCAGATTTTGTTTCACCACTACCAGCATTACAATCGCCACCAGAAAAATGGTAGTTACTTCATTCCATATACGCAGTTGCTGGGAAGAATATTTAAACACGCCCTTGCTTTGCTGCCGGTAAATAGCGTGCAGTGTAAAATGGTAAGCATACAACCCGAGCACAAAACCCAGCTTGATCATCAGCCAGCCGGGAAGCGATCCCCATAAATACCACATCCATCCGCCAAAGATGGCCGTTAGTATGGCCGATGGCCACGTGATGGCATACCACAACCGGCGGATCATAATACTGAATTGCCTGCGCAAAATGTTTTTCTCCGCTTCTTCTTTTTCTCCTGCCTCAGTATTATATATGAACAACCGCACTATATAAAACATACCACTGAACCAGGTTACGACAAAGATGATATGAAGGGCTTTGATGTAGGAGTACATGGTGTGGTGAATAGTGTTGTATTGTCAGACGGTTACGTGACTTACCGGTAGGAGCGCATTTGGGTTACGCACCCATTTCACAATGGCCTGCACCCAGAGCGGATGTACATTCAGGCAGGGAATCATGGTAAACGATTCGCCGCCTGCATGCAGGAATGTTTCTTTTCCTTCCACTGCAATTTCTTCCAGCGTTTCCAGGCAATCGCTTACAAAGGCAGGACAGGCTACCACCAATCTTTTTACGCCTTGCGCCGCCAGTTCTTTCAGTTTTTCTGCAGTATAAGGTTTCAACCATTCGTCCCTGCCCAGTCGCGACTGAAAAGAATAGCCATATTTGTTTGCGGGAATCTGCAACCGGGCCGCCACGGTATGTGTGCTGGCAATACATTGATGCCGGTAACATTTTTCATGCACATGACTTTTCACAGCACAACAATTTCCCGATTTGAGACAATGCTGCCCGGTAACATCGCCTTTGTAAATATGCCGCTCCGGCACCCCATGATAACTGAACAGCAGGTAATCAAAAGGCCCCTGTAAATACGGACGCATGCTTTCTGTTAACGCATGCAGGTAATCCGGGTCATTATAGTAAGGCGGGAGGATAGTGAGTTTGAAATGGTATTTCCCTTTCTCGTGGATTTCACGCGCATATTCCACTGCCGTTTCATAACTCGACATGGCATAATGCGGATACATCGGCACCAGCACTACCTCTTCCAGTGCAGGTACCTTTTGCAGCAATGCTTCATATGCAGCTTTAGGCGAAGGGTTGCCATAGCGCATGGCCAGCACTACCGGCTCCTGCACATGTTCCTGCACGGCCTGCTGCAGTTGCTGGCTGATCACAATAAGCGGAGAACCTTCTTTGGTCCAGATGGAACGATAGGCCGCGGCAGATTTCGGCGCCCGGAAAGGTGCAATAATCCCCCGTACCAGCAAGGTACGCTGCAACCAGGGCATATCGATCACCCGCTTGTCCATCAGAAATTCGTTGAGATATTTTCTTACATCCCGCACACTGGTTGAATCCGGCGAACCCAGATTCATCAATATAATTCCCCGCTTTATTTCAGACATATCTATCTTGTAATAGTGGAGTGCAAAAGTAGGAAATAGTAAGTTCTGAGGGGGAAACGTGATTTTGATCACCATTTTATGTGATGAACATCAGCCCTTGAAATGACAGTTCAATGACTGATATATTAGGACTTTGAGCGCTTCCCAATTAACTTTGCGTTGTCATTTGATAGAAAAGTTCATGCACGGACATAGCTTTAAAGAAATATCAAAATTTTTCATAGCCGGGATCAATTACAAGAAATCCGATGCTGTGGTAAGAGGCCAGTTTGCAGTGAACCAGGAGCAATATGCTGAAATTCTTCGTCTTGCCCCTGCCCATGGTCTCGATGAATTGTTTATTCTATCCACCTGCAACCGTACCGAAATCTATGGATTTGCCGATCAGCCGTCACAACTGATCCACCTGCTTTGTACCCAGACCGAAGGCGACGAACAAACCTTTACCCGACTGGCTTATATCAAAAAGGGATACGACGCTGCGGAACATTTGTTTCGTGTGGCGGCCGGTCTCGACAGCCAGATCCTGGGCGACTACGAAATTGTAGGACAGATCAAACAGGCAGTGAAATTCAGTCGCGAGCATGGCTTCACCGGCGCCTTCCTGGACAGGCTCGTGAACAATGTACTGCAATCTTCCAAAGCCATCAAAAATCAAACGGCATTGAGCGGAGGAACCGTTTCTGTTTCCTTTGCGGCCGTTCAGTATATCAGGGAGAAAGTAGCCGACATTTCAGGTAAGAAGATACTCTTATTAGGTGTTGGTAAAATCGGCCGCAACACCTGCAAGAATGTAGTGGATTACCTCGGTACCCGTAACATTACGCTGGTAAACCGCACCGAAGAAAAGGCCGCCTCACTGGCCAACGAATTACAACTGGCTTTCGCCCCGCTGGAGCAGCTGGCTCATCACATAGAACAGGCAGACATCATACTGGTTGCCACCAACGCTGCTGAACCTACCATTCTGAAAACACATCTCGAAGGCAAAGGTGAAAAAATCATCATAGACCTTTCCATTCCATACAATGTTGAAAAAGCTGCGCGTGAACTGCCCAACGTACACCTGGTGAGTGTGGATGAATTATCAAAACTGAAAGATGCCACCCTGCAAAAACGCCAGGCCGAAGTTCCCAAGGCAAAAGCCATTATCCGCGAGCACATCACCGAGTTTATGGAATGGTGTGAAATGCGCAAGCACGCGCCGTTCTTAAAAGCGGTGAAGACAAAACTGCAGGAAATACAACACTTCCCCTTATATATCCAGATTTCTCCGGACATTGATGCTACCAAAGCTACTGACACCAATAAAAAGATTCAACGGGTTATCAATGTGATGGCCTCTAAGATGCGCCGTCAGCATCAGCACGGCTGCCACTACATTGAAGCCATCAACGAGTTTTTGGCCACGGGTAGTGACTAATTTTGGGAAATGAAACAAACAATCCGCATCGGTACCAGGGAGAGTCAGCTCGCGGTATGGCAGGCTACGCAGGTAAAAAACCTGTTGGAGCAGGAAGGTTGCACCGCCGAACTGGTCCCCATTAAAAGTGAAGGTGATATTGACCTGAAAACGCCGCTATATGAAATGGGTGTCCAGGGCATCTTCACCCGCAGCCTTGATATAGCGTTGTTGAACAACCGAATTGATGTGGCAGTGCACAGTTTAAAGGACGTGCCTACCCAATTACCGAAAGGCATTGTTACCGCAGCTGTTTTGCAGAGAGGTTCTTACAAAGATCTGTTGGTGCCGGCGCCGGAATTACCATCACTCATTCCTGACGCACTGTTCAACACATCGCGTGCGCCACTCACCATTGCCACCAGCAGTATACGGCGTAAGGCGCAATGGCTGAACCGTTTTCCGAATGATATCATCACTAACCTGCGCGGCAATGTAAACACACGCCTGCAGAAATTGCAAAACAGCCAATGGCACGGAGCCATTTTTGCGGCCGCCGGACTGGAACGAATTGACCTCCGTCCCGAAGGCAGCATTGAACTGGACTGGATGCTACCCGCACCAGCACAGGGCGCCATTGCAGTGGTATGCCGGGACAACGACAAATTTACTTTCGAAGCATGCCGCGCTTTTAACCACGAACCCACTGAACATTGCACGCAGATCGAACGCGATTTCTTACGCGCCTTACTCGGTGGTTGTTCTACGCCTATCAGCGCATTGGCCGAAATGAAAGACGGACAAATCTATTTTCGCGGAAATATACTTTCGCCCGACGGAAAAGAAAAAGCAGCGATTGAAAAAACAGTTCCCGCCTATGAATGGGAAGTATTGGGAAAAGTAGCGGCCGCCGAATTGTTGCAAACAGGCGGAAGCGCTATTGCAGAGAAATTGCGTCATGACAACCAATAAGGTAACCATATTATGCACTGGCGAACTGTCTGCAGCTCTGGTACAAAAAGCAGCGCAACATGGTATAACCCTGCAGGTGGTCCCTTTCATAACCATTCAACCTGTTGCTGCAAACCTATTGCAGGAACAGGTAACGCCACTGTTAACACAACCGCATACGGTAGTGTTCACCAGTGCGCATGCAGTACAGGCAGTGGCCGGTTGTTTGAATGGCCATCAACCTGATTGGAAAATATTCTGCATTAGCCCTGCCACCTCCCGCGAAGTGGAAAGCGTATTCGGACAGCGGGCTATTACAGCAACAGCACCTACCGGTGCGCAACTGGCGGAGATGCTTATTGCTGATGCACGCGCTGATGAGATCATTTTCTTTTGTGGCGATCAGCGTCGCGANGAGTTGCCGCAGCAAGTGCGCAATGCAGGTTTGCAGCTGACAGAAATTGTTTCGTACCAAACCGTACGCACGCCACAAAAAATTGAAGGGAGCTATGATGGCATGGTATTCCTGAGCCCGAGTGCCGTACAAAGTTACTTTTCACAAAACACTATACAGCCGCACACTGTATTGTTTTCAATAGGACCTACCACCACAGCAACCTTACAATCTTTTTCCGGCAACCGGATTGTTGAATGCGAAACACCGGAAAGAGCACAACTCATAAACAGCGTAATCAATCATTTCGCCAAAAGCGAAAGCGAGTAACAACAACGGATCATGTTAAAGAACGACCTGTTATTAAGGGCCCTGCGGGGAGAGCAAACGGAACGTACACCGGTATGGATGATGCGCCAGGCAGGACGCTATCTGCCCGACTATATGAAGTTGAAAGAAAAATATTCGTTTTTCGAACGGTGTCAGACACCCGAACTGGCGGCTGAAATTACCCTTCAACCGGTGGAACAGGTGGGCGTTGATGCGGCCATTCTTTTTTCCGATATCCTCGTGGTGCCGCAGGCCATGGGGCTCGAAGTGCAAATGGTAGAAGGCAAAGGCCCCCTGCTGCCCGATCCGATCAAAACGATCAATGACCTGCAAAGAATACAGGTGCCCGATGTACATGAAAAATTGCAGTATGTATTCGATGCACTGCAGCTCATAAAAAAAGAACTGAATGGGCGCGTACCGTTGATTGGTTTTGCAGGCGCCCCCTGGACCATCCTGTGTTATATGGTGCAGGGAAAAGGTTCCAAAACTTTTGATGAAGCAAAGATTTTCTGCTACACACAACCTGAAACAGCGCATCGGCTGTTGCAGATGATCACCGATACCACCATTGCCTACCTGAAAGCTCAGGCAAAAGCAGGCGCTGATGTAATACAGCTGTTCGACAGCTGGGGTGGTTTGCTGGGCCCTGATGATTTTGAAAGTTTTTCGCTGCAGTATATGCGACAAATTGTGCAGGCACTGAAAGATGAGGTACTGACCATTGTATTTGCCAAAGGCGCCTGGCATTCGTTGCAACCCATGGCGGCTACGGGCGCACATGCACTGGGCATCGACTGGTGCATCACTCCTGCCATGGCGCGCCAACTGGCCGGCGATAAGGTAACCCTGCAGGGAAATTATGATCCGGCCAAATTGCTTTCGCCCATACCGGTTATCCGCAAAGAAGTACAAAAAATGCTGCGCGAATTTGGCGGACATCGCCATATTGCCAACCTCGGACATGGCATATTGCCCAACGTGCCCGTAGATCATGCAAGAGCATTTGTGGATACCGTTAAGGAATTCAGTATGGTTGGATCACTGTAAAGAAAGCAAGAACAATCCTTACCTTGACATTATGGACATCAAAGAGCAATGGATAACGTTTATTCATGAATTGCAGGATGCCATTTGTGCTGCCCTTGAAAAAACAGATGGCAAAGCCCGATTCATAGAAGACCGCTGGGAACGGCCCGGCGGGGGAGGTGGCAAAACAAGGGTGATAGCCAATGGAAACGTATTTGAAAAAGGAGGCGTGAATACTTCCGTTGTATTTGGAGAAGTATCGGAAGCCATGCGCACCCAGTTAAAAATAGATGGCGCGCAATGGTTTGCCTGCGGATTGTCGCTGGTGATCCATCCGCTCAATCCTTTTGTGCCCACCGTGCATTGCAATTACCGCATGTTTGAATTGTACGACCGCTCAGGCGCCCTCACCGATCGCTGGTTTGGCGGCGGCACTGACCTTACTCCCTATTACCTGTTTGAAGAAGATGCCAGGCATTTTCACGGCACGTATAAAAACGTTTGCGATCAAAGCGATCCTGCGCTCTATCCACAGTTCAAAAAAGAGTGCGACAATTATTTTGTAAACCGGCATCGCAATGATGAACGCCGCGGAATCGGCGGTATTTTTTACGACTATCAGCGCGCCTCCTCTGAAAGAGATGTGCATTTCTGGGTACAGTTTGCGCAACGATGCGGTTATGCTTTTATCGATGCCTATATTCCCATTGTAGAAAAACGTATGCATACGCCCTACACCGGGCAACACAAGTACTGGCAGGAAATCCGTCGCGGCCGGTATACGGAATTCAACCTGGTGCACGACCGCGGCACCTTGTTTGGACTGAAAACAAACGGACGCACAGAAAGCATCCTGATGAGCCTGCCTCCTACCGTTCGTTTCGATTACAATTACCAGCCGCAACCCGGCAGCGAAGAAGACAAATTGCTGCAGGTGTGCCTGCACCCGGTTGATTGGGTGTGAAACGAGTAAATTTGGTGCTTAACAATAAAGCCTGTAACATGTATTTGCAGCGACGCAACAGAATATTACGACAATCAGCCGCTATCAGGAGCCTGGTAGCTGAAACCATATTGACGCCGAATGATTTCATAGTGCCGTTGTTTATAGTGGAAGGAACAGAGGTGAAGGAAGAAATCGCTTCCATGCCCGGTTATTTCCGGCTTAGCCTCGATAATACTGTAAAAGAAGTGAAAGAACTGTGGCAGATGGGACTGAAATCTGTTCTACTGTTTGTAAAAGTACCCGATGAACGCAAAGACAACAAAGGCACCGAGGCCCTGAACCCCGATGGCCTGATGCAACGCAGCATCAAAGCCATCAAGGATGCCTGTCCTGACATGCTGGTAATGACCGATGTGGCGCTGGACCCGTTTTCTTCGTATGGGCATGATGGTATAGTGAAGAACAACGAGATTGTGAATGACGAAACCGTGGAAGTGCTGGCGCAAATGAGCGTTAGCCATGCAGCAGCAGGCGCCGATTTTGTGGCGCCCAGCGATATGATGGACGGTCGCATAGGCGCTATTCGCAACGCATTGGAACAACAGGGTTACAGCAAAACAGGCATCATGAGTTACAGTGCCAAATATGCTTCCTGTTTTTACGGACCTTTCCGCGATGCGCTCGACAGCGCGCCCGGTTTTGGGGATAAGAAAACTTACCAGATGGATTATGCCAACCGCCTTGAAGCTATCAGGGAAACGCTGATGGACATAGAGGAAGGCGCAGACATTGTAATGGTAAAACCGGCGCTGGCTTACCTTGACGTCATTCGCGAAGTAAAAAATGCGGTGGAAGTTCCCGTCAGCGCCTATAATATCAGCGGCGAATATGCGATGATCAAGGCTGCGGCCAAAATGGGATGGCTGGATGAAAACAAAGCCATACTGGAAACCCTTACCGCCATCAAGCGGGCCGGCGCCGATCTGATTGCCACTTATTTTGCGAAGGACGCTGTGAAACTGATCGGCTGATAATCAAAAGAAAATCTGCTACACAAACAACATTGATAATAGTCACTACGATGTATCCAAAAAGTATTGAACTTTTTTCCAGGGCACAACAAAGCATTCCCGGCGGTGTGAACTCCCCCGTGCGGGCATTTAAAAGCGTAGGCGGTACCCCCGTATTCCTGAAAAGCGCCAAAGGCGCCTACCTGTACGATGTAGATGGCAACCGTTATATTGACTATATCAATTCCTGGGGCCCCATGATCCTGGGCCATGCCTATGGACCTGTGGTAAAAGCTATACAGGAGTATGCTACCTATTCCACATCTTTCGGCGCTCCTACCGAACTGGAAGTAGAAATGGCCGAACTCATCATCAGCATGGCGCCCAATGTAGAACTGATTCGTATGGTGAGCAGCGGCACGGAAGCATGTATGAGCGCCATTCGTTTGGCGAGAGGATATACCGGTCGCAACAAGATCATCAAATTTGAAGGCTGTTACCATGGCCATGCAGATTCTTTTCTCGTAAAAGCCGGCAGTGGCGTAGCCACTTTTAATATACAAACGGTGCCGGGCGTAACGGCCGGTGTTGCTTCGGATACACTTACCTGTGCGTTCAATGACCTGGCAGGCGTGGAAAAACTGGTAGCGGAACATAAGGACGCCATTGCGGCCATCATTGTAGAACCTGTGGCCGGCAATATGGGTTGTATTCTGCCGCAGCCCGGTTTTCTCGAAGGACTGCGCGCCGTATGTGATCGCGAAAAAATTGTATTGATCTTTGATGAAGTGATGACAGGCTTCCGGCTGGCGCCCGGAGGCGCACAGGAAAGACTGGGCATTAATGCCGACCTCGTCACCTATGGTAAAGTGATCGGTGGGGGTATGCCCGTAGGCGCCTTTGGTGGCAAGCGGGAAATTATGCAACACATAGCTCCGCTGGGCAATGTTTACCAGGCCGGCACGCTGAGCGGCAACCCGCTGGCGATGATTGCAGGCTATACCATGCTCAAGACGTTAAAAGAAAATCCCGGCATATTTACTGAATTAGAAGAAAAAACAAAACAGCTTCATAGCGGCCTTGACCAGGTGCTGAAAGCAAGCGGAATTCCCTATGTGATCAACAGGCTGGGCTCCATGATCAGCGTTCATTTTTCAGACCATCCGGTTATTGACTTTGCATCGGCAGCATCTGCCAACAATGAATTATTCAAGAAATTCTTCCACGCCATGTTGAAGCGCGGTATTTACCTGCCGCCATCAGCGTTTGAAAGCTGGTTCCTGAGCAATGCGCTGAGCAAGGAAGATATTGAGCAAACAGTGAAGGCGGCGGCGGAAAGTTTGCAGGAAATCAGATAAGAAAAGAAGGGGGTATTAACGCAACAACAACTCACAAGGCTTCAGCCCTGTTTGTTTCTTAAAAGCAGTAGAAAAATGGGAAATGGAAGAATAGCCCAGCATCATAGACACTTCCGTTACACTCAGTCCTTTTTCATACAATAGATAACGGGCGTGCTCCATGCGCTGGCTCTGGTAGAAATCGAAGATGGTAGTGCCGTATAATTCTTTGAACCCTTTTTTGAGATAACATTCATTGATGGCCACCTTGCGGCTCAGTTCCTTGATGGTAATCGGCTCACCGATATGTTGCAGCAAAATTTCCCGCGCCTTCATGATCTTCTCGCGGTCTGATTCTTTTGTGAGGAACTTGCACTGGAAGGTCTCCACTTCCTTACCATCGCCCAGCATACACTCTAGGCTGTACAACAATAACATCTGCACCTGGGCATTGATATAAATATTTTCCAGGCTGCCGGAATAGTTATGGTTCATCAAAGCTTCCAGTACGGTCCGTGTACGACCGCACAAGGGCAATATTTTGGAGAAAGAAGAGCGGTGTTTAAAACTCAGAATATCTTCAGAAACGGTGGCCTCTTCCCCCTTGCGCTGTTTTACAAACTGCGATAAATGAACGGGCGAAAAACGGAAGCTCAGCACATCTATGGTTTCCATCCGTTCGGAGCAGGAAGAGGAAGCATTCAATTTGCAATTGTCGCATTCCACCTGGTGTTGCCGGCAGTACACATTGCCGGAAATGCAAAAACGAAGCTCGAGGTAGTTTTCCGTTTGCGCGTCGCGGCGGCTGTAATGGTATACCATCATGCCCGTATCTTCTACGGCCCACCGGGAATGCTTGCGGTACCGCCGGATATTATAATGCACCGACCCTGGCATCTGCTGATCTCTTTCGTGCAGCAGCACCAGTTGGTCAACCATAATCGGTTGTTTGTAGGCCAGCGATAATATATCAGGAGGCGTATGCATAATGCTGGCGCAAATTTAGATGGAGAAGGCCAATTTTCCTACAAACGATTGTCAGGGGGAAGTCATGTGTGCTGTTGACGGATTGTATTTATCACAGATGATTTCATTCCGCTGCCGTTTCCAACCTTGATAAGTGAAAATCCAAATAATCAGGTAGTTAAAACACCCAGTGTAATAGCTACTACTCATTAATCAAAGCTCTGGTTGCTGCTGGCAGCAATCTTCAGCAGCCTGTTGAATTGTTCAGGCGTGAGGTCGTTATAGAAGAAATATACCGGGTCGAGGCGGCGGCCATTCTTATGCACTTCATAATGGCAGTGTGGAGCGGTACTTTTACCGGTATTACCCACCCATCCGATAATTTCTCCGCGTTTTACTTTCTGCCCGCTCTTCACATTGATTTTGTACATGTGGCCATACAGCGTTTGATAGCCATAGCCATGATTGATGATTACATGGTTGCCATATCCATTGCCCAGGTTGCCGGCAATTTTCACCGTACCATTGGCCGTAGCATAAATAGGCGTGCCCTGGGGAGCCGAGAAGTCCATACCCGGATGGAACTTCACCGTTTTATAGATGGGATCGATGCGGTACCCGAACCCCGACGAAATGCGTTTGAGATCGGCATTGCTGAGCGGTTGAATGGCAGGCGTGGCGGCCAGCAGTTCTTCTTTATTTTTAATAAAACCGGCTATTTCCTTGTAGCTCTTCTCCTGGTTGGCCATTCGGATTTGCAGGTTGTTCAGGGATGCCACAATGGAATTTTCCAGCTGAAAATTGGTCATGCTTGTGACCAGTTCCAGTTCCTTCTGCTGTTCCAGTTCCTTTTGCCGCACACTGTCTGGTATGGGATCGGCTTCAAAAATGGTGCGGTATACGTCATTGTCTCTTTCTTCCAGTTCCGACATTTTCTGTTGCAGCTTCCGGGTACGTTCGTCCAGCACCAGGTATTGCTCCTGCAGGGTGCGGTTGTACTCCATGAGCCGTTGTTCATTGGCGGAGGGGAAATATTTGTAGGCAATGGAAACGATAATGATGGCGGTAACGATAGCTGCAGAGATAAAGCCCAGCACCCGCAGCAGTTTTACATGCAGGGGGGTCTCCAGCTTTTCATAGCGGAGGGTATTGGTGTTATAATAATACTTGATCTTCTTCATGGCACAAGCCGTTAACCCAGGATGGTTTTCATAGTAAACAGGATGAATTCAACTACCTTTGCCGCACGCCGCAGGCGGCTAATGTATACAAATATAATGGCTTAAACGTTTTTGAAGGTCGAAACGCCGGTGAGATGGATGGATTTTTTCAACAGGAACGTTGACGATCTTCATCATGCATAACTCATACAACCTGGTTTTATTATGACGAGCGCGCAAATACGTCAGCATTTTTTTGATTTTTTTAAGAATAAAGGACATGAAATTGTTCCCTCGGCGCCTATCGTGGTAAAGAACGACCCTACCCTGCTCTTTACCAATGCCGGCATGAACCAGTTCAAGGATTATTTCCTGGGCAACCGCAAACCACCCCATACCCGCGTGGCCGATACCCAGAAATGCCTGCGCGTAAGCGGCAAACACAACGACCTTGAAGAAGTGGGGGTAGACACCTACCATCATACCATGTTCGAAATGCTGGGCAACTGGAGCTTTGGCGATTATTTCAAAAAAGAAGCGATTGCCTGGAGCTGGGAACTGCTCACCAAAGTGTACAAGATTTCCGAAGACCGCCTCTACGTTACCATTTTTGAAGGCGATGCCAGCGAAAACCTGCCCCGGGATGAAGAGGCCTACAACGAATGGAAAAAATGGATTGCGGAAGACAGGATATTACCCGGTACCAAAAAAGACAATTTCTGGGAAATGGGCGATACCGGTCCCTGCGGCCCCTGTACTGAAATTCATGTTGACTGTCGCAGTGATGAAGAAAGAAAACAAACAGACGGCAAATTGCTGGTAAATAAAGATCATCCGCAGGTGATCGAAATCTGGAACAATGTATTCATCCAGTTCAACCGCATGAAAGATGGCAGCCTGCAACCGCTTCCCGCCAAACACGTAGATACCGGTATGGGACTGGAACGCCTGGTAAGGGTGTTGCAGGGTAAACAATCTAATTACGACACCGACCTGTTTACAGGGACCATTGCCGAAATAGCCAAAATCACGAACAAGCAATACGATGCAACGGCTACTCCTTCCCAAAAGAACTGGGGCGAAGCCGTGGCCTTTCGCGTACTGGCCGATCACATCCGGGCCATTTGCTTTACCATTGCCGATGGCCAGCTGCCTTCCAACACCGGCGCAGGCTATGTGATCAGGAGGATCTTACGCCGGGCCGTACGTTATTATTATTCCTACCTCGATTACAAGCAACCGCTGTTATATCAACTGGTGCCAGTACTCGCCAAACAGTTCGAAAACGTATTTCCGGAATTAAAAACCCAGACAGATTTTGTAAGCAGGGTGATCCGGGAGGAAGAAGAAGCATTTCTCCGCACGCTCGACAAAGGATTGAAAAAAATAGAAGAGCTGATTGCCGGCGCCAAAAACAAAACCCTTGACGGCGCTGCGGTTTTTGAACTGTACGATACCTATGGTTTTCCCGCCGACCTCACGCGTTTGATAGCCCGCGAACATGATATGGTAATCGATGAGGCAGGATTTGAAAAAGAAATGGCACGGCAGAAGGAAAGAAGTCGCGCGGCAACAGCCCTGGATACCGAAGACTGGGTGGTACTGACAGCAGATGGCGCAACACAATTTATCGGTTACGATTCGCTGGAAACGCAGGCAAAAGTGCTCAAGTACCGGAAAGTAAAAACAAAAGGGAAAGAATCGTTTCAGTTGGTATTAAACAAAACGCCTTTCTATGCCGAAAGCGGCGGACAGGTAGGCGATACCGGCATTCTTATTTTTGAAGGCGAACGCGTGGAAGTGATCGATACCAAAAAAGAAAATGAATTGATTGTTCATTTTGTAGAAAAGCTGCCGGTCAACATCAGCGCCGTAGTAGACGCACGGGTAGACAAATCACGGCGACGCAAAACCGCCGTTCACCACTCTGCCACGCATTTACTGCATGCGGCCCTCCGCAATGTGCTGGGTACGCATGTGGCGCAGAAAGGATCACTGGTAAATGATGAATACCTGCGCTTCGACTTCTCCCATTTTGCAAAAATGAGCGCAGAAGAAATAGCCAAAGTAGAAGCACAGGTTAATGAAAAGATCCGTGAAAACATCCCGGTTGTGATCAAGGAAATGCCTAAAGAAGAAGCGCTGAAACTCGGTGCCATGGCATTGTTTGGCGAGAAGTACGGCGATAAGGTACGCGTGGTGATCATTGATCCCGCATATTCGATAGAGTTATGTGGCGGTACGCATGTGGGCGCTACAGGTGAACTGGGCATTTTCAAAATCAAACAGGAAACGGCCGTGGCTGCCGGCGTTCGCCGCATCGAGGCAGTTTGCGGGGCAGCAGCGGAAGCGTATATCAACGAACAATTTGGTCAACTGCAGCAGGTAAAAGAATTGTTGAAAAATCCGAAGGAGTTGGTCAAAGCAGTGACCAACCTGCAGGAAGACAACAGTACGCTCCGGAAACAGGTGGAACAACTGGAGAGCAAATTGCTCACCGGTGTGCGCAACGAATTGTTGCAAAAAGCCGAAACCATCAATGGCGTTTCCTTTATCGGTGCGCAGGTGGAAGTAAGCAATGCCGATGCGCTGAAGAAATTATGCTTCGATTTGAAAAGCAGCCTTGATTCCTACGTAGCTGTCTTGTGTGCAAATGTTGGCGGCAAAGCTTTTGTGGCCGTTGGCATTGCAGAGGCAGTGGTCAATACAAAAGGTTTGGATGCCGGTAAAATCATCAAAGAACAGGTAGCGCCCCTCATCAAAGGCGGCGGCGGTGGTCAAAAGACGCTGGCTACTGCCGGCGGACAGGAAGCGGGTAACCTGAAGCAGGTAATTGAAAAAGTAAAAAGTCTTTTATAAATAGCGATGAAACTTTCCCTGGTGCGTTCTGGTTTGTTGCTGGTATGGTTGATGGCTTGCCTGGCAGGTGCGGCGCAACCGGCTACTACGCCTGCTCCACAAGCAGATATGGCAGCCATTATGCATCCTGACTCCTGTCGTTTCATAGTGGAAACACTGGCAGCAGATAGTTTCATGGGCCGGTATGCCGGCAGTCCACAGGCAACCAGGGCAGCCATGTTTATTGCGAAGGAGCTGGAAAAGGCCGGCTGCAAACCGGTACCCCGCACAGACAGTTTCCTGATCCCTTTCCGCTTCATGACACCCAAGGGGAATCACCAATGTTATAATGTGGTAGGCGTTATTCCCGGCAAAGCAAAAGCCGGTGAACTGGTACTGTTCAGCGCACACTACGATCATGTGGGTACTTTGAGCACCAACGATTACCGGTCTTTCATGCGGGAAAAGGGAAAGCCAGAAAAAGGAGACACCATTTATAACGGCGCCAACGACAATGCTTCCGGTATCAGCGCCCTGATTGCACTGGCGCGCTATTTTGCCAAAACGGGCCCGCATGAGCGAACCCTTGTTTTCATTGCCTTTTCTGCTGAAGAAGAAGGACTGCACGGTAGTAAAGCACTGTCACTCCGCATGGACCTGGAGTCGGTAGTGGCCATGATCAATATGGACATGGTGGGGGTGCCCATGAGCGCCACCAACAGAAATCCCATCATAACGGGCGGTTCGCTTTCCGATCTGCAAAAAATTCTGAACGACAGGCTGTATGAAGCGGCGCCTGAATATGGAAAGTACTTTTTCCGCAAGGATAATTTTCCTGCAGAAGGGCTTTTTACACGCTCAGACAACTATCCTTTTGCAGTGAAGGGCGTGCCCGCGCATACCATTATGGCCAGTTCGCCACGCAACCGGTATTATCACTCGCTGAATGATGAGCCGGGTACGATTGATTATCATCTTATTGCCCATATTGCCCGCGCCATAGCTTTGGCTTCGAGAGGGCTGGCGGATGGTAGTGATACGCCTTCTCGGATAAACAAGAATCTTTTGCGGTAACGCTTTACCACGGATTGCCATCGATTTTTGCCGGCAGGGCCTCCCACTCCCTGCCGCTATCCTGATCTTTTAACTTTTCCGAAAGTTTTCGTATTTCAATTCTTTTCCTATATTTGATCTACGAAACTTAACGTAGATAAAATTCCAAACTATCAAAATTTTAATGCAATGAGAAGGTTCCTGGCAAAAATATTTGGCGCAGCCATGCTGGTGTCGCTGATTGCTCCGGCCACGCAGGCACAGGATAACGACAAAGAGAAAGAAAAAAACAAATCCTACTCCGAAGAAATCATTATCAAAAAAAAGAATGATCAGAATGCCAGAGTGGTGATCGAAATAAAAGGCGATGAAGTGCTGGTAAACGGCAAACCTGCCGAAGAGTTTGAAGACGACAATATCAGCATCCGTAAACGCAAAGGCGTAACAATAATTAACCCGTCGCCATTCCGTATACAGGGTGGACCATACAGTGCCTATAGCGAAGGCCCGAACTTTTTTTATACCACCAATGCAGCTTACCTCGGGGTGTTTACGCAAAAAGATGCAAAAGGCGCACGCATTATGGAAGTAAAGAAAGAAAGCCCTGCGGAGAAAGCGGGCTTGAAGAAAGGCGATGTGATCACCAAAATCGACAATAATGAAATTGATAATCACAACGAACTATCGAAGGTAATCGCCAAATACAAACCGGAAGATAAAGTGAAACTGGTTTACCTCCGCGACGGAAAAGAAAACACGATTACGGTAACACTGGGTAAGCGCAACGCTTTTGATTTGGGCCAGTTCAATTTTGATATTCCTGGCCTGGACCTGCATTTTCGCGATGGCCAGTTCCCGAACGTATATGCTTTTGGCAACCGTCCCCGCCTGGGTATCAAAGCCCAGGACACTGAAGACGGCAAAGGTGTAAAAGTAATTGGTATAGATGATGAATCCGCCGCCGACAAAGCAGGATTGAAGGAAAATGATATCATCACCGAATTCGACGGAAAGACCGTGAACAGCACCGACGAATTGTCTGCCGCTGCCCGCGAAGCACGCGAAAAAGCCAGTGTTAAAGTGAAGGTGGAGCGCAACGGCAAAGCGCAGACACTGGAAATAAAAACACCGCGCAAACTGAAGACAGCTAACTTATAATCATAAATTTTAGCATCAGCCCGATTTACCAGGCCGCTCCGGGAAACCGCGGGCGGCCATTTTTTTGAGAGCACAACAGGCAAGGTTGAAAGCAGCGTGCTCCCTGCTGCATTCTTCATTCCTTGTTTTTCTTCTTACTTGTTTTGGGGTAAATTGCAGCATGTCTGCATTACATGACGAATATGAAGTTGTTGTGGGACTGGAAGTACATGCCCAGTTGCTGACAAACAGTAAGCTGTTCTGCGGCGATAGTGCTGCGTACGGCGGTGAACCCAATACGCATGTAAGTCCCATTACGCTCGGACATCCCGGCACCCTGCCGAAACTGAACCGCAAGGCTATTGAGTATGCAGTGAAGATGGGGCTGGCTTGTCATTGTTCCATTACGCGTCACAACTATTTTGCCCGTAAAAATTATTTCTACCCCGATCTGCCCAAAGGCTACCAGCTTTCGCAACATACCACACCGGTTTGCAAAGGCGGCTATGTAACGATCCGCACCGGTGAAGGGGAAAAACAAATTCGTCTCAACCGCATTCACCTCGAAGAAGATGCCGGCAAGAGCCTGCACGATGTGGACCCGGATAACACCTGCGTTGACTACAACCGCGCCGGGGTGCCGCTGATTGAAATTGTAACAGAGCCAGACATACGAAGCGGTGAGGAAGCATATGCCTATCTTACAGAGCTCAGAAAATTGTTGCGCTATCTCGAAATTTGTGATGGCAATATGGAAGAAGGCAGCATGCGTTGCGATGCCAATATTTCCGTGCGCAAAAAAGGCGACCAGCAGTTGGGCACCAAGGTAGAAGTGAAGAACCTCAATTCCATCCGCAATGTGAAGCGGGCCATTGAAGCAGAAGCCAAACGCATGATCGGCATAGTGGAAGCAGGCGGCGTAATTGTACAGCAAACACGCAGCTTCGATGCCGCCAGCGGCGACACCTTTGCCATGCGCACCAAAGAAGACGCCGATGATTACCGGTATTTTGCCGATCCCGACCTGCCTCCTTTTCTTGTAACCGAAGCAATGCTGGCACAGATCCGCGCAGCCATTCCCGCATTGCCCGAAGAACGGATTGCCCGGTATACCCGGGAACTGCAATTGCCGGAATACGATGCACGGGTGATTACAGACGATAAAGAAACAGCCACTTACTTCGAAGCAATCATCCGCCATACCAACAACTACAAGGCAGCCGCCAACTGGATGCTGGGCCCGCTGAAATCGTGGCTCAACGAAAACAATGCGCGGATCACTGCGATGCCGGTGCCGCCTGCAACCATTGCCGCCCTTATTGCGTTAATTGATAGCGGTCAGATCAGCTTCTCAGTAGCTTCTTCCCGTTTATTTACAGCATTGCTTGACAATCCCACTGCAGCCCCCGACGCATTGGCGCGACAACTCAACCTGCTGCAGGATTCCAGCGAGCAGAACGTAGCGCAATGGATTGAAGAAGTACTGAACCGCATGCCCGACAAAGTAGCAGAATACAAAAAAGGCAAGAAGGGGCTGATCGGTTTATTTGTAGGGGAAGTGAAAAAAATTTCCAAAGGCAAAGCCGATCCCAAACTGACGAACGATATTTTATTAAGAAAACTACAACAATAACAGATCTTTTATGAAGTACCTCTGGCAATGGCTGGTGATTTGTATGATAGCCGCCGGCTGTTCACAAACATCAACCGATACCTTCACCGTTACCGGCAAAGTAGAAAACTTCGATAAACTTATCGCACAATATCCCCAACTGGTTGAGAACGGCCATGTAACGCTCATGCTGTTTGAAGTACCCCTGCAACGAAACGGACAGCCTGTACAACTTGACAGTGTGTCGGTTTCTGCCGGCAACAATACCTTCACGCTGCAAGGCAGAACAACCAGCACTGGTATGTATAATATTGTGATAGGAAATACCAACCGGCCGCTGATGGTCCCCCTGATCAACGACGAAGATGAAATTTCGGTGAACCTCGATTTTTCCGATCCCGATAAATTGTTTTCCGTCAAAGGATCTGCTGCCAGCACTGAATTACAGGAATTCATCCTAACCTATAGCGACAAAAGCGTGCTGCTCAACAAGGCACTGAACCGCCTGGACAGCCTCAAACTATTTGGAGCCGCCGATGATGCAGTGCTGCAGGCCACCAACGAAAAAAATGCCGCCATTGACGAGGTAAACAAGTACCTGAAAAGCTTTCTCGCTTCCGTAAAGAATCCCATAGTGGCCGCCTTTGCGCTGGGTCAGTCTGCGTATACTATGGAGAACGAATTTGAAGCCGAATTAACCAAACTCACACAACGTTTTCCGCAGGACCTCCATCTGAATGCTCTCAAAACAGAATATGAAGTGTTGAAGGCAGGTAAAGCGCAACAACGCCCGGGCGCCAATATATGGGTGGGTAAAGAAGCGCCGGAACTGACATTACCGGATGTGAATGGAAAAAATATTTCACTGTCTGATTTCCGCGGAAAATATGTGCTGGTAGACTTCTGGGCCAGCTGGTGCAAGCCCTGTATGATGGAGAACCCCAACATTGTGAAAGCTTACAACCAATTCAAGGATAAGAATTTTACCGTACTGGGCGTTTCGCTCGACAGAAAAAAAGATGACTGGCTGCAGGCGATCCGGGAAGGTAATCTTACCTGGACACATATCAGCGACCTCGCCTTCTGGAACAGCAAGGCGGTGCAGATTTATCAATTCAACTCAATTCCCTTTAACATACTGGTTGACCCGCAAGGTATTGTAGTAGCAGAAAACCTGCGCGGCGAAATGCTCTCAGAAAAACTGGCCGAAATTTTGCAGTAAAGGAGCCGCGAAGACTGAAAATGCCGTGGTGCTTTTGTGTCTTCGGAATATTATTGGTTAAGATTTCTGTATCACCACGAAGGCACAAAACCATAGTGACCTGGTGGTTCAAAAAAGCAAGCGTGAAAAGAATCTGTTGTGGCCTGATAATGCTTTGTAGTGTATTATCGTGCAGTAAAGAATCCGGTGAGACAAGAAAATCCGAAATCATAACGGGCAACCTGGTTACCGAATACATCATCCCCCAGGGGCAACATGCATCTACCGCCAGCAGCCTCCGCCTGGTAAAAACAAAAGAGCTGAAATTTACCGCCCGCTTCGACAGCAGTAGTGTGTATACCGCCCGCAATCCTGAAAATGCCGGTGATATCAACAAACTCTACGGCTTCAGCGATTGCAGCTCACATCATCAAAAAAACAGTGCGCGGGTAGGGTGGATATGGAATGGCGCAGCCATTGAACTGTACGCCTATTGCTATGCAGACGGGCGACGTATCAGTAAATTATTGGGCACGGCAGCTATCAATGAAGAAGTGTTGCTCACCATCTCAGTAAAGTCCGGCCAGTACGAATTTACCATGCGCAACGAGGTGTTCACAATTGAGCGCGGGTGTTCGGGAGATAACGCCAATGGATACCTGCTCTACCCCTATTTTGGCGGAGATGAAACGGCGCCGCAGGATGTGCACATCTTTATCAGGGAACTATAGCAACGCAGCCGGCATCCTTATTCAAACCGTAAGGAGCGGGTAACATTGGTTCTTGTCACTTTCCATACATGCATACTAACGCTGCATACCGTTAGCAAGGCGGATATGCCCAGAGCGCCCGCAAAAGCGAGGAGCGGAATGTCAATGCGGTAGGCAAAGTTATTCAGCCATTCTTTCGAAAACCACCACGCCAATGGCCAGGCGATAATATTAGAGAGCAGCACAAGTCTTATGAAATCCTTATTCATCAGGGCCAGCAGGTCAAGGGTACTGGCGCCAAATACTTTTCTGATGCCTGCTTCGCGCGTGCGTTGCTGCACCACAAAGGAGGCCATTGCCCACAAACCTGCTATGGCAATAAGCATGGAAATTATGCTGAACACCAGGCAGGCCTTTTGCAACCGCACATAGCGCTCCAGCAGCCGTGCAAAATCTTCGCTTACCCAACTGTAGCGCAACGGGAAACCGGGTTCAACAGTTTTCCATAGCGATTGCAATTTTTCAACAACGGCTGCATTATTGGCTGCATGTACACGCACCAGCAGATTGTCGAAACCAACCAACCCATCTTCAGCTCCTATGGCGTATAAAGTGGGTTGAATGGAAGTGGTATATCCATCGTTCAGATAATTCTTCACCACGCCTATTACCTGGTAATCTCTCAATAGTATCTTCACTCTTTTTCCTATGGGATCTTTTAGTTTCAATGCCTCTACCGCTGCTTCGTTTAAAATGGCGCTGTTCACGCTGTCGCTCTGCTGCAGTGGAGAAAAATCCCTGCCTGCTTTCATTTGCATGCCCAGCATGTCAAAAAAGCCAAAATAGATGTGATTAAAATTGAGCACAGCGCTATCCCCTTCACACCAGGCGTCCTGCACATTGAGCGAGGGCTTGCCCGGATAGGTATTGGTGGCGGATACCTGGTTCACGCCTGCAATGGCTTTTACCTGATTCATCAACGTTACCAGCTTTTCACCCTGCCTGCCCGGCGATATGAGGTTGCTGTTGGCCGGCGTTAAGGCAAGCACCTGGTCTGCTGTAAAGCCGGGATCGTTACTATGCATATACTGCACCTGGCTGTTGATAACCAGCATGGCAATGAGAAAGGAAACAGAAATAACAAACTGAAGCACAATGAGGGCATTGCGCAGTTTGATCCCCTTGATATACCTGACCACATCACCCTTTAATACTGTAACCGTACGGAAATTGGCCAGCACCATAGCAGGATAGATGCCCGTTACCAGGGTTACGAACACCAGCAGCAGCAGCAATTGTAAAAAGAGCACCACGTTCTCCCATACATTGCTGCTATTCCACAGGGACAGCTTAACATCAAAAATAGTATTGAACAAAGGCAGCAGGAATTGCACCAGCAATATCGAAAGCAGCAACGCTGCAAAAGTGTTCAGCAATGTTTCTAACAGGAATTGCATCACCAGCATGGAGCGCGAGGCGCCCAGCATTTTGCGCATGCCGATCTCGCGGGTCCTTTTGATAGCCCTGGCGATGGCCAGGTTGGTGTAGTTAATGCAGCTGATCAGCAGGATCAGCAGACCGGCCAGCGAAAAGATCATTACAGGCACGGCATTACCCTCCGCATAATCATCTACCGGGTGCGACGCATTACCCTGGAAAGCCTGTGGATACAGGTGTATATCCGGCACTGCTTCCAATACCAGGTGTGGCTGGAAGGACTGTGCCGTGGCGGCATCTGATTCATCAAACGCGTTCAGGTATTTGTTATAGGCTTCCTGATAAATCCTGTTGGCTTTGGACAGGAGGCCGTCCGCCCGGGCATTTTTGTGCAGCAACAGGTAAGTAATATAGAACTGCCGGTACCAGTTGTCCTGGTCTTTGTTTGAATACGACAGGCAGTATTGAAAATTCAGGTGCGAGGGACCCGTTTTGGCAATCACACCGGTGATGGTGTAAGGTACGGCACCTCTTGATCTGCGCAATTCGATAGTCTTACCCAGCACGTTGGTGTTTCCAAAGATCTTTTTTGCAACAGCATCGGTAATGACTACTGAATAGGGTTGCCTCAGCGCCTGGGCTGCATTGCCCTGGATAAAGCGATAGGGAAATACGGAAAAGAATGTGCTGTCTGCAAAAATGACCTGCTTTTCGTAAAAATTGTTTTGGTTATAGGAAATAACAAGTTCTTCAGAAGGAATGACCCTGGTGACCATGTGGGCTTCAGGACAGGTATGCACAATCTGGTTACCCAGCGGATAGGGCGTTCCCACATACACTTCCTCAGGACTCACGGCCGTACCTACGCGATAAACGCGGGGCAACTGGTCGTTCCACCGGTCGTAAGAGCGTTCGTGATTGATGTACAAAAGGATGATGATGGCAGCAGCCAGCCCCACGGCCAGTCCAAGGTTTCCGACCATGGCGAACAGCACATGCTTCTTCATTAGCCTGATCGCAATTTTCAAGGATACCCCTGTCATACTTACGGATTTACGTTGTCTTTTCCGGAAAGAAACAATTCAAGTTTATAATATTTTTCTTTCGTATTGGCAATTACTACGGCGTGCACTTTTTTTATAAGACTTAATTTGTCATAAGTGGTAGTGAGCTTTATGTAGCCTGTTTCGTTAGGTTTTACGGGCGCTTTCGTATAGTCAGGTACGGAACAACTGCAGGAACTGCTTACTGACTCAATCAATAAAGGTTGTGTGCCGGAATTGGTAAACCTGTACACTACTTCAATTGTATCGGTACCTGTATACTTTTTCTTTCGCTGGTCCAGGTAGTATTTCTTATAGTCAAACCTCAGCCCGGCAACAGCAGGTTGCTGTGCCAGCAGCAATTTAGCATTTAACAGCAGTAAAGCCATGAAAAAAAATGAGAGAACGTATTTCATATTCACGAATAATTTAAAGCTTGAATGTGATGGCCTGTTATGGCAGTTTAAAGCGATACAAACCCAGTTGATCTTCATTTACCAAACCATCTGCATAATAATACTCGCCTATTTTACCGATGATGTTAAATCGCTTGGGTACTGCTACATCTGCTATCAGAGCCGCATGTTCATAAATCTGCAGGCCGCCAATATTGCTTTCATCTTTGGTGTAGGGTCTGAAGATCATGGCAGATGTGCGATCGCAGTATACATTGTAGTAATAACCATAGTCAGTAAACGCTTTGATCCATATCTTTTCACTTTCCATGGGCGTGGCGGCTGTTGGATAGCTGGTATTCATATTTTGTCCGGCCACGCCAAACTCGTAAGCCAGTTCATAATCGGGTCCATACACCTGTATCATGGAGTCAATGGCCTGAGAAACATAAATTGAATCCAGCCGGCTGTCGAGGGTAAGAAAATCATAATTCGGAATGGCGCCATATTTTTTGTAGGCAGGCGATCTTCTGCCGAAGATCTTCTCCACCTTGCCGGATCTCAGGTCTACCACACCAACCGTTTTAGCGCGTTCATAGTACGCTTCATAATTCCGGAATGCATTCAGGCGACTGTTCACACCAGGTGAAATCCAGATGGGGATGATCAATTTGTTTTGATGGATGACAGACAGCCACCGGTTGTCGTAAAAACCGTTATAGTAATTGTATCCATAGGTTCCGGTTTTATCGCCATCACTCAGGCCATACTGTATATTGGCCTTTCTGTTCCAGTCCATATCCACCTGATACTGGGCCGTAAATTGCTGATCATATCTGGAAATATTGTAGGATTTACCGAGAAACACGAGGCTGCTATCGGCAAGAAAATTGGCAAACAGGAAATCTTCTATCTCATCGGGCCGGTGACCTTTGCCGAGGTATCGCTGTACAAAATTTCCGGCCGTATCAAAAACGGAAACGGTAAGAAAGATATCATCAAAGAAATACAGGTTGTTGCCGGACAGTCTGAAAAACCCTGAGCCTGATCGCGCGGGAGGTTCTACGAGCAGTGTATCAATATTCAATTCATGAAACTGTATATTTCGCAGAACAATCTTTTCTGTAACCGGCGCTTCCTCAGAAGTACAGGAGGCAAGCAGGAAAGTAATAAACAGGCAATGCAGAAAATATTTCATGGTCAGACTATTTGGAGTAGCAAAGAATGCCTGCGATATGCAGACATTCTTTGCACAAGAAATACCCACGCTTTTGGGGTAATTATTCAAGTTCAGCGGGTTTAACAGGACCCTGGTAGCAATTACCGTCGGAGTCGGAGCAATTGCTGGTGCTATTGCATTTGTTACCGCCATTACCGTCTGCTACACATTGGCCGTTTTTGCAGGTACATTTGATGAACTCAGTTTCCAATTCGCTGGCCTGCGAAACTGAAGTGAAGGTCATCAGGCAAAACCCAATGCTGGCAATGGCCAGCGTTCTGATTGCTTTCATAAACTTCAAATTTTAGGTTAAAAAATAAAAAGCAAACTTTTACGCATAGCAAATACCGTTACCTCCATGGAGGCGCAGGGGCACTTCCAGGAAGGATGTGTTGTTTCAATAAGTAAGAAGGAGAAAATACAGTTGAGGTTGTAGTATTGCGGCTGTAGTAAGGACAAGTACGCATAGATAAGGTTAATGAGTTCAACTATAAAAGCATTGACGAATAGCAGCGGAAACACTGCTACCAGAAACAAATGGCACTTTTCTCAGGCTATACTGTAATTATTTGATTTGCAGTCTTATAGGGCTAGGAGAAGTTCTCAGGCAGGAATATGCTGGCAATGCAGCCAGGGCCGGCGCCCTCATTCAGTGTCCTTATCATTCGAGAGGATATCAGACATGATAAAGCAAAATCGTTATAACGCTGCAAATTTAATCGAAATTAAAAACATTCCAAAAACAGACCTGTTATTTTTGAAAATTATTTGAATTTTACCCAGAAACCGGGTATTGTTTGCAGTTATAGGGGGGGGTGGAGTTGATAAATTTTGAAGATATGATATGAATTTGAGAAGAGTACGGAAAATCGGCACCTGATTCCTAAGCTTAAATATTGTATTGTCCATTTCAACTTTGTCTTTGTCCTTTATTTTTACAATTACGCTATCAAAACTTAAGAAGAATGTATCTACTATTGGTTTTTCCTTTGGATAAGTCACATTGTTGCTTACCAGCATAATACTGTTTTTGCTACTTACCAACCACTTCCCTTTTGTATAGAAAAGGAGTGGTCCACTTTGATTGTACTCAAAAGTGGAGTCGGAATAAATATACAACCGATGTCCGGATACCATATGCCCTTTAGGTGTGGAGAGCAGTTTTCCATGCAGATTGGTCAAACTTTTTACTTTGTTCGTGCAGGAACAAAAGATCAATTTTGTTAGATTCAGGACAACATTTATTTGTTTAAGTAAGCGCTTCTGTTCTTCTCATTTCAGGACTATTCCACCGCCAGTTAGTAAGGATCGTATATATTGTAATTCCCTTCATTATCCAATGCCAGCCACATTCCTTTCCCAAGATCAGTTGCAGGTATGGCTAGCGGGAAAAGTATCAACAGCTCTCCTCTTTCCAATCTGTTTGCAGACAGGTCTGGCAAGCCTAAAATGCTTCCATATTTTTTTAAATTCCCTCCAAACTGGTCATCAAAATAAGGATTGAAATCCGACGCCTTTAAGGATACGTTAAGCATTGTATCAATATCATTCATCAGGATCACATCAGTAGCGAAAGGATGAGTGGTGAATGCAGTTCCGGTTTCCAGCATGTAATCTGCGGGAATAATTAGAATACTATCACGCAGACAATAATATTTCAGAACAAGACGCAATTCTTTCCCCTGGATATTTACCGTAGTATCCAGGTATTCTGTAATGCTGTATTTTTCCTTGATTCGCTCTATTTCAACTGCCTGGGTAGAAGATAAATTTGCGTTATCGAAATCGTCCACATAAAAGTTGCTGTCGGATTTAATGTTCTCCGTTGACTTGATATTCTTCGCATGCAAGGCGCTATCGGATTGAATTGGATCTACTACCTCTATTCTATTTTTAGTAGCAGTTTGACAATTGCACAAACCAGTCAACACAGCAACGCACATGAATAATTTTACCTTAACAGAATAGTGCTGCACGAATGTAATTTTATGCATTAAAAGATTATACGTTTGCTTTTTTTGTCCCTGTCTAAAGGAAACATCATTTCTCATTGTTCTTTTAAGGCTATTTTGCAAGAACTGTAGGCCATCCACTTCCGCCTTCATTTCCACTTACGGTATAGAAAAACCTTACACATTTTTAAAATAATCTGTAAGCTCCCCTTTTTTCCTTGGGAATATCCTTATGAATTGGAACATTTATCATTTGAAAATACATACTCTTAATACCTAAACTTAAGTCATGGTTATCTTCGACCTTTAATCCATTACAATTCTCTTAATGGTTTGAAGCCAAATTCTTTTTCTATTAGTTCTAATATTCTTTCCATATTAGCTGCTTGCCAAAACTTATTTTGGAACATTCGTGGTTCTTGATAGGAATAAATCCTATAAACTTTCTTCGAAGACACTTCAACAATTACTGCATCTCCATCAGCCACTTGATCGTATTCTGGTATTGTATGATAGTCTGGAAGTGATAAAACTTTTAGTTGAAGAAGTTTTTGCTTTAGTTCCGTCCATCCGGATTTTGGCTCCCTAAATTCTGCTTTTTGAGTAATGCTTTTAATCGAATCACCTAATTCACTAAGATGATATACTAAGGTGAAGAATTGCCCTGACCATTTACCTTTGGAATTTGTTAATACTGCAAGTTGTGAACTATCATTAAAGGCATATCCATACCATAGCCGAATCTGCAAAGAGTCAAATCCATTTTCAATTGAACTCAATCCTAACAATTTCTCTACTTGTGGTTTATTTCTATAGTATGAACGTGGATTCCCATTTCTGTCCTTCGGAATCTCTTTTATTACTGTATCTGCTGATTTTTCTTTGACATCAGAAACTGGATATTTCGCACCAAAGTATACCACTAATTTCGGAGTAAAGGATACCAATCGTTTCGGAGCAAAGGGTACCACTTTTAACCAGGATCGGTTAGCCGATTTCGGAGCAAAGGATACCACTTTGCAGCTAAGGTTACCGACAATACGGCACAAAGTATACCACCGACAATCAGGACGTACAGGCATTTTTTTCACAATGGCTTGCTTTGCCGCCAAAAAGCATGGCCAACAAAGTGATTACAATGCAACATATCCGTTCTATCATTCAACTTCTCGACAAAGGCCATTCCCTGCGCAGCGTAGCAAAGGAACTCCGTCTTTCCCGCAAAACGGTTACCGCGTACGCCTCCCGTTTTCATGCCAGCGGATATTCGCTTGGCGAGCTCCGCAATTTGGATGATGCTACACTCGGGCAACTTGTCTATCCGATGACTCCGGATCCCGCATACGACGATGATCCGAGACGCCAGGATTTTAACAACCGCATCAATTATTTCCTTTCCGAACTTAAACGGACAGGCGTCACCCGCCTACTCCTATGGCAGGAGTATCGCAAAACAAATCCCCAGGGCTATGCCTATACACAGTTTTGTGTGCTGTTGAGCGAGTATCAAAAAAACAAGCAGGCCTCGATGCATATCATTCACCGGCCTGCACAGCAGGCAATGGTGGATTTTGCCGGCGACCCACTGAGCTATGTAGACCGGTATACCGGCGCTATTATCTATTGCCCTGTGTTGGTCGTTGTTTTGCCCTTCAGCGGCTATACATATGCTATCGCCCTGCCTGACGCCACCATTCCCCAGGTGATTACCGCTCTCAATGCGTGCCTTCGTTTTTTTGGCGGTGTTCCTTTTTGCTTAATAACCGATAATATGAAGCAGGTGGTTAACAAGCCTTGTCGCTACGAGCCCATATTTACAGAAGCGCTGCAGCAATGGAGCCATTTTTATAATATTGCCCTGCTGACCACGCGGATTGCTAAACCCAAAGATAAAGGGCCGGTAGAGAACGAGGTGAAGATCGCTTACCGCCGCATTTATGCGCCGTTGCGCAATCAGGTATTTTATAGCCTTTCGGAACTCAACGCGGCCATTACCCGGCAATTGACTGAACATAACCAAAAGCTTTTTCAACGCAAAGATTACAGCCGGCTGCAGTTATTTGAACAACAGGAGAAGCCCCTGTTACAGGCTTTACCGGCTCACGACTTTGTACTGAAGCATCGCACCCGGGCCAAAGTGCAAAAGAACTATCACATCACCCTGGGGGAGGACTGGCATCACTATAGTGTACCCTATACCTTTATCGGCAAAACGGTGATGGCCGTTTACGACAGTGATCATGTAGAGATCTACCACCAGTTCCAGCGCATCGCCTTACACAGGCGCAGTTATAAAAAGCACGGATTTACTACGCTGGCAGAACACATGCCTCAGGGACACCAGCGCTTTTTTGAGCAGCAGGGATGGACCGCAGACTACTTCCTGCGTCAGGCCGGCAAAATCGGCCCGTCTGTGCATAGCTATATCAGCGGAGTGTTGAATGGCCGCCGCTTTACCGAACAAACTTATAATGCCTGCAGGGGATTGCTGCGACTGGAAAAACTTTACGGAAAAGACCGGCTGGAAGCCGCTTGTCAGCGTGGTTTACAAGGCGGCGTCTTCAACTACAGAACCATCCATAATATTCTTACCGGCAACCTCGACAAACTGCCGTCAGGCATACAGCCGGAACTGTTCCGGATACCCAAACACGATAATCAGCGCGGGCCTGAACAATACCGATAATTTTTACTCATCTATAAAACATCGAATAATGAACCATCAAAGTACATTGGAACAACTGCAGCAACTTAAATTGTATGGTATGGCCCGGCGCTATGAAGCCATATTGAATCTTCCCCTACAGGAACAACCTGAACCGCACAGCATGGTTGCCATCATGGCTGAGGCAGAGGCCGGTTACCGTGACCACCAGCGTACCCAGTTATATCTGCGGTTGTCGAAACTACGATACCATGCCGTTCCGGAACATATCCATTGCGGGCTGGAAAGAGGGATTACCAAAGAGCAGCTGGCTGCCCTGACGGACGGCTCTTTTATCCAGAGAGCAGAAAACTTACTGATCACAGGCGCCACAGGATGTGGAAAATCCTTTCTGGCCTGCGCACTGGGCCGGCAAGCCTGCATGTTGGGCTACCGTAGCCTCTACTACTCCATGAACCGGCTTATCGAGGCACTCGCCGCTGCCCGGCTGGATGGCACTTATCTTAAATGGATCAATCACATTGCTAAAATGCCTGTGCTTATCCTGGATGATTTTGGTCTTCAACCCCTCAGTCATGATATGAAATTAACTATACTGCAAATATTGGAAGATCGGTTCGCCAAGGGAACTACGATAATTACCTCTCAGTTGCCAGTAGCTACATGGTACGAATATATTGACGAGCCCACGATTGCCGATGCAATTTGCGACAGGTTGACAGCCAATGCACACCGTATTGAACTCAAAGGAGAATCGTTAAGGAAAAAGAAAAATACTTAGCTTTGAAACCGCCTGTACGTCTCACTTCACGTGGTATACTTTGCAACGAAAGGGTGGTATACTTTTGCCGAAATCTCCAGAAACATTAGTAACCCTATGGGAATCGCAAGATGCATGCGATTTGGTAATTATTGCGAACCCAATCAAGATGACACTCAGTTTCATCATTATCATATTTAATCATTAATAATGTTTAATATTTTTCCAATAGTCTTTTGTCAACCAAGGTGGTGGGCTATCACCATAGTCGCTAAATATCTGGGTTGTGTTCCGGTTCGATTGAGCGAGCTACCCCGGCGTGGAATTTTAATTGGATCACTATCATCGACTGGATCAAGATCTT
>Ga0065721_10048890_pt1 | contig 64130 bp, 42 predicted proteins | sample Mesricmetagenome_FD_59108 | JGI IMG/M metagenome (GOLD analysis project Ga0065721, IMG submission 59108) | Mesophilic microbial community from rice straw/compost enrichment Sample: eDNA_1 v2 (version 2) | ecosystem: Engineered > Solid waste > Grass > Composting > Bioreactor | place: USA: Davis... | reverse complement strand
TGTCACAGGTTCGAGTCCTGTTCGGGGAGCCATGGGGAGATACCCAAGTGGCTATAAGGGGCTCCTCTGCTAAGGGAGTAGACGTGTCATGCGTGCGAGGGTTCGAATCCCTCTCTCCCCGCCACCCATGGAATTCATAAAAGACGACTTAAGGAGAGCCCGCGGCCTTGCGCCGGAGGGCTCTTTTTGATTGTTCAGGCGGCGTTGGGGCAAAATAGGCTTTGCAGGCGGTCGGCCTGAGCATGGTTTGATCAGCGTTGATCGGCCGTCGGGATGCCGACATCCGGCGGATTTGCTCCCCTCTTTTGGCAGAAATGGAACCGGGGAAGGGGCTCGAAAAAAGAAATAAAAAAAAGTGCGTTTTGACCGAAAAAGGACTTGCCTTAGGCGATTGTTTCAGATATAATCATTTTTGTCGTCTGAAACGGACAGCGCTAAGCGCAAGGGCAAATGGCCTATAATGGCCCCTTGGTCAAGTGGTTAAGACACCTCCCTTTCACGGAGGTAACAGGGGTTCGAATCCCCTAGGGGTCACCATGAGAGCCATTAGCTCAGTTGGTAGAGCACCTGACTTTTAATCAGGGTGTCGTAGGTTCGAGTCCTACATGGCTCACCAGTATTTCTCTGGGAAGGCAGTATCCTTACTCAGACGACGTTCATCATATGCGGTCGTGGCGGAATGGCAGACGCACCAGCTTGAGGGGCTGGCGGTAGCAATACCGTGGAGGTTCGAGTCCTCTCGACCGCACCATAACTAAGAAGCTGAAATCCCTTGTGTGGCCGGGGATTTTTTTTATTTGCGTTTTTTGAGAGCCAGGGAAGAGGAGCGGGGGGAAACGTTTGGAATGCTTCCGTGGTAGCAAGCTGAAAAAAGAGCATCTCCAGAGCGATCTGATCGCTTCAGGAGATGCTCTTGCTCACCGTACGTTGTTGGCCTCATCTGTGCAGTTTAATGCGTCTTTTGCAGTTTCTTTAACTCTTGGACGGACAACCCGGTTGCTTGAGCTACTTTTGAAATATCCATGCCCATTTGAATCAAATTCTGGGCGATTTCCAATTTTCCTTTAGTCTCGCCCTCTGTACGTGCGCCTTCAATCATTGAAGCTTCATCATGAAGCGCCTTTTGTCTCATTTCGTACTGCCTGCGTGCTTCGGCATCTTGACTTAAAAATTCAAGCGCGGTCATCGCCTTGCCCAGAGTAGGTTCATTCACCTTCAACACCTCCCAATTTTTTGTATCCTCACTTTTCAGGAACAGCAGCCAATTGAGCAAACCGCCTTCATCAGGTATGTTTTGTTGATTCAGCTTCGATAGTTCCATGATGTGTATCTCGATGTCATCAATGAAGGTGATTCCGCTTTGGTCTTCTCGGAGATGAAAAACACTATGGTAACGATCATTAGGTAGAATGGTGAAGTTCAGGATATTGATGGTCACACATTTTCGAAGCTTCTTGTATGACTGACCTTCTTCAAGCTGATCTGAGTATTGTTTGCTCCAATAAAATAAAGTACGTTTTTCATTGTCGTACTTATTGAATAGTTGCATCTCGACGTTGATGAGTTGTCCGTCAACCGTTTTAGCTTGGATGTCAAATATGGATTGCTTGTCTCGAGGAGAATCCTTGTCTGTGTAAGGGTTCATCAAGATGATTTCGGTCAGAGGAGATTCTCCAGCTTCCGTAAAGGTACGATTGAGGAAAGCAAGCAAGATATCCTTATTTTCTTCGCTGCCGAAGATGCGTTTAAATACGAAATCGTTTTTAGGATCCAGCAGATCGTGCATAGCAATCAACACCAATCTATGCTTACAAATATTATATCATGAATGTAACTGATGAAGCATAATGGCTGTGCAGATAATGTTCTGGTCATCCCTCCGAGGGATTTAATCCTTTGGGGGGGGGGATTCCTCAGTCTGTTCTTGAAAAAGCATTTTACCAAGCCTGACTGCTGCATACCGCCCTCATTGCCATAAAGAAAAGCGTTCAATATAATGAAATTTAGGACTTGTTTCCAATAGATGAAATGCGGAGGACGTTTTCAATGAGTATCGATCTGGCGAAGAAGAACTTCATTGAACTTAAGAAAAAGGCAAATGATGTTGCGTCCAGTCTTGGCCTTGGAAATCAGAAGGCGAAAGTGGCGTTAGCTTTGGATATATCCGGCTCAATGGCGTCTACTTTCAAAAACGGAACCGTTCAAAAAGTAGTCGAAGAACTTTTGGCTCTGGGCGTTAAGTTCGACGACAATCAGGCTATCGACATTTTTCTATTTGGGCAGCGTGACTATGAAGTCGGAGAACTGGTAGAGTCTAATTTCTACGGGTATGTGGATAATAAAATCGTTAAAAGTTATCCTCTCGAGGGTGAAACGAGATATGCCGGCGTGATTAATCGGATCGTAAAGAAATATACGACGGAGAAAAAGGGCTTTTTCCGTAAAGCCTCTGCAATCAATGGACCTCTGGAGGAACCGGTATTCGTTATTTTCATTACGGACGGGGATAACCAGGACAAGCCGCAGACAGAGGAAGCGATTCGAGCTGCATCGAAATTGGGGATCTTCTGGCAGTTTGTCGGAATCGGAAGCGCCGGATTTCAGTTCCTTGAAAAGCTGGACAACTTAAGCGGAAGATTCGTGGACAATGCTAACTTTTTCAAGATTAACAATATCTCCAAGATGGATGAAACGAGTCTTTACACCAAGCTGCTTCAGGAGTTTCCCGACTGGATCAAGACGGCAAGAGAGCATCAACTCATTAAGTAGAAAGCAAAGGGGCTTCCCATAAGTCAGGGCATATAGAAATGATCGATAAAAAGAATGGGGATATATCTCCTGTAGAGCGAAGCGCCTGCCTCATACGGTCATGAAATTACCCTGTTACGGGTTAATCCATTCCTAATTTCATGACCGTATCAGCAGCGTAAGGAGATATATCCCCATGTTCATGAGTCGATCATTTTATGTTGTTGCCCTCTAATGACTTATGACACAGCCCCTTTGTCTGGAGTCGTGTCGAGGGCAGCTCACAGCTTCCTTAGCTCATGCAGAATATCCTCGGGATCCGGGCGCTTCATGAAATCCGGGTTGACGTACGCGGAACGAATAATGCCCGATTCGTCGATCATGAAGGTGGAGGGGATGGGGAGAATCCACCGATCGGTCGCGTTGTATTCGGCCAGATTGAGTTGAAACAGATTCGTCATCATCTCCTGAATATAGGGCGGCACATCGTACAAAATATTGTAAAAGGCGGCGACCAGACCGTTCGTATCGCTCAGGACCTGGAATTGCAGCTCTTCCTTCTCTTGCTGGGAAAGCGTGTTGTCCGGGCTTTGCGGGCTAACGGCGATAAGCCTGGCGCCCTGTGCTTCAATTTCCGGCAGCACTTTCTGATACGCCCGGAGCTGCGAGTTGCAGTAAGGACACCAGCCTCCGCGGTAGAAGGTGAGAACGACAGGTCCTTTGGCCAATTCTTCATACAAGTGGACGGGGATGCCCATCGCATTTTTCAGCGTAAAATCTTTCGCCTTCTGCCCTTCCTGCAGGCCATATGGGATTCCCGACTGCTGCTGCTCCCGGATCGAACGGAACATCGCGGCCTGGACTTCTGCGGGCGATTGGGCGATAAACTGTTGTTTCATGTCTTCCAGCGTTTGATTTAAGGACATGAATGATTCTCCTCCCACTTATTTCATAAATCCAACAATCAGAAGAACGATGCCAATTATGATTGAGAAGTAGCCGGCGATTTTTTTGACAGGGCCGCCCCATTTTGCGAATTTGCGCAGAATGGAAATGGAAAAGACGGCAACAGCGACGAGGATCACACCTTTTCCTAACGAATAGGTCGTCAGGAGCAGCGCTCCGTGAAGCGGACTTCCCTGAAGTGCAATATAGCTAATCAGCGCAAAAAAGATGGGGATGGCACAGGGAGAAATGACAAGCCCGTAAGGAATCCCCAGCTTGAAAGCGGACGCGTTGCTTGGCGGGAGTTCCGGCCGGCTGAGCGGCTTCTGGAAAGCAGGCATCGCGAACGAAATGACGCCAAGCAACTGCAGTCCAGCCGCTATGTCGAAGAGGGGCGGAACCCAGGTTAGCAAACGATATTTCTCAACAAAAGGCAGGAACTGTTGTCCGAGCAGCGCGAATATCAAACCAGCCAACAGTGAAGTGACGACCATGCCCGAGATAAAGTTGATCGCGATCAGGAAGGCTTTTCTTTTATCGCCGGCTGCCCCTCTTTGGACATAACCCGCAAACATGGCAAGCACGGGCAAATAGCAGGCCAGAACCGCGCTCACGATTCCGACGACAAATACAAGAATGTAGGTAGCGGCGGAAATTCCGCCCGTGATCGTGAAATGATATAAATCTTCCATTTGTGTCTCCTTTAATTTTGTAGATTCTCTTCAGGTTTGAGCAATTCGTACACACGTTCACGAAGCTTAGCTAGCGAGGGCGGAGAGCCAAATTCCGCTTTTCCATTAATAAGAATCGCTCCAGCGCTGAAAATGTTCAGTTCCTGGAGACGTTCAAACTGCTCCACCACATTTAACTCCCGAGTCTCGATCTGCGGGAATTCCTCCGCTGCTTGCTTAACAAGCTTCAGCGCTTTTTGACAAATGGAACACCCCGGTCCAGCCGATACCACTTCAATCAACAAAAAACCTCCTCCTTCTGTCCCTTCTGTTAAACCTCCTCCATGCCAAAGGAAGATTTGCTTTGATTATAAAGGTCGAGCTGTTAAATCCTTGTTAAGTAAGCGAAGCTCCGAAAGACTGCATGATTTTCCTCGTTTCGCGGAAAAATGTGTGATAATCTAGTGTCATTGTCATGGAAGGAGTGGTGGTATGCGAATCCTCATTGTTGAAGATGAGGAGGATCTTTCACGGGCACTAGCCAAGGGACTAAGGCGGGAAGGTTATGCAGTGGACCTCGCGGTTGACGGGTTAACCGGGTGGGAGCTCGCGGATACCAACGATTATGACGTTATTCTCCTTGACATCAATCTTCCGGAGCTGGATGGCATTTCGCTATGCCAACGCATTCGCCAGTCCTCGCATCATAACGATGTTTTTATCCTCATGCTGACAGCGCGCAGCCATCCGGACGAAGTGGAGGAAGGGCTCGATTCGGGTGCGGACGACTACCTTCGTAAACCCTTTGTGTTCAATGAATTGCTTGCCCGCATCCGGGCGCTCCTTCGCCGGAGTTCGTCCGTGAAAAGCCCTGTCCTGCAGTTCGAACAGCTTACCCTCGATTCGAAAACGAAGGAAGTCTGGTTCGACAACGTTCTTCTTTCATTAACGAGAAAAGAATTCGGATTGCTAGAATATTTGATGCTGCATCCCGGCGAGGTCATTTCGTCTGAGCGGCTTCTTGAGCACGTGTGGGATATTCATGCGGATCCCCTTTCCTCAACGGTTCGGGTTCACATCAATTCATTGCGCAAAAAGCTTTCGCACTATGATCCGGAGGCAGGAGAAAAGGCGATTCAAACCGTTCCGGGTTACGGTTATAAATGGGCTCTGCCCGCAGCCGGAAAGAAAGAGGAAACGAAATGAGACGATGGAGCCGTCTTTCCCTGCGTTCCAGATTGACGCTGTTTGCGATTGTTCATTTGGCGATCATGATTGTTCTCTATGCGGCGATAGAGTCTTTTTTCTCGACTTACAGGATTGTACCAGAGCTGCAAGGGCGCATAATCAGCTTGCTTGTCGCTTTAGCAGCCATGGTTGTTAGCGCGCAATGGCTCGCCGTAATTGTTCTGAAGCCCGTGAAACGGATGAGTGAGACAACTGCGGGAATAACGTCAGCCACCCTCCACAAACGGCTGGAAATCGACGAGCTTCACGATGAATTGAAGAAGCTCGGGATCGCATTCAATACGATGATGGATGGGCTGGAACACTCTTTTAAGCAGCAGGCCCGTTTTGTTTCCGCGGCCGCGCACGAATTAAGAACGCCGCTTTCCATCCTGCGCACGAATCTTGAAGTAGCCGGAGACAGCGAAGGTATTGATCCGAGCGAATGGAGAGAGTACAAGGAGACAACGGAGCGGACGCTTTCGCGGTTGGAGTCGTTAACGGAGGATTTGCTGCTGCTGGCTGACGGAACGTACGATCGGTCGCATAGCGAACACAAGGTTGTAGAGCTTGCCGACATTCTCGCTGACGTAACTTCATTTATGGAACCGGTGGCCGTCAAATATGGGGTGACGATTCATTTGATGGAGCCCTGTATGGCCTTGGTAAGGGGGGAAGAAAGCTTCTTATTCCTGATCTTTCGCAACTTGCTGGACAACGCCATCCGGTATAATCGGCCGAATGGAAACGTTACGCTGCAAGTATCGCATGAAGATGGACAGGTTGCAGTTCGGGTTTCGGACACCGGAAAAGGAATCCCTGCTCCGTCCAGGGAGCTGGTTTTTGAGCGGTTTTATCGAATCGACTCGTCACGAGCGCGCAGAAGTGGCGGCGCTGGCCTGGGTCTGTCGATTGTTCGCCATTTGCTTGCACTTTTCCAGGGGACCGTTGAACTGGAGACGAGTTCCGACTCGGGAAGCGTGTTTAAGGTCACGTTGATTCGGGGTTGAGAAGCTCGACCTCATGCGAATGGGTTGCGCATATGGTTTTTGTTGCTTAAATTCTGTTTACAGAATAAATCGTCGTGGTATACTTTAGACAGAAGTTCTATTGACTATAGTCAATAGGGTAAATGTAATAAGGAGCCGTGCTGCTAACACGACTCCCCACAACAGCCGCTTTTAAGGGCGGTAGGCTTGCGGATAAGTGATTGGAAATAGACCGTTATCCCTGGGTTGAGGGCGGTCTATTTCTTTTGGTTAAACGCTGTGACGATTGCGACAACCAGTGTCAGCAGCGCGATAATTAGCGCACCAAAACCGATCATCAACATCAAAGCGTCTTTAACCTCCATGGCATCACCTCCCTTCCGGGAGACTAGCCGACCGCCCTCAAAGCCTATACTGTTGTATGGAGGATTATACCATATTTTGTCGGCGTATTTTTGAATGATTGTAAAATTTTGTTGATAATCATCGAAGATTAAGCTATAAATGTGCTATAGAATGGAGCAATTGGCGTATGATTTTGGACTTTTACGCAATGGTTCCAATGCTTTCAAACAGTACATATGCGTAGAAATAATAATAACTGGAGGATTTCTTATGGATAAAAAATCATTGCGCTATTTAATAGTTGGATTCATATCCGGGGTATTATTAGCAATATCATTTTCTGTCTCTGCCGAACAAATAAAATCAGTTCTTGGAAAAAAGGTTACAGCAGAAAAAAATATAGAAATTGAAAATATGGGTGCTCCTAAAGGCGCAATAGTTGTTGATAATACAACCTACATATCATTGAAACAGGCTAGTTGGATGCTTGGGTTTAAGATCAAAGAAAATTCTAAATCAAAAATTGTTCTTGAATATACTTCAGGTAATTATTTTGGAAAATTAAAGAGCAGCGGATTTGCACAACAAGATTTTATGAACGAGTACACAGACATTTTAAATCATAAAAAGCAAATTGATTCAAAAATTGATAGATATAAAAGAGAGCTTGAAAACAACAATTTGCAAATTAGTAAATACAACGATCAATTGTTAATTGCTAAAAAAGAAGTAGAGTTTGCAAAGGATCAAGATGAGTTGAATTATATTCGTAATAAAATTACAAATATTGAGAAGCAAGTTGCAGAGCAAAATCAGCAGATAAAAGATTATGAACAGGACATTAAATTTCTAGAACAAAGCAATTCAATAATTCAAATCGTACTAAACCACTATAAAAGTTTAGGAAAAGACTTAGGGATACGGTTTTAAGACAAGCGAGAAAAGAATAGATTCCTTCCACCAACCACTCTCTACAGAGTGGTTTTGGTTTGCCACAAATCATCCAACAAGAGCATGTTATACCGATGCCGGACGCTTTTCGCTCTTGATGAATGCGGAGAACTGATCCTATAATACAGGAACGTTAACATTCAGCGGCACAAAGGGGACGATGGCGTGAGAATATTCGCCTTTTGGCGGAAGTCGATACTGATAAGGCTTATTCTTACTTTCTTGATTATTATGGCGCCGTTGTACGCGATCGGGATCAACATGTACATGTGGGGCTTAAACGCGATCAAGGAGGAGATCTCCAATTCCAAAGCGGCGCAAATGTCGTATTATTTGGACAAGATCTCCAAAGAAATTCAAGGCATGAAGCTCGTTCAATCCGATACGCTGTACAATGACGATATTAACCTGCTCGCCAACAACGTTCCGTTCATGAACGCGTACGAGAGAGGTTATTACATGATCAAGCTGCAGCAGCGATTAAGCGCGATCAAAAACGGAAGCGTATACATCGAAAACGTTACCGCATATATCCCGTCGATTCAACGTGCGATTCCCGCCGAAGGAAGCATCGGCGAAATGCAGCCCTCTGACTTGGAGCGGATGCAGCTGTTCGACGATTCAACGCCTTCTCAGTTGATTTATCAAGACAATCATCTGTTTCTTAACGCCTTTTTTCCGCCCAATTACAGCACGTCCGGCTCTCCCCCTCTATATTCCGTCTTGGTCAAGCTGTCCTTGCCGCAATTGAAAGCCTCGCTCGGCTCCCTTAACGCGGATAAGGACAGCGGTTCCTTCCTGCTGGATTCCGGCAAACGGCTGCTGCTGTCGAAGACGCAGGCGACTTTGGCCGAAGAACGCATCAGGTCGCTGATCGACGATCGGGAGAGCGGCAGCGGGACGGTCGAAATCGCAGGCAAGTCCTATTTGTACATTTTCGATACGTCGCCTTATCTCGGGGTTACGCTCGTCAGTTATTTGCCGGAGGACGCTTTCTTCGCAGGACTGGACAAGCATAAAATCTGGTTCTGGATATTGACGACCGCCGTCATGCTGATCGCCGTGCTGTTCTCGCTGGCGATTATTCGATTTCTCCGCAGTCCTCTGCGCAAGCTGCTCGACGGCTTCAGAAGACTCGAAACGGGAGATCTGGACTTTACGATCGGACACCCGTTCGAAGACGAATTCGGCGTCCTGTACCATCGCTTCAACTCGATGCTCGTCCGGCTGCGTTCGCTGATCGATCAGAATTACCGGCAGACCATTATGGTGCAGCGCGCGGAACTGAAGCAGCTGCAGGCGCAAATCAATCCTCATTTTCTCTACAACAGCTTTTTTCTTCTGTATACGATGACGCGAAGGGGCAAATACGAGGAACTGATGAAGTTTCAACTGCAGCTGGGGGAATACTTCCAGTTCCTTAGCCGCAACGCGTCGGACGAGGTCACTTTGGAGCGGGAGGTCAATCATGCCAAAGTGTACTGCGACATCCAGGAGAAACGATTCTCGAACCGGATACGGGTCGAATTCGGCGAGCTGCCGACCGAATACGCAGGCTTGGCGGTGCCGAGACTCATTTTGCAGCCGATCATTGAGAACGCTTTCGAACATGGGCTGGAGAAAATGGAAGAGAACGGGGTGCTTCATGTCCAATTTATCCCCGAACCGCGCGGAATAAGAATCGAGGTTGCCAATAACGGCGAGCCGATGAGCGAAGAGGCGCTTCTGTCGGTCACGGACGAGGCGACAGCGGCGGATTTCGGTCAGAAGGAGACGACGGGGATGCTCAACATTCATCAAAGAATCCGGCTTCGCTTCGGCGAGCGAAGCGGAATTCGGATCGTCAACGGCCCGGATTTCGTGGTCGTCGCGATCCGGCTTGAGGTCGGCGAATAAATTCGGGGAGGAAGGGATGTTCATGCTTACATTGCTTATTGTCGACGATGAGCCGATCATCGCGGACGGGCTGTACGAGGAATTCAAGGAAAACGAGAAGTGGGAGCTGGACGTTCACCGCGCCTATTCCGGCAAAGACGCGCTCGAGCTGATCAGTCGGATGCGAATCGATCTTCTCATATCGGACATTCGCATGCCGGGGATCGACGGAATCGAACTGCTGAAGCAGGCCAAGCGGCATTGGCCGGCATGCAAGGTCGTTTTTCTGACCGGCTACAAGGAGTTCGATTATGCCTACGGCGCTCTGGAGCATGGGGCCGAACGTTACGTGCTGAAGACCGAAGGTTACGACAAAATCGTCGAGGTCGTCGAGGAACTGGCCGTGGAACTGGACCCGTCCCTGCGGATGCTGAGGACGGAAGGACGGGCGATGGAAATCGTGGACAAGGTCAAGAGTTATATCGAAGCGCATCTCCATCAGGACGTCTCGCTGGTGTCGCTGGCGGAAGTCGTTCATTTTAACCCGAGCTATCTGTCCCGTTTCTTCAAGCAGCAAACCGGCCTTAATCTATCCGAATACGCCCAGAACGTGAAAGTGGAACGGGCCAAGCAAATGCTGACCGATCCGAACATCAAGGTCAACGACATCGCCGAAGCGCTGGGGTATGGTTCCTCGTCGAATTTCACTCGTTCGTTCAAGCGAATAACGGGCCTTACACCGCAGGATTACAGAGATGCCGCCAACAGGTAAACAAATGAATGAACTGTAAAGAAATGAAGATATGAAAGTGCTTACAGTTTATTTACAATGAAATTGCAGTCGGCCGCTGTAACTCAACGACGGATAAAAAGGGGAACGGGCATGACAACAAAACGACTTCATAAAGCGCTGTCGGTCGCGATGATCGGCATGATGGCATGGTCGCTTGCCGCGTGCAGCGGTTCGAACGACGACAACCATAAGGGGGCAAGCTCTCCCTCAGCCGGCGGCGCATCGACTGCCGGCGCGGAGCAGCCTGCCGATCCGAAAGCGAAATACGACCCGCCGATTACCGTGACTTCGGTGATGGGATTAAGCGATCAGGTGCAAAAATCGGTGTCGATCAAGCCGGACGTACTGAGCGACAACGTGTGGACGCGCGGTTACGAGAACGATCTGGGCATTAAGATCAATTACCTGTGGACCGTGCCGGGTGCACAGCTGGAACAAAAAATGAACGTATCGATCTCCTCCAACGACTTGCCGGACATTATCCCGGTCAATTCGAGACAGTTCAAAATGCTGGTGGATACGGGCGTCGCCATGGACATTACCGAATTGTTTGATCAGTACGCTTCCGACTTCACGAAGCAGATGATGGAGACAGACCAGCGTATCGGCCTGTCGCAGGCAACGGTGGACGGCAGGCTCATGGGGCTGCCGCAAATTAACGGCGCGATCGACGGAGCTTCGATGATATGGATTCGCGCGGACTGGTTGAAAAATCTGAATCTGGAGCCGCCGAAAACGATGGATGACGTGCTTCACATCGTGGAAGCGTTTACGAAGGACGATCCGGATCGGAACGGGAAGAACGATACGTTCGGCCTGGGGCTCCAGAAGGATCTGTTCGGCGGCTTTGCCTCGCTGGACGGTTTCTTCGAAGGCTATACCGGATACGCCAACGGGTGGCTGGACGATGGCAGCGGCAATCTTGTCTACGGGGGCGTTCAACCGGCGGTCAGGACCGCTCTCGGCAAAGTGGCGGAAATGTACGGCAACGGCTATATCGATACGGAATTTTCCGTCAAAGACGGGGGCAAGGTCGCGGAGGCGGTAACGGCGGGCAGAATCGGCATGGTCTTCGGTCAGCACTTCCTGCCGTTCTGGCCGCTGCAGGACTCCAAGAACAAAGACCCGAATGCCGATTGGCAAGCGTACCCGATCGTATCCGCCGACGGACAGCAGGCCAAACCGATGATCAACGGATCGTCCGCCACGTTCTACGTCGTGAACAAGAAGATGAAAAACCCGGAAGCCGCTATCAAGCTGTACAACTATTTCTACGCGAAGGACCCGGCGCTCAGCCCCGACTTCGATCCGATCTACCACGGACAGGACAGCAAGCTGGAAACCTATCCGGATCAATTCTATCAATTGGCCGTCATGACGACGTTCTTCCCGCAGCAGAACCTGTTCATTCATCAGAACGTGAGCAAGTATTTCAAGGAGAACGATCAGAGCGTACTCGAAAATTACTGGATTAAGGACAATGTCGGCAACATTGAGAAATATAAGGCCGGAGACAACACGTTGTGGAGCTCCAATGGGTGGGCCGGTCCGGACAACAGCGCCTTCAGCGTAATCGACCATTACGATCGAAATAACCTGTTCCTGAAAAACGGCTACATCAAGGGAGACACGGAGTCGATGACGCAGAAGGGAGCGACGCTGAATCAAATGAGGAGCGAGACGTTCACCAAGATCATCATGGGTTCGGCGCCGCTGGACGAATTCGACTCCTACGTGGAGAAGTGGAAAAAGCTTGGCGGAGACGACATCACGAAGGAAGTCAACGCGGCCAAGTAGGCACGCCTGCTCCGCCGGCCGAAGAGGTCCGCTTCGATCGGCCGACGGAGCTTGAGGAGAGGAATGATGAAGGGAATGGCTTTAACCGAATCCGTAGTTCCGGGCGGCGGTGCAGCCAAGGCTCGCTCTCGCAAAACCGCGAAAATCCGGCAGCAGCTGCCAATGCACGTCATGATGCTCCCCTGCATCCTGCTGGTTGCGGCCTTCAGCTATTATCCGATGATCGGAATCGTGATTGCATTTCAGAATTTTAATCCGACGAAGGGCTTCTTTCATTCCCCATGGATAGGGCTCGACAATTTCAAATACATGTACGCAATGCCCGACACGCTGCAGGTGCTCTGGAATACCGTCTTTATTGCGCTGCTCAAAATCGTATTGGGACTGATCGTCCCCGTCGTCTTCGCTATTCTGCTGGATATGATCCGCAGAAGCTTCGTCAAGCGCACCATCCAAACGCTCATTTACATTCCGCATTTCTTGTCGTGGGTCATTCTCTCCGGCATCCTGATCGATATTTTGTCCCCCAGCGAAGGCATCGTCAACGGCTTGCTGAACGCGATCGGAATCAAGCCGATTTTCTTCCTGGCGGACGAGCGCATGTTTCCTTATATTCTCGTGACTACGGACGTATGGAAGGAATTCGGCTACGGCACGATTATTTATTTGGCCGCCATCACTTCGATCAACCCGTCGTTGTACGAAGCCGCCGTGATGGACGGAGCCAGCCGCGTTCGCCAGGTTTTCCACGTGACGCTGCCGGGGATGATGCCGATCATCGTGCTTATGGCCACGCTTAGCCTCGGCAACGTGTTGAATGCGGGGTTCGAGCAGGTGTTCAACCTGTACAGCCCGATCGTGTACAAGACGGGAGACATTCTGGACACGTTCGTCTATCGCATCGGTTTGCAGAACAGCCAATACGGTGTCGCTACGGCGGTCGGACTGTTCAAGTCGGTCGTGTCGTTTCTGTTCATTGTGACGGGTTACAGGCTTGCCTCCAAGTTTGCAGGCTATCGTATTTTTTAAGCAGAGGAGCGAGCGCACTTGCATTCCTATCAAACGTTGAGAGGCCGAATATTCGAAACCGTTAATTATACGTTTCTGATTGGCGCCGCGCTGCTGTGCGTCTTCCCGATCCTCCATGTGCTGGCTGTATCTTTCAGCTCCAGCACCGCGGCGGCGTCCGGGCAAGTCACCCTGTGGCCGGTCGAGTTCAATCTAAGCTCCTACCAGTATGCGTTGACTAAGCCGCAGTTTCTGACTTCGTTCGTCGTTACGCTGGAGCGCGTCGGCCTGGGACTGGCGATCAACATGCTGCTTACGATTTTCGCCGCTTATCCGCTGTCCAAAGAAAAGGGCGAGCTGTACGGCAGGAACGCGTATGCCTGGTACTTGTTCGTGACTATCATCTTTAGCGGCGGGATGATCCCATGGTACATGACGATCAAGCAGTTCGGTCTCATGGGGTCTCTCTGGGCATTAATATTGCCGGGCGCCGTTCCGGTGTTTAATGTCATCATTTTGCTTAATTTCTTCCGCCAAGTGCCGAAGGAGATCGGGGAATCCGCAGTCATGGACGGCGCAGGGCATTGGACGGTGCTGAGCCGGATTTATTTGCCGCTGTCGGTTCCGGCCCTCGCCACACTGGTGCTGTTCACGTGCGTGGGACATTGGAACTCCTGGTTCGACGGGTTGATTCTGATGCGCTCCCCCTCGGAGTACCCTCTGCAAACGTACCTGCAGACGATTATCGCCAGCCGCGATATGTCTTTGTTCGTATCCGCATCGCAGGAGGAGCTCAAGCTGTTGTCGCAAATATCGGACAGAACGTTGAAATCCGCCCAAATCTTCATCGCGGCGGCTCCGATCCTGGCCGTGTACCCGTTTCTCCAGAAGTATTTTATGAAGGGGATCGTTTTGGGCAGTGTAAAAGGCTAGATTCGGCAACACAATTACGATTCGTATGGAGGATGGATGATGAGCAATCGATACGACGTCGCCGCCTACGTGTGGCCGGCGTACACGGGAGATGAGCCGAGAACCCGGATGTTCTGGCCGGAAGGGATCGGGGAATGGCAGTCCGTCAAAAACGCGGTAAGGAAGTTCCCTGGCCACGATTGGCCCCGCCGGCCGCTCTGGGGATACGTGAACGAAGCCGATCCTTACGTTATGGAGATGCAAATCCGGGCGGCGGCGGACCACGGCGTCAACGTGTTAATCTACGACTGGTACTGGTATGACGGACGCCCGTTTCTGGAACAATGCCTGAACGACGGTTACTTGAAAGCCCGCAACAACGACAAGGTGAAGTTTTATTTGATGTGGGCCAATCACGACGTCAACAACACGTGGGATATTCGGCTGTCCGGCGATCAGGACAATATTATCTGGAACGCGGCGGTCGATCGGGCGGAATTCGAGAAGATCGCCGACCGGTTGATCGAGCGTTATTTCTCCCATCCGTCCTACTATCGGCTTGACGGCAAGCCGGTGTTCATGGTCTACGATCTGGCTAATCTAATGAAAGGATTGGGCGGAGCCGAGGCGACCCGTGAGGCGCTGGAATGGTTTCGCGGCCGTGCTGTGGCGCAAGGTCTTCCGGGCCTTCACCTCCAACTGACGATGTGGCGGGAGACGAATTTCAATCTCAGCGGCGTGGACGGGGGACAGACGGCAACGACAAGCGAGACGGCCCGGCTGCTCGGCTTTGACAGCCTCACGCACTATCAATTCGTTCACTTTGTCGACATCGACAGGGAGTACGGGGACATTTTGCCCGACGTGGAGAAGGAATGGGAGCGCATCGATCAAGCGTTCGACATCCCGTATTTCCCTCACGTCTCGATCGGATGGGACAATAACCCGAGGTTCCAGGAGTTTCGCCCCGGCATCGTGAAGGGTAATACGCCGGAGAAAGTCGAACTCGCCTTGCGGAAAGCGAAAGCGTATCTCGATTCCCATCCCGAGCGGGCGCCGCTCGTTACGATCAACAGCTGGAACGAATGGACGGAGACCAGCTACCTGCAGCCGGACGACCTGCACGGATACGGTTATTTGGAAGCGGTGAAACGGGTGTTTACGGAATAATCGCGATCCTCAACGACGAGTAATCGCTATTGCCGCAACAGAAGATGACCCCTTGAGCTTGGCGGCCGGGGAGGTCATCTTCTGCTGTCCTACCAAAGTCTTCCTACCAAAGTATTGAATAGGAAGACGTTTGTAGGTATAATGATCGTGTATTTGACCGAGGACATACCGATAACGGCAAACCCGCTCGAAAGACGGGGGCGCAAAGCTTCAGGCCTAAAGGACGGATTCTGTCCCATGGTAGCTGAGCCGCCGAAAATGACCGGATCTTCCGCAGCCTGCTTACGAACAACATGACCAGACCGTTCCTGATTTCGGAACGGTCTTTTTGCATGGTTACAGGGCCGTGTCTACGATGACCAGATCGAACTGCGCCCTCAGATCGATCTCATAGGGGGATGTTACGGGGGTTCCGTCCCCTTCCCGGATAATTTTGACGATCGGACGCTGGACGAGAGAGGAATCGACCGAGGTGATGACCGCCGTCTGCCCGCTGTTGAGAACGACGCGGCTTCCGACTGGATAGATGGAGATGTGGCCGACGAACAGCTTGACAAGCGATAAGTCGAACATGCGATCTCCGGAGCCGAGCAGAAATTCGACGGCGTCCCTCTTCGTGTAGGAGCTGCGATGGTGCCGCCGGGACACGAGCGCGTCGTATGTGTCGGCAAGGGCAATAATCTGGGCGAACTCGTGAATATTGGAACGGCTGAGTCCCGACGGATAACCGGAGCCGTCATAGCGTTCATGGTGCTGAAGGGCGCATATCGCGGCGGCTCCGGGCAAGTCGGATCGATGGACAAGCATCTGATAGCCTTCGACCGTATGGCGCTCGATAAGCCCTCGGTCGTAATCCGTCAGCCGGCCTTTCTTGGTCAGCAGTTCGTCGGGAAGCTGGGTCATGCCGATGTCGAACAGCAGAGCAGAGACGATCAGATCGTGAAGCGGCTCGATGAAGTATTGTTTGGCGAAGCCGATAATTGCCGACAGGGTAGCGACATTGAGCGTGTGCTCGAACAGCATCGGGTCCTTCATATGAAGCAGGGTCAGCCTGTCTTTAATGAAGCGATGATCGGACAACTCTTCCAGCAGCGTCTGATAGATGCGCACGAAGCGGTCGCCGAGCATTGGCACGGACAGCTGCTGGCGGATGAGCGGGTTGCCGATGAGCCTGGCGAACGCTTCGTCGACCGCCTTTTTGGAAGCGGCGGAGTTTCTCTTCCTGTTCGGCCTCTCCTGCGAAGCGGAGGCGGATGAAGCAGCGGCGGGCGATGACTCCGCTCCCTGAGTCCTGGAAGAGGCGTCTTCTTCGACATAGATGTCTGTAATGCCCAGCGTTCGCAAACGTTCGATATATTTGTCGGTCAGCTGCGTTCCGGCGCCGAGCATGACCATCCCGTTTTTGTTCAGCACCGGCTTGGCCAGCGTTTGTCCCGGACGGAGAGTGGCGGTTGGTTTCATCGTTTTCGACCTGCTTTCGGTTCGGCGTCCTAACGATAACGCCGTATTTTTTCAATCGCTATTTCCGGAATGGAGAAGAACAGCTCGACGGAGGTCGGGTCGAATTGGAGTCCGCTCTGCTTTCTAAGCTCGTCCATTGCTTCCGCCGCCGTCTTGACCCGATTGTAGGAGCGGGTCTGGACCATGGCGTCGAAGGAATCGAAGACGGCGCACAGGCGCGCCCAAGGCGGAATGCTCTCGCCTCGGAGTCCGTCCGGATATCCCGTTCCGTCCCAGCGCTCGTGATGGGAGCGCACGGTCGCGATCATTCTCGGGTCTCGCCAGCCGAGTCGGCGAACAAGGCGAACGCCGAGGAGCGGGTGCTCGCGAATACGCTCCCGTTCCTGCTCGTCGAGCGGGAGTCGTTTGACGAGCAGCTCCTGCGGGACGAGAAGCTTCCCGATATCGTGAAAGCTGCAGGCGGCCGTGAACATCCGTTCTTCGTCCTCCGGCATTCCGAGCTGCCTGGCGGCGGCTTGAGCCAGCAGGCCTACCCGTACGCTATGCGAGAAAGTCGCGGGATCTTTCCGCAGTCCAAGAGCATGAAGCTCGGAGCGGATCAGGTTCGACATCCTTCAAATCCTCCTTTCTTGTTCTATGGCGGCGGAGCCGCCCGACAAGCGAGGTCGAACAATAGTGATTGTTCGAAGTTCACCGATAGAAAGGAGCCAATGACATGAATGCGGAACGCAAGCTCTCGAACGGAGCGGCTGTGTTGGACGAAGAGCAGATGATCCAGAGCTTCCTGGCCGGGTATCATCGGCCGAATACGATCCGTAATTACGAACGGGCGCTTCGCCGTTTTCGATCGTTCATCGGGGCAACCCCTTTGGGCGAAGCCACTTGGCACGATCTGGAGCGATACAAATCATCCTTGCTGCGGGGAACGTCCGGGAACAAACCGCTGAACGCTTCGACTATCGCCAGCTTGATCGCACCGCTGCGCTCGTTTTACAGATGGGGGAGCGACGCCAATATCGCGTTGTTCTCGCATAATCCCGCCTCGTCCATCCGACTGCCCAAGGTGCGGGTAACGAGCGGGCATCATTTTCTGACCCAGCGCGAGCTGACCGAATTGCTGACCTATTTGAGCGCCAAGAGCGTACGGGAATGGATGATGGTACTTTATATGGTCATACTGGGACTGAGGGTATCGGAGCTGGTGCAGATGAGGTGGGGCGATGTGGTTACGGACCCGCTGGAGAGCGGCGCGTGGCTGACCGTCGCGGACGGCAAGGGAGGCAAGACGAGGCAGGTGAAAATGCCGGAGGCGTTATGGAAGCTGCATAACGACCCTTCCATTCGGCTGAAGCTGCATGGCGGATCTGCGCATGTGAACCGGCAAAGCCGGGTCTTTCCGATTACGTCCCGTCAGGTAGAGCGCATCGTGAACAGGGCGAGCAGGGAGTGCGGGATTTCCAAGCCGGTGACGCCCCATTGGCTTCGGCATACGAATGCGACCATGGCGCTGCTGAACGGCGCATCGCTTCAACAGGTGCAGCAGACGCTGGGCCACGTGCAGATCAATACGACGCAGCGCTACCTGCACACGGTTGAGTTGATGAAGAAAGCCGCTCCGGATTTCGTGGCCGAAAGCATGCACGGTGTGTTGAAAAATGTATTGTTATGAAAGATTCGGTCGTTTATAATGAGTAACAAAGAAGGGATAATTAAACAAAAAAATGTCGAACAATCACTATTGTTCGACATGATTATCATACCCTATTCGCCGGTCTTCATACATCGGCTCATAGGAAGGCGACGAAGCCGGCGGAGCGAACCCGCCGGCTTTTTTGTGCGCGATTTTCCCGAGCTTGCTTGCGATCAAACGGATTTTGCCGAAGCTTCCTGTTCCTCGCAAGCGCTCGTCGAACGACTCTTGCTGCGCCAGGAACGAAAGTAATGCAGTTTGCACTGGCCTTTGGCGTAGTGCTTTTTCGTGCATCCTCGCGTTTCGCAGAGACGAGCGTAAGGAAGTCTGTTTCTCCCCATTCGTCGATCCTCTCTTTCCTTGCTTCTATCTCAATCCGCTATTGAGCACTGTTCGATAGAATGCTTTCCTATATTGAATAGTAAGGCGTCGAACTGATCAATTTTTGAACAGGCGAACGTCCGGCTGCGGCAGCTGATGCTATGGCCGGTTTTATCGAACGGTTTGTCACAGTTTTGCAACATCCGACAGATTAAACTAACAAGAATGGAGGTTCCATGTAGAAAAATATGTTTACGGAGGAAGGACAATGATGTTAAAACAACGCAGGATACAACAAAAGATTAGCCTACTCATTATAGCGACGTTATTGTTTGCGATACTGCCGCTATCCACAGTTAGAGCGGATGATTCGCCTTTGGCCGGGGATGATACCCCATCGATAACTTCTGCCGTTTATGGAGACCTTTCACAGCCGTTAGGAATCACGATGAGCGATCCGGCTCTTTGGAACGGCGAAGGAACCGTGGACGATCCATATGTAATTACAACCGCCGCTCATTTAAATCAAATGCGCGAGCATCCGAATGCACACTTCAAACTTGGTGCCGATATTAATCTTGATGTACCGCCATACAACGAAGGGGAAGGCTGGGAGCCGATTCTGTTTTTTTACGGTACATTCGATGGTAAAGGATTCAAGATTTCAGGATTATATATTAACCGTCCTACTGAAACGGAGGTAGCATTGTTTGGGACCACTGAAAATGGGGCTGTGATTTCCAATCTTAAGCTAGAGGGTGTAGATGTAACAGGCTATGCTGCTGTCGGCGGTTTGGTAGGCTGGAATAGCGGAGGGAGTATTGACAACTCATCTGTGAGCGGCAAGGTGACAGGAGATTATTCGGTCGGCGGACTGATAGGGGATAACAGCAGAAATATTACGGATTCTCATGCGAGCGCCAACGTAACTGGTGTTGAAAGTGTAGGCGGTTTGGTAGGCTATAATTTTAGCGGGACAACGATTCATAATTCCCATGCAAGCGGTAAAGTGACAGGTTATGATGAGGTCGGTGGTTTAGTCGGTCACAACTCTGGAGGGATTAGCCATGCCTACGCGAGCGGGGAGGTAGAGGGTCATAGTCATGTAGGCGGTTTGGTAGGTTATAATTCACAAGTGGTTAGTTATAGTTATGCGAGCGGAGAGGTAGAAGGTCATAGCAATGTAGGCGGCTTGATCGGTTATAATTCACAAACAGTTAGTAATGCTTATTCGAGCGGTAAGGTGACGGGTCTTGATAAGGTAGGCGGTTTGGTAGGTGAAAATGACAAGGGGGGACGTATTAGCAATTCCTATGCGAGCGGAGCGGTGACGGGTGACAGTCAAACAGGCGGGTTAGTTGGCTCCAACGCGGGAGAGGTTACGAGTTCCTACTGGGATATACAGGCCTCCGGACAAAATCAAAGCGCAGCCGGAGAAGGAAAGACGACAGAACAATTGCAGAAGCAAGCTACCTTTGCAGATAACTGGGACTTTGATGAAGCATGGGCGATAGGCCGAAGCGGTTACCCTCGATTGAAATGGGAAGCAAATGTCGTAGCGCCGCCTCCATGGGAGGGGGAAGGCCATGGAACGGAGAATAATCCATACCTGATTATATCTGCTGCTCAATTAAATGGAGTGCGTAATTATCCGGATGCCCATTTTGCGCTTGGCGGGGATATCGATCTTAGCTTGGAATACGGTGCGGGAGAAGGCTGGGAACCGATTGGCACAACGGATAGCCCGTTTATCGGCATAATGGACGGCAAAGGGTATAAAATTACAGGGCTGTATATGAATCGTCCTAGTCAAAATGAGGTCGGTCTGTTTGGCGTCATCGGCAACGGGGCTGAAATTTCGAATATAAGGCTTGAAAATACGGAGGTAACAGGTCAACTAAATGTCGGCGGTTTGGCCGGTAAGAACGACGGAGCGGTAAGCCATGTCTATGTGAGCGGCGAGGTAACGGGCAATGAATTTGTAGGCGGCTTAGCCGGTGCGAATGCAGGGAACATTAGTCAATCCTATGCGAGAAGTCAAGTGGAAGGCGCTAATTTTATAGGCGGCTTGGTTGGAGCAAACGATGGAAACATTAGCGATTCCTATGCAAGCGGCGATGTCATCGCTTCTAACGGTCATGCAGGCGGTTTGGTCGGTTCTAATGATCGCGGAAGCATCAGAAGCTCCTATGCGGCTGGCAAGGTGACAGGCCATGGCGATGTCGGAGGCTTAGCGGGTGAAAATGGGGGTGGAACCGTCACCGCTTCTTACTGGGATAAAGAGACGACAAGCCAGACAACAAGTGCCGGAAGCAGCGATGATTTCGGGAAGATTACCGTTGAAATGAAGCAACAAGCGACGTTTGTCGGTTGGGATTTCGACAATATCTGGGCGATAGACGAGGGTGGAAGCTATCCCTATTTGAAAGCGGATCGCGAAGGCGCGGGATCGCCTTTGACAGGCTTGGGTACGCCGGAAGATCCTTTTATTATTAAAACAGCAGCTCATTTCAATCAAATACGCGATCATCTGAATGCGCATTTCAAGCTTGGCGCTAATATTAACCTTGATGTGCTGCCGTATAACACAGGAGAAGGCTGGGAACCGATCGGTACAACGTCTAGTCCGTTTAATGGCGCACTGGATGGCAAGGGGTTTAAGATCACAGGTCTGTATATTGATCGTCCTAGCGGAGACTTTGTCGGTTTGTTTGGCTACACGGGCGCTGCGAGCAAAATTTCTAACGTAAAACTAGAGGACGTAACTGTAGCTGCTCAACTGCGTGTCGGCGGCTTGGTTGGTTATAATCACGGAAGCATAAGTTACTCCTCTGTGAACGGCAAGGTGGAAATCTATAGTAATCTTAGTGATCCTAGTAATCCTAGTGATCCTAGTAATCCCAGCGGTTCCGGCAATTCCGGCGTCTTGGTCGGATATAACTATGGCAATATCAGTTACTCCCATGCGAGCGGCTTGATAACTGGCAGTGATTTTCTAGGCGGTTTAGCGGGTGCCAACTCGGGAAAAATTGACCAGTCCTATGCGAGCAGTAAAGTGGAGGGAGCCGATTTTCTAGGCGGCTTGGTTGGAGTAAGCGACGGAAGTATTAGCGATTCCTATGCAAGCGGCGATGTCATCGCTTCTAATGGTTATACGGGCGGTTTGGTTGGCGCTAATGACGGAAAGATTAGCAATTCCTATGCAATCGGCAAGGTGACCGGTATTGGTTATGTCGGCGGTTTAGTTAGTCAAAGGAAGGGCGGCAGAGTCACGAATTCCTACTGGGATAAAGAGACGACACTCCAAACAACAAGTGCTGGAAGCAAGGAATCCTACGGTAAGTCTACAGCCGAGATGAAGCAGCAAGCGACTTTTGTCGGCTGGGACTTCGCTAACATCTGGGAGATCGAAGAGAATGAACGGTATCCCTATTTGAAATGGGTGGTTAATGCCGATTTAAGCGGCTTGACGCTGAGTGAGGGAACATTAAGCCCGGCGTTCGCAACAGATACGGTCAACTATCGGGCTAGCGTAAGAAGATCGGCAAACAGCGTAGATGTAACAGCCACGGCAGCAAGCGGGGGCGCAAGTCTGGCAGTGAACGGGATAAGCGCAATAAGCGGTGTTGCAACATCTGTCCCGCTGCATGCGGGACGAAATACGATCGATGTGGTCGTCACGTCCTATGATGGAACAAAGATGAAAAGGTATACGATAGACATTACAAGACTAAGTGAGGATTCATCCTCATCCGATCAGCCGGCCACCCAGATCATCCATGTACCGGTAGAAACAGGGGATGTAGGCTCAGCTATAACGGTCATGCAAACGCAAATTACCCGCATTACCGAGCCAAGCGGCAGAGTAAGAGATGAAGTCACATTAACGCCCGATCGAGCGAGAGAAGCGGCGCAGCGTATTGCAGAAGCGGGTCAAACGACGGCTCGCATCAAGATTCCGGACGAAGAGGACAGAGTCGCTCAAGTTGATGTTAAAATACTAAGGGAAGCAATAAGAGAATTGGTCAATAGAAGCGTGAGTCTTGAAATCTTCACAGAAAATATAAGATTGCGGATCCCGCATCGATCCATGGACACCTTTGAAGAAGATTTATACTTCCGTGTCATTCCGCTGAAGGAAAAATCGCAGCGACAAGAAGTAGAGAATCGCGCAAGATCGGAACGGGTAGTTAGAGAAGCGGCAAAGGATGCCAAGGTAACTGTCGTTGCAAGACCTATGACCATTGAAACGAACATGCCCAATCGACCGGTCACCCTTATATTCCCTTTGCGTGATGTTCAGCTCCCATCGAATCCAGCGGAGCGTGCAGCATTCCTAGATGAACTCAAGGTCTTCATTGAGCATAGTGACGGGGAAAAGCGGCTAGTAGAAGGAAAAATCGTAGAATACAAGAACGGTTTGCCAGGGATCGAGTTTGAGGTCAGCAAATTTAGTACGTTCACGATTCTTCATATGGAAAATGAAGAGATTAAAGTTAATTTCCATAAAGCGTATATTCGAGGGTATGAAGACGGAACGTTCAAGCCGGGTAATACCGTGACACGAGCGGAAATCGCAGCGATGATCGTCAGAAATCTGGGGGTTGATGATTCGAAAAAAGCGGCAGCAGCCCCATTCTCCGATGTATCAGCCTCTCATTGGGCGGCAGAAGCGATTGAATATGTGAAGCGGCAAGGGTTGATGATAGGGGATGCTGCAGGGGCGTTTCACCCGAATGCAGCGATCACACGCGCGGAAATGGCGGCAATCGTAGCGCGATACAAACAATTTAGGTTAGTAACCGAGGAGGAAAGCAATACGGCATTCACGGACATCACAGGCCACTGGGCAGTATTGGAGATTGCGGCGAATAAGCAAGCGGGAATTCTGAATGGCTATGAGGATGGAATGTTCCGCCCGAATGGAAATCTAACGCGCGCCGAAGCCGTCAAAGCGATGAACCGCATGTTTGACCGAGGTCCATTATATGAGGTAAGCACACCTACGTTTACAGATGTGAGCAAGACACATTGGGCATTCCATGAGGTAGAGGAAGCAGCCCGAGATCATTTCTTCACACACAGATCTGAAGGTGGAGAAAATAAGGTAAGATAAGCAAGCTGGATGGCAGGAACAAAGAGGAGGCCGGGTCGATCAGCAGGAAGCCGTCCCTCGGTCCGTGGAAACGGACCAAGGGACGGCTTCTTTTGGCAATAAGTTCACAATCCAGTCGAGGCCATCAGCCCGTTTCCGTCGGAGTGCCTGCGGGATTTGCGTTATCGAGATAGACGTCATCCAGGTAAACGGTCGCCGTTCCCGCACCGCTAAAGGTTTCGAGCTTGATTCCGATCGATTGAACGCGATCCAGGTCGGCGATTCCCGTCAGCGGAAGGCTTAGCGTCGCAAAACCGCTGGAATCTACGGCCGTCGGCGTCCCGCTGTCGTGCCAAGCCCAGCCCGAGCCGGTTTTGACATACAGTCTGGCTTGCGCTTGACCTGCGGACAGCTTGACCTTGGCCCGGAGCTCGGCGGCCTGGGACAGATCCAGAGCGCCGACCTTGGCGAGCTCGAAGCTGACACCTGCCAACGAGAAGGCGGAGGCTAGGGAGCGCAGCCCTTCAGCCGCGGCGCCGGTCGAAAGCGCAGGAGCGCCGGCGCTCGCTTCGTTTTGTTCGACTTTCCATCCGTCGGTATCCGCTTCAAAGCCGTAAAGCGTTCCATGGGGCGCCGGATTTCCGCCCGAGTCTCCGCCTCCGTTCGGAACGCCTCCCGTTCCGTCGTCAATCGCCTTGATATCGTCGAAATAGAGGGAGCCGGAAAGAGTCGCGCCTTCAACGGAATTCACGTAAATCGACATTTCCTGCACGTTCTGCAGGCCGGTTTTCGTAATTTTCTTGCCGGCATTTCCCGTATCCCACGGAGCCGCGGAAAAGTCCTTGAAATGCAGGGAGACCCAGTCTGGCGTCGTTCCGGCCAGCGAAGGATAAGCTTCGAAGGAAACGCCGTCGATTTTCAATTGAATGACGAGCTTCTGGTTCGAGCCGTCGGGCTTCATCCAGAATTTCAAGCTGTTGAAGCTTGACCAGTCGACGCTCCCAAGCGGCCTGGCGATCCCCGAGTATCCCGAGCCGGCCAACGTATAACCGAATTTCAGGGCGTAGTCTCCGCCGCTTTTATAAGTTCCGTCCAGCGCGACGGTAGTTTTATCGCCGCCGGCGTGAACGAATTTTTTCGCGAGCTCCGCGTCGCTTCCCAGGTAAGACTCGAAATCGTCGACCAGGGCGGGGTCCTGCGGCGCTTCCTCGTAAACGTTGTATAGACGAATGTTATCGACGAAGATTGAGCCGTCCGGGAGGTCGAGCTCGCCGCCTACAAGGGAAATGGCGAGTCCGGATGCCAGAGCCGATTTCGCAGGCTCGTTCAAATCGATGACAGGAGAATATTTGGCGTAAAGGACGTTATCGATCGTTTCCACAGGGAGATCCGTTAATTTCGCCCAGGTTGTCGTCATTCCGTATTTCGTCTCCCAATCCGGGGGCAGCATGACGATGGCTCTGGCGCTCGCATTGGCGCTCCTACCGCCGGCCGCCAGCGGAATCCAGGCATCCAGCTTGATCCTGTGCACGTCCGCGATCGCTAACGAGTCGGATAATCCCGGAAGCTCAAGCTTCCATTCCTGCCAAGCGTCGGCGTATACGGCATTGCTCACGCCAAGGCGCAGCGCCTTGCCGTCGCCGAAGCTCGAGTGGGACAGCGATAAGCTCATCGTCTCCGGGTAAGTGCCGTTGTTCCGGATTGACTCGATGCCCGAATCGAACGGGTAGGCTTTCATGAGAATTTCTCCGATCTTGACGATAACCGTGACGGTTTGTTGGAGGACTGATCCGTCAGGCTTATACGCTCGGACCGTAATCGTAGCCTGCTTGCCGTTCAGGTTCGCTGTCGGGGACCAGTCTGCTTCGTAATAAAACCCGTCTCGGTCAAGGGCCATAGGGAATTCTTCGCCCGATCCGTTGATCGAGTAGGTCGTCCTCACAGGCGTGAAATGCAATGCGCGCGCGCGAATGACGGTCGTCCCGTCCCTTACGGTTCCGTCGTTCGCCGGAGACGCGATATGCATGAACGGCCCTTTCCGGGCCGCCCTCGACGCTTTGCCGTACACGTTGCGCACATCGCCGAGAAAGGCGGTATACGGGTCGCGATAGAAGTCGACAAAGTCGGGAAGAAGCTCGTGGTCTCCCAGCCCGGGGGCGTTTTTGTACGGGACGAAAAGATTGCCGTCGAGCCCGAAGTTGGCCCAGGTTTGCATATAGGCGATGCGTTTCGCGTCCGGATCCGATTGGATGGCGGTCAGGAGGCGGGTGAACCATTGCTTGTCGGCATTGCCGGTCGTGAGCATGCCCGAGGGACTGTAGCCGAATTCGGAGAAGACGGCGACCTTGCCTTTGGAATCGGCCAGCCGGGAAACCATTTTGAGATCCTTTACGAGATTGTCGATAAAACCGGCGGTGCCGGGCGTTTGTTGATTGTCGTACTGGTCCATGCCCAGGACGTCTACGTAATCATCCCCGGGATAAGTGGTTAAGTAGACGCTCTCGTCTCCTCCGAAAGTTCCGTTGGGCGAGAAGGCGTAAAGGAAGTTGCGCACGCCCTTTTTATCCCGCAAGTATTCGACCGTATACCGGAAAAGCTCGATATATTGGCTCTTCGACGTAGTTTTGGCGCCCCACCAGAACCAGCCCCCGTTCTGCTCGTGGAAAGGACGGAAGAGGATCGGAATCGGCTTGCCGTTATCGTCTTTGGCCTGATGGGCGAATGACGCGATGTTGTTCAGATACTGATTGAAGATTTCGTTCCTGCTGCCGCCCGGAAGAATGTTTTCGACGACGGAGCCGGACGTGTCGTTATAGCTTCCGCCCGTGACGAAGTTCGGCATGTGCGCGCTTAACGTTACGATTCCGCCGAGCCGATGAACGGATTTGACCGACTCGGCCAAGTTGGACCTGCTTTGTTCGGCATTGTCCGCGACGCCGGGCTCCTCTTTGCCGTCGAGGCTTAACGTGTCCCATCCGAACACGGCGGGAAAATCGCCGACAGAGTTGCGGACCTCGGATTGGAGAACGCCGGAAGACGGGGTTAGCGTCAACCCTTCGTCCGTCGCATGCTGATGGCCGAAAAGCACTTGTTGGCCCCGAACTTCGTTCAAGTAGAGGAACAAGGAGCGGGTTTCGTCCGTCGCGTTCGGGTCGACGACGTTGGCTACGGGAAGACTTTCTCCGCCGCTGCTTCCGTCTCCTCCGCCGGCCGGCTCGGGTGCGGGGGCATTTACGACGGGGACAACCTCAAGGTTTTCGAGCAAGTGCTCTCCTTCGGGAACAGATTTGCCGTTGATGCTGACGTGACCGCCGACAACGACGATGCGCCCGACCGACGTTCCTTCGCCGATCTCCAAGCTTGCCGCTCCGTTCGTCCCATGCACGACCAGGGCAGCGAGAGTCGAACCGATTAAACGGATGGAACGCTCTCCGCCGCCCAGAACGAACGTCGTCCCGCTGACCGAGATTCCGTCAAGCTCCGCTTCGCCGTCGCCGATCCCCGGCGCGAAATACAGATTTCCGGCGATTCGCGCATCGCGAAGAACGACTCCGGGCGAGTTCACGATTGCGTGGCCGGCGGCCGCGAATTCCGAGTGGATTCCGGGGGCAGGGTAATAGGCGCCGACCATCTGATCGAGCAGCGCAACCGCTTCCGACCTGGTGATGAATCTGTCCGGGCCGAACTCGCCGTTCGGATACCCTTTTACGACCCCTTGCATGGCCTCGACCGCTTCCCTCGCGTAGCCTGCTATTCGGTTGGCGTCCTTGAATCCGCCCGCGAACGACGAGCCATTCTCCGCAGGAGATTCAAGCGCGAACGCGCGGACAAGCAGCGTTACCGCGTCTTGGCGGGCAATACGCTCAAGCGGTCTGGCCTCGCCGTTCGGGTACCCTTTGTAATAGCCTGCGCTTCGGGCGATGCGCATCGAAGAGGCATACCAGGCGTCAGCCGGAACGTCGGCGAATTGAACCGCGGAAGCGTCCCGCAATCCGAACAATCGGTTCACGATCATGACGAATTCGGCTCTCGACATTTCGTTTTCGGGACGGAACAACCCTCCGCCGCTTCCTTGCAGCACTCCGTGCGAGCTCCACTTGTCGATGGAAGCGCTGGCCCAGTGTCCTTCGATGTCTGAATACGAGGCGTGGCCGTCCGAAGCCGCTGCTCCGAAAGCCGGGGCAAGCGCGGCGACGTTTATCGTCCAGATGAGGACGAGGATGAATCCGATTTGCAGTTTTCTAATCATCGCTGTGCTCCTTTCGATAAATTTGAAAGCACTTTCAAAGGTGATTATAAGGAATGCGGCGGAAAAAAGTAGGGATTCGATTGACATTTCTTGTATTGGCTTATCTTAAAAAAGTTAGGTTTATTCGATTGCAGACAGGCTTGTTTTTGAACAGCCGAGGGGCACGAGCCTCGAAGTCTATCATTTGTTAGCATAAAGTTATGATATGATAGAAACGAAAATCTCTCGCGAAGGGCAGGTGGAAGGTGTGTCGACGATCTTCAGAGCGCTTGCCAAGCTGTTCGAATGGCCGGCCAGACGAATGGAGAGGAAGCTGTTCATCGTCTTTTTGTTTCTCGTGCTGCTGCCGGTGGGAGCCATCGGCTACATCTCCGCCGAACGCTACGCCGATTCGATCGAAGCGAATACGGTCAGCTACGTATCGGAGCTATCCGACGCGATGGTTTCCAAGCTGGACGACTACATTCGGGACATGAAAAAAATCTCGATCCTTCCTTCGTATGTGGGCGAGATTCGCGCCGGACTGAAGCGTTCGAACGCTTTCTACGCGCTGCGAGCCGAGGAGGAGCCTGCCGCTCCTTCCGTCCCCGGCAGCATTTTGCCGGAGGAAGAGCTGCTGAGGCTCGCGATTCAGCGCGAAGCGGAGAGCAGCATCTACTTCATGAACAACATCAAGCAGGGCACGAATTCGGTTTATTTGTTCGACCGGTACGGGCATTCCTACTTCGCGCTGAAATCGGGCGGAGTGCGCGGCGATCTCGAGCTGATGTACCCGCAATGGAAGGAACTGGCGGAGGAGGGGCACGGCTATCCGGTTCTCGTCAGCACGCAGGAGGTGTCGGGACGGACGAGCAACGCCCGCTACGTGTTCACGGTTGTGAGGGAAATCATCGACACTTCCTTCGAATCGCTCGGCATGATCGCCGTCGACGCGAACGTTACGGTCATCGAAAACATCGTGCGCGACCTCGACAAGACGACGCTCGGAACGACGTTTATCGTCGACGAGGGCGGGCGGGTCATTTTCGACAGCGCCAAGCAATATTTGACGCAACCGTTTCCCCACGCCGACTTGCTGGAGCAGGCGTCCGGCTCGGAAGGCAGCTTTCATGCCGTCGTCGACGGACGGCCGATGCTGACGATCTACAAGCAGTCGGAAGAGACCGGGTGGAAAATGATCATTACGGTGCCCAAGCGCGAGCTGATGGCAGGCGCCGTTCAGACGCGCAATCTGACGCTCGCGACGACGCTGGCGGCGGTGCTGCTCGCGCTGCTTATCTCGCTTGTGCTCATCATCGCATTGACGCGGCCGCTGCGCACGCTCGTGCGGCTGATGAAGGTCGTGCAGTCCGGCAATCTGGACGTGACGTTCCCGGTTCGCCGACCGGACGAGACCGGACTGGTCGGAAGCGCGTTTAACCGGATGCTGCTTCGCGTCCGGACGCTGATCGACGACGTCTACGAGGCCGGTCAGCGAAACAAGGAAGCGGAGCTCAAGGCGCTGCAAAATCAGATCAATCCGCATTTTATCTACAACACGCTCGAATCGATCCGGATGACCGCGGTTATGAACGACGATACGGAGGTGAGCGATATGACGCGTCTGCTCGGCAAGCTGCTGAGATACAGCATCGGCGGAGGCATGGAGACGGTCCCCGCGGCGAAGGAGCTGGAGCATCTAAAACTCTACGTCGAGCTGCTGAACTATCGTTACGGCAACCGGTTTGCGCTGACGCTGCCGGCAGAGCCGTTCGACGGCGATCTGCCGGTCATGAAGCTGCTTTTTCAGCCGATCGTCGAAAATTCGGTGTACCACGGATTGGAGGACGGCAAGCCGATGATGCATATAAGCATCCGCTACGAGCGGGACGGGCAGGAGCATCGGTTCACGATCTCCGATAACGGCGCGGGCATGAGCCGGGAAGCGCTGCAGCAGTTGAAGCGCAAGCTGGAGGAGCCGCAATGGAGCCGTCTGTCCGCCGCCGGCGAAGAGGACGATCCCCGCGGCATCGGGCTGCGCAATGTGCACGAACGGCTTAAGCTGCGCTATGGGGAGAAGTACGGCTTGCAGGTGGATGCGGAGCCGGGAGCGGGGACGTTCGTAACGGTAAGATTTCCTGCAGCGGCTGTATAAGCTGAACCAAAGATACGTCAGCCGGCAAAGCCATCCCTTTCGAAATGCAAAGGGGTTCCTGTCTCATGGGTTCAATCTGCTTGGAAAGGGGAAGATGTCATGAAAATTGCGGTCGTGGACGACGAGGAGCGAATTCGCGCCGGCCTGGCGAAGCTGATCGAGCAAGCGGGGGAGCGCTGCGAAGTGGTGGCCGTATGCTCGGGAGCGGCGGATTTGTTCGAGAGAATCGAAGCGGGCGCCGTGCCGGAGCTCGTCATAACGGACATTAAAATGCCAGGGATGAACGGCCTTGAGCTGATCGCCAAGCTGAGAAGAGAGCTTCCTTCGGCGAGATGCGCGGTCATCAGCGGGTTCGACGATTTCGCCTTCGCCAAGCAGGCGATGCGCTACGGCGTGGAAGACTATTTGCTCAAGCCGATCGATCCGCAGGAACTGTCCGAGATGCTCGCGCGCATGCAAGCGGCGATCGAAGAGGAGGCCGGACGCAGCACCGCCGACTTCGAGAAGCGGCTGAGGCTGCTGCTTGTGCCGGACGAAGGGGCGATGCCGGGACCATTCCGCGAGGAAGCGGCGAGAGAACTGCAGGGCCATCCGCTGTTTCGCGAAGCTTACGCCGTCGTGCGCGTGAGGACGGAGCCCGCCGCTCCTCCCAGGGAGCTGCGCGACGCGCTGGCCGTTGTCGGGCGGCCTTGGACGGCGCTCGAGTTCGGCGGCGCGATGACGGTCATCGTCTCGATCCGGCTGACCGATCATTACGATACGATTCGCGAGCAAGGGCAGACGCTGATGCAGCGGATGTCCGCCCTGCGCCATGTCCGCATAGGCGCCAGCGAGCCGTTTCGGGGGCCGATCTGGCTGCCGAAGGCGGCCGAACAGGCAGAGGCGGCGCTGCATCGCGCCTGGTTCGCGCCGGGCAGACACGCGTTCGCGGATTTTCTTCATCTGGAGAAAGCGGCCGAGCCAGCCGCCCATCCGTTTGTTCTGTTCGATCGGGCGGGCCGGGCGGCGCTGACGAGGTCGGATTGGGAAGGCGTGAACGAGGCGCTGGTCGGATGGTGGGGAGAATGGATGCGCGCATGCCCGTCGTGGGACGAGCTTCGGGAAGGGTGCGAAGGCGTCTTGGCGCTGCTAGGCGAGAAGGAATCTTTCGAGCCGCGCCGTTACGCGGATCGGCAAGCGTGCGCGGCCGCCTTCTTCGCCGCCGCTCACGAGAAGTTCCGCCGGCTGCGCGAGCAGAGGCAGGAAAGCCGCGCGGTCGAGGCGGTCAAGGCGTATATCGCCCAGCATTATGCGGAAGAAATCGAGCTGTGCAAAATCGCGGAGGCGGTGTTCCTCACGCCGAGCTATCTAAGCAAGCTGTTCAAGACCGAGACGGGGGAGACGATTACCGACTATCTCATCTTTGTGCGCATGGAGCGGGCGAAGGCGCTGCTCCGCGAGCGCCCGTCGCTCAAAACGTACGAGGTCGGAGAGCTCGTCGGCTATACGGACCCGGCCTACTTCAACAAGGCGTTCAAAAAAGCAACCGGCAGCACGCCCAAAGAATTCCGGGAACGATTCAGGAGATAAGTTAGGCGAAAATTATCTCAAAATAAGACAAGGAAAACAAACGCATTCCCTTAAACGGTTGAACGTTTCGTACTATAATGATGGGGCTGTAAGCGTTTCCTCGAAAGCTGCGGACGTTATCCGAAAGGGGCAGGAAAGCCTATGTTCAACCTTAGCTACAAAACGCAGAAATACCTCATCCTGTTCGGGTTTCTGACCCTCCCGCTGGCGTTGATGGCGGCCTTCTCGCTGTATCCCGCCGCGGCGCTGTTTTATTTCAGCCTGACGGACTGGGACGGGGTAGGATTTGACCAGAAGTGGATCGGGCTGGCGAATTACAAGGATATTTTCTCCAATGCAGAGGTGTTTCGCGCCTTCAGCGCGAACGCCTACTATTTTATCGGAGGGCTCGTCCAGACAGCGGTTGCGCTTTACTTTGCCGTCCTTCTGAACGGGAAGCTGAGGGGGAGGTACGCCTTCCGGGTTTTACTGTTTTTGCCGTACGTGCTGCACAGCGTGGCAACGGCGATCATGTTCAAAAACCTGTATCACGCGGAATACGGCTCGCTGAACGTCGTGCTGGAGGCGATCGGACTCGGGTCGTGGCAGCAGTCGTGGCTTGGCAATCCGGACATCGTCAACTTTTCGCTTGCGTTCATCTCGATGTGGAAATACTTCGGCTTGTCCATGGTCATTTTCATCGGGGCGCTGCAGTCGATTCCGGAAGACCTGTACGAGGCCGCGAGCATCGACGGCGCATCCGGGTGGCAAAGCTTCCGGTTCATTACGCTGCCCAGCATGCGCCGCGTGATCGAGCTAATGCTGATTCTGACGCTGACCGGCGCGCTTGAGGCGTTCGACATCCCGTACATCATCATGCTTGGAGCGAACGGCACGTCCACGTTCGTTATCGAGACGGTCGATATGGCGTTCAAGTACCAAAACTTCGGCAAAGCGTCGGCGATGGCCGTGCTGCTGCTGTTCATCGTCATGCTCCTCATCTTCATCCAGCGCAAATTCATCTTTAAGGGGGAGGATTGACCATGAAACGGAACGAATCGGCCTTCATTCGCGCATTGAAGTACTTGTCGCTCTCGATAGCCGTTCTGATCGTGCTGTTTCCGATCTATTCGGTCGTCGTCGGCGCGTTCAAGACGCAGGTGGAATATTACCAGTCGGGTCTGGCCTTCCCGGACAACTGGCTGAATTTTGACAACTTCGCTCGGGTGTTCGAGATCGGGCGGCTTGGGCTCGGCTTTCAAAATATCGCGGTCGTGCTGCTGTTCTCGCTGGCCGGCAACGTGCTGATCGGAACGATGGTCGCGTACTGCCTGAGCAGGTTCGACTTCGCGCTCCGCAAGCCGATATTCGGATTGTACTTGTTCATTCAGGTCATTCCGCTCGTCACGACGCAAGTGGCCACGTTCGGCGTCGTTCAGGCGATCGGAGCGTACAACACGATATGGGCGCCGATATTGCTGTACATCGGAGCGGACGTGCTGCAAATTACGATCTACATGCAATTCATCAAAAGCGTGCCGCGCGATCTGGACGAGAGCGCGATGATCGAAGGAGCGTCGTATTTCAACATTTTCCGGTCGATCATCTTCCCGCTGCTCGGACCGGCTACCGCGACGCTTATTATTCTGAAGACAATCTCGATCTACAACGACTTCTACATTCCGTTCCTCTACATGCCTTCGCGGAAATTAAAAGTCGTGTCCACCGCCATCTACGATTTCGTCGGTCCGAACGCGGCGCAGCTTAACGTCATCTCGGCGGGTATTCTGCTGATCTTCATTCCTACTGTTATCGTGTTTCTGCTCATGCAGCGTTATATTTTCTCCGGCGTGACGAACGGGGCGGTCAAGTAGCGAGCTTCGCTAACGAACAAAGTTGTGTTATGATAACAAAAATGAATTTGTTATCTATGCCTAACGGTCGAAAGCGATGTGAACAAACGGATGTCCAGCAAAGTCACGATGCAGCAAATCGCCGATCATATCGGCGTATCGAAGTTCGCCGTGTCCAAGGCGCTGTCCGGGAAGTCCGGAGTCAGCCGGGATACGCGGGAAAAAATCATCCAGGCGGCGACGCAGCTCGGCTACTTCTCGCAGAAGCGGGCCAAGACGGCCGCTCTGAAGGCGCAGTCGGACAAGGCGGAACGGACCGGAGACAAAGATACGGTTATCGTGCTCATCCCTAACGTACGGGAGCAAAACCGCCAGTCGCTGTATTGGGGCAGAATTATCGACGGCATTGCGGGCGCGCTGGAGGAGCGGCGGCTCGGAATGATGATCGTCACCGAACATATTACCGACAACTTCGCGAAGCTGATCAATCCGGACGGTGTGCTCGGCCTGGTCGGCGTCGGGCTGATCTCCAACCAACTGCTGCTCGAGGTTCGCAATTTGGGCATTCCGTTCGTGCTCGTCGACCATGAGGACGCGCTTATCCCTTCGGATGCCCTGTTCATGAACAACTACGAATGCGAGCGCAGGCTGACGAATTATTTGCTCGGCAACGGGCATCGTTCCTTCCAGTTCGTCGGCAGCGTTCGTTACGCCCGCAGCTTCTTCGATCGATGGCTCGGGTTCCGCTCGATGCTGGAGGAGCAAGGCGTGCCGCTTCATCAGAATCCGGCATTGCTGGAGCTGGAAGGAGAGAATCGGACGGAGCTGACGGAGCGCTTGGGCGTTATCGCGGCGGAGATGAAGGCTTCCGGTTCGCTGCCGACGGCGTTCGTCTGCGCCAACGATTCCCTCGCTTTCTGCGTCATGACCGCGCTGGCGAAAGCGGGCGTTCGCGTGCCGGACGACTGCTCGGTGGCGGGTTTCGACAACATCGAGGAAGCTGCGCTGTCCGATCCGTCTCTGAGCACGGTCCATGTCAACAAGGAAGCGCTCGGCCGGCGGGCGGTGGACACTTTGCTGTGGCGGATCGATCACCCGGACGGGCCGAAGGAAAAAATACTGCTGTCGGGAGATTTCGTGCTGCGCCAGTCGACTGGGCTTGCTCCGGTGTCGCGAATGGAATGATGAAACGAGCGGTGAATCGTAATGTGGATAACCTTGGTTGGTTTGCGCCTTCCAAGGTTATTTTTTTATGCGGCAATTGATCTAAATTTATTGTTTTGTTATTATAAATAAAGAAACAATTAGCTAACAAATTAAAATTGCCTAACAAAGGAGGAGCCGATCGAATGTCCGCCTGGAACGAGACGATCAACGGAATGACCTGGGGCTGGACGGGCGTGCGCGGGACATGGACGGGACCGGAAGCCGAGTTCTCGATGGAACGGATGAAGGAGCTCGGAGTAAGCTGGGTTGCCCTTGCGCTGGGCGCGCTTCAAGATACAGCACAGTCGACGGAGATCCATTTCCGCGACGAGCCTACCGTCACGGACGACGAGGTGCGCGCCGCCATCCGGAGAGCCAAGGCGCTGGGGCTCAAAGTCTGCTTGAAGCCGGTCGTCAACTGCGCGGACGGAACCTGGCGCGCGCATATCGGTTTTTTCGCCGATGAGGTGCCGGGGGAGCCGAGCTGGGCCGAGTGGTTCGCGTCGTACGGCGCGTTTATCGCGCATTATGCGCGAATAGCCGAGGAAGAGGGCTGCGAAATGCTGTGCGTCGGCTGCGAAATGGTGCAGGCCGACGCGAGGGAAGCGCAGTGGCGGAAGCTGATCGCCGACGTGCGCGCCCTGTACAGCGGCATCGTCACGTACAACTGCGATAAGTACCAGGAGGATCGGCTGGCGTGGTGGGACGCGGTCGACGTCATCTCCTCCAGCGGCTACTATCCGGTCGGCGAATGGGAAGCGCAGTTGGACCGGATCGAGGCGGTCGTCCGCAAGCACGGCAAGCCGTTTTTCTTCATGGAGGCGGGCTGTCCGAGCCGCGTCGGCTCCAGCTTGAAGCCGAACGATTGGTCGCTGCCCGGCGCTCCGTCCGGGGAAGAGCAGGCGCGTTATTACGAAGCGATGTTCTCCGCATGCCGTCAGCGCCCGTGGGTGCAGGGCTTCATGCTGTGGGATTGGCCGGCCAAGCTGTATGACGCGGCGGACGCTTACGGCAACGACGACTACTGCATGTACGGCAAGCCGGCGGAAGCGATCGTGCGGGATTATTATTCGAACGAGTCGCTTCGCGAGGATCAGGCGGAGCTAGCCGCGGAGCGCGAACGGTGGCGGTCGGAGCTGGAGCAGGAGTTGAAGAGCAATATTCTCGGATTCTGGATCCGTCACGCCCAAGACGACAAGCACGGCGGCTTCGTCGGCGAGATTCGCGACGACATGACGATCGTCGCCGATGCGGACAAAGGGCTCGTGCTGAACGCGCGCATTCTATGGACGTTCGCGTCGGCTTACCGGATATACGGGGAGTCGGTTTATCTGGAGATGGCGGACCGCGCATACGAGGCGCTGGAACGGTTCGCCGATCCGCTGCACGGCGGCCTGTTCTGGATGATCGACGCCAGCGGCTCGCCGACGCAGGACAAGAAGCAGGTGTATGGCCAGGCGTTCGCGATCTACGCATTAGCCGAGTACTATCGGGCGACCGGCGCGGACAAAGCGCTCGTGCGGGCCGAAGAGCTGTACCGGCTGCTGGAGAAGCATGCCTACGATCCGGTTCGCCTCGGCTATGTCGAAGCGCTCGCGCGGGATTGGACGGAGACGGCCGACCTGTCGCTCAGCGGCAAGGACTTGAACGAGCGCAAGTCGATGAACACGCATCTGCACGTGCTGGAAGCGTACACGAACCTGTACCGGGTATGGAAGCCGGAAGGGCTGCGGGTCAAGCTGGCGGAGCTGATTGACGTTCATCTGGACAAAATCGTGGATAAGGGTACGCACCATTTCCGGCTCTTTTTCGACGATGAGTGGGTGTCGAAGTCGGGAGACGTCTCGTACGGGCACGATATCGAAGGAAGCTGGCTGCTGTGCGAAGCCGCGGACGTGCTCGGCGATTCGCTGCGAACGGAGCGGGTTCGGCGGGAAGCGCTCGAAATGGCGCGGGCAACGCTGGAGCAAGGCGTGGATCAAGACGGAGGCGTGTTTAACGAACTGCACGGAGACGGACGTCTCGACGACTCGAAGGACTGGTGGCCGCAAGCCGAAGCGATGGTCGGATTCCTCAACGCCTGCCAGTTGTCGGGCGAACGGAAGTACCTCGATGCGGCGAAAGCGAGCTGGGCGTTCATTCGCGGCTTTATCCGGGACGGCGAGCATGGCGAATGGCATTGGCAGGTAACGCGGACGGGCGAGCCGGTGCCGGGTCACGACAAAGCTGGTCCTTGGAAATGTCCGTACCACAACGCCCGAGCCTGCATGGAAGCGTTGGAGCGGTTGGAGCGCGTGCTTTAATCGCTTGAAGAAATCGCAATCCTCATAATAGAAGGGAATCGGTATCATGAGCGAATTTATGTCCAAGTTGAAAGAGACGGCAGCCGAATACGAAGCGCTGATTCATCAAGAGAACCGCCCCGCAGCTAGCAACGGCGTCTATGCGAGGTACGAGCTGCCGGTGCTGACGGCGGCGCACGCGCCGATCCATTGGCGATACGATCTGAATCCGGAGACGAATCCGCTGCTGCTGGAGCGTCTCGGCGTCAACGCCGCTTTTAATCCGGGCGCGATCAAGCTGAACGGCAAGTACGTGCTGATGGCGCGGGTGGAAGGCGCCGACCGCAAATCGTTTTTCGCCGTCGCGGAGAGCGACCGGCCGACGGGGGGCTTCCGGTTCCGGGATTACCCGGTGCTGCTTCCGGAGACGGAAGATCCGGACATCAACGTGTACGACATGCGGCTCGTGCAGCATGAAGACGGCTGGATCTACGGCCTGTTCTGCACCGAGCGCAAAGATCCGGACGCTCCGAAGGGCGACACGTCGAGCGCGGTCGCGCAGGGCGGCATCGTTCGCACGAAGGATCTGGAGTCGTGGGAGCGGCTGCCCGACCTGAAGACGCCGTCCCCGCAGCAGCGCAACGTCGTGCTTCATCCGGAGTTCGTGAACGGCAAATACGCATTCTATACGCGGCCGCAGGACGGCTTCATCGATACGGGCGCCGGCGGGGGCATCGGCTGGGGGTTGTCCGATAGCATGAATCCGGCGGTCATCGACCGCGAGACGATTGTCGACGCGAAAGCGTACCATACGATCAAGGAAGTGAAGAACGGCCAAGGACCGGCGCCGATCAGAACGGATTGGGGCTGGCTGCACATCGCCCACGGCGTGCGCAATACGGCGGCCGGACTGCGCTATGTCGTCTACGCGTTCATGACGGATCTGGCGGCGCCGGACAAAGTCACTTACGCGCCGGGCGGACATCTGATCGCTCCGGAAGGAATCGAACGCGTCGGCGACGTGTCGAACGTCATCTTCTGCAACGGCGTCATTGCCGACGACGACGGCAAAGTCTACATTTATTACGCGTCCTCCGACACTCGCTGCCACGTCGCGGAGACGTCGGTCGAACAACTCGTCGACTATTGCGTGAACACGCCTTCCGATCCGCTTCGCTCCCGCGCTTGCGTCGAGCAGCGCTCCGAGCTGATCGAACGCAATCTGGAGCTGATGAAGCGCCCGGAATACGCGTTTCTGAATCGCTGATTCATCATCGCTTCCTCGCAGAGCCCCTTCCCGGACCTCGTCCGATGGAGGGGGCTTTCTCGACGATTCAGAAAGTATAAAATCCGCTATCCTTATCTGAATCGTCTCCGACAAAACGCATTCATCGTCCAGAGGACGCCGAAGGCGTTTTTGCTTGTCTGAAGATGTCAGAGACCCAAAAGCCCGCAGGCTCGCCCAATAAGCCCGTCCCGCGTGCGTATTGCCCCCGCCGCCCCGCAGGCTCGCCCAATAAGCCCGTCTCACGTGCGTATTGCCCCGTCGTCCCGCGAGACTATCTCATTTGTCACCCTATTTTAGTCATTTGTTAGCATAAAGTGCGACAATAAAAACAAATAGAGTACATTTCCATTGAGTGGAAAGTGCTTATAATTAGGAAATGTAAGCGATAACACTGCGGACCGGACGACCTTAGCCGGACCGGACCGCCGCAAAACCATTTCGAGTGGGGGTAGAACGAAAGATGAAGATGAAAAAAGCGATCCCGACGGGGTTGACGTTCGTTCTGGCAGCTGGTCTTCTTGCCGCGTGCGGCGGTGGAAACGGCAATTCGGGGACTCAGGCTTCTCCGAGCGTCAGTCCGAGCGCCAGTCCGAGCAAGAGCGCCGAAGCCAGCCCGAGCCAAGCGGCGGCGGAGCTGGGCGGCAAACTCAAAGTGCTGACCCATCGCACCGACTTGCTGAACGACGGAACGCTCGATCGGTACGCCGAGAAGTTCAAGGAAAAGTATCCGAAAGCGGAAATCGAATACGAGGCGATGACGAACTACGCGCAGGACATCAAGGTGCGCCTAACGACGGGCGAAGCAGGGGACGTGAACATGCTCGACGCCTCGCTGCCGAACAGCGAATTGGCCAACTACTACGAGCCGCTGCCGGACGAACTGACGCAGGATATGTATTTCGCGGACTTGAAGGCGCACGAAGGCAAGCGGTACGGTCTTGCGACAGGCGTCAACACGCAGGGTATCATCTATAACAAAACGGCGTTCGCGCAAGCCGGCGTCGACAAAGCGCCGACAACACTCGACGAGTTCTACGCGGCGGCGCAGAAGCTCGAAGACGCTGGCATCATCCCGCTGTACATGAACTACGGGGCGCAATGGCCGATCGGCAGTTGGGCGGAAGGCTCGGTCAAATATGTGGCCGGCGACATGCTCTACTTCGATCAGTTCGTGACGAAAGACGAAGTGTTCGCGATCGACGGTCCTTGGGGACAATTGATGAACATCGCGCGCAAGTTCGTGCAGGAAGGCTGGGTGGAAAAAGACCTCGCGACGAACAATTGGGAGATGTCCAAAGGCGAGGTGGCGTCTGGCAAAGCCGCGATGTACTTCCTCGGCAACTGGGCGATCCCGCAAGTCATCGGAGCGGGAGCGGCGTCCGAGGACATCGGCTTCTTCCCTTTCCCGTACGACAACAGCGGCAAGCTTAACGCGCCGCTCGGTCCGGACTATTTTATCGGAGTCAGCAAAAACAGCAAAAACAAGGAGCTCGCATTCAAATACATCGAGTTTTTCGTGAAGGAATCCGGCTACGTCGGCTCCAACGGCTTCATGCCCGTCGACAAAAACGCGGTTCCGGAAGTGCCGCAGCTGGCCGAATTCAAATCGCACAATCCGAATTTCCTCGAGGAGGTCGCCGGAGATCCGAAATTCAACGAAATCGCCAACAAAGCGGAGATCGACTTCTTCGGTGGCAAGTATATTCAAGAGCTGATCGTCGCCAAAGACTTGCAAGCCGCCTACGACGCGCTGAACAAAAAATGGGCGGCAGCCCGCAAAGCGCTCGGTTATTGAACGCTTGCCGCTAACGGCTTCGCGCCTTCCCGGACTTGTCCGGGGAGGCGTTTTCGCATGTCCGGGAGGATTAACCCGCTCTTTTCGCGAATACTGCAAGTAGTCTTAATCTAGGAGAGATCGATGTGGAGCATACTCCGATTCGGAGGCTTGAGCTGCTGAGGGGAATCGCGGAGACGATTAACGGCGCGTACGAGATGGAACCTATGCTGGACATCGTGTTGAGAAAGCTGCTGGAATTGACGGGGCTGGAGACGGGCTGGATTTTCCTGATGAAGCCGGAAGCGAGGCGCTACCGGTTTGCGGCGGACGCCAATCTGCCTCCGGCGCTGCTCGTTCAGGACCGGAAACCGATGAGAAGCGGAACCTGCTGGTGCGTGGAAAAGTTTCGCGACGGGCGCCTGAGGCAGGCCGTGAACATACTTAATTGCAAGCGAATCGAGGACTCGATCCGCCTGCGCCGCGGGGATACCGCCGGCATCACCCATCACGCTTCCATTCCGTTAAGAAGCGGCGAAGAGCTGTTCGGCATCCTCAACGTCGCTTCGCCCGGCAAGGTCCGTTTTACTGACGAGGAGCTTGAGCTGCTGCAGGGGATCGCTTATCAGATCGGGACGGCTTTGCACCGGATTCGCCTGTTCGGCAAGGAGCGGAAAAGGGCGGATCTGTTCACCAGGCTGGGGGAGGTCTCCCGGAAGTTCGCGGCAATGCAGCCGGCGGAGGACTCGATCGAGGAAATGATCCGGTTATCCGGCGAGCGGATGGGGTGGCCTGGTCTTGTTTTGTATATCGACGAAGCTTCCGTCCTTAAGCGCGGCGCGGTATACGCGGGCGAAGGGGCAGTCGGAGAGGATAAAGGAAGACCGGAAGTCGTACCCGAGGAAGCGATCCGGGGCGTGCTCGACCATCATCGGCCGATGATGTGGGGCGATATGTCGCAATCCGGCAGACGGTTCGGGGGAAAATGGCGAAGCGGAGCGGCGGTGCCCATTTTGCTGAAAAGCAGGGTATGGGGAGTTCTGGCGTCCGGCAGTCCGGAATACGACGCATTCGACGAGATCGACGCGGGGGCGCTGGAGGCGCTGGCCGCGCACATCGCGCTCACGCTGGAGACGATGTGGCTGAACGAGAAGAGCCGTGAGCTGACCCGCTGGGAAGAGCGCAACCGCATCGCCAGGGATCTTCACGATTCGGTCTCCCAGATGCTGTTCTCTTTAAGCTTGAATGCCCGCGGGTTGACTCAAGCGCTTCCCGACGCTTCCGAAGGGACGCGGGAGGCTTTGGAGCAGATTCAACGATTGTCGCAATCGGCGATCGGAGAGATGCGGTCAATGATCCGTCAGCTCAGACCGGCGGGGATCGAGGAGGGTCTCCTCACCGGTTTGCAGCGGTACGGCGAACAGATCGGACTGCGCGTGTCTTATCGCTGCGGAGAGTTTCAGGAGCTGCCGGAACGATTGCAGAATGTATTCTGGCGCATCGGACAGGAGGCGCTGAACAATGTGAGCAAGCATTCCGGCACGTCCGCGGCTTCGATCGAGCTGTCCAACAACGAATGGGAAGCGTGCATGACGATTTCGGACGACGGCCCGGGAATGGAAGCGGGCGAGTCGACAAGCCCGTTGAAATACGGCATGCTGACCATGAAGGAAAGAGCGGAGTCCGTGGGAGGAACGGTGACGATCAAGAGCAGACCCGGTCAAGGGACGAAGGTAATCGTCAGGCTTCCCATATAATGAAGAAGAAGAAGAAGGGGGTGCAAGCGAGATGTCCGGCTCCAAGCGGCGCGTGCTTCTGGCGGACGATCATGCGATCGTGCGCCAAGGGCTGAAATATTTTCTGAATTTGCAATCCGATCTGGAGGTTGTGGGCGAGGCCGCCAATGGCCGCGAAGCGATAGCTTTGGCGCGGGAACTGAATCCCGACGTCGTGCTGATGGATCTGATCATGCCCGTCATGAACGGAATCGAAGCGACGGAGCAAATCCGCGGCGAGCATCCTGGGATGACCGTACTGGTGCTCACGACGTTCTCCGAGAAGGATTACGTCGTATCCGCCATCCGGGCGGGGGCCAACGGATATCTGCTAAAGGACACGGACCCAGAGCGGATCGCCGAGGCGATTCGCCAAGCGGCCCAAGGAGTGCCGCAGCTGGATCCGAACGCGGCCGTCCAGTTGATGTCCCATGTCGCCGCTCCGGCTTCTCCTTCGGCTTCCATGCCCGATAAGCTGACCGAGCGGGAGGCGGAGGTGCTGGGCCTGATCGCTCAGGGGCAGTCCAACAAGGAGATCGCTGCCGCTTGCGGCATTTCCGAGAAAACGGTCAAGACTCACGTCAGCAACATCCTGTCCAAGCTGGGGCTGGCCGACCGCACCCAGGCTGCGCTGTTCGCCGTCAAGAACGGCTTGGCATGATCTGATCTGACCCGATCTAATCGACGAATCTACGACTAAAGTCGTACGACGGATTAAGGACGCGCCAAGCTACGATCAGCCGATTTGCGACGCTCTTGCGAATGGTAAGCTGTAAGCAAGAACTTCCAAATCGCAGAATAAGGATGGATGCAGGATGAAAATCGTACTGATCGCAGGAAGCAACAGAAAAAACGCGACGAGCACGCTCTTGTTGAAACATATGGAGGACGTGTTCAGAAGCAAAAACGTCGAAACGACGTTCGTGGACCTTTACGACAAACCGGTGCCGCTCTATTGCCCGGACGACGAGACGCCGGACGAGCGCGCATCCTTCATGATCCGCGCCGTGGCGGAAGCGGACGCCATCGTTCTGGGGACCCCGGAGTACCACGGATCGATCTCCGGCGTGCTCAAGAACGCGCTTGATTATTTAGGTTCGAACGAAGTCGGGGGCAAGGCGGTGCTGTCCGTCAGCTCGTCCGGCGGGGCGGTCGGCGTCAGCTCGCTGACGCAGCTGCAAGCGATCGTTCGCAACCTGCACGGCATCAACAGTCCCGAATGGCTGTCCCTCGGCGGAAGCGCGCGGCAGTTCGGAGCCGACGGCTCTCCGACGGACGCCGGAGTAAGGCAGCGGGTTGTCCGCGTTATCGACGCGCTTACGGACTTGACATCCAAGCTTCGGCCGGCTGCTCGCGTTCCGCAAAAATAAACATGGAGCAGGTGATCACGGATGGGCGTGCCCGATCATCCGATCGACGCGATTCGGCTGGACCCCAACATGAGCCTGAAGGAGCAAAGTTCGGATCGGTTGCGCTGGTTGTCTCCACTGCAGCAACCGTTCGAGGTGACCGGATTTGCATGGTTCGGGGAGGAGAGAAGGTATCGTCGGTTGCCCGGCGACTCCCGGCTGCCGCTTCGCGAGGCGGTCGATCTGCTGGCGGACTGCACGGCCGGCGGCCAAATCCATTTCCGGACGGACTCGCCCCGGCTCTCCATCCGCGCCCGGCTTGCCGGACCGGCCAATATGTACCATATGCCGGCGACCGGCCAGAACGGCTTCGACTGCTATACAGGAGAGTTCGGAAGCCGGACGTTCATTTCCGTCGCCTCTTTCGACCCGTCGCAGAGGGAGTATGAGAGCATTCTTTACGAAGGGCTTGATCGGCGGATGCGCAGCGTGGCGATTCATTTTCCTCTCTACCAAGGCGTGGAAGAGGTTTGGATCGGCCTCGATCCCGATGCGGAAGCGATCGTCCCTTCCGCCTATCGGTTGAACAAGCGGATCATCTGCTATGGCACCTCGATTACCCAGGGAGGCTGCGCCTCCAGGCCGGGCATGGCTTACCCGAACATTTTGAGCCGCAGGCTTCCGTACGAGTTCATTAATCTCGGTTTTTCCGGCAACGGCAAAGGGGAGTCGGAGCTTGCCCGTCTGATCGCCGAGATCGACAACCCGGGGCTGCTCGTGCTCGATTACGAGGCCAACGTTTCTATCGCGGAGTACAAGGTTGCGCTTCCCGAGTTTATCCGGATTTACCGAGAGCGGCATGCGCGGGTTCCCATGCTGGTCGTATCCAAAATCCGCTACGGGTTCGAGGGCGAGAAGCCGGAGCATTTTCGCGAGAGGATGGAGCTTAGAGCGTTCGCGTCGGAGACGGTGCGGCTGCTGCGCGCGCAAGGTGACGACCGGATTTACTTTCAGGACGGCGAGGAGCTGCTGGGAGAGCGGGAGGCCGATTATACGGTCGACGGCGTCCATCCGACCGACCTCGGATTCCAGACGATTGCGGACCGTCTTCAGCCCGCGCTTAATCGAATACTTGACGAATCGATCGCTCCGTAAGCTCGACTTGCGGAGCGTTTTTCTATTCATGGGAGATTAAACATCGGATACGCCGCGTCCACGGCGAGTAGATACTCTCCATTGGTCGACCGCTTTTTTGTTAAATGAGCATTTACAAGCGAATGAAGGCTGTGATATGTTCACTATAATGAAACATTGGTTTTAATGAATGAAACTAAGCGGGAGACATGAATGTGGCTGGGGAGTGGGGAGAAATGGCTCTGCGGATTGCCGTGGCGGGGATTTATCATGAAACGAATACGTTCGCCCCAGGACGGACGGGACTCGCGAATTTTGCGGGCGAACGAGTCGTCGGCGAGGAGGCGTTCCGTCTGCGGTACGGGGGAACGCGCACCTCGATGGGCGGCGTCATCGACGCGGCCCGGGAGTACGGGGCGACGCTTGCGCCCGGGCTGTATACGGCGGCTACGCCGAGCGGGATGGTCGAGTCGGCGGCGGCCGAGGCGCTGATCGGGGACGTCGCGGCTTCGATCGATCCCGGCGCGGATGGGCTTGTGCTGATTATGCACGGGGCGATGGCGTCGGAGCAGTACGCGGATTTCGAGGGCGAGTGTCTGGCAAGGCTGAGGGCAAGGCTTGGCGACGATTATCCGATCGCCATGACGATCGATCTGCACGGCAACGTCAGCCCGGAGATGACACGGTTGGCCGACATGATCGTCGGTTACGACACGTATCCGCACATCGATATGCACGAGCGGGCCGTGGAGGCGTTCGGACTGCTCGTCCGCAGGATTCGCGGAGAGATTTCCCCAGTGCGAGCCTATGCGCATAGCGGAATGCTCGTCGTGCCGCAGGCGATGATGACGGAAGGCGGCGCTATGAAGCGGCTGATGGACAGGGCGTTCGAACTGGAGGGCGCTCCCGGCGTGCTGAACGTTACTGTGGCTGGAGGATTCCCTTACAGCGATGTGCCGGACGCGGGGATGGCGTTCGTCGTGACGACGGACGGCGATCCCGGACTGGCGAAGCGCTGCGCGGCGGAATTGGCCGAACTGGCCGTCCGCCTGAAGGACGAACTCGCGCTGCGTCATCTGCCGCCGCGGGATGCGATTGAGGCGGCGCTGGCCGAGCCGGAGGGACCGATCGTGCTGGCCGAGGGCTCGGACAACGTCGGCGGCGGCGCGCCGGGCGACGCCACCCATCTGCTGGCGCGGCTGACGAACGTTCCGCGCAAGGCGCTGATTGTCATCCGCGACGAAGAGGCGGTCGGCCGCGCGTACGAAGCGGGAGTCGGAGCGGCGTTCAGAGGCGCGGTCGGCGGGAAGAGCGACGATCTTCACGGCAGTCCTGTGGAGGTAGCGGGAACGGTAAGGCTTCTGTTCGACGGTAGGTATCGCCACATCGGGCCTTACATGACCGGCCAGCAGGCCGACATGGGCCGCACCGCTGTGCTTGAATGCGGGCGGCTGACGATCGTGCTGACGGAGAAGCGGGTCGCGCCCTGGGATTTGGGTCACATTCGCAGCGTTGGCCTGCACCCGGACGATTTCCATATCCTTGTCGCCAAGTCGGCGATCGCTTGGCAGACCGCTTTCGGCCCGTTCGCGAGAAAAGCCATTCACGTCGATTCACCCGGATGCTGCAGCGCGAACCTCGCGCATTTCGAGTACCGAAGCGTCCGCAGGCCGATTTATCCGCTGGATTTCGGCAACAAGAGCGGGGGCAGTTTGGGCAAGGCCGATACAGACAACGAAGCGTACGAAATAGGGGGAGGAATCGTTCATGTCTATTCAAACGGATAGGTCTCGTCAGTTGCTTGCCGAGTCGAAGCTTTATTTGGCCGGAGGCGTTGCGTCGTCTCTTCGGGCCGCGATGAAGCCGACGCCTTTGTTCGCCGTATCGGGCAGCGGTCCGCGCGTCCGGGACGAGGACGGCAACGAGTACATCGATTATTTGCTGGCGTACGGACCGCTCATTCTCGGCCATGCCCATCCGTCGCTGGCCGAAGGGGTAGGCGAGGCGCTTAAGCGCGGCGCGACGTTCGGGTTGCAGCACACCGGCGAGATCGAGCTCGCCAAGCTGCTCGTCGAAGCGCTCCCGTGTGCCGACCGGGTGGCGCTGAGCGGCTCCGGCACGGAAGCGGTCATGCTGGCACTGCGCCTCTCCCGAGCGTATATCGGGCGGCAGAAGGTCGTCCGCTTCCACGGTCACTTCCACGGCTGGTCCGACGCGATCTTCACTTCTTTCCCGAGTCCGGATATGAAGCAGGCCGCCGCCGCAGCCGCAGCGGGAGGCGTGCCGCCCGGAACGGGAGGGCAGAGCGAGCTCAGCTTACAGGACGTCGTGCTTCTTCCCTGGAACGACTTCGATGCGCTGGAGCGGACGCTGCGCGAGCGCAAGGACGAGATCGCCGCCGTCATCTCGGAGCCGATCATGTGCAACAACGGATGCATTCGTCCGAAGCCGGGCTATTTGGAGAAAATGCGCGAGCTGACCGCGGAGTTGGGCATCGTCATGATTTTGGACGAAGTCATTACCGGGTTCAGATTAGGTTTGAGCGGCGCGCACGGTAAGTTCGGCCTCAAGCCGGACCTGGTGACGATCGGCAAGGCGATGGGCGGGGGGATCGCGATCAGCGGCGTAGCCGGCAAGGCGGACATTATGGCGCTGATCGAGAACGGCACGGTCGGCCATCTGGGTACGCTGAACGGCAACGCCGCAGCGACTTCGGCAGCCCTCGCCACGCTGCGCGAGCTGGCCAAAGACGGAGGCGGCGCCTACGGGCGGATGGAGAGGACGGCCGACCGGTTGGTTGAAGGCATCCGCTCGCTTCTCGCGAAGCACGGCATCCCCGGTCTGGTCAATCAGGCCGGTCCGGTCTTCCATATGATGTTTATCGGGGAAGAGAAAGTGGAGGATTTCGAAGCGTTCAACAAAAGGGATGCGGCCAAATACGCGAGGTTCGCGGAACGGATGCTGGAGGAAGGGGTATTGATTCGGCCCAGCGGATTGTGGTATGTTTCGGCCGTACATGGAGAAGGCGAGACGCGGGCAACGTTGGCCGCCATCGATCGGGTTATGGCCGGTCTGCATTCATAGAGATACAGGGGCATTAAGGGGGCAATTGTCTTGAACCAGGATGTCACGGATAAAACGGAACGATATACGATCCAATCGATCGACAAGGCGCTCGATCTGCTTGAGCTGCTCGCCGAGCACGGCACGCTCAGCCTGATCGAGCTGACCGAGCTGCTGGAGCAGCCGAAGTCGTCGACGTACCGGATCGTGCTGACGCTGGAGAACCGCGGGTTCATCAGCCGCAGCGACGAGGACGGCAAGTACTGCCTCGGCTACAAGCAGTTGATGCTGACGCGCAATTTGCTGGAACGCAGTTCGCTGCGCGCGGCGGCGCTGCCGGAGATGAAGAAGCTGTCCGAGCGGTACGGCGACACGGTGAATCTCGGCGTGCTGCTGGACGGCCAGGTGCTGTACGTGGAGATCATCGAGAGCACCCATCCGCTGCGGATGACCGATTCGATCGGCTCGCGCTCTCCCTTTCACGCGACGGCGATCGGCAAGGCGATCGCCGCCAAGCTTCCCGCCGACGAGGCGCGCAGATTGGCCGGCAGATACGGCCTAAAGCCGCTCACCCCGAATACGATCCAATCGCCGGAACGCTTCGCCGAAGAGCTGCAGCGAATCCGCGAGCAGGGCTGCGCGCTGGATGACGAGGAGATCGTCGAAGGCGCGCGCTGCGTCGCCGCCGCGGTGCTGGACCCGGACGGCAGGCCGGTCGGGGCGATTAGTCTGTCCGGGGCGATGCACCGGTTCAAGGCCGAGCGGCTCCCGGAAATTTCCGCGCAAGTTCGCGAGGCGGCCATGAACGTTTCCCGCAAGCTCGGCTACGCACCACAGTAGCCGAGCTTATCCACGCATCGCCCAAACGCCCGTACACGCCTCGTTAGCCGACCGAATCCACGCATCGCCCAACGCCCGTACACGCCTCATTAGCCGACCGAATCCACGCATCGTCCAAACGCCCGCACACGCCTCATCAACCGCCCTAATCCACGTATCACCCAAACGTCCGCACACGTCCATCAACCGCCGCACACTAGTCGACCGTCTCGACGCAAAGCCGCTCAATCGCCGATCGAGTCCAGCAGCCTGCCCAGATCGGCGAGCGGCACGGCCAGGCCGACGGTCCGGCTTGCGCCGTTCTCCTCCGCCAGCTCCGTCGTAGCGTAGATGACGGCGATCGCCTTGCCATCCCCGTTGATGACCGGGCTTCCGCTGTTGCCCTTGAACACCGGCGCGTCGATCGCCAGGGCGGGCTTGTCCCGTCCCCGGATCGGTACGAGCTCCAGCACACTGCCCTCGTTCACGATTTGCGTGAAATAGAGCGGGTTGCCGATAATATAGACGTGTTCGCCGGGCTTCCAGTCTCGATCGACGGCGATGGAGGGCAACTCGTACTCGCCCGTATCCACCCGCAACACCGCAATGTCGAGTCCCGGATCGGAGCCGGCGAGCGTGGCCTCGAACGCCCGATCATTTCCCGGGAATTTAACCGCGGTATACGCGCCTCCCTCGATCACGTGATGATTGGTGACGATGTACCCCCCATCCACATGAAAGCCGGTTCCTTTTCCTTTATCCGTGCTGACGAGCACGACCGCTTCCTTGTAGCTTTGCACGTTTTCGCGGGTCGACAGCTCCTTGGATTTGAACAGGAAGGGCAGCGTCGTGCTGTTGTAGATTTGCGGCCAGAACGCCAGCACGTTGCCGAGCAGGGCAAGCACGAGCAGGGAGACGACGACGTTCCGGATCTTCCTGCGCCGGGCGGCGGCCGCCCGCTGAGCTTCCGCGGATTCCTCCTCGTCCTCTTCCCATTCCCAATCTTCCGTCTCGGGATCGTCGTAAGGTTTTTTATCCATGAGCTTCCCCTCCTCGGTTTCTCTACTCTTGTCCAGTTATTGTAACATACGCCGTTGTAGGAAAATGCGGGGCCAATGCCGAATAACATAACAACCTCTTTGTGAAGCGCTTACATTCGAAGTGGAATGGGGATGTTTATGCGGAAAACGTGGTTTGTCCGGCTGCTGCTGTCTTATATGCCGATTTTTCTGATCGTGGTGACGTTCTCGTTCTTCGTGTTTTTTCAGCTGCTGAGCGAGCAGAATCGCAAGCAAGCCGCCAATGCGAACAACCAGCTGTCGATCCAGGCGATGCGCTCGATCGATACGTCGCTGAAGGCGATCGACAGCGCGATTATGCTGGAGATCATCTACAACAAGCAGCTGACCGGTTTCTTCGACGGACGATCGGGCAGCAACGCGTATTTGAACATCAGCGCCGTCGATCAGATGAAAGGGCTCATTCTGTCGTATCCGATCATTGATTCGATCTACTTGTACCGCTTCGAGGACGAATTCGTGCTGAGCACGTCGACGAGCGACAATCTCGATGACTACAAGGATCGTCCGTTTATCGAGCGGCATCGGGGCACACTGGCGAAGAAATGGACGGGACCGCGGGAATTCAAGGAATTCTCCCTGCTGGACGGCAAGCCGGTCGTCAGTCTGGTCCGAGGCGTGCCGTTCATCGCCAGCAACAAGGGGATGATCGTCGTCAACGTGTCGACGACCGCGCTGCGCAGCATGGTGTCGAGTCTCTACGACCCCGAGTCGAGCTTCATCCGCATTCGCGACTCCGAGGGCAATCCCCTGTTCCCGGGCGAGGAGCCGGAAGCGAAGACGGCGACAGTGTTCGCCGAGCACATATCGAGCTATACGGACTGGTCGTACGAGAGCGGTCTGATCAACGGAAGGCTCGTGCAGTTGGTCTCGTCCCTGTACAACGTCTGGTTCGTCGTCGGTCTGCTGATGATCGCGCTGAGCTTCATTTGGCTCGTCTACGTGACGAGGCGCAACTCCAGGCCGCTGGAGCAGATCGCATCGCGCGTCCGCGGCTATGCGGCCTCCGTATCCGGCGGAGCCTCGCGGGAAGGGGGAGGAGACGAGTTCACGTTCATCGAGACGGCGCTGGAAAATATTATTGAGCAGTCCAACCGCTATCAACGCAAGCACAAAGAGGATCGTCATCTGCATACGAGCAACCTGTTCCACAGGCTGATCGACGGCCATCCCGAGCTTACGCTCGACAGTTGGAAGAACGAGGCCGACCGCCTTCAGCTCCCGGCGCCTTCGGGGGAGCAGCTCGTGTTCGTCGTGGAGATGGACGACTACGCGGAGTTTTGCCGCAAATATTCGCACCGCGACCAGAATCTGTTGAAGTTTTCCTTGCGCAGCGTCATCCAGGAGATGGCTTCCAAGCACGATTGCGAGCTGTGGACGGAATGGACGTCGGCGCTCCAGCTCAGCGTGATGGCGTTCCTGAAGCAAGGGGATGACGAGGAACGGAGGCGGGCGATGCTCGACTTCCTCGACCATATCCGGAGCTGGACGGAGCAGCATCTCAAGTTCACGGTGACGATCGGCATCGGCACGCCGGCCAAGCAGCTCTCCGACATTCCGCAATCGTTCAAGAGCGCCCTCGAAGCGTTGAAGTACAAAATGACGCTGGGCCAGAACCGGCTTATCGACTGCGGACAGACGTCGACCCAAGGCCAGGTCGAGGTGTTCGCGCATCTGAGCACGATCCGCTCCATCGCGCAGTCGTACCGGCTGCTGGAGAGCGATTGGAAAGGGCGGTTCGACGCCTGGTTCGACGAGATGAAGCAGGGCTTGCTGACGAAGGACGAGATCGTCAATCTGATGAACTATTTCCTCTACTATATGAAGCGCGAGATGGCGGCGACGCCGAAGGAGTTCCAGGACATCTGGGAGACGGACGGCTTGCCTGGGCTTAACGAAATCGTCGGAGCCTGCCATTCGCTGGAGCGGATGAAGGAGGAGGGCGGGCGAATTCTGACCGAGCTGGCCGCCAAGCTGCAGGAGGAGCAGGACAAGCGCCAGCATGCCGCGATCATTCGGGAAATGCGCAAGTATATCGAGAACCACTATCACGATCCGAACCTGTCGCTCGAATATTTGGGAGACAAGTTCGGCATCGGTCCGAAATATATCAGCAAGCTGTTCAAAGAACAGTCCGGCGGCAAATTCGTCGACTTCCTCATCGACGTCCGAATGGGGCACGCCCGCCGTCTGCTGGAGGAGACGTCTCTCTCGGTGCAGGAGATCGCCGACCGGGTCGGCTACTTGAACGCGATCTCGTTCAGCCGCGTATTCCGCCGGGTCGCAGGCTGCTCTCCGAGCGAATACCGCGAAGACTTCGCCAGACGGAGGGCGGAGTGAAAATCGTATGGCGGTGGAAAACGGTTTGGCGGACCAGCTTCCATGCGGGGCAGCCCGGGCGACGGCCCGGGCTGCCTTTTGCGTCCGGCGCGGCGAAAATCGTTCGGCCCTCGATTATTGTTGCTTGCCGCTCCCGCCGAAAGCCGCCTAGAATGGCACTAAGCAACCGCCGACTCGACAGGGGAAGGAGCAACGAGCTATGACCGGCATTACGGAGCAATCGATCGCGGCTCCCCGACTACCGGGGAGAAAGAAACCCGTCCGCAAATCCGCTTACAAAAGAATCAGGCGTCACTGGCAGCTGTACGCGGTCATCGCGCTGCCGATCCTTTATTTGATCACGTTCAAGTACGTCCCGATGGCCGGCATTCTGATCGCCTTCAAAGATTACAACGTCGTTCAGGGCATCTGGGGCAGTCCTTGGGTAGGATTCAAATACTTTAATCAGTTTTTCGAATCTCCCAACTTCTGGCTGTACATCAACAACACGCTCGGCATCAGCTTGTACGGTCTGGCCATCGGATTCCCGGCGCCGATCCTGCTTGCGTTGATGCTGAACGAGGTAGGCAACGGACTGTTCAAGAAAAGCGTTCAGCTCGTCACCTACGCGCCCTACTTCATCTCGACCGTCATCATGGTGTCGATCATCATTATGACGCTGTCGCCGAACGTGGGCATCGTCAGCAAGTTTTTTCAATGGATGGGCGTCGAAAATACAAACTTCATGGGTATGCCGGGTCTGTTCAAATCGATCTACGTCTGGTCCGATGTGTGGCAGTATACGGGGTACGGGGCGATCATCTACATCGCGGCGCTGGCGGGCGTTAATCCCGAGCTCTACGAATCGGCCAAGGTCGACGGCGCGTCGCGGATTCAGAAAATCATCAACATCGACATTCCGAGCCTCATTCCCGTATCGACGATTCTGCTCATCCTGAACCTCGGCAACGTCATGAAGCTCGGCTTCGAGAAGGTGTACCTCATGCAGAACCCGCTGAACCTGCAGACGTCCGAGGTCATCTCGACCTATGTGTACAAGGTGGGGCTGCTCAGCTCCAGCTTCAGCTTCTCGACGGCGATCGGATTTTTCAACTCGGTCATCAATCTGATTCTGCTCATATCCGTCAACTACTTGGCGAGAAGGCTGTCGAGCACCAGTCTATGGTAGCGGGGAGGGAGAAAAGATGTTCAGATCATCCAAGATTCGCGAATCGCAGGGCGACCGGTTGTTCATCCTTGGAATCTATGCGCTGCTGACGGCCGTGCTGCTCGTTATTTTGCTTCCCCTCCTGTACATCGTCAGCTCTTCCTTCAGCTCGCCCCAAGCCGTCATCTCGGGCCGGGTATGGCTGTTCCCGGTCGAATTCACGCTCGACGGCTACACGGCGGTGTTCCGCAATCCGCAGATCGGCACCGGGTATATGAACTCGCTGATCTATGCGGTCGCCGGGACGACGATCAACGTCGTCATGACGGTCATGCTGGCGTACCCGCTGGCCAGAAAAACGTTCTACGGCCGCAACGTCATCATGGTGCTGCTGATCATTACGATGATTTTCGAGGGCGGTCTGATTCCTTACTATTTGCTCGTCAAAAATTTGCAGCTGCTCGATACGAGATGGGCGATGATTTTGCCGGGGGCGCTGGCGGTGTTTCAGGTGATTGTGGCCCGAACCTTCTTCCAGACGACGATTCCGGACGAACTGGCCGAAGCGGCCGAGCTGGACGGGTGCAACGACATCCGCTTCATTCTCCGCATCGTCCTGCCGCTGTCCAAGCCGATTCTCGCCGTCATGTCGCTTATGTACGCCGTCGGCCACTGGAACGCTTACTTCGATGCGCTTATTTTCCTAAGGTCGGCCGACTTGTTCCCGCTGCAGATCGTGCTTCGCAACATTCTCATTCTGAATACGATCGATCCGACGATGGTGTCGAACGTGGACATTTTTCTGGCGCAGCAGGGGCTGAAGGATCTGTTGAAATATTCGCTGATCGTCGTGGCCAGCCTGCCGGTGCTGATCATCTACCCGTTCGTGCAAAAATATTTCGTCAAAGGCGTCATGATCGGCTCCCTGAAGGGCTGACGAATCCGGCGCCGTAAAGGAGGTGAGGCCGGAACAGAGGGCTGCGGGCTTGTTGGCATCGCAAGTGTGATAGAGCACGACCATTAATGTAGATGAAGAGGAGGAGTCATCCGTATGAAGAGACGCAATCGTCGAATCGCTTTCGTGACGGCATTCATGCTTTTGAGCACGCTTATTCTGGGCGCATGCAGCAGCAAATCCGGCAATCCCTCCGCACCGGCCGGCAGTTCGAGTCAATCTCCGCAAGCGAGTGCTTCCCAGTCTCCGGCTCAGGAGGAGCTGTTTACGCCCGTCGGGACGTATCCGATCGTGACCAAGCCGCTGACGCTGAAGATGTTCGCGCCGCAGTACGCCAGCATCGAGAATATGGACACGAACACGTATACGAAATACGTCGAAGAGAAAACGAACATCAACATCGAATGGGATCTGGTGCCGGACAACGCGCTGAACGACCGGAAGCAGCTCATGCTGGCGAGCGGCGACTACCCTGAGGTCATCCTGCACGGCAACCTGACGAAAGACGAGCAGATGAAATACGGCAAGCAGGGCGTGTTCCTGCCGCTGAACGATCTGATCGAGCAATACGCTCCGAACATCAAGAAGGCGATCGAGAACTTGCCATACCTGAAAGGCTCGATCACCGCGCCGGACGGCAACATCTACGCGCTTCCGCAGATCAACGAGTGCTACCACTGCAACTACGCGATGAAGCTGTGGATCAACAAGGCGTGGCTGGACCAGCTCGGGCTGCAGATGCCGACGACGACGGACGAATTTTACGAAGTGTTGAAGGCGTTCAAGGAGCGCGACCCGAACAACAACGGCAAGAAGGACGAAATTCCGCTCACCGGTTCCGACGAGATGTGGGCCGGCAACATCGCGGCGTTTCTGATGAACGCTTTTATTACCGACGACTATGTGGACAAGGACAGCGGCAACTTCCTGTTCGTTCGGGACGGCAAGGTCGACCTGGCCGCGAACAAGGAAGAGTGGAAGCAAGGGCTTCAGTACCTCAACAAGCTGTACGAGGAAGGGCTGATCGATCCCGCCGCCTTCACGCAGAACGCCGACGCCATCCAGCAGCTCGGCAACCGCGAGCCGGACAACATCATGGGCGCGATCACGACCGCTCTGATCAGCTACGCCGTATCGCCGGACGACAAGCATCCGCGGCACAAGGACTACGTGACGCTGCCGCCGTTGAAAGGGCCGAACGGCCTGCAGCAGTCGCTGAACTTCGCGGGCGTCAGCCGGTCGCAGTTCGCGCTGACGAACAAAGCGACGAAGGAACAGCAGATCGCCGCCATCCGGCTGGTCGACTTCCTGTTCACCGAGGAAACGATCGTCCTGCAGGAGCACGGGCCGGAAGGCAACAGCTGGCGCAAGGCGACCGATGGCGAATTGGGCATGGACGGCAAGCCGGCGAAATACGCGTTTATTCCGAAGGCCGCCGAGAAGACGACGCACAACGACGGCTGGGAGCAGATCGGTCCGTCGCTGCGCACGTACCAGTACCGCGATTCGTGGATGGCTCCCCAGGATCCGCTCGCCGAGGGCGCTTACGAGGTCAGGCTGAAGCGGGAGTCGCAGAAATACGAGGCGTACGCTTCCGACGAGCTGTATCCGAGCAGCGTGTTCATTGCGTTGGAGGATACGGAGATCGCCGCACAGCTCAGGACGACGATCCGCGACTACATCAAGAGCAACATGGCCCAGTTCATTACCGGCAGCAAGGACATCGACAAAGATTGGGACAGTTACGCAAAAGGGTTTGACGGCTTGCAGATCGAGAGATATATCCAAATCTATCAGAACGCGATTGCCGTTCGCTAGGAGACGGGAAGATGGCCGACGAGGAGCAGGTTGTAGAGGCGGGAGTCCATCATTTCAGCAAGGAAGACGAGTGGGTGAAGCCGGAGGACCCGCTGCTGCTCGAGAGGCTGGAATGGTTCAAGGATCAGAAGCTCGGCTTGATGATGCACTGGGGGCCTTACTCTCAGCTCGGCATCGTCGAGTCCTGGGCGCTGAGCGACGACGATGCCGACTGGTCGAGAGAAGGAATCGACTGGGAGACGGACGGGGAACAGCTCAAGCGGGAGTACTTCGGGCTTAACCGGACGTTTAACCCGATTCGGCTTCAGCCCCGGGCTTGGGCGAAGCTGGCGGCGGACTCGGGCTTTAAGTATTTGCTGTTCACGACGAAGCACCATGACGGGTTCTGCATGTGGGATACGCATAGGACCGATTACCGCGTAACGGGGCCGGACTGTCCGTTCCATACGCACAGGCATGCCGATATTTGCCGGGATCTGTTCGACGCCTTCCGTGAGGAGGGGCTGGCCATTGCCGCTTACTTCTCCAAGGCGGACTGGCACACGCCGTATTACTGGACTCCGGGCCATGCCCGCGGGCGGGAGATGTGGCGCGGACCGTCGTACGATCCGGCCGAATATCCGTGGCTGTGGGAGAAGTTCGTGCAGTTCACCCACGATCAGCTTGCGGAGCTGCTCACTCGCTACGGCCGCATCGACGTGCTGTGGCTGGACGCCGGATGGGTTCGCTCCGGCGGCCGGGTGAACCAGGATATCCGCTTGGGCGAATTTGTGGACCGCGCGCGGCGGACGCAGCCTTGGCTGCTCGCCGCCGACCGCACCGTCGGCGGACCTTACGAGAACATCGTCACGCCGGAGCAGTCGATTCCGGACCGTCCGATGAATATTCCGTGGGAGAGCTGCATCACGATGGGGACGTCGTTCTCGTTCCGCTACGAGGACGAATACAAATCGACGCGGCGGCTCGTTCATATGCTGCTGGAGATCGTCTCCAAGGGCGGCAACTTGGCCTTGAACGTCGGTCCGCAGCCGGACGGCCGGCTCCCGGAAGGGGCGATCAAGCGGATCAAAGAGCTTGGCGCATGGCTGGAGCAATATGGCGAGGGCATCTACGGAACGCGGATGTGCGAGCCGTTCTTCACCGGGGAGTGGGCGTTTACGAGCAAGGGCGACAACGTCTATGCTTTCAGGCTGTATCGGGATGAAAAGGAGCCGGTAACGGCGGAGTTGGTCATTCCGTATGTGCGGGAGGCAGTCGGCGCGGAGGAGCTCGGCACGAATCGCAGACTGGCGTTGGAGCGCTGCGACGGGGGGATCAAGGTTCGCTTGCCCGACGGATTCGCCGCCGGTACAGGCGAGGCTCCGATCGCTCACGCGATTCGGATATTGACTCGGTAGGGCGTTCCGGAAATAAGATGCGACCGCGAACGAGACCGATGCAGCCTACCTGCGGCTAGGACATTCTCTACGCGGCTGCTCTAACCCGATATTGCAGGGTTGCAGCTGCGCAGAGCCGCAGTTGCTGCTGTAACCCGACTGAGCGAGGTTGCAGTCGCGCAGACCCGCAGTTTGCTGCTGTAACCCGACTGAGCGAGGTTGCAGCCGCGCAGACCCGCCGTTTGCCGCCGTAACCCGGCTGAGCGAGGTTGCAGCCTTGTTGACCCGCAGTTCGCCGCTGTAACCCGACTGAGCGAGGTTGCAGCCGCGCAGACCCGCAGATTGTCGCTGTAACCCGACTGAGCGAGGTTGCAGCCGCGCAGACCCGTAGTTTGCCGCTGTAACCCGACTCAATCTGACTCAATCGGTGTAGATTCTGTAAGTTAAAGCAGGGGTATGTATCTTCTGGAGAGCGAATCAGAAGAAGATACATACCCCTACCCCTATTTCTGTGGTTGATGTTGCCCGACATACGGTAAAGCTCCTGTCGTCAAGTCGCCTGGCCGACGTTCTCGACTTTGGCGGCGGCGCCTCTGGCGTTCCATGTGCGCTTCCAGGAGCCTTGCACGATCAGCAGCAAAGCGACGCAGGCGAGCGCGACGCCCCCGATGACCAGGAAGCCGGGAGTGTAGGAGCCCGAAGATTTGTACAAGCTGCCGAGCAAGAGCGGAAGGGCGTATCCGCCCAAGCCTCCCGCAGCTCCGACGATGCCGGTGACCAGTCCGATCTCCGCTCCGAAACGCTGCGGAACGAGCTGGAACACCGAGCCGTTGCCCGCGCCGAGGCACATCATGCCGGCGAACAGGTAGACGATGACCATGGGGAGCGAAGGAAGCGTAGAGACGCAGGCGAACATGGCGAACGCTCCGGCGTACAGAAAGGTAAGCATGCGCACGCCCCCGATCCGGTCGGAGAGGAAGCCGCCGATCGGCCGGAAGAAGCTGCCCGCGATGACGCAGATCGTCGTGAAGTCCGCGGCTCTGACGGCGGACAGGCCGTACTGGGAGTTGAAGAAGATCGTCAAGTAGTTGGACATGCCGACGAATCCGCCGAACGTGACGCTGTACAAAATGCAGAACAGCCAAGCGTCGCGCTGCTTCAGCACATTGGCGTATTGCGACAGCTTCTTCGGAGCGGGGCGGTTCGGACTGTCCTTGGCGAAGATCGAGAAGCCGATCAGGACGGCGACGATCGGGATGAGCGCCAGGCCGAACACGGCCTCCCAGCTGCCGTAATGGCCGGCGAGCCGGTTGGCGAACAGCGTGGCGAACACCGTGCCGCTGTTGCCGGCTCCCGCGATGCCCATCGCCAAGCCTTGATGCTGCTTCGGATACCATTGGCTGGCCAGCGGCAGAGCGGCGGCGAACGACGCTCCGGCGACGCCGAGCAGCAGCGCCACGATGTACAGATCGTCGAGGGAGCTGACGAACTGCCATCCCCAGACGAGAGGAATCGTAGTCAGGATCAGACCGAGCTGACCGGTTCGCTTAGGACCGATATAATCGGTAAGGAAACCGAACACGAGCCGGAGAATCGAACCACCGAGCACGGGGAGCGCGACGAGATTCGCTTTCTGAATCGGGTCCATCGGATAATCCTGCATGATGATGACGCTGAGCGGTCCGATCAGCACCCAGACCATGAAGCTCATGTCGAAGTACATAAACGAGCTGAAGAGAGTGGGCTTGTGCCCGCTTTGCCAGAAACTTTTATTTTCCATCTGCACCATCGCTCCTTCGGAAGACGAGTTATAGATCAGCATCGCAATGCGCGAAAAAGGCCGCAAGTTCCCTACAGGGAGCTTTGCGGCCTCGTTGCCGGAAGGCGACACTTCTTTGTGTGCGCCGGAAATGTATTTCGGTCACGACATTGTGAACCCGATTCACATTATAAAAAAATGCAAACTATATGTCAATAAACTTAACATACAAAATATTTCGATATCGAATTCACGGGAATTAAACTAACTTAGTGTAACTATACTTGACATTAATGGTCGACGAAATTAAGCTGATAATATCGAAAGGCTCGACAGAGGCACAACGGCGTGCCCAAAACCGGCGACGACGCCCGCTCCCTTCTTCTGTATGGGGTGGGCTTTTTATGTTCTTTTTTACGGAAGGGAGTTGGCATGCCGCATGAGCAGACCGAAGCTTGTTATGATCGGCAACGGCATGGCGGGTGTCAGATGCGTGGAAGAAATTTGCGCGCTGGCGCCGGATTTGTACGAGATCACGATTTTCGGAAGCGAGCCGCGCCCGAATTACAACCGGATCATGCTGTCCAAGGTGCTGCAAGGCGACGCGTCCTTGAACGATATCGTTACCCACGACTGGAATTGGTACGAGGAGAAAGGAATTCGTCTGCACGCGGGCCATCCCGTCGTCCGGATCGATGCGCAATCCCGCAAGGTGGAGACGGCGACGGGAATGAGGGCGGATTACGACAAGCTGATTCTGGCGACGGGGTCTTCCGCTTATATTCCGCCGTTATCCGGCGTGGGAAAGCCGGGCGTGATCGGGTTTCGCAGCGTGGACGATTGCGAGCGGATGATGGAAGCGGCGACGATCTTCCGGAAAGCGGCCGTCATCGGGGGAGGGCTGCTCGGCCTGGAGGCGGCGCGCGGGCTGCTCAACCTCGGAATGGATGTGACGGTTGTCCACAACGCGCCTTATCTGATGAATCGGCAGCTGGACGCGATGTCTTCGGATTTGCTTCGCGCCGAGCTGGAAGACCAGGGCATGCGGTTCCTGTTCAGCAAAACGACCGAGAAAATCGTCGGGCGCAAGCGTGCGGAAGGAATCGCTTTCTCCGACGGTTCTCGGCTGCAGGCCGACCTGATCGTGATGGCCGTCGGCATTCGGCCGAACATCGAGCTGGCGAAGTCCGGAGGCATCTGGACGAACCGCGCGTTCGTCGTCGACGGCGGGATGGAGACGAACGTGCCGGGCGTATACGCGGTCGGAGAATGCGCCGAGCACGAGGGGACGGTGTACGGACTCGTCGCTCCGCTCTTCGAGCAAGGCAAGGTGCTGGCGAGAAAGCTGTGCGGCCTTGAGACAGAGCCGTACAGAGGCTCGATTCCTTATGCGCAGCTAAAGGTGTCGGGAGTCGACGTCTTTTCCGCGGGCGGCGTGAACGAGCGGGATTCGGACACCGCGCTTCTTCAGTACGACGGCATTCGCAAAACGTACAAGAAAGTGATCGCGAGAAACGGCAAAGTGTCGGGGGCGATCCTGTTCGGCGACGTAGAAGAGAGCAACTCGCTGCTGAGTCTGCTGAAGCGGGGAGCCGACGTATCCGCGCTGGAGCGCGTCGAAGCGCGTACGGAGAGCGGCGGACCGTCCGCGGCAGCGGCGGCGATGCCGGAGCGGGAGACGGTTTGCCAATGCAACGGGGTGACCAAGGGAGCGATTCTGGCCGTCGTTCGCGAAGAAGGACTGAGTACGGTCGAACAGGTCAGAGACCGGACGAAAGCGTCCGGCTCCTGCGGCGGCTGCAAGCCGATGGTGGCGGCGGTTCTGAAGCTGGCGCTCGGCGGAGCGGGCGGAGAGCCGGAGAGCGAGCCTCCGGTATGCGGCTGCACGAAGCTGGGGCATGCGGCGCTCAAGGAAGCGGTCGCCGAGGGAGGCTTCGCTTCGTTCGAGCTGACGGCGGCTAAGCTGGGATGGAGACGGCCCGAAGGCTGCGCGTTGTGCAAGGGAGCGGTCCGGTATTATTCGGCGGCCCCGGACGCCGGCCGGCCGGTAGAGCTGTTCATCGGCGAAGGAGGAGGGGCTGAAGGAGCCGCGGCGCGCGTCGGCGCCGAACTGGAGCGCAGATTGCCCGCTGTCCGAATGCCGGGCGACGTCCGCATCGCCGTCGATTCTGCCGTGGCCGAAGGGAGCATGCTGCTCGTGCGGGATTTCGGACTGGCCGAAGCGCCGGCGGGCTGGGAAATCTACGCGGGGGGATATGCGGGACGTCCGGTGAAGCAGGCACAACTGCTCATCGTCGCTCAGACCGAAGAAGAGGCGGTCGAGATGGTCGTCTCCTGCCTGCACGGGTACAGGATGAACGCGTTCTACGGCGAGGCGGTGTGGCAGTGGCTGGAGCGGGAAGGACTGACGGCGGTTCGGGAGACTTTGCTGGATCCGGACGGCAGGGAATACTGGCTCAAGGGCCGGCGGCCGCAGCTCGGCGCCGCGGCTAACGCTTGAACGGGAACCGCATAAGGGGGAAGGACGATGGAAACCGGAGTCGAAAAGGACGCTTTGGCGACGAATGCAGGGACGGGAAGCGCGCTGACGCAATGCCCGTACTGCAGCGTCCAGTGCAAAATGACGGTCGAGGAGGCGGCGAGTCCGTTCGGCGGACGTACGATCTACCGGGCGGAAGGGGCGCCGAACGCGGCTTCCGAGGGGCGCTTGTGCGTCAAGGGCAAAAATGCCCATCAGCATGCGGCGAGCCGGGAGCGGCTGCTGTATCCGCTGCTGAAAGTCGACGACGGCTTCGTTCGCATCTCTTGGGACGAGGCGTATCGCGTGCTGCGCGAGCGCCTGCTCGCCGTACGGTGGATGCACGGCCCGGACGCGGTCGGCGTCTACGGGGGCGGATCGCTTACGAACGAATCCGCCTACTTGCTGGGGAAGTTCGCGAGGATTGCGCTGCGTACCCGGTATATCGACTATAACGGACGCTTCTGCATGTCGGCGGCCGCCTCGGCGGGGGTGAAGACGTTCGGCATCGACCGCGGGCTGACGAATCGGCTGTCGGAAATTCCGCAAGCGGAATGCATCATCCTCGCCGGAACAAACATCGCGGAGTGTCAGCCTACGCTTATGCCCTACTTCACGAAGGCGAAAGAGAACGGCGCGCGCATCATCGTCATCGATCCGCGGACGACGGGAACGGCGGCTCTGGCGGATCTGCATCTGCGGGTCAGGCCGGGTACCGACGCGGCTCTGGCGAACGGCTTGCTGAAAGTCGTGTTCGAAGAAGGGCTGACGGACGAAGCTTTCATTCGCCAGCGCACGACCGGATTCGCAGAGCTGCGAGAACATGTCTCCAAGCTCGACCTGGAGGAGATCGCGGAGCTGACCGGCGTCGCCGCGGCCGACATTCGCCGGGCGGCGATCGCTTACGGCAAGGCGGGCACGGGCATGATTTTTACGGCGAGAGGCGTCGAGCAGCATAGCGACGGACATATGGCGGTGCGCAATTTTCTCAATCTCATTCTTGCGACGGGCAAGATCGGACGGGACAGCTGCGGCTACGGCGCGGTGACCGGGCAGGGCAACGGGCAGGGAGGCCGGGAGCACGGACAGAAGGCCGATCAGCTTCCCGGTTATCGGCTGATCGAGAACCCCCGGGACCGCGAATACGTGGCCGGGGTATGGGGGATCGATCCGGCCGATCTGCCGGGCAAGGGAGTATCCGCCTACGAGATGATGAAGCTGACGTACGACAAGGAGATTCGAGCGATGCTGATCATGGGCTCGAATCCGATCGTGTCCAATCCGAACGCGGCGCTCGTGGAGGAAGGGCTGGCCGGGCTCGATTTTCTGGCCGTGGCGGATATGTTCCTGTCGGAGACGGCGAAGCTGGCCGATCTCGTGCTCCCCGTGACGTCCTATATGGAAAATACGGGGACGATGACCAACCTGGAGGGGCGAGTGCTGCTCCGGGAGGCGGCGCGTCCCGCCCCGGGAGAATCCCGGCACGATTGGCGGATTCTGTGCGAGCTGGCGGAGGCGTTGGGCTGCGGAGACAAATTCGCGTTTCATGAGCCGGAGCAAGTGTTCGACGAGCTTCGCGCCGCGAGTCGCGGAGGGGTGGCGGATTATTACGGCATTACGTACGACAGGCTGCGGAGAGAGGAAGGCGTGTACTGGCCCTGCCCTTCTCCGGATCATCCCGGCACGAAGCGCTTGTTCGAGGACGGCTTCGCCCACGGCGACGGACGGGCGGTATTCGCCGCGGTGGACAATCGCCCGCCGGAAGAGGACGCGGATGAAGATTATCCGCTGCTGCTGACGAACGGACGCCTGCTTTCCCATTACTTGACCGGAGTGCAGACGCGCCGCAGTCCCGCTCTGGCTGCCAGGGAAATCGAGAACGTCATGGAGATTCATCCCCGTACGGCCCACAGGTATCGCATTACCGACGGAGTGCTCGTGCAGGTGACGTCTCGCCGCGGAAGCGTCGTCGTGCGCAGCAAGGTGACCGAAGATATCCGGGAAGATACGGTGTTCGTTCCGATGCATTGGGGCGGCGCGCAGAACGTGAATCTCGTCACCAACCCCGCGCTCGATCCTTACTGCCGCATGCCCGACTTCAAGGTGAGCGCCGTGCGCGTCGTGCCTTTGGGCCGCGGCGCAAGCGGATAACGGCTTATTTTTCGTTACCTTGCGCCCTCCGCTGCGTATGAAAGAGAAACGGAACGGGAGGGCGGATGAGACGATGGGGAGGTCCGTGAAATGGATGGCGAAAGCGACGGCAGCGGGGGTGCTCGCAATGCTGATCGCGGCTTGCGGCAACGCGGTTCCGAGCAGTCTGGACGAAGCCCGGCAGAGTCTGGGGAGCGCTCTGGACGAAGTGAAGGATTGGGCCGGAAGACAGGTCGGATCGCTCGAAGGAGTCAACGAACGCGTAGCTTCGTCGACGCAAGAGATGCTCTCTCTGTTAGGGGAGCTGGATTATAAGCTGTCGTTCCGGGAGAACGGGATCGGATTTTCCAATGCGAGCGGCGTCGAGGGCGTCGTCGGCGTGAGGGGCAATCTGCTCGTGCTCGACGTCGCGTTCCCGGGACATAACGCGGAGGCGGCGCATGCGGTCGCCCGGATTTTGACCGTATTTTCCGAGAACGGCTTGGCCGAAGAGCGGCTCGCCGCCATCACGGGCG
>Ga0065721_10048889_pt1 | contig 64187 bp, 53 predicted proteins | sample Mesricmetagenome_FD_59108 | JGI IMG/M metagenome (GOLD analysis project Ga0065721, IMG submission 59108) | Mesophilic microbial community from rice straw/compost enrichment Sample: eDNA_1 v2 (version 2) | ecosystem: Engineered > Solid waste > Grass > Composting > Bioreactor | place: USA: Davis... | reverse complement strand
GCGGCTCGGTAAATACGCCGCCCATGCCGCCTGCCGTATCTTCCGTCACCGTCTCCCAGGTCCGATTATTCGTCTCGAACCAGACTTTGCCGAGCTGCGGGAACCGCTGCAAAATCCGGATACCGATCCGGTAAATCAGATGCTGAATCGAAGGCGAATGCTCCTCGTGAAATACAGTAACGGCGATATCTCTGACCTGCTCCGCAGCCGCGTATCGGCCGCGGTCCGCTTCGAAAGCGTCCCCGCAGTCTGCGTACGACCAGCCGATATTCAAAAAGATAAACAGGGGCCGGTCGTTCGTTTCCGGAAGCGTCGTATATTCGTCCCGGACGAAGCCGCTGAACCCGCTTCCTTTCACCTTAAGCAGCTTGATGCCCGCAATGCCTCCCGCGTGAGCCGCGACTTTTGTGCCGGCGGCGGAACGAACCGTTTCCACCATAGCCGTCGCCCCTTCGTTGCTGGAATACCGGAATACCAGCCCGCTGTTTTGCACGCCTCGCCCGCTCCCGACGGCCATTTCGTCGAACGTTACCGCCTCCGCGGACATTCGCGCCCCGCTCATTTGCGGATAAGTTTCGAGCAGCTTCGCTCCAAGAAACGCCAGCAGGCCGTCCGTCGTAGAGCCTTCGTACAGCGAGGCGTTGCGAAGAATGAAATTTTTCATTGAGTCCGTGGCGACGACCATGCTGTTGTCTCCTTCCGTGAAGGAAGGCAGAAACCGTTCTCCGCTGACCGCGACGGAAATATTCATGCCGGTGACGACATTGCCGCTGCCCGTGTAAGCCGATTCCGGAATCGGCTTGACCTCAAGCGGCTTTCCGTACGTCCGGAACAGCCACACATCTCCTTTACCGTAATATAAGGTCCGTTCTTCCCGCTTTGCTTGCATGCCGATCCCTCCTTTTATTCAGAGAGCTGCCGCAGCCTGAAGGCAGCGATCTTGCACACCTCATGGAGCGCCTGTTCCAGCTCTTCCTCGTACGAGCGTCCCATTCTGGATTGCATGGAATCCGCGATCAGCTCCGGCGACAGCCCGCGAACGGCCATAATAAACGGAAAGCCGAATCTTTCCCGATACTGCTTGTTCAGCTGCCGAAGAACGAACGCCTCGTCCCGTTCCAGGTCGGTCAGTCCCGCAGACGTCTGCTCGAAGACGGAATGATCCGTCATCGCGGTTCTTTCGCCAAGCTCGGGATGCGCCCGCAGCAGCTCGAGCTTGGAAGCTTCATCCGCCTCCAGCACGACCTCGCACATCGCTTCGAGCATATGCTCCGCCGACCGAAACGGCCTGCGGTGCCAAGCGGCCTTCGCAATCCACGGAGAGCTTTCGAACAACGCTCCGTAACGATCGGCAAATACGGACTGGTTCAACGCATTCGACGCCTCGATTTGATGCAGTGTGCCTAACTCCATAAGCGCTCCTCCTCGATTTCATGATTGGTGTTAGAATATATGACATGAATATCGGATTGAGACTATAATATGATGGTGCGAAAATTTTGTCATTGGTCATCTTGTCTAGAAATGTGAAGAGGCCTCATGCAAAATAGCTAACACCCTCTTTCCACCACCATTGAATTGCGGTATATTATTGTTATATATACTGACATACGAGAGGCGATTATGATGCAAATACGAGATTTGATGAGCATACCTGCCATGCAGCATTCGCGCATCGTAGCCGGCCGAGCGGGCTTGAACCGCACGGTTCATTCCGTCAATATGATGGATGCGCCCGATATTATGGACTTTCTGAAACCGAACGAGCTTTTGCTGACGACCGCTTACGCGATGAAGGATCAGCCGGAGCTGCTGGAGGCGCTGGTCAGACAGATGGCCGAATCCGGCTGCGCTGGACTGGCCGTAAAGACGAGGCGGTTTTTGGAGGAAATTCCGCAGCGGGCGATCGAAACGGCCAATGCGTACGGTTTTCCGCTGCTGGAGCTCTCCTTGGATTTTTCGTTGGGGGAAGTATTGAATCAGGCGTTGAGCCGCATATTGCAAAGCCGGAACGACGAGCTCAGTTACGCCCTGGAAACGCATCATGCCTTTTTTCATCTCATTCTGAACGGAGAAGGGCTGCAGGAAATCGTCGACAAGCTGTCCCAATTGATCGAGACGCCTGTGGCGGTATTGAGTCCGAAGCTGGAGCTGCTGACGTTCTCTTCCGCCAACAAACCGGACTTTTCCGCCATTAATAGATTGCTGGCTTCATGGCCGGGACATAAATCCGGTTTGACCGCGGGTCTCCGGCCCATTCCCGGAGAATCTGCTTCGGACGACGCGCAGCATGCGTTCGTTCAACCGATCCCGACGACGCAGCGTCAAGGCTACATCGTCGCTTTGTTTCGCGGGGCGGAAACGAAAACGATGCATTCGCTCGCCCTGGAGCAAGCGGCCAACGTGCTTGGTTTCGAGCTGCTGAAGGCGCAAGCGGTCAAAGACCGGGCGCGGCGGTTCAAGGCGGAATTTTTTGCGGAGCTCATTCAGGGGGAAATCGCGTCGGAACAGGAAATGATTCACCGGGGGAAGCAATACGGCTTGCAGCCGTGGGAATCGATGATTTGCATCGTAAGCGGCAAGGATGCGGAGCGGGCAGCGGAGGCGGCCTCGCAGGATTCTTTGGCTGAGGAGCGGAAAGCGAGAGAAACCGATCACTTGTACCATGTGCTGAAGCGGGAATACGCCCGCCTGAACGCGCCTTTCGTGCTGTTCACGCTCAAAAACAAGTTTATTTGCCTCATGTCCGCCAAGGAATGGCTTGGACAGGAGACGGAAGGCAAGCATCGTCTGGCGCAACGGCTGCTGGCCCTGTCGGAACGGCTGCTGGCGGAGGACGACGCCTCCCTTTCCTTCGGCATCAGCGCTCCGATCACGAAGCTGGCCGATATTCCTTCCGCCTATAAACAAGCTTCGGATGCGCTCCGGTTCGGGATCGGCCACAACAAGCAGCGGTTTGTGCAGTTTTACCATACGAAAGAATTTACGGATCTGCTCAAGCTCATTCCGATCGACGATCTGAATGAATTTGTGGAGGATACGTTCGAATCGTGGAGCGGCATCGAAGAAAACGAACAACGCGAGTGGCGCAGAACGCTGCGCGTCTTCTACGACAACCATTGCCATATCGGGGAGACGGCCAAGCAATTGTATATCCATCGCAATACCGTGTTGTACAGGCTGAACCGGATCGAACAGCTGACGGGCGCGCAGGTGCGCAATACGGCCGACAGCCTTCGCATCCGGATGGCGCTGATGATCAAGGAGCTGATCGATTAAGAGAGCCAATCCTTCAGCTCGGCCCGCATCCGTTCAATGAGCGCGGACTTTTCGGGTTCGGGCAAAAAGGCCGCCTCCGCCCCGTTCAGGGCGATCCGGCACAGCTCGCTGTCCGTAAACCCCAACCGGTCGCGCAGCACGGCGTATTCCTTCGTAATGTCCGTGTTCGATACGGTCAGATTATCGGTGTTGACCGTAACGAGAAAGCCTTGGTCATAATAGTCCCGCAGCGGATAACTGGACCAATCGGAAGCGGCCCGGGTCTGCATATTGCTGATCGGACACATTTCGAGAGGAATTCGCCGCTCCTTCACCAGTGCCGCAACGGCGGAATCCTCCCGCATGCGGACGCCGTGTCCGATTCTGACCGCGCCCAGCCGTTTCACGGCCGTTTCGACGCTGGACGCGCCGGCCGCTTCTCCCGCATGGATCGTGGCGGGCAATCCAAGCTCGCGCGCAAGCGCAAACACGCCTTCGTACAGCTCAGGCGGATAAGCGGCTTCCGCTCCCGCCAAATCGACGGCGACAAGCCCCTGCCCGTAATGACGGGCGGCCGCGTGCATCACTTCCCGGTTCTGCTCTTCGGAATGCCCGCGCAAGGCGATGGCGATGCAGCGTGCCGCAGTTCCGGTGGCGGCTTCCGCGCGCCGCAGTCCCGCAATGACATGGCGGATCGCTTCCTCCGCCGTCAAGCCGAGCTTCCTGTGAAGCTGAGGCGCGAACCGGACCTCGATATAGCGGCAATGATGGCGGGAAGCGTCCTCGACCAGCTCGAATGCCGTTCGTTCGAGCGCCTCCGCCGTATGCAGAAACTCTCCGACGAAATGAAACTTTTCCAAATATTCCGCCAGACTCTCGCATTGCTCCATCACTTTCATGTAAGGAGCCAGCTTGTCTGGCTCCCAGGCCGGCAACGAAGCGCCGCTCGACCTCGCCAGCTCGATCAGCGTTTCCGGACGTACGCTGCCGTCCAGATGGACGTGCAGGTCGACCTTCGGCATGGTGCGCAACTTATCGGCTGCCGTATGTTCCATCGTTCGTCCTCCCCGTGTCCTTTAGTTGACGGCTGTCGCCGCTTTCCGTTCGATTGAAGGTTCCGGCGCTATTCAGGCACCGTCCATTGCGGATTCCAGACCACTTCCCACACATGCCCGTCGGGATCCTGAAAATATCCGGCGTATCCGCCCCAGAACGTCTCGTGCGCCGGGACGGCGATCACGGCCCCGGCCTTCCGCGCCTGCTCCATCACCCGGTCTACTTCTTCCCTGCTCGCGACATTGTGGCCGATCGTTTTATCCGTCGCGCTTGGAGGCGAGAGCGGGAGCCCGGTATCGTGCGCAATGTCCTTCCTGCGCCAAAGCGCAAGCTTCAATCCTTCCTGCAAGTCAAAAAAAGCGACGGCTCCATGCTCGAATTCGGTGCCGACGATCCCTTCCGTAGAAAGTCCCAGACCGTCCCTGTAAAAGGCCGCCGATTTCTCCAAATCGTCAACGCCCAGCGTTAGAACCGAAATGCGCGGTTTCATCCGTCCATCCTCCTTCGTATGCCATGCAAAAAGCGGTGCAGCCAAAAATGCCGCCCCGCCTTCGGGCTGTCCGGCTTTTATTGGCCGTATTCGACCTCGCCCTTCCAAGCCAGCATGCCGTCGCTTACATTGACGACGTCAAACCCTTGCAGCGTCAAAAACTCGCATACTTTTCCGCTGCGCGCGCCGCTTCTGCAAATAAAGACGACTTCGCCTTCCTCCAGATGCACCTCGCCGGCCCGCGCCTGGAACTCCGACAACGGAATGCTCCGCGCCTCCTTGATATGTCCCGCATCCCATTCGTCCGGCTCCCGCACGTCGATCAAATTCAGCTTTTCTCCTTGCTCCAGACGTTCTTTCAGCTCAGCAGCCGTCATTTCGCGAAACATCGATCCATCACCTTTCCGATTTTGAATATACGACAATTCGTACTTCAAAATTTTAACGCGGCGGACAAGCAAAGTCCATAGAGACCCTTTTTCGCTATGGCTGCCGGTCGCCTTCGGAGTACAAAAAATAGATGCGGCCGTCCAGCTTTTTCAACGCCTGCGGCTCGACGATCTTATCGTCTACCGCAATCTTGGTTTCATGCGAGCCGGGAACAACGCCGCCCCATACCTCATAATTAACGATTGTCCCGTGTACCACGCTTCTGCCAAACGATTGAACCGTTCCGTAACCGTCTTCCGACCATGACGATGCAAAATGATGCTCAGCTTGATTTCCGATTCGGCAAAGCCATTTTTTTGCGAAAGGCCGGAAATCGTATAATTCGAGACATAAAACATCCGTATCCATAACACGAATAATAGCAGTACGCCTATACCCGCACAGGTTGCCCATAACGTTTTCTTTTTCAAGGGCCCACTTCCTTGTCCGTCATCGCTTCTTTTTGTTTTTGGCGGCCAGCAAACGGTTGATGGAATCGACGGCTTCGCGTTTGCCGCCTCCAGAGGAGTCCGCGTCGGACGGTTTCCGGCTGCGCTCCGTCGATGGTGCATGCCCATCCGCCGAAGCTCCCGGGCTGCCGTGCCGGGCGGCGGCGTCCGTATCCGGCTTGAGGTCCACGGCCCGGCCGTGACCGTCGGCTGACGTCTCCGCTGTTGCGGTTTCTCGCGGCAGCCGGCCGTCGTCCGGCGATTCCCGCCTTGCGGAAGACCGGACCCGCTCATTCTCCTGAATGCCGCGCGATTCTCCGCCTGCCGAGCCGGAGTCGTGCAGCCTTCTTTTCTGCTCCGCCCGCCGGTGCAGCCGGTGCAGTCGCTCCGAATGGGCCGCGGCAGCAGGGGAGGCTTCTCTGGAAACCGCCGCTCTATGCGTAAGACGGATAACTGGCGCCAGCAGCTTGGCCGAGATGGCGCGCCATGGGAGCGACAGACGACGAACGGCAATATCGAGCAGCCAGAGCAACAGGGCCGCCGCGAGCAGCGGCCGGGTCCAATCTTGCAGGACGCGCCGTTCCATCGGCGCGAACCGGAACGCGCCGGCCGGATCGCCGGGGTCCAGCACTCGGCCTTCCGTAACGGAAGCCAGCGCCTTCATCAGCTCGCCGCCGTCGCCGGACCCGATCCGGTATTCCGGCGAATACGGAATGACGACGCCCGCCGTTGCGCGGCCTTGAACGGCCGGACCTTCCTCCGTTTCGATCAGCGGTCCGATTTGAGCCAAATACGCGCCCGGCTCCGCCCGCTCCAGCTTGCCTTCGTAGTGTCCCGGCGCAATCGGCATCAAGGTGACGATCTCGCTGCGGCCGTCCTCGCCCTGCACGGCTGCCGCCAGTTTTCCTTGCGAATGCGCGGGATCGTCCGCTTCGGCATGCACCGTCAGCTTGGCGCCCGTTCCGGTCGTATTGGCTGTAACTCGATAAAGCGAGCTGTCGAATTGGGGAAACGTCCACTTGACCCATTCGGCAAAGACGGCCGGAAACGACGGCCAGCTCGTCCATGCCGGCGCCCAGCGGCCGCTCAAATCGCTCGTCCACGCTGCCGTCCGGCCGGAACCGTATGTCCAGCGGGCGAGCAGCGGATCGCCGTCCGGCGTCCACAACGCCACCTCTGCAAGCTCCTTGGCGGTGGAAGCGACATAAGCGTTGACGGCGGGAAGCCCGCCGGCCCACAGCGAATTCCAGCTGCCGGCGCTGCCGGCCGCGGGAACGAATTCGCCGTCCACAATGTACGTCCGCGACATAAGCACCGTTTCCCTGCTGAAGATGGCGGGCAGCGTGCTCTGATCCTGGGTGAAATAATATCGTCCCCCGGCTTGTTCCGCGAGCCGCTTCAGCAGCTGCCGGTCGGCATCCGCGCCGACGGCAACCGTCGACAAGGTCATTCGGTTGTCGTTCATCCCGTCCGTCAGCCGGTCGTAGCTGCCGCCGGCGGACTGGCCGTCCGTCAGCAGAATCATATGCTTGCGCTGGACGTCCATCTTCAGCAGAGCTTCGTAGCCTTCGCTGAGGGCTGGATAAATGTCGGTGCCGCCTTCCGCTTGAATGCCCCGGATCCGCTCCAGCACCTGCTCCCGATCGCCCAGATCGGTCGGTTCGACGACCCACCAAGGTGCGGAGTCGAACGCTACGACGCCAACGTTGTCCTCGTCGCGCAGCAGCTCGACCGTTCGCATGGCCGCTTCCTTCGCCAGCTCCAGCTTGCCGTCCGACATGCTGCCCGAACGGTCGATAACGAGCACGAGGCCGAGCGACGGCATTTGCTTTTTGCCCTGCAGCTCCATATAGACGGGCAGCGCCCGTTCGACCGGCGTCTTGAAATATCCGCCGAGTCCGAAGCTGTCGCTTCCTCCGGCCATAATCAGGCCGACGCCGAAATCGCCGACCGCCTTGCCCAGCCATTCCATCGGCCGCTCCGCGATTCGCGTTGCCGGAACGTTGTTTAGAATAATGCTGTCGTAGGCCGCATATTCCGCCAATTCCATCGACAGCGCTTCGGGCGCGATCGTCCGGTGCAGCATATAGGAAGCGGACAAAGCGGCTTCCAGATTGGCCGACGCCCCTTCCTCGCCTTCAACGATCAGCACCGTCGGCGGCCCGCTGACGCGGCTGAACGCATAAGCCTCGTTATTGTTCGGCTGTTCGTCGCCTTCGGCGTAAAGCTCCGTCCTGAACCGGTGGAAGCCGGGATCGAGTGCCAAGCTTTGCAGCCAAAACCGGTTTTCCCCGCGTTCCAGCTGAACTTGCGAGGCGGTCAGCGGTTTGTCGTCGGCGAACAGTCTCAGTTCGGCGGGCCCGGCAAACGTGCTTTGAACGGTAATTTCAAACGAAAACGATTCCCCCTGCTTCAACATGGAAGGCACCGATAACCGGTCGATGGATGCGTCCGGCTTGCCGGCTCCGGGGAGCAGGACAACATCGACGGCAATTCCTTCGTACTTCAGCAATCTCGCGCTCCGCCGGGCTTCGCCCGCGTTTTCCTCGCCGTCGGACAGCAAGACGATTCTTCCGCCGCCCCGCTCGCGCAGCAAGGCGGAAGCGAGCTGCAGTCCCTTGGCCAGATCGGTATACCCTTCATCCGGCTGCGTGCGGAAAACGACGCGGTCTCCGGAGGGCAGAGGCGCATCGGTCAAGCTGCGTTCGACGGCCGAATGCGAGGCCGAGGCAACGATGGCGGCGTAATCGATGTCCGCTTTGGAGGACCAGGCTCGGGCGATCCATTCCCCGGCCTCGCCGCCGCCCCCCATGCTGGCCGAGCGGTCGGCTACAAAGACGACGTTGCGCTGCTTGACCGCTTGAAACGGCGTCACCTGGGCCGCAACGGCGATCAACAACAGCAGAGTCAATGCCCTGACGGCAATCGCCGTACCTTTGCGCAAGCCGCTAAGGCGAGGCGTAAAGCGAATCATCACCCCGATCATCGCCAGCCACGGCAGCAGCAGCAAGAGCAGCCATGGATACTTGATTTCAATGCCCACGACGGTACACCTCCCATTCGGCGGCCATCACGAGCAGCAGCAATCCGGCGATCCATCCGGTTAAAGGCGCGGCATGCCCGGCATCGTTCCGTTCCGCCTCTACCTCATCGCCGGGCAGCGGAACGTCCGTTGTCCCCGCGGATCCGAGCGAAAGCCGATCCGAGCTCCGCTGCCACTCGGCGGGATCGGCCGTGACCGCCAAATAACGGCTGTTCAGCCGATTTCCCTCGCTATCTGCTTCCGTCAGCCGGTAAAGCCCGGGAACCGCCGGCGCTTCGTAGCTTTCGCCGGAGCCAAGCGGCAGCGGCATACGGTTTCCTTCCTGTCCGCTATCGTCCGGCCCTGCTTCAACCGGCTCCCACCAGGCGTTCGCCGCAGCGGCGTGCAAATTCGGCTCGATCGTCTGACCGGCAACGACCGTCCCCAAATGACCGGACGCGCCGCCGCTCAGCCAGTCCGCCGCTTGGACGGCCAGCACCGGAAATTCCGGACGCAGCGGCAAGTCGGAATCGTGCAGAGCGAATGTAAAGCGCAATCTGGGCATTCCCTTCTCGTCTCCGGCGATGATCGCCGGCAGCCCCCCATAGCTTATAATCGTTTCTCCCCATGCGGTTTCCGCCGGCTTCAGCGCGCGCAGCCGGGCGATATGCGTATCCTGAAACGTAATATAAGCCGTTACCGGATGATCTTTCACGGTGCTGCCGTGCGGCGAAACCGGCACTCGCCCGTTCTCATCGGCAGGATGATCGATAATCCACAGCGGCTTGCTTCCGAGCAGCGCAGACCAGCCTTCGTCCTCCAGCAGCCGTTCGTAGCTTCCGTCCGCAACGATCCAGGCAACGGCTCCCGCTTCCCTTTCCGCCGGCGCTTTCGCGTCCGGGGCGATGCGGACCGGACGGACTCCTGCGAGCAGCAGCGCCTTTTCCAAAAACAGGTTTCCCTCCGTCACGACCAGCACCTCGCGGTCCGCCGCCACGGAAGGAAACTGATAAGCCGTATCGTCGGCGGCAGCGCCATCGCGGTCGGATACAAGCCGGGCGACATAATAGTCGGCGGGAGGCAGTCCTTCCGCGGCGGCGCTTTGCCATTCGCCGGCCGGAACGTGCAATTCCAGCTCGCGGACGAGCCGCGGCGTCTCCCCTTCGTTCACCGCCCATACTTCAAGCGGCAGGGTGCGGTCCTCGGCGCCGTCGTTTCGGACGGTCACCGTGCCCCGCGCAAGCTCCCCGCCGCCGGGAGCGGCCTCGATCCCGAACGACAAGACGGCGGCATTGCCGGAGGAGGCTTCGCCGCCGGCCAGCTCCAGACGAGCCGGAGCCTGCAGCGGCAGAGCGCCGGCTTCTCCGGCATCCGGCCACCGACCGTCCGTATGCACGATCGTTTCTCCGCCACTATCACCGCGATGAAGCGAATCGGCGAAAGACAGCGCCGCGGCATTATCCGCGTAACCGTAATAAGGCGCGATCTCTCGAAGCGTTTCCTTCAGCTGCCGATAATCCGTCGAGCGGATAGCCAGCGCTTCGGGCACTCTTCCGTTAACCACGATCGAAACGGGGCGCTCTCCAGCTTGCTCGTCCAGCCAGCGGGCCGCTTCCTGGACGGCCAGCTGCAGCCGGGTCAAGCGCCCTCCGGCTTCCTCGCCGCTTTCTGTTGCTCCCGGCTCGTCCGGAGGATATGCCGACATACTCCACGACCTGTCGATCAGCAGCACGGCATGCCCGTCCGTTGCGGCCGGCTTGCCGACGACAGGCTCCATCAGGGCGAAGACGAGCAGGGCGGCGGCGAGCAGCTGGATCAGCATCAGGAGGCGGTTCCGCAGCTTCTGCCAAGGGCGGTTCGCCTCCTGTTCGCGCCATACGCGTTTCCATAACAAATGGCTGGACACTTCGGCATCCCGATAGTTGCGCTTTAACGCATACAGAAGAAGGATAGCCGGCAGCGCCGCGGCAAACCAGGCCGAAGCGGCAGACAGTAGTTGCACGTCATGTTCCTCCTTTCTCAGAGGTCGGTTGCGGATTGGCCGGCATGCGATCCGGCGCCCGCGTTATCGTCTTTGCCTTAGCGCATGCTGCCGGACCAGCCGGTCAAGCGCCTCCCGCACAGGCTTGCCCGTATCGAGCGTGACGCAGGCGGCGCCGCGCGCCGCGCAGGCTTGCCGAACTTGCTCCCGGAAAGTTCGAACCGCAAGCCTGTATTCGGATATCAGCCGTTCGGAGACGGCTACCTCCTTGCCCGTCCGCAGTTCGCTGTCGATCAGCTTCAGTTCGCCGCTTACCGGTGGTTCCAGCTCTTCCGGCGACAGCAGCTGCACCAGCACGACGTTTTGACCCGCCGCAGACAGCAGCAGCAGCGTTTCCTCCAGACCCTTCTCGAACAGAGCATCGGTGAACAGCCAGGCGCTTCCCGGGCGATTCGGCAGCGCTCCGGGCTGCCGGAACGGGAGCGACATATCGGAGTCGGCCGACTCCATGCCGTTAAGGACGCCGGCGCTTCCAGCCGGAACTGTATCGTTCCTTCCGCCGCTGCCGTCCGTACCCGGCTCAGCCGAAGCGTCTCCATAGCCGGCGGTTGGCGCGCCGTCCGCCAAATATTGAAACAGCCGGCCGGACGACCATCTTCCCCGCAGCGAAGGCAACCGGCCCGTCATTCCCGTTGGGCCGTAGAAGCGGACCGTAACTCGGTCCTCGCCGCACAGCGCCGCATAGCCGACGCATGCCGCCAGCCTTAAGGCGAACAGCAGCTTGCGGCCGTCTCCTTCTCCGAACGCGGCCATCGAACGGGATACGTCAATATACAGATGCGAATGCAGCTCCTGTTCGTCCCAGTACTGCCGGACATAAGCTTTGCGCGTACGCCCGAAGACGTTCCAATCGATTCTTCTCGTATCGTCGCCGTGCGCATAGGGCCGGTAATCGGCAAACTCCTGGGATCCTCCGAGCATGCTGGAACGCCGCTTGCCGGACGCTGCGCCTCTTACCCGGCCGCCGGAGGCGAGCTCCAGCCGCTCCGCTTGTTCGAGCAGTCCCGCTTCGGGAAACAGCAGCTTTATGGCGTCCGTCGGCTTGACGACCGGCGGCAAGCCACCCGGGGCCAACGAATCCCCGCTCATCGGCCGGCCTCGGCCGCATCGGCAACGGCGCCGACGATTTCATCGGTCGTCATGCCCATGGCTTGCGCCTCATAGTTTAAAATCAGCCGATGGCGCAGCACGGGCAGCGCCGCGACGCGCAGGTCGTTCCAGGACACATGAAGCCTGCCTGCGCACAGGGCGCGGGCTTTGCCGATGGCGACGAGCGCCTGAACGGCCCTCGGCCCTGCGCCGTAACGGACGTGCCGCTTCACCGGCTCGGGAGCCGACGGCTCCTTCGGATGCGTCATCATGACGACGCCGACAGCCAGCTCCAGCACGTCCTCGCCGACCAGAATCTGCTTGGCCAGTCGCTGCAGTCCGGCCAGGCCTTCGCCGTCCATAACCGTCTGGGCTTGCGGCAGGCTGGCGGAAGTCGTGCGCCGCACAATTTCTTTCAACTGTTCCCGGGTCGGATAATCGACGCCGATTTTCAGCAAAAAACGGTCCAGCTGAGCTTCGGGCAGCGGATACGTCCCTTCTTGCTCGATCGGATTTTGCGTCGCCAGCACAAAAAAGGGCTGCGGCAGACCGCGGGTTTCGCCGCCGGCCGTTACCGTGCCTTCCTGCATCGCTTCGAGCAGCGCGCTTTGCGTCTTGGGCGTCGCCCGGTTAATTTCATCCGCCAGTATGATATTCCCGAACAGCGGCCCCGGCTGAAACCGCTGCATGACGCCCCCTTGCGAACCGAAATCGATCAGCGTCGTCCCCGTAATGTCGGACGGCATCAAATCCGGCGTAAACTGAATGCGCGAAAATTTCAGCGAGACGGCATCCGCCACCGTGCGGACAAGCATCGTTTTCCCGAGTCCCGGAATCCCTTCCAGCAGCGCGTGCCCTCCCGCAATCATACACCACAGCAGCTGCTCGACCGTTTCCTCCTGGCCGACGATAACCTTGCCGATTTCCCGCTTCATGGCGGCAATCCGTTCTGCCGCCGTCTCCATCTGTTCTTTCAACTCCATCGCTTCGATCCTCCAGACGTCACTCGGGCTGTATTTCGTCAAAATACCGCTTCACCTTCTCCTGCATGCCGGCAGGCAGCTGGGAACGGCCGATCGACCGCTTGGCCTCCTCGGCGTATTCGCCGTATACTTCCTCGTACGGTCTGGTCGTGCCGTCGATCATGGGCGATTGCCCGCCCGTCTGCGTCTCGCCGCCGGATGCCGGCCCGCCGTCCCTCTGCACGTTGCCGGAGCCTTCCATCGTTCTTGGCGTCGTGACCAGCTTCCGGCTGCCGGTTCCCGTTCCCGCCCCGGAGCCTTGGCCATGAACGGCACCGGTTCCGCCAGCGCCGGTGCCGGATCCGGTTCCGCTGCCGTTTCCTCCTCCGCCGGCGCCTTCGCCGCCGCCCGCACCTTGTCCTTCGCTGCCCGTTCCGCCGGCTCCGGACCCTCCGCTGCCGGAAATGCCGGAATCGCCTTCGCTTGCACCCTCACCGGAGCCTGCCGCCCCGGAAGCTCCCGATTCGCCGCCGGAGCCGCCCTGTCCGCCCGTTCCGCCGCCGGTCGCGGTCCCTGAGCCCGCCGCTCCGGCTTCGGACAAGCCTGCAGGCGCCGGCAGCCCTTGCCGCGCCGCGAGCTGCCGTCCGGCTTCCGCCAGGCTGCCGGACATCTCGCGCGCGAGCCGCTCCAGCTCGCCTTGCGTCAGTGCGCGGGCGAGCGCTTCCTCCAGAGCGGCAAGGCCGTCGCCGTTCGGATCGGCCTCCGCCTCCCCTTCGCTTTCGGCGCGCACCTGCCGCGCCGCTTCCTTCAAAGCCGCCGCCAGCTCCTCGGCGGCGGCTTCCCGCGGCTGCTCGGCCGCGAGCCGCTCCAGCGCTTCCGCCAGCGATTCGCGCTCCTCCGGCGACAGCTCCTTCATGCGCGACCGCAAGTCGTCGATCGCGCTTCTCGCGGCCTCGGCGTCGCGGGCTTGCAGCGCCTCGCCGAGCGGCCGCAAATTCGGCTCGACCGCCATCGCCCTGGCGGCCGCCTCCAGACGCGACGCCGCCTGCGAAGCCGCTTCGGCGGCGCGCTCCAGCTCGCGAATGGCCGCTTCAAGCTCCTTCAGCGCTTCTTCGAAATTGACGTTCGGCGAAGACAGCGCCTCCCGCAGCGATACCAGCGGCTGCAGCAGCGCCTCCGCCTCTTCTCCGGACAAGCCTTCGCGCTTGGCCGCCTCGGCCATATGTTCCGCCTTCTCTTCCAGCTCCCCGATCGTTTCGGCCGCTTTCGCCTTCGCCTGGGCCCGCTCCTCCATCGGATTCGGCGCGATCAGCAGCGCGGCGATGACGACCCATGCCGACGCTCCCGCCATAACGGAGGTCCGCCAAGCCGGCCAGCCCGGCCAGGGGAGCTTCGTGCGAAGCCCCTCCGCAAACCGCCGAACGGCCGCTTCGGCGTCCATACGCTGCAGCTTGACGATTTCGGATTCGCGTTCCGCGCCTTCTCCCGCAGATCGGGCCAACCCGTCAAGCGCGGTCGTCACCGCATCTTCGGCTTCGAGCTTATCGACCGTTCTGGCCGCATCCCGCAGCGACTCCCGCCTTCGCCATCCAAGCGCCGCGCCGGCCGCCAAGCCCGCAGCCACGGCGCACCCAAACAGCGGCATCGCATGCGCCATCGGCCACAAGCGGCCGGCCGCCAATACGGCCGCGCCGGCAACGCTTCCGCCGGCAACACCGAGCGCCGCCTGCCGCAGCAGCCTGAACAGGACAAGCCGATTGCGCACGGGCGTCAACAGCCGCGTCAACGATGGTTCTTTCGCCATCCGTCTCCCTCCTTCGGATCAAGGCGCTCTGCCTTACTAACGCTGCCGCTCTTCCGGCCGTCAGGTCCGCGAATACATTGCCGGCTACGCCCGATGGCGCGGCCGCAAATTGCGCACCGCGATCCACAAGGCGAGCAAAGACAGACAGCCGTAAATGATCATGCTCTCCGCCCATAGCGGGATAAGCGGTCCATTGGCCGGTCCGCCGGTCCACCGGTTGACGGAAAATACGACGTCGTTGACGGACGGGTCCATGATGCTGTACATGCCGACCGCCGGATTCCAGGCCAGCACGTGGCCGACCCACGTATACGATATGGACTGTCCTTGGTAAGCCTGTTCGACGATCCCGATCAACACCATAAACAAGATGGCGGTGCCCGCAAACATAAACAGCGTCACGCCGTAAGTGACGATCACCGACACCATCGTCCGCCTTAGCAGCGTCGAAAACAGAACGCCGAAAGAGCCGAGCACAAACATCATAAACAAATCGTACAGAAATACAAGCGCCAGCTGGTTGGGGGATACGCCCCCGTACAAAAACATCATGCTGTATATCGGTAACGTGCTGACCACGATCAGCACCATGAAGCTCAGCGACGAAACCAGCTTGCTCAGCACGATCGTGGCCGAGCTTTGCTGCGTCGTGAGAAGCAGGTTCAGCGTCTGCTTCTCACGCTCGCCGCTAATGACTCCCGCCGTCAAGCCGGGCGCCATAAAGGCGATTAAGCCCAACTGCGCAAGACTGAGAAAATAAAACAGATACCGGCTCTCCTCGGGTCTGAACGATCCGCCCCTCCCGGCAAGCTCCTGCGTCAAATAAATGGCGCTGAGCGACATCAAGCCAAGGGCGAACAAATAAAAGAACAGCGTCCACATCGCGCGGGGAGAGCGCATGCGGAGCCTGAATTCCTTGTCCAGGACGGGATTGATCAGCCGGATTCGCCAGCCGTTTGCCTTTCCTTCCGCCGCTTGTCCTTTGGTCATGCCGATCCGCCCCCTCTCGTAATTTCCAGAAATACGTCCTCCAAATTCGTTTGGGCCTCGCTGAAGGATATAACCCGGTAACCAGCTTCCACAAGCGCATGCAGCAGGTCCGCCTGTTCGTCGTCTCCGCCTCCGAAGCCGATCTGCAGGCCGTTATCTTCGCGATGGACCCGGTCCACGCAAGGACGGTCGCGCAAAAACCGCTCCGCCTCGTCTTCTCTTCCCGCCAGACGAACATGCAGAAACCGGTTGACGCGCAAACGGCTCTGAATGTCGGCCACGTTGCCGACCGCCGCGATGCGGCCTTGCTCGATCACGCCGATTTCATCCACCATTTCGGCCAGCTCCGGCAAAATATGCGAAGAAATGATGATCGTCTTGCCCATTGACTTCAGTTCTTTCAAGATTTCCCTCATCTCGATGCGCGCCCGCGGATCGAGGCCGGAGGCCGGTTCGTCCAAAATAAGCAGCTCGGGATCGTGCACCAGGCAGCGCGCCAGGCAAAGACGCTGCTTCATGCCCCGCGACAGCGTATCGACGTAAGCGTCCGCTTTGTCCGACAGATTGACCAGCTCAAGCAAGCCGGGGATAAGCGCATCCCTGTCCTTTTTCGAAATGCCGTAGCTGGCGCCGTAAAAGTGCAAATACTCCACCGTCTTGAAGTGATCGTATACGCCGAAGAAATCCGGCATGTAGCCAATCAGCTTCCTGACTTCCTGCGGATGCTTCGTCACGTCGTACCCGCCTACCTTGGCGTAACCGGCGCTGGGCAGCAGCAGCGTCGCCAATATCGACATGGTCGTCGACTTGCCCGCTCCGTTCGGACCGACAAATCCGAACACCGTTCCTTTGCCTATGGTCAGGTCGATTCCCTTCAGCGCCTGGATGCTGCCGAATGTCCGTGCCAATCCGCGTATTTCGATCATAGGCACCTCGCCTTGAACCGTTTCCTCGCTCTCCGTTCCCGTAATTGGTATCGTCATGGCGCCAGTTTCTCTCCTTCCAGCTCGACCAGCGGAATTGCGGTTTCGGTTTCGATGCCGGCTTCCAGCCGAACGCGAATCGTTCCGCCTTCGGTCATATACGGCGTTGGATCGCCGAGATCGCCTTCGATCGGCTGCCATTCGCCGCTCCGATCATTCCAAATGGCGTACTTCAGATCCGATCCCGGATAACCGGGCGTTACTTGAACCTTGATCGCATCGTACGCAACGCCGAAGGCGTCCGGAGCCAAATAGTCCAGCACCAGTTCTCCGCCGCCGACTCTGATCTCACCGTTTCCGTACTGGTCAAACGTCTGCATCGTATTGGACGTGACGATCGGCTTCATCGCTCCGGCAGGGACGACGACACGGTTCTCATCCTGCGGAGCCGGCCCCAGTTCCTTCACCCACATGCGCAGCCGATCAGCCTTTACCTTGTTCCCGCCGACGAGATAACCGCTGTACCGGTCCTTGCTGAAGGCGACGATAGCAGGCCTGGAAGGCATAATCGATCCGTTGCTGCGATTGAAGTAAAGATCGGTCAAATTCCGTTCGCGGCTGTATTCGTCGTCCCGACGGTTAGCAGGATAAGGAAACATATGATGGCCGTAATTAAAATATTGACCCGCCATCGACGAAATGGACGGCAGCAAATCGACCGTTCCGGATTCTCCCCGTTTCAAGTCGCCGATCGGCTGGACCAGACCTCCGGACAGCAGCGAAACGTGCTGCAAATCCGCCGTCGTTTGATTCGTTACGACGATCCGCCAATCTCCGCCCTCTTCCTCGTAACGGACTTCCAGCATCCCCGTCTCCGACTCCGGCGCCAGGGATCGCTCCATCCACAGCTTGCGGGTCGACCAGTAGGACACCGACCGCCAGACGGCGGAGTTTCCGGCCTCGCCCAGCCTGACCTGATGATTGCCCGAAGCGTTCAGACCTCCGGAGCCCCCTCTTCCGACAACATTTCCGCCGGCATACAGCTTAAGCGGCAGCGGCCGGCCGTATTCGGCGGTGACGGTCCCCCCTGCCGGAACGAACAGTCCGGTCGCTCCGGACATGACCGCTTTGCCGTCTTTGGTCAATTCGATGATTTCAATCGTATGGGCGTTCATTACCCGCTTGTCGCCCGCGCCGATCAGGAAGATCACGGCGGCCATCGCCAGCGAAACGGCAGGAATCGCCCACCAGGCCCATTCCCTGCGGTCCAGCTTCGCCAGAACGATGTACAGCACCGGAGCGACCAGCAGCATATAGATGCCGAGCAACAGCATCAGCAGCATAAAGTTAGGCGGTTTGATCGACGGAAAATAATCGATCAGAGACCCGATATTCCAATAGATCTGGTCATGGAATTGAATGCCTCCGAGCTGCTGCAGCGGCGTCAGCGTGTTTTGCAGCAATCTTGCCCACAGCTGCGCGCTTCCTGCCCAGACCGACATCGGCTCCAGCGACGGATCGAAGGCGACATAGACGACTTCGCCCATGCCGTATTCCCGATTGGCCGCGAGCGGCACCCCTTGCTCGCTCCATTCAATACGCCCTTCCGTCAAACGGCCTTTGGAAATGGTGACAGGGAGATTGGCGGCGAGCTCGGTCCCGCCCGCAGCCGACAACGCTTCCGTGTCCGGTAGCTCCATCGTTCCTTCGACCGCGACGGGAGACAGTTCTGCAAACGCTTCCGCCGTTTTGCCGTAACCGGCCCCGCCGGACAAAATGAGCGTTCCGCCCTCGGCCGTCCAGTTCTGCACCGCCTCGACCCGGCTTGCGTCCCAGCCGGCCGTCGCCGTATCGTTCAAGACAAGCGCATCGAGCATATCCAGCATAATCGATTGCTTCGGCAGCTCCTCCGGCTTGATCGGTACGACGCTGATATTGTAGCCTTTCTGATTTAACGATGGCATAAAATTAAGCGTATCCGGATCTCGCGCCACAACGCCGATCATATAACCCGAAGACGCGCGGCCTTCCAAATAATCGGTCCCTTGTAAAGGAACGGACTTGCCCTTGCCGAACGATCCTTCAAAAAAACGGATCTTCGTCGAATCCTTATTCAGCTCCATGCCCGGAATCGCAAGCGGCAGCTCGACCGTCGATCCTCTCGGGAGCTCCGCAGGGATGACATAGTCGGTCGTCATTCCGTTCACCCATACGGACACCACCGCCTCGCCCGCCATATCCTTTCCGGTCTCGTTCGTCAGCGACAGCGTTACGGGAATCCATGCCGTTCCTTTATACAGTCCTTGAAACCCCGTCTTGGCATGAATGCGCAATCCGCCGTCCCCTTCGGCCTTCAAAGCAGCCGGAGGCGCGAGCACGGTTAGTACAAAAGCGGCAAGAAGCGCAGCCGCCGCGAAGCGACTGCGATCGATAAACGAAAATTTCACAACGCAGCTCCTCTCCAGCATCGTTTTGTCTATTTTACTATTAACGACTGCTAGAGGCAAAAAGTTGCTTGATTTGCCAGTTATTCTCTAATCTCGCCGTGGGTCTCGGGCAAACAATAATGGGCGAGCGACAGCGATGGCGGCATCGGCCGGCAACAAAACGAACGGTGACCGTTACTAACCGGTCACCGTTCGACTTCCTTCATTCTGACGGCGTGAAGCTTCTCCGCGCCTTCTTCCAGCTCAACCCTTACCCGCAGACCGAATTCACGGCCGTCATGGCGAACCCGCAACAAAAAACGTTCCTCCGGCCGTCCCGCTTCCGATTGAAATCTGCCTTCATATTTGTAATCGACGATAGATGCTCCCGCATACGCCTTAGCCGCTTCCTGCATCGCCGTCCGCCCCCACTCCGAATATCGCGGAGCCGACAGGACCGTCGTCGGGGATTCCAAAGCCGCCGCATCGGAACCGGCCAAGCCGATGATCAGCGCCACCGCCTTGACGATATTCCGCAGCATATGACCGCCTCCTCCTTATCTCGCAACGGATTGCTGCGGTTAGCTTGCCCGAACGAGACAAGAATAAGTCAACGATGGCGATAAGCCGGCAGTATTGCGAACTCTTTTGTTAAAGTTGTCATAATCGGTTTCCGTCCTAGCAGCAGCCGCATTTGCAAGAAGCTTTCGTCCGCGGTTCGATAAAAATAGCAAAATGTACGATACTCTTCATAAAACAAATTGAATAAAAAGAGGCGATTATCTCCTGGAAGATAACCGTCCCTTTTCTTAACCAAACCTTCCCCTATATACCGCTTTGCTGAAGTATCGTTACATGCGGCGCTTAAGCCTTCGCATGCTGACGAGCTTTTTTCCGGTTCAGGAACTCGTATACGACCGGCACGATGATGAGCGTCAGCAATGTCGAGCTCGTCAAGCCGCCGATAACGGTAATCGCCATCCCTTTGGAAATCAATCCGCCGGATTCGAAGCCGAGGGCGAGCGGCAGCAGCGCACCGACGGTTGCGATGGCCGTCATCAGAATCGGACGCAGTCGGGTCACGCCCGCTTCCAGCAGCGCTTCGCGCACCGACAGACCTTCCTTCTCCTTATGCAAGACGCGGTCGATCAGAACGATGGCGTTCGTGACGACGATGCCGATCAGCATAAGCGCTCCGATCATTGCCGTGGCGCTGATCGTTTCTCCCGCCAGGAACAAGCCGACCATGGCGCCGATAATCGTAAACGGCAGCGAGAACAGAATCGTAAACGGCGTCAGCGCGCCGCCGAACGTCAGCACGAGCACCAGATAGACGATGGCGACGGCCGCCAGCATGGCCAGACCGAGCTGCGTAAACGTTTCGTTGATTTGTTCCGTTACGCCGCCCATCTCAATGTCGATATTGTCGGGCAGCTCCATACCGTCGATCAGCTTTTGAACGTCGGTCGATACGGCGCCTACGTTCGAAGACGTCACTTCGGCGGTCACTTCCGCATAGACGCGGTCGGCGCGGCGCGTAATCGTATTCGGAGATTCGCCCTCCTCGATCGTTACGACGTCCTTGAGCGCCACCTCCATGCCCAGCGGGGACATCAGCGTCACGTTTTCCAAGTCGGCCTTGCCGGTAAAGACTCGTTCTTCCGTCTTCAAATAAATGTTGACGTCTTCCCCGTCGTTCTCCACCGTCGTCAGCACCGGACGTTCGCGCACCGGGCTGAGCGCCATCGCCACCTGGCCTGCGGTCAATCCGTATAGGCTCAGCTTCTCGCGGTCCGCCACGATCCGGTATTGATCGTACGTTTCGCTTAAGCTGGATTCGATTTTCGCCAAATTCCCGTTTTCTTGCAGCTTCGCCGTCAACTCTTCGACGACGGGCTGCAACGCCTTCATGTCGGGGCCGTACACGAGCAGAGACAGTCCGGAGCCTCCAAGCCCGCCGGTAAAGTCCTGCTGCTTCCATTCCCCTTGTCCGCCAAGCTCCTGCAGCAGCGGAATGATGGCCTCTTTCTCTTCGGCGAATCCGCCAAATTCTTTATCGTAATTCATATTGAACAACGCTTGCTTGGACGCACCCGGATTCATCGGGTTTTGTCCGCCGACGGCATACTGCACGACGCTCAGCCCTTCGCGCCCGATGAGCACCTTCTCGGCTTCCAGCGCCATCGCTTCAACTTGCTCGCGAGTCTCGCCCGGAGCCGGGTTGTAAGTGACGATCATCGACTTCTGCTCGTCTTCCGGCAGGAAGCTGACGCCGACCCACGGGAACAGGCCGCAGCTGCCGACCAGCAGCAGCAACGCCAGACCGAACGTCGCGAGCTTATGGTTCAGCGACCACTCCAGCACTTTCTTGTACAGCATCGCCAAGCGGCCCGGCTTGTCGTCATGCGCTTTGCCGCCCTTCAAGCCGTTGCGGAACATCATATGCGCCATCATCGGCACGACGGTAACGGCAACGACCAGCGACGCCGCCAGCGCAAAAACGATCGTGAGCGCAAACGGCATGAAGATTTGGCCGACCATGCCGGATACGAGACCCATCGGCAGGAATACGGCGACCGTTACGACGGTGGAAGACAAAATCGGAATGAACATTTCGCGAGTCGCTTCCACGATCAGCTCTTTGCCCTTCAGCTTTTCGCTCGACAGCGACATTCGCCTGTATACGTTCTCGATGACGACGATGGAATCGTCGATCACCCGTCCGATCGCAACCGTTATGGCGCCAAGCGTCATAATGTTGAGCGTGATGTCCATTTGCTTCAAGATGAGCAGCGCGATCAAGATAGACAACGGGATCGATACGACCGAAATGATGGTAGACCGAATATTGCGCAAGAACAGCAAGATGATCAGGACGGCCGCCAGCGCGCCGATGGCCGCTTTGCTGAGCATCGTATGGACGGATTCCTCGATCGGCTCGCCTTGGTCGAACGATACTTCCGCCACGAGACCTTTGTAATCCGCTTCGAGTTCCTTGATTTCCTTTTTTACCCGATTGACGACATCCACCGTGTTGGCTTCGGCCGCCTTCACGATGCTGACGCCGATGGAATCTTTGCCGTTCGTCCGGGATATCGATTCCGCCTTGTCGCTGATTGACAGCTCGGCGACGTCGCTCAGCTTGACGCCCGGCAACAGCTCCAGATTGTTCAGATCTTCCACCGTCGTTACGTTTCCGTCCACGACGATCGATTTCTCTTCATTGCCGAACTCGAAGATGCCCAGCGGAACGGACAAGGCCGAGGCGGAAATGATGCCCTTCACCGCGTCCTCGTTCAACCCGATCGCCGCCAGCGCGTCCTGGTCAAATGCGAGCTCGCCTTCCACGACGTTCTGACCGGAAATTTGCACGGAAGCGACGCCGTCAAGACCTTGAAGCTTAGGCAAAATGCTGTCGTTTACCTGCCGCGTCAGCTGCGGAAGCGTCAGCTCGTCGTTCGCCAAGCTGATCGAAATGACCGGGAACGCGTTGAGGCTGATCCGGGAGACGGAAGGGTCGTTCACGCCGTCCGGCAAGCTCAGCTGCCCCAGCGCCTCCTTGACTTCTTCCTCCGCCTTGTCCATATCGGTCTCGTATTTAAACTCCAGAACAACCGAAGAAGCGTTCTCGTACGAGGTCGACATGACCGTATTGACGCCGGACAAATTGCGGGTCCGCTGTTCAATCGGCTTCGTCACTTTCTCCATAACTTCTTCCGGCGCCGCGCCCGGATAAATGGTCGTAACGCTGACGATCGGAATCGTAATATCCGGGATCGTCTCCATCTTCATGCTCGTACCGGCTTGCAAGCCCGCGAACAGAACGATGACCGTCATGATCCACAGCGCAAACTTGTTGTTCAACGAGAAATTAATGATGCTTTTCAAATTGGCTCCACTCCTCGAAATCTGTTTCTATACTTTGAAACGGTAGCCGACGCCCCAAATCGTTTCGATATATTGGGGATTGGACGGATCGTGCTCGATCTTTTCCCGCAGCCTGCGGATGTGAACCGTCACCGTAGCCGAGTCGCCGTTGGAGTCGAGTCCCCAAACCCGCTCGAACAGCTCCTCCTTTTCGAATACCCGGTTCGGATGCGAGGCGAGCAGCAGCAGCAGCTCATATTCCTTGGAGGTTAACGCCGCTTCCTCGTCATGGATCGTCACCTTCCGCGAAGGCTTGTCGATCAGCAATCCGCGGATTTGAATCTGCTGTCCCCGCTCCGATTGGCCTTTGGTCAGCCGCTCGTAACGGGACAAATGCGCTTTGACGCGAGCCACCAGCTCGCTGGGACTGAACGGTTTCGTCATATAATCATCCGCTCCAAGCCCCAGGCCCCGAATTTTATCGATATCTTCCTTCTTGGACGTTACCATCAGCACGGGCACGTCGGAGACGCCCCGGATTTGACGGCATATTTCGAATCCGTCCATCTTCGGCAGCATCACGTCCAAAATAATGAGGTCGAAGCCGCCCTCCAGCGCAAGCTTCAGGCCGATATCGCCCCGTCCCTCCATACGAACGGCATATCCGTGACTCTCCAAATAATCTCGCTCCAGCTCGGCTATCGCCTTCTCATCCTCGATGATCAGGATGCTCTTCATGCTCGTTCACCGCCTTGCCGGCCATGGCCAGCGGAAGCTTCAGACAAAAACGCGCGCCGCCGTTCTCCGCATTTTCGGCCCATGCTTCACCGCCATGGCCTTCCATAATCTGCTTGACGATCGCCAGGCCGAGTCCGCTGCCGCCGGTTTCGGAATTGCGGGATTGCTCCGCGCGATAGAACCGGTCGAATATATAGGGCAGATCCTCGTTGTCGATTCCCGGGCCCGTGTCTTCGATTTCTACGATGGCCCAATGCGGTACCGTCTTGATGGTTACCTGAATCAACGGAGACCGCTCGCCGCTCCCGTCTCCCATATATTTGACGCTGTTGTTCAAAATATTGGTCAACACCCGGTTCAGCTTGTCGGTATCCGCCGCCGCCATGACCGGACCGCCGGAGCAAGGCTCGAATTGGAGCCGAATGCCCGACTTTTCCAGATCGAACCGCTGCTCGTCCATAAAATGTTCGACGTATCGGTTCAAATCGACGACCTTGAAATCGAAGGCCACCGTCTGCAAATCCAGCTTGGAAAACAAGAAAAGCTCATCAATCAGCTTGTCCATTTCTTCCGCCTTCCGATATATCGTTCCGATATAACGGCTGCGCTTCTCCTCCGTATTGGCGATCCCGTCCATAATCCCTTCCACATAGCCTTTGATGGCGGAGATCGGCGTCTTCAAATCGTGGGAAATATGGGACAGCAGCTGCTTCCGGTTCTCCTCGTACTGCAAGCTCTGATCGATCGATTGCTTCAGCCGGCCTCTCATCTCCTCGAACGCCGTGCTTAACTGGGCGACTTCGTTAATCCGGCCGTACCTGCCGACGGATCTGCGCAAGTCGACGGGCTGCGACAGATCGCCTTCCTTAATGCGGAGCGCCGCCGTTCGAAGCGATTGCAGCGGCTTAATTATGCTGCGGGAAACAAAATAAGTGAGCAGCAAGCTGGTCAAACAAATAAACACCAAACTGACGATCAGCACGATAGGATTCCATATCCAAGGAATGCTCTCCGCCCGGTTCAGCAGCACCGCCTTGCCATCCGCCCCGTCCGGGAACGTAAATTCGATCTCATGCACGTCATACCGGAACAGATTGAATTTCAGCTGTCTTGGCGGACTGTCAAGCGCGCTTTGCCAATCCTCTTCGGGCGACAGCTCTCTCAAGAACGGCGGCACTTCGGTCAGCTTGCCGTCCCGGGCCACCAGCAGTCCGGCCCATTGCTCCTCCAAACGGCGCTGAAGGTCGTCCATAAACGTCTCATTTTCCAGCTTTCCCGTATCCTCCCGGATGACATACGAGAGCTCGCCGTAGATGAGCGCCTGATTAAAGCTTTCGTTCCGGTGCTTTTCCGAAAACTCCCGCAAATCCTCCTTTCCGGCCAAATAAAAGATAAACAGCGCCAGCAGCATCATGAGCAGCACCGGCACGAAAGCCATCGCCAAGTATGACATGTACAGCTTGACCCGTATCGACACCTTTTCACGTCCCGCCTTTTGCCTTTATCCGTAACGAACTAATATTAGAGTAACGCTTACTTCTAAACGAAACCGAAATAAATAATTACAAAAGAATTACAAAATGCCGTTATTTCAACGTTCCGAATTCGTTGACCGGCCAGATGCGGAACACCGCCTTGCCTTCCAGGCTGCTCTTCGCCACCGGGCCGAACGAGCGGCTGTCCAGGCTGTTCTCCCGGTTGTCTCCCAACACAAACACTTGGCCGTCCGGCACCGTAAACGGCATCTGCACCGCTCCCGCGTACGTGCTGCCGTTGGCGTAAGGCTCGTCCAGCGGCTGTCCGTCGATATAGACGGCGCCGTCCTTCATGTCGACGGTTTCGCCGGGAAGGGCAATGACGCGTTTGACCAGCCTGTCCTTGTGCTCCGGTCCGTTAATGATAACGATATCCCCGCGCTTCGGATCGCTGAAGCGGTAGGACCATTTGTCCTCGATCAGACGCTGCCCTTCGGAGAGCGTGTGCTGCATGGACACGTTATGTACTTCCGTTTGCGCATACACGTAATTTTGCAGCAGCATAGCCGCCACGACCGCCAAGCCGAGCGACAAGCTCCATTCCCTCAATTCCTTGATCCATTTCTTTTCCTTTAATGCCGGTTTATTCGTTTCCATTTCTCTCACCTCTCCCCTCATACTACTCCAACGACGCAAGTTTTTCCAGGCGCCTTACCGTAATACGTATCGGCCCGGCCGAGGTTCCTTCGGTCCATGCGGATCGTCCGGGCTTCTGCAAGCAAAAAACCGCAGCTTTCAGCGCCATGAAGGCGATAAGAAGCTGCGGATGCCAAACTTTACAAAACCGTATATCCGGCCAGCAATGCGGCCAATCCGGTTGCCGCCGCGGCTGTCAGCCGCCAATCGCCGGCCCTCGGCTGCAGCCGGAAGCCGTAAACCGGCTTGCCGTCATGCATGCCGAAGCCTTTCGCCTCCAGCGCATCGGCCATCGATTCGGCCAGTCTCAGAATGGCGCGCAAATACGGCAGCAGCATGCTGCGAAGCAATCCGATCGGCATCGATCCGGGTGCGGACGCCGCCTTGCCCCGGGCATGGGCGAGCTTGGCAAATCTGGCCCATTCGCTCTGCAGCAACGGAATAAACCGGAACATGAGCGTAATGAACAGCGCGAACGATTGAATCGGCACCTTCAGCCGAGCGGTCCACCCGAACGTTTGCTGCAGCGATCGCTGCAATCTTAGCGGCGTCGTCATCGACAGAAGCGGAAAGCCGAGCGTCATGACGAGCATCAGCGTCCCCATCTTGACGACGACCGTTTCGGCCTTGTCCCATTGGAACGAAAGCGGTCCGAAAGACAGTCCTCCGAAGACGGCAAGCAAGACGGCCACGGCCGCAAACCCTCTCAACACCGGAAACCATGGCCGAATGGCGGTGCGGAACGGCACGGCGGCGGCCGCGGCGACGGCGGCGGCCCACACGGCCTGCTGAAGCGTGGAAGCCATCAGGATGCCGCCGGATAGCAGCAAATAGGACAAAATCAAATATCGCGGATCGTATTCGGCCGGCTGCAGCCTCGGTTTGACGGCTGAAGCCGGCGGCTTCGACGGCGAGGCGGAAGTTTGCGGCACCGGTGCGACCGGCTCTAGCATTCCGCCTCCCGAAACGGCGGCGCCGATTCCCGACGCCGCTTCGCCCCAATTGGATTGTCCTTCCGCTGCTGCGGCTCCCTGCAGCCGCAGGGCGATCCAATCGGCCAGCGCCGCGGGCTCCGCCCACAATCGCTCGTCATGCCCACGGCCGGCCGGCTCCTGCGGCAACCCCCATGCCCGCCGCAGCAGCATCTGCGCAAGCATCGCCTGCGGCGCGGCGGCCGACAGCCGCATCGCGGCTTCCACGGGCGACAAGGCGCTTGCCCGTCCGCCGTCGATAAGAATGACCCGGTCCGCCAGAGGAAGCAGCGCTTCCAGATCGTGCGTCGCCACAACGGCGCCGCCACCGCCGTCCTTATGCTCGGACAGCACTTGTCGAAGCCGGGCAACTCCATCGCAGTCCAATCCGGCTGTCGGCTCATCCAGAAGCAGCCAATCCGGCTCGCAGGCCAGCAAGCAGGCGATGGTCAGCTTCCGCTGCTGGCCGCCGCTCAATGTCCAGGGATCCCGATCCGTCAGCGAGACCGGCAAGCCCATCTTGCCGAGGGCCGACGACATCCGCCGCTCGGCCGCCGGACCGTCCAGCGAGTAAGGCCGAAGCGAATAGCGCAGCTCGTCCCGGACGGCAGGCGCAAACCATTGGGACTCGGAATGCTGCATGGCCAACCCCAGCTTCAGCGTCACGTTCCGGTTGGGCCTCCTCCTGCGGCCGCGGCTCGACCACAGCGGCTCGTTACCCAGCCTGACGTCCCCTTCCTTCAATGGACGAAGTCCGGCCATCGTTTCGAGCAGCGTCGATTTGCCGGCGCCGTTGCGTCCGATCAGAAGCGTGATCGTCCCCGGCTCGAAGGCGAGACTGATCTCTTTCAGCAGCAACGGCCGTTCCGGACTTCCGCCCGCGACCGTTACCCGCTCCAATCGCCATGGTTCAGCCATGTCCGGTCACCGCCTCCGCCAAGCCGGCCGCATCAAACGGAAGCCTGGACAGCGCAATTCCCCTCTGCTGCAATTCCCAGGCCACCCGAACGGCATAAGGCGCCGTCAGGCCAAGCTGCTCTCCTCGGCTCAAGCCGCCGGGCAGCGGTGCATCGGAACGGGCAAACAGCCCCTCGGCCGCGCCGTCGTAGGCGACGGCGCCGTCCGCCATGACGACCGTACGATCCGATGGTCTAAGCTCCTCCATCCTTTGCGTTGCCCATACTACGGCCATTCCGCCGGCATGGAGCGAACGCACCAGCTCAAGCACATCGTGCGAAGCAAGCGGATCGAGCATGGAGGTGGCTTCGTCCAGCAGGAGGACGGCGGGATGGGCTGCCAGGCATCCGGCGATTGCGGCCAGCTGCTTCTGGCCGCCGGAAAGCGTCTCCACGGGCTGCGACATTCGTTCGCCCAATCCAATGCGCCGCAAAGCGGCCTCCGCCCGGGGCACGATAAGTTCGGCCGGCAGCCCATGCTGCTCCAGCATCAGCACGGCGTCCTCCCAAGGCGTGGAGCCGACAAGACTTGCGTCGGGCTGCTGAAGCACGACCGGAACGGTACGCGGCGAGACGCCTCCCGCGCCATATCTTGCCGCTTCCCCGGCCGCCCCGTCTACCCGAAGGCCTGCGGCAAGCCTGATCAGCGTGCTTTTGCCGCTCCCGTTCGCCCCAACCAGGCTGACCCACTCCCCCTGCTTCAATTGAAAGTTGACGTTCCGAATTATTGGCGTTTCTCTCTTTCCGTGCGACGACAAAGGCGTAACGGTGACGTCCTTCAGCTCGATCAACATTTGCTCCTTCAAAAATGATTCACCAACCTCTTCCCAACGTTTGGCTTCTATGCTACAATGCGAATTGTTAACCTTATAACAATGATACATGGTTAACAATAACATTGCAATGATGCTAAAGGAGAGTCGTTACCGTGTCCATCCGCAACATCCGATCATTCGTATTTACCGCATTATTCGCCGCTTTGTTTATCGTATTGAGCATTCAGCAAATGAAACTGACGATTTCCGCGATCCCGATAACGGCGCAGACGTTCGGCATTATTTTGGCCGGCTTGTTTCTTAAGCCCAGATACGCGTTCGCCAGCATCGCCGCCGTAATCGTGCTGGCCGCCTTCGGATTGCCGCTGTTCGGCGGCAAAGGCGGCATTTCGGCGCTGCTGGGTCCTACGGGCGGTTTTATATTTGCTTTTCCGTTCGCCGCCATGCTCGTCAGCTGGTCGACGGACAAGCTGCTCGCCCGGCCGAACCTGACGGAAAATAAATGGATGCTGTTCGTTTCGTTTTTTGCTATTTTCGAGCTGTTCAGCTCTTTGCTGACCTATGCAGGCGGCGTGCCATGGCTGAAGTATAATCTGGACCTGAGCTGGGCCAAAGCGTTTGCGGGCGGCATGCTTCCATTTTTGCCGGGAGATGCGGTCAAATCGGCCATCGGCGCCGTCATTGCCGTAGCAATGCTCCCGAGCGTCATCCGATACAGGTCGTCCGATCAGCTGGATCATGGAGAGTCAACCCGCGAAATCGGCATTTGACGCCGCATGACTTGAAACAAACGGCCGCTCAACGTCTCGGCTTTATGCCGAAACGTTGAGCGGCCGTTATGCATCGCCGGTCTTTGATTTAATCGCTGCAAGTTTCCGGCTCCGGCGCCGAAGCGTTCTCCACGTTGATTTTCTCCGAAACGGTATCCCGAATGATCGTGACGACCAGCTGCAGCAAATAGTTGATGTCCGATTGGCTTTGCTGGAACTGCGCAACGATCGGAATGGCGTCCAGCTCATCCTGCAAAGCTTCCATTTCCTCTTCGATCTTGCGCACCATTTCCGGATTTTTGAACGTCGTTTCGAACGCGACGACTTCCTTCTGTTTTTTCTTAATCAGCTGAATAAGACTCTGCACTCGTTCGTTGGCGTTGATTTGCGCTTCCGCGCGGCGGTATTGCTGCACTTCTTCCGAATGATAAATGACATCCGCCAGTTCTTTCGCCTTCGCCATAATGGCGTCCTTCACTATCACATCCCGCGAATGAATCGAGACCATATTCGGATTGCTGCCTCCATGACCGCAAGAGCCGCCGTGCTCGTGCGCATGATCGTGCCCATGCTCCGCCTTCAATTGACTTTCTGCCATTTGCTCATCTCTCCTAATCGATATGCCTTCAGCTTACGGCTTCTTCCTTCGTCTCCACCGGCTCCGCTTTCAAATACCACGTCAGCACGTCCGTCACTTTCGCATGCACGAAACGGCCGATCCATTCCTTCGGTCCTTCCATATGAACCAGCTTGTTCGTTCTTGTCCGTCCGGACAGGATGCCGGCGTTTGTTTTGCTGACGCCTTCGATGAGCACTTCGACGACGGCGCCGCGCAGCTGTTCGTTTTTGTCGCGCGCAATTTCGGCCAACAGGTCGTTTAAGCGCTGCAGACGGCGTTTCTTCACTTCCGGCGGAACATTGTCCTCCATACCGGCCGCCGGCGTGCCTTCGCGCGGCGAATAAATGAACGTATAGGCGGAATCGAAGCCGACTTCCTTCACCAGCGTCATCGTATCTTCGAATTGCTCGTCCGTCTCTCCCGGAAATCCGACGATAATATCGGTCGTCAGCACGACGTCCGGAATCGCCCGCTTAATGCGCCCGACCAGGTCCATAAACTGCTCCCGCGAATATTTGCGGCTCATCCGCTTCAATATTTCCGTATTGCCCGATTGTACCGGCAAATGGATATGCTCGACCAGATTGCCGCGCTGCGCCAGCACCTCGATCAGATGATCGTCGAAATCGCGGGGATGGCTCGTCGTGAAACGAACGCGCGGAATATCGATCTTGGAAATATCGTGCATCAAGTCACCGAACCGGTATTCGATATCTTCGAAATCTTTGCCATACGCATTGACGTTCTGGCCGAGCAGCGTAATTTCCTTATACCCTTGACGGGCCAGCTCGCGCACTTCCGCTATGACGTCCTCCGGACGGCGGCTTCGCTCCTTGCCTCTCGTATAAGGCACGATGCAATACGTACAAAACTTGTCGCATCCGTACATAATGTTGACCCAGGCGCGCATGCCTTCGCGTTTTTTGGGCATGTTTTCAATGATGTCGCCTTCCTTGGACCATACTTCGACGACCATTTCTTTGCTGTAATAAGCCTCCTGCAGCAGCTGCGGGAGTCGGTGAATATTATGAGTGCCGAAGATGATATCGACGAACGCATGCTTCTGCAGGATACGCGCCACCACGGATTCCTCCTGGGACATGCATCCGCATACGCCGAGCAGCAAATCGGGCTTTTCCGTTTTCAACGCTTTCAAATGGCCGAGCTCGCCGAATACCTTGTCTTCCGCATTCTCGCGAATCGCGCAAGTATTCAGCAAGATGACGTCGGCCTTCGTCCGGTCTTCCGTCGCGGTATAGCCCATTTCCTCGAACATGCCCTTCATCACTTCGGTATCATGCTCGTTCATTTGGCAGCCGTACGTATAAATCAAGTAATGGCGCCCTTCGCCAAAGCGCTTCATCTCTTCCGCGATCGCGAAGTCGTAATGGACCTGGACGTCCTCTTTGCCCCGCTTCTTCTCTTCCCGGTACGAAGGCGCAGAATTGACCGTAACTTCCCTGCCGCTGATTCGGTAGGTCGTCTTGCCTTCCTCCTGCCTTACGACCTTCGCACTAGAGAAGTCGAAATATTTGGAATAGTCCTTTCCGCCCTTTTCCGATATCGGTCCGGACGGCCGTGTCTCCTTCTCCAAGATGCTCACATCCTTTGCCTGTATATATCAACCTTTGTCTTCGAGGATACCAGTTTTCGCAACCCAATGATGTATTATAGCATAAACCGGCCGGCGATATCCAATGTTCCTTCGGCAAGGGCGCCTCGTTGTGGAGGCTTCAGCGCCGGCTTCCGGCAAACAGAGGATCGACAAACGACAGTGCGAACTGCTCCTTCACCTGCTCCTTTGTCAACCCTCTCGCATGGGTGAGCTGACGAAACGTATGCGGCGACAAAAAAGCGATGTACGCGTCGGCGACATAGGACGGATCGACCTTCGGCGGCAGTAGTGGTTCCGCGTCGCGAATCAGGCTGCATAACGTCCCGTGGATATATTGGTAGGGCGGCGATTGATAAAATTCGAACCGGCTCAATTCGCTTTTTTGCTGCTGCGATTGAATGATGCCCAATATTTTCGTTTTGTCCTCGATCATATCGATCATCCGCTCCGCCACGCCTTTAATCCTCTCGCCCGGCGGATGGCCGGCCGTTTCTTCCAGGTAGACGTCGATGCGGCGGCGGAGATCGTCGAATTGATCTTGCAACAGAGCCATGCACAATTCCGCCTTGTTGGCATAACGCCGGTACAAGGTACCTTGCCCGATTCCGGCCGATTTGGCAATCTGATGCATGCTGACCGCTTCGACGCCGTACTCTCCGAACAGCCGAACCGCGGTATCCAGAATGGCCTTGCTCAGTTCTTCCTTCGATCTGCTGTTGTCCGGAACTGTCATCGCCTTCTCCTATCGTTAACGAAAATTATAATTGACTTTTGGCTTTGCCATCCCGTATGATGCTGAAGTGCGGACAATTGTCCGCAGTGATAACGTTGCCTATATTTTAGCCCCGGCATGGAATTAGGTCAACAATATCGGCCAAAATACTTAGAGAAGCGGGAGGAATCGACGATGACTGCACCTTCATCCGCCGGAGAAACGATAACGATCCGCAGCATTATGCTGCCGCTGGTCGCCATTATCGTCGGCATGTTTATGGTTATTTTGGACGGCACGGCCATGAACGTGGCGCTGAGCCAGTTTATGAAAGACTTCGGCGCCAGCTATACGCTCGTTCAATGGACGGTCACGGGGTATACGCTTGCGCAGGCGGCGGTCATTCCGCTCGCCGGATGGCTGTCCGACAAATTCGGGGCCAAGCGCATTTTTCTGTTTTCCATTATCATGTTCACGCTCGGCTCGGCCTTGTGCGCCGCCGCTTCGAACGTTGAGCAGCTGATCGCCTTCCGCGTCATTCAAGGACTCGGAGGAGGCATGGTCGCGCCGATTGCCATGGCGTTCACTTACCGGCTGAGCCCTCCCGGCAAGCAGGGCGCCGTTATGGGCATGATCGGCATTCCGATGCTGCTTGCGCCCGCGTCGGGGCCGATTTTGTCGGGATGGCTGGTCGACTACGCGACCTGGCATTGGATTTTTCTGATCAACTTGCCGATCGGCATCGCCGCTGTCATCATTGGGCTGCGGACGCTGCCGCAGCTGGAGCGGCAAACGGTTCCGGCGCTCGACTTTCTGGGGATGTTCTTCGCTCCGCTTGCGTTTGCCATGCTGGCGTACGGCATCAGCTCCGCGGGCGGAGAAGGCGGCGGCGGAAGCGGCTGGACGTCGACTCCGACGCTTGTCGGGCTTGGCGTCGGCGGCGTCGCGCTGATCGTCTTCATTATAGCCGAGCTGAACAGACGCAATCCTCTGCTGGAGCTGCGCGTCTTCAAGTCGAGCGACTTTACCCGCGGCATCGTGCTGCAATGGATCGTGCAAATCGCCTTGTTCGGCACGCTGTTCCTCATTCCGATGTTTTTGATTCAGGCCAAAGATTTTTCCGCGTTCAAGACGGGCCTCGTCCTCCTACCGCAAGCTTTGTCGGCGGGGATCTGCATGCCGATCAGCGGCAAGCTGTTCGATAAGCTTGGCGCAAGGCCGGTTGTCCTGGTCGGCTTGGCTCTGGTGACGACGGGCTCCTATCTGCTGTCCACCATGACCAGCGAAACGACGATTCTGCAAATTATGGTGCCGCTTGTCCTGCTGGGTGCCGGCATGGGCTTCTCCATGATGCCGCTCAATACGCATATTATTCAATCGGCTCCCCGCCACTTGGTCGGCCGTGTCACTTCGCTGACAGGCGCCGCGCAGCAAGTGATGAGCTCCTTCGCCATCGCGGGATTGTCGACGCTGCTTACGGATCGGATGAAGCATTACGCGGTGCAAAGTCCCGGTCCGGACATCCCGTATTTGTCGTTCGGCGACGCCTTCTTTACGTTGTCCTGCATCGGCGTTTTCGGATTGCTCGTAGCCCTGCTGCTGCGCAAACCAAAGACTCAGCCAGTCACGGAAAACGAGAACGGCAAGCCGGAAGTCGGCATGATGATGGGCCATTAGACCGGCCTCCATTGCAAACAGCAACAGGCTGCGACCGCAAGGCAACTTGCGGATCGCAGCCTGTTTTCCGTTTTTCGTCAATCGATAATTTCGGCGATCTCGCCGTTGCCGATGCCAGCGGCATTCGCTTCGTCCGTATCGATATGCATATCGAGCGCGAAGTCCGGCGATACGCGGGCGATGACGTTCTCGAATACGACGCCCCGTTCTCCGCCGGCCCGCACTCGAAGCTTCTGCTTGTCCGCTACGCCCAGCCGCTCCGCATCGCTCGTATGCATATGAATATGACGGGCGGCAACGATGACTCCCTCTTCAATCGTTACCTCTCCCGCGGGACCTTGGATCGTAATGCCGGCCGATCCGGCAATGTCGCCGGATTCGCGCACCGGCGGATGAATGCCCAGCGCAAACGCGTCGGTCCGCGACACTTCCAGCTGGGTTGCCTTGCGAACCGGTCCCAGGATGCGCACTTTGGCGAACGAGCCTTTTGGCCCGACGACTGCTACCGTTTCATTGGCGGCATATTGCCCCGGCTGCGACAGCGGCTTCAGCTCGGTCAGCTGATAGCCGGCTCCGAACAGCTTCTCTACATGCTCCTGCGTCAAATGAATATGTCTGGCGGAAACGCCAATCGGCACTTTTTTGTCCATCGACTCTTCTCTCCTATCCTGCGGTTGTCTTTCGGCGACTTATGTAATGCGGCCTTCGGGCCAAAGCGTAAACGGCTGACGCCGTCCTATGGCGGCGCCGAAGAAAAAAGAGCACGCGGCAATGTGCCGCATGCTCATCATAACATTTATTTGAATTCGGCGACAAGCTTCTCGAACTCGTCTTGGGAAAGCGTCAAATCCTGCTTGGACAGCGCCTCCGGCCGGAAGCCCGGCACCAGATCCTCATAAGCTTTGCGCGTTTTGTTCTGATAAATAAGACCCGTCAGCATGCCTTCCGTTTCCATAATTTTGTTCATGGCCATGACGCGGTCGGAAGGATCGTAATCCGGAAACTGGTCCAGGCTGACGATATGCTCCTTGAACCAGTCGTACGTATTAATTTTGTTGAAGGTGACGCAAGGACTGAACACGTTAATGAGCGAAAAGCCTTCGTGCCGGATCCCTTGCTCGATCAGACTGGTCAACCCCTTCAAATCGCTGGAGAACGATTGCGCCACGAACGTCGCGCCCGCGGACATTGCGATTTCGAGCGGTGAAAGCGTCGATTCGATCGATCCTTCCGGCGTCGACTTCGTCTTGAAGCCTTCCGCGCTTCGAGGCGAGGTCTGGCCTTTGGTCAAGCCGTAAATTTGGTTGTCCATGACGATGTAGGTGATGTTCAAGTTGCGGCGAATGGCGTGAACCGTATGGCCCATGCCGATCGCAAAGCCGTCGCCGTCGCCGCCGGACGCGATGACGGTCAACTCCCGGTTCGCCAGCTTCACGCCTTGCGCGATCGGCAAGGCGCGGCCGTGAATGCCGTGAAAGCCGTATGCGTTAATATAGCCGGAAATGCGGCCGGAGCAGCCGATGCCGGAAATGACGGCAAGGTTTTCCGGTTCCAGCCCGACGTTCGCCGCCGCGCGCTGAATGGCCGCCTGAATGGAGAAGTCGCCGCAGCCGGGACACCAGTTAGGCTTGACATTGTTACGGAATTCTTTAAATGTGGCCATTTTAGCTCAGCTCCTTGCAGGCTTTGTATACTTCGAGCGGCAAAAACGGATTACCGTCGTATTTCAGCAGGCTGCCGATCTTGTCGGCATAACCGGCGTGCATCTTGATGAGGCCGGCAAGCTGGGCCGTCGCGTTGTTTTCGATGACCAGCACCTTCTTTGCGCCCTCCAAATACGGCTTCAGCTGCTCCGCCGGGAACGGATGAATCTGACGAACCGTTATATGGTTCGTGGCCGTGCCGTCCTTCGCCAGCAGCTCGCGGGCCGCGTCGATCGTTCCGCCGGTCGATCCCATGCCGATGATGAGCAGATCCGATTCGGGCCGCTCGGCGTCGACTCGCAGTCCTTCGCGAATATAGAGCCCGTTCAGCTTGTTCAGCCGTTTGTCCATCATCTTGCGCCGGTTGTCGGCGCTTTCGGACGGACGTCCGATCTGGTCATGCTCAACGCCCGTAACGTGATGCAAGCCGCCCTTTTCGCCGGGCAGCACGCGGGGCGAGATGCCGTCCTCCGTCCATTCGTAACGCTTGAATTGCTCGTTCGGCTCCAGCGGAGGCGTATCCGACACCAGCTTGCCCCGCTTGATTTCGATGCGTCCGTAATCGAGCGGCTCGCAGGATTGCTTGCCGAGCGACAGCTGCAAGTCGGTCATGACGATGACGGGCACCTGGTATTCCTCGGACAAGTTGAACGCCTCGATCATATCGTAAAAGCAATCCTCAATCGACGCCGGCGCGATGACGATCTTTGGTATTTCGCCGTGCGTGCCGTACACCATCGCGTTCAAATCCGATTGCTCCTGCTTGGTAGGCAGTCCCGTCGACGGGCCGCCGCGCTGCGTATCCACGATGACGAGAGGCGTTTCGGTCATGCCGGCCAGACCGATCGCTTCCATCATAAGCGAAAGGCCGGGACCCGCTGATGCCGTCATCGTCCGCACACCGGCATAGTTGGCACCGATCGCCATCGTTGCCGCCGCGATCTCGTCTTCCGTCTGGACGACGGTACCGCCGAATTTCGGAAGCTTCTTGATCAAATATTCCATAATTTCCGAAGCCGGCGTAATCGGATAAGCGGACATCAGTCTGCAGCCCGCGGCGATGGCTCCCAGGCCGATCGCCTCGTTGCCGATCATAAACAGCTTCTGCTTGCCGTCGGCCTCTTCCAGCTTGAATTCGTCCAGCGGCCCGCCGGCGAGCTCCAACACATAATCGGCGCCCCGTTTGACGGCTTCGATATTGCTTTGCACGACGGCCGGTCCCTTGCGGCCGAATTCTTCTTCGACTGCCTTGTTGAACACCTCAAGCGGCAGCCCGAGCAGCGCCCAGGACGCGCCCGAAGCGACCATATTTTTCATCAGCGAGGTGCCGAGCTCCTCGGCGAGCTTCGTAATGGGCACGGCAAACAGCCTGGCGTCGATGCCGTCAGGCACGGTCGGTCCGAACTTCTCGTCCGCGACGATCACTCCGCCCGAACGAAGCTCATGCGCGTTCAAGTCGATGCTCTCCTGGTCGAAAGCGACCAGAATGTCCAAATCGTCGGATATGGCGCGGATCGGCTTCGTGCTGATCCGAATTTTATTGTTCGTATGGCCGCCCTTGATGCGCGACGAAAAGTGACGATACCCATATAGATAATAACCAAGCCGGTTAAGCGCCGTGGAAAAAATTCTGTCCGTACTTTCAACGCCTTCCCCTTGCTGACCGCCAATCTTCCAAGACAATTGACTAATCAAAACGTCATCTCCTCTTTTTTCTCGATCCTGCGAACGAATCGGCGGATCAAGCCATTAACAGCCATTATATAATAGAAAAGATAATAGTCACAACAATTTTATGACCGGAAGGCTCGTTTGGCAAGATGTAAACGCTTATCGAAAACATAGTTTGTTGCGATGGATTTCATACCGAAACGATATGATAGCCGTTCGGTCAGGCCGAAGGCAGCCGGCTTCTCAAAAAGCGGAGCGCATTGCCCCCGATTATCGCTTCCGTCAGCTCTTCGCCGTACCGCTTCATCATCGCTTCCCGCAGTCGGTACAGCTCGCCCGGGTGGGAAAGTCCGGCCGCATGGCGGTCGATGCCGTCGAAGTCGGAGCCCAGCATCAAATTCGCCGCGCCTCCCAACGCGCAGATATGGTCGACGTGACGGAGCAGATCGTCGATCGCCGCCTCCTCGCCGCTGGTGATGAACCACGGCACATACGTCAAGCCGATCATTCCGCCGCCGCCGATCAATGCCGCGATTTGGTCGTCGGTCAGGTTGCGGGGATGGCCGCAAATCTCTCTGGCGTTGGAATGCGAAGCGATCAACGGCTTCGGCGACAGCGAGATCAGCTCCCAAAATCCTCGCTCCGACAAATGCGATACATCCAGCAGCATGTCCAGCTTCAGCATCTCCTCAACAAGCCTCCTTCCTTCCGTCGTCAAGCCGCCGCCGCGAGGCTCCATGATGCCGTCCGCCGCCCAGTTCGCATGGTTCCAAGTCAAGCCCGCCGCCCGTACGCCAAGCCTGTGAAGCAAGCGCAGCGCGGGCAGGCTACCGTTCAGGCCGTCAACGCCTTCCAGCGACAGCATCGCCCCGATGCGGCCTTCGTTCAGGCACGCATCAAGCTCCTGCCGGTTGCGGACCGGCTGCATTCTGCCGCACGAAACTACTTTTTCATAAAATAGATCGATGCTTTCCAATATCGGTTCGATCCGGCCCGACAGCCGTGCCGGAATGTACACTGCAAATACCTGCAGCGCCGTCCCGGCCTCTTGCAGCCGTTCATACGTCACGTCCAGCGACGCCGCTCCCGGACCGCTGAATTCCGCCTCCCGGTCCTCCAACAGCTTGGACAGCACGTCGCAATGAAAATCGATCATTCGCATTTCCCATTCCTCCTATTCGATAAGGCGACAGCAAAAAACCTGTCTACAACGTAAACAGGCGAATAAGCGCAGCATCATGTTTAGCCTCGGCCGTCAGCCGGCCTTCTGGTGACGTTTAAGATTATCTCGGTTCCACGATCAATTTGATGGCCGTACGATCTTCGCCGTCGATGACGATATCGGTAAACGCCGGAATGCAAATGAGATCCACGCCGCTGGGAGCTACAAATCCGCGCGCAATGGCAACCGCTTTGATCGCTTGATTCAAGGCGCCGGCCCCGATCGCCTGCAATTCGGCGCCGCCGCGCTCGCGCAACACGCCGGCCAATGCGCCTGCCACGGAATTGGGATTGGACTTGGCTGATACCTTTAATACATCCATGAAAAGTACCTCCCCTGGAATGTTGGATGGATACCACTTTTAAATAGTATTCGAGAGAGGCAAAAAAATTCCTGCTTTTATTGACTCACTTCTCTAACTGTTCTGAATAGTCGGACTATTGTTGGCGGAATAACTGCTCTACATGAGCAGCCACTCGTCTTCCGTCAATCGGATCTTTTCGATCTTTGTCGCTTTTCCCGTCGTTTCGTCGATTTGCACATGCACGCCGTGCAAAAACCATTTGCCTTCATCTACGACAAAACGGGCCGGAAGCTGTGTCAAAAATTTGTGCATGACCGCGCTGCGCTCCATCCCGAGTACGCCTTCCCTCGAGCCGACCATGCCCGCATCCGTCAAATAAGCCGTTCCGTTTGGCAATATCGTATCGTCGTTCGTCTGCACATGCGTATGCGTACCGACGACCAGCGAAGCCCTTCCGTCCAAATGCCAGCCCATGGCGATTTTTTCGGATGTCGCTTCCGCGTGGAAATCGACCAGAATCGCTTTCGTTCGCTCTCGCGCCAGGTCGACCAGCTCATCCGCCTTGCGAAACGGACAATCGATGGGCGGCAGAAACGTTCGGCCTTGCAAATTGACGATCGCCAGCTGCTTGCCGTTCGCCTTAATGACGGCCATTCCTTGCCCCGGCGCACCCGGCGGGAAATTGGCCGGCCGGACGAGTCTCGGCTCTTCGTCGATCCAGCCGAAGATGTCTTTGTTGTCCCATGTATGGTTGCCCATCGTAATGCCGTGAATGCCCCACTCAAAAAACTCGGTGGCGATCGTCCGCGTTATGCCGCGTCCCGCCGCCGCGTTTTCTCCGTTGGCGATAATAATGTGGGGCTTGTATTTATCCTTAAGGGCGGGCAACACTCTCTTGACCGCAGCCCTGCCGACGTTACCTACGATATCGCCTATAAACAACACATTCATTGCTGCACGCTCCCTTTCGTTCCTTATGAACGAAGAAAAGTGGCTGACGATCAGCCACTTTTCCCCGATGCGTATTTCGTTCCATTACTTCGCGTATTCGACCGCGCGGGTCTCGCGAATAACCGTGACTTTAATATGTCCCGGATAGTCGAGCTCGCTTTCGATCTTCTTCGTAATGTCGCGAGCAAGACGGAAAGCTTCCGTGTCGTCGATCTTCTCCGGCTGCACCATGACGCGAACCTCGCGGCCGGCCTGGATAGCGTAAGACTTCTCGACGCCTTCGAACGATTCCGTAATGGCCTCGAGCTTCTCCAGACGTTTGATATACGTCTCGAGCGTCTCGCGGCGGGCACCCGGACGGGCTGCCGACAACGCGTCGGCCGCGCCTACGAGCATCGCGATAACGGATGTCGCTTCCGTATCGCCATGATGGGAAGCGATGCTGTTAATGACAACGGGGTGTTCCTTGTACTTCTTGGCCAGCTCCACGCCAATCTCGACATGGGAGCCTTCCACTTCATGATCCAGCGCCTTGCCGATATCGTGAAGCAGTCCCGCGCGCTTCGCAAGCGTAATGTCTTCTCCCAGCTCCGCCGCCATCAGCCCTGTCAAATAAGCGACTTCCATCGAATGCTTCAATACGTTCTGACCGTAGCTTGTCCGGTATTTCAACCGTCCGAGAATCTTGATCAGATCCGGATGCAATCCGTGCACGCCGACCTCGAAGGTCGCCTGTTCGCCGTATTCGCGAACCCGCTCGTCGATTTCCTTGCGAGATTTCTCAACCATTTCTTCAATGCGAGCCGGATGAATGCGTCCGTCCGCCACCAGCTTCTCCAAAGAAGTGCGGGCAATTTCCCGGCGAATCGGGTCAAAACCTGACAAAATGACCGCTTCCGGCGTATCGTCGATAATGAGATCGATACCGGTCAATGTTTCCAGCGCGCGGATATTGCGTCCCTCGCGACCGATGATGCGCCCTTTCATTTCCTCGTTAGGCAGCGTAACGACGGATACCGTCGTTTCGGCCACGTGGTCGGCGGCGCACCGCTGGATCGCCAGCGAGATAATGTCCCTTGCCCGCTTGTCGGCTTCTTCCTTCGCCTGCTGCTCAATCTCTTTGATCATTTGCGCAGTTTCGTGACGCACTTCCTGCTCGACGTTTGTCAAAATGATGCTTCTGGCGTCTTCCATCGTCAGGTTGGAAATACGCTCAAGTTCGCTGAGCTGCTGCTTGTAAATGGAATCGATCTGCTCTTGCGTTTCCTCGATTCTTTTCTCCTTGCTGGCTACAGTCTCTTCTTTGCGTTCTAGCGCTTCTATTTTTTTATCCAGCGACTCTTCCTTTTGAAGCAATCGTCTCTCCAGACGCTGTACCTCATTGCGCCGCTCACGAATGTCCTTCTCAGCTTCTGAACGGAGTCTGTGGACTTCGTCTTTCGCCTCAAGTACGGTTTCTTTTTTCTGTGCTTCCGCTTCCTTCTTCGCATTTTCGACGATTTGCAGAGCGGCTTGTTCAGCACTCGAAATTTTCGCCTCGGCAATCGACTTTCGAATAAAATAACCAATCCCAAAGAAAATTGCGCCAACAAGGATAAAGAGCAAGATCAAGAGCCAGATGTTCATCTCATCCATCTTGTTCACCTCCTTGCTGCATACACCAAGGCATCGCTTGGGATGTTATTTGGTTTTCAACCGGCTTTCATACCGTTTCGCATGTACCAATTTGCCGAAAAAAATCGTTTCGAATCAACTTTTGGAAGAAAAATCGATTCAAAAGAGTGAAGGAATACAAATTCATTTTATCTTTTTGCAAATTCAATTGTCAAGCCAATCGGTCCCATCCCCGCCCTCGATCGTTTCATCCGATTCCAGAGCGGCCGAGCGTACGGCTTCTCTTGCAATATCGGCCGGAAATCCTCTTCGCAGCAGGAAGGCGGTCAGCTTCATTCGGCGGGCGGCCGCGTCGCCTTTCAACGAGCGGCTTTTTTTGGCGGCCAGCTTGACGGCGGCCTCCAGCTCGTCTTCGCGGTCCAGCTCCGTCACCGCCTCGGAAGCGGCCGATTTCGATACGCCGCGCTGCCGCAGCTCCTGCTGAATCATTAAACGGCCCTTCATGCCGGTTCTGAGCCGGCTTTGGGCAAATTGCCGGGCATATTGTCTATCATCAACAAATCGCTCCGATTCTAAACGGTTCAGCGCGTATTCGATATGCTCTTCCTCAAATTGCTTGCCGGCCAAATATTGGCGGATTTGCTTGCCGGTTCGAGGCTTGGCGCCCAAATAGGCCGCCGCAGCCGCGTAGGCCCGGTAACGTTCGTCTTCGTTGCGGATTTCTTCCGTCAGCTCGGCCGACAGCACGCTTCCTTTCATCAGCCGATAGCGGACCAGCGTATCTTCATGCACCGACAACACCGGTTCTTCTCCGCCGTCGGACAGATGGTATCTGTTTTTTTCCTTCCGATCGCGTTTGACGGACAAAATCATCCATTCGCCGCCGTTGTTATCGGCATTCATCTCCACTTCTCCTTCCGTTCTAGGAACCGCCTGTAATAGTTAGTGTACGTACACCAGCTTCATGAGGAATCGACTTCCGATCGCTCTCGCAGAGGGATGCTTGGATTTCCTTGGACCTTCAATGGTAACCATCCCTCTGCAAAGGCGACCACTGCCGTTTCTACAGTTCGATTTCCTCATTCCGCTTGCGTCGTGCACTTCATAATCAAGCTGCAGGAGGAATCGACTTCCGATCGCTCTCGCAGAGGGATGCTTGGATTTAAGGCGAACACTATCGTCACTAACGATCGCCGCATATAAAAAAACAAACTTCGCCGCTCCGGTGAGAGGCGAAGTTGCCGGTGGATGACATGGCTTAAACTTACAACAAATCGTCGATCGATTCGTCTTCGTCGGAGCCGTCTGCGAACGTGCCCGGAATGCCGGGCGCCAGATTGCTGGCTTCGCGAATTTGTCTTTCGATTTGGCCCGAAATTTCCGGATGATCTTTCAAAAATTGCTTGGCGTTCTCCCGGCCTTGCCCCAGACGCTCGCCTTCGAAAGAAAACCATGCGCCGCTCTTCTGAACGATGTCCATCTCGACGCCGATATCGATAATGCTTCCTTCCTTGGAGATGCCTTCACCGTACATGATGTCAATCTCGGCTTGCTTGAACGGAGGCGCCACCTTGTTCTTCACGACCTTGATCCGCGTCCGGTTGCCGACCATGTCATTGCCCTGCTTCAACGTTTCAACGCGGCGCACATCTAGCCGAACGCTGGCGTAAAACTTCAGCGCCCGCCCGCCGGGAGTCGTCTCGGGGTTGCCGAACATGACGCCGACCTTCTCGCGAAGCTGGTTAATGAAGATCGCAATCGTCTTCGACTTCGAAATAGCTCCGGACAGCTTGCGCAAAGCTTGCGACATGAGACGAGCTTGCAAGCCGACATGGGAATCGCCCATGTCGCCTTCGATCTCCGCCTTCGGCACGAGCGCCGCAACGGAGTCTACGACGATAATGTCAACCGCGCCGCTGCGCACGAGCGCCTCGGCAATTTCCAGCGCCTGCTCGCCCGTATCCGGCTGTGACAGGAGCAGCTCGTCGATATCGACGCCGAGCTTGCTGGCGTAGAGCGGATCCAGCGCATGCTCCGCGTCGATGAAGGCGGCTTGTCCGCCGGCGCGCTGCACCTCGGCAATCGCATGCAATGCGACCGTCGTCTTGCCCGACGACTCCGGTCCGTATACCTCAATTACCCTGCCGCGGGGCAGCCCTCCGATGCCGAGAGCTATATCAAGAGCAAGCGAGCCGCTAGAAACGGTCTCCACCTGCATATGTGTAGATTCACCCAACTTCATAATGGAGCCCTTGCCGAATTGCTTCTCAATCTGGCGAAGAGCGTTGTCCAACGCTGCGCGACGATCCGACAACTCATTCACATCCTTCACGGTTTATAATGTTATGATACCTTTTTTCTCTTCCTTTGCCAACACTTTTTTTCGAACACACATTCGGTTTTTTTGGCGGGCGGCGAAGCCACCTCCTCCCCTTTGGCGAATGAAAACGCAAAAAACCGCAGCAAAGCGCGCTTCGCCACGGTTCTTCCGATAACTAAGTCTAATTATACAGCCTGTTCGGCCGCTTGGCAACCGTCCGTTACGGCTGCCCCGCCCGCAGCGTCTGCCACAGGCGGTACATAGCCGCTTTCACGGCTCTGAGGCGGACGGTGGAACGGTCGCCGCTCAGCGTGGCGGTATGGACGGCCGTCGGCTTGCCGCGCTGCGCTATGGCGAAATATACAAGCCCTACCGGCTTGCCCTCCGCTTCCGCCGGACCGGCGACGCCCGTCAAGGAAATGCCAAAATCCGCATCCGCCAGCTCCCTCACGTTCTCGGCCATCATGGCCGCCGTCGATTCGCTGATCGCGCCGGGCGCTCCCTCTCCCTCCAGCTGGGACATCGGAATGTTCAGTAACTTATGCTTCATCGCATTCGTATACGTCACGACCCCTCCGGCAAATTCGCCGCTGGCGCCCGGCACGCTCGTCATCATCTCGGCAAACAGGCCGCCGCTGATGCTTTCGGCGCTGGCCAGCCGCTGCTTGGCGCTGCGAAGCAGATCGACGATGACCGCCTCGATCGGCACGTCTTCCTGGGCGTACAGGTGTTCGCCTGCCCGCTCCCGGATGGCGGCCACGGCCGCGTCGATTTTGCGGTCGGCTTCTTCCTTCGTGCCTGCCTTGGTGGAGACCCGGACCGACACCTCGCCTTCCTTCGCGTACGGCGCCAGCGTCGGATCCTGCTGGTTCTCGATCAGATCGAACAGCTTCGCCTCCAGGTTGGATTCCCCAATGCCGGCGAATTTCAGCAGGCGGGAGTAGAGCGGCATCGCCTCGCCAACAACCGACCGCAGCCAATCCGCAGCCGGGCCTTCCAGCATTGTCTTCATCTCGCGCGGCGGCCCCGGGAGCAATACGTAATACGTGCCGTCGTGCTCAATCGCGTTGCCGACCGCAAGCCCGGCCGTATTTTCCAACGGAACGCTGCCCTCGATCATGTTCGCCTGCCGGCGGTTGCTCTCGACCATCGCCATCCCCCGGGAGCTGAACAACTGTTCGATCTTGTTCATGGAAGGATCGTGCAGCAGCAGGGGGCGGTTCAAATATTCGGCCAGCACGTCCTTCGTCAGGTCGTCCTGGGTAGGACCGAGACCTCCGGTAAACACCAGCAAGTCGGCCCGGCTCCGGCCGATCTCGATCGCTTGGCGAAGCCTTCCCGCATTATCGCCGACCACCGTTTGAAAATAAACGTCGATGCCAAGCTCCGCAAGCTTGACCGAAAGAGCCTGCGCATTGGTATTGACGATCTGACCCAACAGCAGTTCCGTTCCCACCGCAATAATTTCCGCTTTCATGAATAGTCCGCGCCTCCGTTCCGATTCGGTGTTCCATTGGGGCAAAAAGCACTCTTCCGACGCGTCGGAGGAGTGCTTGGCCCAAATTATTCGACAGGTATAATCGATTTGTTTTTGACAAAATAATCAATGCCGGAGTATACGGTTATAATTGCCGCCGCCCAGCTGGCAATAAGATCGAACGGAAAATCGATCAAAGCGAACGGGAAGTTGTTGATCAGGAGCGCGATGATCATCGTAATCTGAACCGCCGTTTTCCATTTGCCCCATTTGCTCGCCGCCATGACGGTGCCTTCGAGCAGGGCAACCTGCCTCAGTCCCGTTACGGCGAATTCCCGGCTAATAATGACGATGGCGATCAAAGCGTTGAGCTTGTCCATTTCCACCAGCGAGATGAGCACAGCCGCGACGAGCAGCTTATCCGCCAGAGGGTCCAGCAGCTTGCCCAAATTGGTAACGATTTTGTTTTTGCGGGCGAGGTAGCCGTCAAGCCCGTCTGTGCTCGCCGCAATGATAAAAATAAGCGCAGCCGCAATCTGATTGTACGTAATCGTATAATCGGAAAAGCTTACCGATCCCAAATTAAGCCTGGCCAGCAAAAAAAACATAATGACCGGCACCAAAAAAATCCGGGCGATCGTAATTTTGTTCGCCAAATTCACGCGATTCCCTCCCCGGACAGGTCGAACTCGTATGCGTGCGTGATACGAACCTTCTGGATGCTGCCGATTTCGGGACGGCAATTGGAAATGAACACTTCGCCGTCGATCTCGGGAGCGTCATACATCGACCTTCCGATATAGACGTCGCTTCTGCCGTCGTAACGCTCGACCAGCACGTCAATTTCCTGACCGATAAACCGGCTGGAATTGTCCCTTGACACGAGACGCTGAATTTCCATCAGCGTATTGACGCGGTATTCCTTCAAGTCGTCGGGCACATGATTGGGCAAGCGGACGGCAGGCGTGTCTTCCTCGCTGGAGTACGCGAAGACGCCCAGCCGATCGAACTTCATTTCCTTTACGAACTCGCACAGCCGCTCGAAGTCCTCTTCCGTCTCGCCCGGAAAACCGACGATCAGGCTGGTCCGCACCGCAACATTCGGAATTCTCTCGCGGATTTTCGCAATGAGCTCGCGGGCATCCCGCTGGCGTCCGGGTCGCCGCATCCGCTTCAAAATGATATCTTCGCTGTGCTGCAAAGGCATATCGATATATTTGCAAATTTTCGGATTGGCGGCGATCGTGTCGATCAGCTCGTCCGTAAAAAATCCGGGATACGCGTAATGAAGGCGCACCCACTCAATGCCGCTTACTTCGCTCACCCGATTCAGCAGCGTCGGCAGCATAAAGCCGTCGTACAGATCCGTCCCGTAATTGGTGGAGTCCTGCGCGATCAGACTGATCTCCTTGACGCCTTGCGCCGCCAAACCTTCCACCTCGGCGATAATCGACTCCATCGTGCGGCTTCTGAATTTGCCCCGCATGATCGGTATGCTGCAGAACGTGCAGGCGTTGTCGCAGCCTTCGGCGATTTTGACATAGGCCGTATATCGCGGCGTCGTCACGACGCGCGGAAGGTTCTGGTTATAATCGAATACGGGATTGCCCACCTTGATCGGTTTTTTGCCGCGCAGCGCCTCGTCCACAATATCGTTGATATGGTGAAAATCGCCCGTGCCGACGATGCCGTCGATCTCCGGCATTTCTTCCATCAGCTGCTGCTTGTAGCGCTGCGTCAGGCAGCCCGACACGATCAGCGCCTTCAGCCGGCCGGTCTGCTTCAGATCGGCCATATCCAATATCGTATTGACGGACTCTTCCTTCGCCGCGTCGATAAATCCGCAAGTATTGACAATGATGACGGTCGCTTCTTCGGGCTGGTCGACGAGCTGGTAGCCTCGTCCCTGCACCAGCCCCGACATAATCTCGGAATCGACCAAGTTTTTTTCGCAACCGAGGGTTACAACCTTTATTCGTTCTGTCATTTCCGTTTGTTCCAATCCCTTCTATGCCCGCATTACCGGTAATTCGTAAATTGCAGCTCTACGGGAAGGTCCGCTTCCTTCAGCAGCGCAATTACTTTTTGCAGATCGTCCCTGCTCTTGCCCGTCACGCGGATTTGGTCGCCTTGAATCTGGCTTTTGACCTTCAGCTTCGAATCTCGAATCATAATATTGATTTTTTTGGCGGTATCCTGCTCGATGCCTTGCCGCAGCTTGATCTTTTGCCTGACGGTCCCGGATGACGCCGGCTCGATTTTGCCGTAATCCATATTGCGGGCCGGAACGCCTCGCTTCACCATTTTACCGATCAAAATGTCGATGACGTTTTTGAGCTTGTATTCGTCATCCGACACGATCAGCAGCTCCTCCTTCTCCAGCGTAATGCTGCTCTTGCTTCCTTTGAAATCGAACCGGGTCTGGATTTCACGCTCCGCCTGGTTGATCGCGTTGGCCAGTTCCTGCAAATCCACCTTGGAGACGATGTCAAATGAACTTTCCGAACTCATTACGTTCCTCCTTCTCCGCTAATTCCGTTCACGGTATAAAAAGTCAGCTTGCTCGCCTGTGCGGTGCGGCAAACTCGTTATGGCGCGGCGTTCGTGCCAGCGCCCTCTTCCGCGCCTTCGTCCGTCTCGTCAACCAGCGGCTGAAGCAGCAGCTTCTTCGAGCTGCTCCGGTCTCCGTCCGGCACTTGTACGCCGTTTACGCGAATGTCCGTGTAATCGGCCCGGCCGACGTTAATGTAGAGCGCTTCTGTCAGCTCGTAAGTCAGCACTTCGCCGTCCTCGGCATTGGCGTAATACAGCTTTTCCCCGTTGCTGCCTCCCTTGCGCACTTCAACCCAGTTGCGTCCGCCCGATACTTTGAGTTCGACCGTATGGACATAACCGGCGGGGCCGATATCGTATTTGTCGGCTTTGCCCGATTTGCTGTTAAACGTAACGGTCGCAGGAGGCGGAGTCGGTTCCGGCGTCGCCTGCGGCGCCGTCTCGGCCGGATCGGGCGAGCTGCCCGCGCCCGCTGTTGGAGGAGGCTCCGAGGCGTCGGTTATCGGCGTCCGGTTGTCCAGCTTATCCGCGTCGCCGTCTTCCTTGCTAAACGCATAATACCATAGCACCGCGATGATTAAAACGAGAAAACCCCACATCAGCACATTAAATCCGATCTTGCCGAACTTCTCCGATCCTGCGGACTTGACCCGGCGCGGCTTACGAACGGGCAGCGGCTCCTGCGCCGGCTCCGCCGGCGGAGAGGGGACTTCATGCTGATAGAGGCGGAGCACTTCGTCGGGATCCAGTCCGACGGCTTCCGAATAACTCTTGACGAAAGCGCGGACGTAAAAGTTGCCCGGCAGCACGCTGTGGTCTCCGGACTCGATGGCTTCCAAGTAACGTTTTCTGATTTTGGTCAATTCCTGAATATCATCAAGCGACAAGCCGCGCTGTGTTCTCGCATTGCGAAGCAATACGCCTAATTCAGACATGAATAGGCCTCCTTCCGTGAGTTATGGATCCTGGTTGGGTCAAAAATCGTCGGTGTAATTCGCGGTAAACGATTCGTACGAAATTTCTTCGTCCGGCGTATTGCGCAACTCCACGATGATATCGAAATGACTGTAGTCGTAGTGGGATTCCTTGACGAAAATGTCGGGATGCTCGATCACCTTCGTTGACGGCATGGCCATAATTTCCTGCAGCAGAGCATGATGTTTTTCGTTGGAACGGATCGTGCTTACAATCCCGTCGATAATAAAGATGTTGTTCGGCTGCATTTCCTCTTCGGACAGCTGGCTGCGCACCGTTTGTCTCAGCAAGGTCGACGAGACGAACGTCCATCTTTTGTTGGAGCAGACGCTCCCCGCAATGATCGATTCCGTCTTCCCTACGCGAGGCATTCCCCGCAAGCCGATAACCTGATTGCCTTCTCTCTTGAACACTTCTCCCAAAAAATCGACCAGCAAGCCGAGCTCGTCGCGCGTAAAGCGAAATGTCTTCCGGTCGTCGGAATCCCGCTCGATGTAACGCCCGTGCCGCACGGCCAATATATCGACGATCGTAGGCGTCCGAAGCTTGTTGACCGTTATATTGTCTACTTTTTGGAGCATTTTGCCCAGAAGCTCGATTTTGACGTCGTCGTCCGTTTGGAGCAGCATGCCCCTCGTGCGATCCTCGACGCCGTTGATCGTTATAATGTTCACTTCAAGCATGCCAAGCAGCGAAGCGATGTCGCCCAGCAAGCCGGGCCGGTTTTTATGTATCTTGTATTCCATGTACCACTGTTTCTTTTCCATGAGAGTTCACCGTCCAGGCTTCGCCATAACCGAACATTAAGTATAAACGATTATTGCGCGTTATTGTTAACCATAATTGTCTATTCTACAAATTTCGTCACAATCCTGCAAATCGTATAAAGACATCGCAGAAAAGCCTCCAGGGGGAGGCTTTTCTGCGCATGTACAGCCTTGCGGCGGCGGAACTAAAAACGGGGATCAGAGCTAGGTTCTGTCGACGAGCTTGACCATCAGATGCGCGATCGTCTTGCGCTCTCCTTCGTCGCCTACGTCCCACAGCTCCTTCAGCACCCGTTCCTCGTCATTTTTCGGATCGACCTTCTCGTCCAGGAAGGAGCCGATTTCGTATGCCAGATTGGCGATCGACTCTTCCGAAAGGCCCATGCGCTTGGCATGGGATACGCGGTCCGCCAAAAAATGTTTCCACGTTTCGAAATTGTTCAGGACAGTTGACATGCCTCTTCGCCTCCTCGGTCGGGTATGGAAATGATTCATCAACAGTCGTTAGTTTGGGCATATGGACGCGGAAATATTCCGCCGGACCCGTCAGGTCAGCCAGCCGCCGTTCGGACTGATGATCTGTCCCGTAATGTAGGAGGATTCCGGCAAAGCCAAAAAGTAAACGAGCGAGGCGATTTCCTCCGGAGAGGCAAACCGGCCTGCGGGTATTTCCTGTTGAAGCGCCGCCTTTTCATCCGCGTCGAATTTGTCCATCATGAGCGTATCGACCGCTCCCGGCGCCACGGCGTTTACGGTAACGCCGGAAGGAGCGAGCTCCTTCGCCAGAGCCTTCGTAAAAGCGTTCATGCCGCCCTTCGTCGTCGAGTACAGCACCTCGCACGAAGCGCCCGACAGCCCCCATACGGAAGAAACGTTAATGATTCTGCCGTAACGCTGGGCGATCATATGCGGCATGAACAGCTGCGAGCACAAAAACATGCCTTTCAAATTGACCGCCATAACATCGTCCCATTCCTGCTCCGTCACGTCCGACAGCAAGCCGTAATGGGAGATGCCGCCGTTGTTCACCAGAATGTCCGGCCGGATGCCCCGGCTCTCCAGCTTGTCGCGCATGCGCGACAGCTGCTCCTTGGAACGCAGGTCGGCGGTGATCGTCATAACGCTGGCGCCCATCGCCATGCACATGCGAGCCGTTTCGTTCGCTTTTTCGTGAGATTGCAAGTAATGCAAGACGATATTGACTCCCTCCGAAGCAAAGCGCTTGGCGATAGCCGCGCCGATGCCCCGGCTTCCCCCGGTGATCAATACCGTCGTTTCCTGCAGCGTCTTCATCCCTTCGGCCGTTCGACGATCGAAACGGCGAGCTGATTGAAATCGAAATGAGCCCTAAGCCGTTCATTGACCTGCTCCAGCGTGCAGCTTTCGTAACCGGCCAGCACGTCGAACATGTCGCTCTCCCTGAACCGGTAACGGGTAAATTCTCCTGCGATCGACTCCGGGGAGTTGAGCATTCGCAAGTAACTACCGATTTTTTTGCGTTTGGCCCGCATAAAGGCTTCCTCGGAGATTCCGCCTGCGATCAGCGCCTCCAAGGCCGAGCGGATTTCCGCCAGCAGCTTGTCGGGGTCCGGCGTATCGCCGCCGATAACGGAGAAGGCGTATCCGGGGCCGGAATTGTATTCATGACCGAACGAATCGGAAATGAGGCTTTGGTCGTACAGCTTCTGGTAAAGCGACGAGCTCGAGCCGATGACCGCCTCCAGCATGAGCTTGGACGCCGTTTCCTGCAACAGGGCGCTCTTCGCTTGGCCGGGTCCGTTCTTTTCCTTGAAGCCCATCATAAATTTCGGGAGCGAAACCGGCAGCTGAGCAACCCTCCTCGGCATTTTGACCGGGGCGGGCTCCTCTTCGAAAAACCGGTTAATGTCCCCTTGCGGCGCAAACGTCTTGCGTGCCTGGTTCGCTCGGACCAGGCGGAACACTTCCTCTGCGTCGACGCCGCCTACGACAAACAGCAGCATGTTCGTCGGATGATAAAACGTTTCATAGCAGCGGTACAGCGTTTCCTTGTCGATTTGCCGGATCGACTCCGGTGTTCCTGCAATGTCGATATGAACCGGATGCTTCTGGTAAAGGGCGTCGATGAGACCGAAATAGACGCGCCAATCGGCATTGTCGCGGTACATTTGAATTTCCTGCTCGATGATGCCCTTCTCCTTCTCGACGTTCGCATCGGTGAAATAAGGTCTCTGAACGAAGTCGATAAGCGTCTCCAGATTGGCGTGAATGTTTTCCGTTGCGGAAAACAGATAGACGGTGCGGTCGAACGTCGTATAGGCGTTAGCGGAAGCGCCGTTGGAAGCAAAGACGGCAAAGATGTCTCCTTCCGGCTCCTCGAACATTTTATGCTCCAAAAAATGCGCGATGCCGTCCGGCACTTTTGAGGGCACCTGAGAGCCTACCGCGAAATGGTTGTCAATGGAACCGTATTTGGTCGAGAAGGTGGCGTACGTTTTGTGAAACCCCTCCTTGGGCAGCACGATCACTTCCAGTCCGTTGTCCAGCACTTCCCGGAACAACGTTTCCTGTACTTGAGGATAGTCTAGCTTCTCCAAGCGTTATGCCTCCTTTCGGTCCCGCAAAAAGTAGATCGTATCGAGCTGAACGCCTTGCGCGACGGCGCGGATATGCTCCGGCGTCACGCCCTCCACCCGGCGAAGCAGCTCGTCGGCCGGCCGGAAATTGCCGGTCAGCACTCCATTGAAGTCGTAAGCGAGCATCTCATAGGCGGAATCCTGCATTTCGCGCAAATGATTCGAAATCATCGCCTTCGTCTGGCTCATCTCGAGTTCCGACAAGCGGCCTTCCCGCATGCTGTTCAACTGCTCCTTAATGATGTCGACGGCCCGCTCGTAATTGGCCACCTCAATTCCCGACTGGATCGTGCAAATGCCCTTATGGCCGTCCAGCCTTGATGCCGCGTAATAGGCAAGGCTGGCCTTTTCCCGCACGTTGATGAACAGCTTCGAGTGCGGATAGCCGCCCAATATGCCGTTATACATCAACGCGGCCGGATAAAGCTCGTCGTCGTATCCAACGCCCGTCCGCAAGCCCATGTTCAGCTTGCCTTGGCTGACGTCCATCTGATCTACGACGACCTTGACGTCCTTCACGTCCTTTTGTACGGACGGCTTGGCGTAAGCCGCCGGCTGCCCGTCGCCCAGCTTGAACGACCGTCCGACCAGCTCCGTTACTTCTTCGAGCGTCGTGTCGCCCACGACGTACAGGTCAAGCGCCGCTTCGTTCAGCCATTGGCCGTATTGGCCGTACAACGAGGAAGACGAAATGCCGTCGATCGCGTCAAGCTTACCCAGCGGATGAAGCCGATAAGGCTCGTCGGCGCACATCTCCTCGAGACACCGTTCGGCGGCATACCGGATCTTGTCGTTGACGATCGCCTCGAGCCGCTTGCGCAGCGTTAATTTTTCGGCGTCCACATATTTGCCTGCGAAGCCGGTGCCTTCCAGGAGCGGATCCGTCACTACTTCGCCCAAAAACGAGATGGAGGCTTCCAGCAGCGAAACGTCGGAAGCGACGAACCGGTCATTGATCACGTCCATCCGGAATTGCACGATTTGCGAATCGCCCCGCTTGTATACGTCGAACCCGAAGCCCGCCCCGTACAGATCGTCCAGCCTTTCGCGCACGGCGATCGTTTCCGGCGTCTTGGCGGTGCCTCTGCGAAGCACAAACGGAATAAGCGCGACCGGCGTTACGGACTCTTCGTTGAGCGGAAGGCCCGCAAACAGCGAGATCGCGAATGTCTTGAATCGTTTCGTTGGCAATACGTGCAGACGGATGCGCCGCACCTGGCCCCTTTGGAATAAGGACACGCGGATTGCTCCTTTCAATCTTGCCTTTTCATCATTTTAACCCATTGGAAATGGAAGAAGCAACCACTGCCCGCACGGCGGCGGCGGCTGCTTCCCCTTAGTTTTACATGCAGAAAATATGCTTGCCGATCGTCTTCACCTGCGGTCTCGTCCAAATCCAGGCCGAAGTTGCGGTGTCCGGGTTGAAGTAATACAAGCAGCCTCCGGTCGGATCCCACCCGTTAATCGCATCCATGACCGCTTCCTTCGCTCTTTCGTTCGGGGTCAGCCATATTTGGCCGTCCGCCACCGCCGTAAAGGCTCTCGGCTGAAAGATGACGCCGTATACGGTGTTCGGAAAGCTTTGCGATTTGACCCGGTTCAATATAACGGCCGCAACCGCAACCTGTCCCTCGTATGGCTCGCCGCGGGCTTCGCCGTAAACGGCGTTTGCCATAATTTGAATATCGTTATCCGACAATCCGAGCCGGTTGGATTGAGCCAAATTGCCGCCGCCTCCGCCTCCGCCGGAGCTTCCGGCAGCGCCTCCGCCCGCTCCGCCGGCGCCCTTAGAGCCGGGCTTCCAGCCCTTCGTCGCATCTACGAGCTTCTGCTTCGTCTTCGCCCCGACGACGCCGTCCGACTTCAAGCCGAATTTCCATTGGAACCAAGTGACCGCTCCTTTGGTTTTCGAGCCGAATATGCCGTCTATCTTGCCGTTGTAATAGCCCAGGTAGGTTAACCGGCCTTGCAGCTCGTAAACGTCGTCGCCGGAAGAACCGACCTTCAGCGTCGCGTTGCTGAACGTTTCGGCGGACGGTTCTCCGTACCCCTTCAGCAGCGAAAAGGAGCCGAACAGCAGCAAGACAATGATGACGGTTGCCGTGATCAATCGGTTTTTCATGTAGGGATCTGCCTTTCTCATCCAGGTTAGTCCGCTGTGGCCAGCGTTGCTTGACACTAGTATGAGAAAGAAGTCTCCACTCTATGCAAATGTTAGGGAATCGGCCTCAAGAACTCAGTTTGCCGGCTTGAAATTGCTCGAGTGTCATCAGCACCTCGCGCGGCTTGCTCCCTTCGTACGGGCCGATGATCGATTTGGCTTCGAGCTGGTCGATCAGCCTGGCCGCCCTCGTATACCCGATCCGGAGTCTTCTTTGGAGCAGGGAGACGGAAGCCTGCTTCGCTTCCACGACGATCTGGACCGCTTGGTCGAACAGCTCGTCCAGCGCCATATCGCCGTCATCCGCGTCGTCGTCCACTTCGGGGACAAGGTCCTCCTTGTATTCGGCCTCGCCCTGATCTCGCACGAACGTCACGAGCGCTTCCACCTCGGCATCGGACAAGAAGGCTCCCTGGACGCGCAGCGGCTTGGACATGCCGACAGGCAAGAACAACATATCGCCCCGGCCGAGCAGCTTTTCCGCCCCGGCCATGTCCAGTATCGTCCGGGAATCGACTTGGGACGATACGCCGAAGGCGATGCGGGAAGGAATGTTCGCCTTGATGACGCCCGTAATGACGTCGACGGACGGCCTCTGGGTCGCAATAATGAGATGAATGCCGGCCGCTCGTGCCATCTGGGCGAGCCGGGCAATGGAGTCCTCCACGTCGCCCGCGGCGACCATCATCAAATCCGCAAGCTCGTCCACGATCACGACGATATAAGGCAGCACTGCCGCCGGATTGTCGGCCATCAGCGCGTTGTAGCCTTCGATGTTCCGCGTGGCCGATTTCGAGAACAGCTCGTACCGTTTTTCCATCTCGACGACGATTTTTTTGAGCGCGAGCGAGGCCCGGCGCGGATCGGTGACAACCGGCGCCAGCAGATGCGGAATGCCGTTATATACGTTCAGCTCCACCATCTTCGGGTCGATCATAAGAAATTTCACTTCGTCCGGCTTCGCTTTATAAAGAATGCTTGTAATGATGCCGTTGATGCAAACCGACTTGCCGGAGCCCGTCGCCCCCGCGACGAGCAGATGCGGCATCCGCGCCAGGTTGCCGACGATGGATTGACCGGAAATATCGCGCCCGAAGGCGATCGACAGCTTGGACGGCGAGTTTTGGAAAGCGGGGGTCTCCATCACTTCCCTCATCGTCACGACGGATACTTCCGTATTCGGCACCTCGATGCCGATGGCCGACTTGCCGGGAATCGGCGCTTCCATCCGGATATCCTTGGCGGCCAGAGCGAGCGCGATATCGTCGGTCAGGCTGACGATCCGGCTCACCTTGACGCCGGTCGCCGGCTGCACCTCGTAACGCGTGACCGCAGGGCCTCTGACGACGTCGAGCACCTTCGCTCTTACCCCGAAGCTTTCCAGCGTCGCTTCCAGCTTCCGCCTGGAATCGTACATATCCGCGGCGTCCGATCCTTTGCTCAGCCCTACCGGCTTCTGGAGCAGCGTAAACGGCGGCATCTTGTACGGCTTGAGCGCTTCGGCCGCCGCCGCGGAGCCCGCCATCGGCCGGCGGGGATCGCCTGCGAGCGTTTGCTCCGAAATAAGCGCTTCGGATTCCAGCCTGGCGTCCGTTCCCGCCTCGGCTTCCGGCGCATCAAACAGAGCCGCGCCGTCGGATTCGACATCGTCGCCGGCGGCCAAATCCGGCTCATCCGGTTCGCCAAACGGCGGCGGCTCGGAAGCGTCGCCAAGGCCGTCCGGCCCGATCACGGATGCCGGTCCGCCGTCGCCGGGCTCCTCCCAAGGCGCCGTATCGTCCTCGCGGTCCGGCTCGCGAAGCCCCTCCGACGGCAGTTCGGCCGTTTCCGCCGAAATCTCAGCTTCTTCCCCCGACCTTTCCCATGGGCGCTCCATTTCGGCTTGCCACAGCGGTTTCGCGTCGGGTTCGTTATTCTCTCGGTCGACAAACCACTCTTCTCCCGGCTCGTGAGCCTGTTGTTCCGGCTCCTCCTGCTTCCATGCAAAAAACAGCGATTTTCGTTTTTTGGGCGCGGGCGGAACGTAACCGTCGTCATCGTCGATCGTTCCGGCATCGTCAACGTTCGCCGGCGCCGGACTTGCGGCCGCCGCCGACGTTTTGCGCGAGGCCCTCTTCTCCCATTTGGCGCTTAGCAGTCTGAACATATTGACGGCCCGCTTTACGACGAAGCGCAGCAGCTCCACGTATGATTTGCCGGTAATGAGCATGAGCGCAATCGCATACATGACAAAATTGACGATGAGAGCTCCGTAGTATCCGAACAAGGAAAACAGCATCGAATACATAAGCGCGCCCGCATATCCGCCGCTGATCGCCTTCTCGCGGATGGGCACTTGCTGCGAAGAGGAAGAAAGCAGCTCTCCCTGCAGCTGCTCGCCCAAGCTTCGAAGCACGATCGCCCCTGACATTTCTTCGCGGTCGAGCACCTCGAGCCGCTGATTGATTTCCGCTATGGAGCTGCTCAGCACAAGCGCGAGCAGCAATAGAAGAAGGCCTGTCCGACGGTTGGTCCAACCGCGCGGCCAAGCCCGCTTGACCATGACGTGCAAGCCGACGAATACGCCGACCAAAGCAAGCACGAAATAATATTTGCCGAGCGCCAGACCGAAGAGCCGGGACAGCGCCCGGCCGACCGCAGCTTCTCCGGACAGCGCGATGATGGATATCGTAATGAGCAGAATGCCGTAAACTTCATATTTCAGCGCGGCGCCGATCGATTTCTTTTTGCGTCTCTTTTTCGCCAATTCCGTCACCTCTGGTTTCCCATTATAGCATACTACCAGCTTCTGGGGCTATCGAGATGAGGCGAATCGGCAGGCGAAATTCAGGAGCGCCGGCTTGCGGCGCCGTCAAACGGAACGATCGTTCCCGGCGTCAGACCCGGATCCAAATAATCGTCAAGCTTGCAATCGAGCAGGCGGACGATGCGTCCCATGCCCGGCGCTACGGGAACGACCTGCATCCGGATGCCGCGGGCGGTAATCTCGACCGTTTCTTCCCGGTCATCGTCGTACCCTTGCAGCACGAGTTCCATCGGCATCATCGTATACAGCGTCATGCCATCACCCCTCCGGCCGGTATCGCGGCGGCCCTGCGCGCTTCGATCATGCCGTTAAGCTCCTTGATTGCGTCTCCGAGCCCGCCGACGGCGTCGATCAGACCGTGCTTGACCGCATCGATGCCGATGACGGTCGTCCCGATATCGCGCGTCAGCTCGCCCGTCTTGAACATCAAATCTTTGAACGTCTGCTCCGTCACGTTGGAATGGGCCGTAACGAAACGGACGACGCGCTCCTGCATTTTGTCCAAATATTCAAACGTTTGCGGAACGCCGATAACAAGCCCGTTCAGCCGGATCGGATGAATTGTCATCGTAGCGGTCTCGGCGATAAACGATTTGTTGCCGGCAACCGCGATCGGCACGCCGATCGAATGTCCGCCGCCCAGCACAATCGTGACGGAAGGTTTCGACAAGGATGCGATCATTTCCGCGATGGCCAGCCCCGCTTCCACGTCGCCTCCGACCGTGTTCAAAACGACCAGCACGCCTTCGATTTTTTGATTTTGCTCCGCGGCGACGAGCTGGGGAATGATGTGCTCGTATTTGGTCGTTTTGTTTTGCGGCGGGAGCACCAGATGTCCTTCAACCTGCCCGATAATCGTCATGCAAAAAATGTTGGATTCGGCCGGCGACGGCGGCAAGGCGGTTCCCAGCTGCTGAATGTTGTCTGCGATCGCGCTCCCTTTTCTTTTGTCGTCCGTGCCCGTCTCCGGTCCTCCCGGAAATTCGTTCATCCAGTCGTTTCTCATTCGGCATGTCCCCTTTGTCAATGTCGGCTTGTCATAGTATGGGGACGGAACGATTTTTTATGCGAATGGCGGCTAAGCGCAGCCGGACTAAAAACGACAAGCCGCATGCATCGTCCTGTTGTACGAAACATGCGGCATCATCCGTGATGGGTGGGTGATCTTAAACTTCCATTATAATCGGCAAAATCATCGGACGGCGGCGCGTTTGCTCATACAGGAAACGGCCCAGGGCATCCTTGACGTTCGTCTTCAGAGAAGCCCATTCGTTGACTTTGTCGTTCATCAGCTTGTTCAGCGTCGAGGTGACGATCCGGTTAGCCTCGTCCAGCAAGCCCTCGGATTCCCGGACGTATACGAAGCCGCGGGAAATAATGTCGGGACCGGACAAAATGGTGCCGTCCTGCTTGCTGAGCGTGACGACGACGACCAAAATGCCGTCCTGGGAAAGAAGCTTCCGATCGCGCAATACGATATTGCCGACGTCGCCGACGCCCAGACCGTCAATCAGCACGTTGCCGGCTTGCACTTTGGCGCCTTTGCGGGCGACGCCTCCTTGAAACTCCACCGTATCGCCGTTGTCGACGATAAAAATGTTTTCGCGGTCGATGCCGATCGATTCGCCCAGCTTGCCGTGCAGGCGGAGCATGCGGTATTCGCCGTGAATCGGAATAAAATATTTCGGTTTGATCAGATTCAGCATGAGCTTAAGCTCTTCCTGGCTGCCGTGGCCCGATACGTGAACGCCCGAAACCGATCCCGGTCCGTAAATGACGTTGGCTCCCAGCCGGAACAGCTCGTCGACGGTTCGTCCGACGTAACGTTCGTTGCCCGGGATCGGCGTCGCGGCAATGATCACCGTATCTCCCGGCAGGATGTCGACCTTGCGGTGCGTCGAGCGCGCCATGCGGGTAAGCGCGGACATCGGCTCGCCTTGGCTGCCCGTGCAAAGAATGACGACGCGGTCGGCGGCAAGCTTGTTCACCTCTTCGGGCTCGATCAGCATGCCTTCGGGGATGTTCAAATAACCAAGCTCGGATGCGATCGATACGACGTTGACCATGCTGCGGCCTACGACAGCAATTTTGCGGCGGGTTGCTATCGAAGCGTTAATAATTTGTTGAATGCGGTGCACGTTCGACGCGAATGTGGCGACGACTACGCGCTGCGTCGATTTGCGGAAGATGTCCTCCAGCTCGTCGCCCACCTTGCTCTCCGATGGCGTGTAACCCGGGCGTTCGGCGTTCGTGCTGTCCGAAAGCAAGGCGAGCACGCCCCGTTTGCCGATTTCGGCGATCCGCTGCAAATCGGCGAACTGATCGTTGACCGGCGTATGGTCGAACTTGAAGTCCCCCGTATGAACGACGATCCCTTCCGGCGTGTCGAGACATACGCCGACGGAATCGGGAATGCTGTGGTTCGTCTTGAAGAAGCTGGCGCGGATCGATCCGAGCTGAACCTCGGAATCCGCATTGATCAGAATCCGCTTCGTTTCGCCCAGCAGGCCGGCCTCTTTCAGCTTGCCTTCAATGAGGCCGAGCGTCAGCTTCGTGCCGTATACGGGAACGTTCAGATGCCGAAGCACATAAGGCAAGCCGCCGATGTGATCCTCGTGTCCGTGCGTAATGAGTATGCCGCGCACTTTGTCGCGGTTGTCGGTCAAATACGAAATATCCGGAATGACGATATCAATGCCCAGCATATCCTCTTCGGGAAACTTCAAGCCCGAGTCGACCACTACAATATCGTTATTGTATTGGATGACATACATATTTTTACCGATTTCGCCTACTCCGCCAAGTGCAAAAATAAGCAGCTTATCCTGGTTGTTCTTTTTTGACAAGTGAATCTATACCTCCCAATAATGGTTTTATTTTCCTGTTCCTTGCATAATGAATATCCTTTTTGCCCGCCGGAAGCCAGTCTGCTGCTGCAGCGGCCTTCCCAGCGCATGGCAATAGAAGACTTGTACAAGCCCAATCCTATTCGCCAGCCGCCAGATGCCGCTCTGGCGGTTGCACGATTTCATCCATCAATTTGCCGCACCCAGTCACTTGTGATCATTATACATGATGAAAAAGCTGGAATACAAGTGGAACCCGATTTTCTTCATGACAATAGGTTTCCCAAATAAAGAAAACCGATGCTGGATCAGCATCGGCTGCATGCGATAACGCGGCGAATTCCGGCCGGCAGGCGACACATTGAGCCTGCCGAGGCCGATCAGGCCAGCAGTTGGCGCAAAAATTCCGCTTCTTGATCGTTCACCGCTACGAGCGGCAGCCTTACGCCGCCGACGGGCAGTCCTTTGATCGAAAGCGCGTATTTGACGGCGACGGGATTCGGCACCGGATGAGGGCAATGGAACAGCCCTTTCAACACGGGATACAGCTTCCCGTGCCATTCGGCCGCCTTGGCCGCGTCTCCGTTCAAGTAATCGGCGATCATTTGTTTCATTTCCGCGCCGATCAAATGAGCCGCAACGCTGACGATGCCGTAAGCGCCGACGGAAAGCGCCGGAAGAGTCGCGGTGTCTTCGCCGCTGTACACCTTGAAGCCGGCGGGAGCTCCTTTGGCGATGAGTCCCAGCTGCTCCAGAGACGCGCAATCCTTGGTCGCGACGACATTCGGCAGCTCGGCCAGCCGAAGCGTCGTCTCCACCGAAATATTGACGCCCGTGCGCCCCTCGACATTGTAAAGCATAACCGGCAGAGATGTCGCTTCCGCCGCCGCCTTGAAATGCCGGTACAGCCCTTCCTGGGAAGGCTTGTTGTAGTAAGGCGCCACAAGCAATATGCCGTCAACGCCGCAAGCTTCCGCTTCCCGCGTCAGGCGTACCGTATGGGCCGTATTGTTGCTGCCCGTGCCGGCAATCACTTTGCAGCGTCCGGCGGCTTGCCGAACGACGAAACGGAACAGCTCCAGCTTCTCCTCGTCCGACAGCGTCGGCGATTCGCCGGTCGTTCCGGCTACGACGAGGCTGTCGTTCCGCTGAACCTCAATCAAATGATCGACGAGCTTAGCCGTCGTGTCCCAATCGATGCTGCCATCCTCGTGAAATGGCGTAACCATTGCCGTAATCAATCTTCCGAAATCCATTCCGACTCCTCCTGTAAGTCTCTATATAAGCCGGCTGCGAGTCAGACTTCAACTTATATAGCGAATAAATGAAAATGTCGATCATTGCTGCAGATGAAGATCAAATTTAGCGTGCAAGGCTTGAAGTGCGTCCGCCATATCTTCTTCGCGGACGAGTACCCATATCGTTGTGTTGGAATCCGCAGATTGGAGAATCGTGATGTTCCTCTCCGCCATTGCCTCTACGATTCCGGCCATCACGCCGGGCTGCCCGTTCATGCCGCCGCCGATTACCGAAATTTTGGCGCATCCGTGAAGCGCCTTCGGAACGAGGCCGGCGTTCCGAAGAAGTTCCAGGGCGCGGGACGCCTGCTCGTCAAATACGGTGAACACTGCGCCGCTGGGCGTCACATTAATGAAATCGACGCTGATCTGATGCCGGGCCATCGTCTGAAACACTTGAAGCTGCAGGTCGCTCCGGCTTTCCGCGGCAAACACCGAAATTTGCGTGACGCCGGGGGCATGGGCGATCCCCGTGACATGGCGGTCCTTCACCGTATAATCGCCGGCGCCGCGAACCGTATCCGAAACGAGCGTACCGGGATCGTCCGTGAACGTCGATCTGACTCGTACGGGGATGCGGGATTGCTGCGCAATCTCGACTGCCCTCGGATGAATGACTTTGGCTCCTTGTCTGGCCATATTGCAAATTTCTGCATACGTGACGAAAGAAAGCTGCTTCGCTTCCTTCACGTAACGCGGATCGGCCGTCAGAATGCCGCTGACATCAGTATATATGTCGACCATGTCGGCTTGCAGCGCCGCGCCCAGCGCCGTAGCCGTCGTGTCGCTCCCGCCTCTTCCCAGCGTCGTGACGTCGCCGTTCTCGGTCATTCCCTGAAATCCGGTAACGACCACCACGCGGCCCTCCTGGAGGAGCCGATGAATGCGGTCGGGACGAATGTGCTTGATTCGGGCTCCGCCGAATTGCTCGTCCGTCACGATGCCGGCGCCGGCGCCGTTCAGCGCCTCTGCGGGTATTCCTTTGGCGCGGAGCAGGCTGCACATCACCGCGGCGGAAATCGTTTCGCCGCATCCCTGCAGCATATCCAATTCCCGCGGCGGCAGGCTGTCTCCGTTATCTCGGATCAGGCCGAGAAGCGTGTCGGTCGCGTAAGGCTCGCCCTTGCGGCCCATGGCCGACACGACGACTACGACCGAGTAACCGGCCGTCCGCTCCCTTGCAATATGATGGATCACGCGTTCTCTCGCCGATTCGGTAGAAAGCGATGTTCCTCCGAACTTTTGAACCAGGATGCTCATCTTGTCAGCCCCCATGCCCGACCGAAAGATTGGAGCAGCGTGTTGCCAGGGAGTGATCATTGCGTTATCCGTTGCATCTGAATCCGGAGTCCGCCGCCCGTGTCTTGCCTTCGAGACGGGCGCGGCAGCCGGATTATGATAACATGAAGCTGTAGAATATTAGTGCGCCGTATTTCGGCTTCCGCTGCCTTTCCCCTTTCCGAATCGTGGAATTTATTGCCGTTCCACCAGCAGCGGCTGCAATTGCTTCCCATGAAGGGCGGCCTCGCAAGCCTCCAGGATCAAATCCATTCTGGCGACGAGCGAATTGGGCTTGTCGACCGGATTGTCCTGGCCGAACGGCACGAAATAAATATGTTTAGCCACTAGCAGCTTCGCGATATTAGCGGCGTTCAAACCGAGTCCGTCGTTCGTCGATATGGCCAGCACGACAGGACGGCTGTTGCGCATTTGCGCCTTGGCGGCCATCAGTACGGCGCTGTCGGTGATCGCGTTGGCCAAGCGGCTGGTCGTATTGCCCGTGCATGGCGCAATGACAAGCACATCCAGCAGCTTCGAAGGGCCTAGCGGCTCCGCCTGCACAATCGTAGAAATAATATCGTTGCCGGTTATGTCCTTCAGCTGCCGCTGCCATTCGGCGGCGGTGCCGAATCTCGTGTCGGTCGTCACCAGCGTGTTCGATGCGATCGGAATCACTTTGGCGCCGGCGTCCACAAACCGTTGAATCTGCGGCATGACTTCCGCAAACGTGCAGTGAGAGCCCGACAACGCGTAGCCTACCGTTATACCGTTCCAATTCATTTCCCATTCCCCCGCTTGTTCATGTCGTCCATAATCAACCCGCTCAAGCAATCCGCCATAATACGTCCAGCTGATTTGGGTGCGACGATACCGGGGAGTCCGGGCGCAAGCATCGCCTTAATGCCCCGCTTCTCGGCAAAGCGGAAATCGGTTCCGCCAGGCTTTGATGCGAGGTCGATAATGACGGCCCGCGATGGTAAATTTGCGATAATTTGCGCTGTGACTATCATAGTCGGAATTGTATTAAAAAGCAAGTCGATATTGCCTGCGTGATGCAGCAATGCTCCCGTGTAGAAGGGCTCGAATCCCATCTCGAAAGCTCTTGCGTAATGCTCCGAACGCCTCACTCCCACCTTGACCTTGGAGCCCAAGCCTTGTAGCGTCCTGGCCATCGTCATCCCCGTTCGTCCGAATCCGAGCACCATGGAAGACGACCCGTGGATCGTAATGTCGGTATGCTGAATGGCCATCATCAAAGCGCCTTCGGCCGTCGGAATCGAGTTGTATATGGCAACGTCGTCGCGGTCGAACAGCTCCACCAGCCTCAAGCCGCGCTGCTGGCACAATTCGCGCAAATACGGTTTGGCCATGCCCGTATAGACGGTGCAATGCTGCGGCAATGCGCCGATCTGGTTTTCCGTCAGCCTCATCTCGCGGTCGCTGAACACCGCCGGGACGAGCCCGTGATCGTCGGTGCCGACGGCCGGCAGCAGCAATGCGTCCGCTCCCTCGAACGGCGCCTCGTCAAAATCCGCATGCACGGCTCCGTCAAGCGGCGAATGCAGCCCCTCGAAGCCGCATACCGTCACGGTCGCGTCAAGCTCGCACAGCTTCCGGATCACTTCCAGCTGCCTCGCGTCTCCGCCGATCAACAGCGCTTGAACGCCTGTAAGCATTAAGCTTCACTCCTCGTATAGTATTTCTAGAACATAACTTCGAGTCATTTTCCAGCACCCGAGAGTGTTGGAAAGGCCCTCTCGAATTTCCAGTACGATCGCACCTTGAAAATTGAAAAGGGACTGGACTTTCCGG
>Ga0065721_10048888_pt1 | contig 64295 bp, 57 predicted proteins | sample Mesricmetagenome_FD_59108 | JGI IMG/M metagenome (GOLD analysis project Ga0065721, IMG submission 59108) | Mesophilic microbial community from rice straw/compost enrichment Sample: eDNA_1 v2 (version 2) | ecosystem: Engineered > Solid waste > Grass > Composting > Bioreactor | place: USA: Davis... | reverse complement strand
CCGTGCCCCCCGGGCTTCCGTCGGCCAGCGAACTGGAGCCCGGCCGCCTGCGCAGCCACGACGACGGACGGACGATGAGCTTCCGCGTCAGTCCGCCCCAGCCGATCTATTCGGCCGCGCAGACGGTCAGCGGCGTCACCCGGCCGCATCGGACCGTCAACCTGTGGCGTTCGGCGCCAGGCCTGCCGCTTCCGCAGACGCTGGAGCTGCGATGGCGCGAGACGCGGGAGATCGGGACGATTGAGCTGACTTTTCCGGGACATCTGCTTCAGGATCACAACCGTTATCCCGCCTACTATCGCGAACCCGACTGTCCGCGCGACTACAGAATTGAGGCTTGGACCGCCGGGGGCTGGGAGAGCGTCCACGAGACGTTCGGCAATTATCAGCGCCGCGTGTCTCATCGACTCTCCCGACCGGTACGGACGGAGCGCATCCGCATCGTCTTCCTGGCATCCAACGGAGGCGCGGAAGCGGCGGTCTACGAGATTCGCTGCTACGGGATATAACGGGATTGCCTTTTCATAACACAAGCTTGGCATTCTCCAATAACCTACTTTACACCTCGGAAAACACTGTATTATGATGAGGCCATGCGAGAGGCCGCGCACAACGCAAGTCGAATCCATATTCAAGGAGACAATGACCGATGAACGCTAAAACAAAAACGTTATTCGCCGTATTGACGCTGGTTGCGGCACTGATCGCCGCAGGCTGCTCGAACGATAAAGGAAACGGCTCCGCACAGTCGGCCGCCGCGCAAACTTCGCTGGATAAGCTGAAGCAGAAAGGCGAGTTCGTCATCGCGACGACCGGCACGTACCCGCCGTACGCCTTCCACGAGGAGACCGGCGACCGACCGCTGACCGGCTTCGATATCGAGCTGCTGACCGAGGTGTTCGCGCGCATCGACGGCGTGAAGCTGTCGTTCAAGGAAGCGGAATGGGACGGCATGCTTGCAGGCCTGGATGCGGGACGGTTCGACTCGATCCACCAGATCGGGGTCACGGAGGAGCGCAAGGAGAAATACGATTTCGCCGACCCGTACCTGATCTCGTACCCGACGCTGATCGTGCTGGACGAGACGAAGGATATCAACAGCTTCGAGGATTTGAAGGGCAAGAAAGTGTACGGCTCCAATACGAGCATTTACGGCAAGCTGGCCGAGTCCTACGGCGCGGTGCTCGTGCCGGAGGGCGAAAGCCTGGAGCTGCTGAAGAACAAACGGGTGGACGCGATCATTTTCAACAATCTGTACTTCCTGGAGCTGAAGAAAAACCGTCCCGACCTGAACCTGAGAGCGGCCGATCAGGCCGATACGCAGGAGTTGGTGGCGCTGCCTCTCGTGAAGGGCGGAGACGGTACGGCGATCGCGGCGTTTAACGAGGCGCTGAAGAGCGTGAAGGAAGACGGCATATACGAGAAGCTGTCGCTCAAATGGTTCGGCGAAAACTTGCTGAAGTAAGGCGGAGAAAGGAGGGCTCGGCATGAGCCAGGAGCGCGCGGAAAGACTGTGGGACATAGCCCTCCACTCGTTGTGGCCGCTGCTGTAGGGGATGCTGAAATACACGATTCCTCTGTCGCTCGTCTCGTTCGCGCTGGCGCTGATCTTCGCTCTGCTGATCGCGCTGGCCGGCCTGTCTCCCAGGCCGTACCTGCGGTTGCCCTCGCGGTTCTACGTCTGGATCGTCCGGGGCACGCCCATTCTCGTTCAACTGTTCATCATTTTCTATGGACTTCCGAATGTCGGCATCGTGCTTCCCGCGTTCCCGACGGTCGTCATCGCGCTGACGGTGGCGGAAGCGGCGTACTGCTCGGAAATCATGCGCTCGACGATCAAATCTCTGCCGCAGGGGCAGTGGAAGGCGGGATATTCCCTCGGAATGTCCCCTTTCCAGGTGCTCAGACGCGTCATCTTGCCGCAGGCGGCGCGGATCAGCATTCCGCCGCTCGGCAACCAGTTCATCGGCCTGTTCAAGACGTCGTCGCTGGCCGCTCTCGTCACCCTGCCGGACCTGTTCGGCGTGGCCAAGCAGATCGCCGCCTCGACGTTCGAGCCAATGCTGCTCTATATTATCGCGGCCGGCTACTATTTGCTGATCTGCTCCGCGCTGACGGTCGGCCAGCACCGGCTGGAGAAGAAGTTCGGCAACTATTCGCTGTAGCGGGAAAGGAGGGGATCGCCATGTTGAACGTTACGCAGCTTCGCAAAAGCTTCGGCCGCACCGAGGTGCTTCGAGGCATCGACCTGCGCGTGGCCAAGGGGGAGACGACGATTGTGATCGGTCCTTCGGGTTCAGGCAAGTCGACGCTGCTGAACTGCCTGAACCTGCTGGAAATTCCCGATTCCGGGGAGCTTGAGCTGGACGGCCAGCGGATGAAGTTCGGGGACGGCGGCAAAAAGCGGACTCGCGAGCTGATCGGCTATCGGCAGAAAACGGGCATGGTGTTCCAAAGCCATCAGTTGTTCCCGCACCGGACGGCGCTGGAGAACGTAATCGAAGGGCTGATCGTCGTCAAGCGCTGGAATCGCAGCGACGCGCGCCGACGGGGCGAGGAGCTGCTCGCCAAAGTCGGTCTGCGCGAATTCGCCGACCGCTACCCGGCACAGCTGTCCGGCGGGCAGCAGCAGCGGGTCGGCATCGCCCGGGCGCTTGCGATGGACCCGGCGGTGCTGCTGTTCGACGAGCCGACGTCCGCGCTCGATCCGGAGCTGGTCGGCGAAGTGCTGCGGGTGATGAAGGAGCTGGCGCGCGAAGGGATGACGCTGATCGTGGCGACGCATGAAATGAACTTCGCCCGGGAGGTGGCCGACCGCGTCATCTTCATGGAAAAGGGCTTGATCGCGGACGAAGGCACGGCGGCCCATATTTTCGGCGCGAGCCGTAACGAGCGGGTGCGTCAGTTTCTCAGCCGGTTCGACGCGGCGGCGGAATTGCCGTCCGTTCCGGTTCGGGTTCAGGTTCAGGCAACTTTATAATAGAAGAAAGGCGGGTGGCAGCCGATGACGGCAAACCGCAAACAATTGAAACTGGGCTTTATGGTGCACGGCGTCGGGTCGAGCGCAAGCGCATGGCGGCATCCGGCGGTCGAGTCGGACGCGAGCGTAGCGTTCGACTTTTACCGGCGGCAGGCGCAGATCGCGGAGGCAGGCAAGCTCGATCTCGTCTTTATCGCGGATGTGCTTTACATCAACGAACGATCGACGCCGCATTTCGTCAACCATCTGGAGCCGCTGACGCTTCTGGCCGCGCTGGGCGCCGTTACTTCGCGGATCGGCCTCGTCGGCACGCTGTCGACGACGTACAGCGAACCCTACGCCGGAGCGCGCCAGCTCGCTTCGATCGACCGGATCAGCGGAGGACGGGCGGGCTGGAACGTGGTGACGACCGGCATGCGCGGAGCGGCGCTCAACTTCGGCAAAGCGGAGGACGCGCACCCGGATCACGATACGCGCTACCGGATCGCGGGCGAATATTTGGAGGCGGCGCGCGGACTGTGGGATTCGTGGGAGGACGACGCGTTCGTAAGGGACAAGGAGAGCGGCGTCTTCTACGACCCGGACAAGCTGCATACGCTCGACTACCGGGGCGAGTTCTTCTCGGTTCGCGGTCCGCTGAACATCGCGCGCTCCAAGCAGGGGCATCCGGTCATCTTCCAGGCGGGCTCCTCGGAGGACGGTCAGAACTTCGCCGCCCGCCATGCCGACGCGGTCATGACCGGCATTACCGAGCCGGAGGAGGCGCGGCGTTATTATCGGGAGCTGAAGCGCAAAGCCGCTGCAGCGGGACGAAATCCAGACGATCTGCTCGTTATGCCGAGCGCCGCCGTCATCGTAGGCCGAACGAGGGAAGAGGCGGAGGAGAAGTACGAGGCGACCGCTTCGCTCCTGTCGATCGAGGAGGCGATGCGGTATTTCGCGCAGTTTTTCGACTTTCACGATTTTACGCAGTATCCGCTCGACGGTCCGTTTCCCGAGCTGGGCGACTTGGGGCGCAGCAGCTATCAGAGCTTTACGGACAGGGTCAAGCGCGAGGCGCGGGACAAGGGGCTGACGCTGCGCCGGACGATTCGCAGGTTCGCCGCGCCGAAGCCGCGTTTTCTCGGTTCGGCAGCCGAAGTGGCGGACGGCTTGCAGGAATGGTTCGAGACGGGGGCGGCCGACGGATTTATATTGCACAGCGACGTGCCGGGCACGTTGTCCGACTTCGCGGAGCTTGTCGTGCCGGTGCTGCAAGAGCGCGGTTTGTTCCGCCGCGAGTACGAGGCCGATACGCTGCGGGGCATGCTCGGCTTGCCCGTGCCGCGCAATCGCTATGAGGCCGCGCGGGCCGCACGCTTCAAGGACGGCGGGTGAACAGCCAGAACAGCAGGGCGGCGGCGCTGACAGCCGCGCCGAGCAGACAGACGCCGGTCCAGCCTGCGGCATGGTACGTCATCGTGGAGGCGATCGAACCGGCCGCGCTGCCGAACGAGTAGAACATCATGTAGCCGGCGGTCAGCCTGCTCCGGGCTTCCGGCCGCACGGCCAAGATCAGGCTCTGGTTGGTCACATGCACCGCTTGCACGGCCGCGTCGAGCAGGACGATGCCGGCGAGCAGCGCGAACAGCGAATGCGGAGTCATTCCGATCGGCAGCCAGGAGACGAGCAGCAGAAGCAGCGCCGCTCCGGTCGTTCGCTGTCCGAGGCCGCGATCGGCCCATCTGCCGGCGCGCGCGGCCGCCATCGCTCCGGCGGCTCCCGCCAGTCCGAATGCGCCGATCGCCGTATGCGACAGCGAGAACGGAGGGGCGCTGAGAGGCAGCGCCAGCGAAGTCCACAAAATGCTGAATGCGGCGAAAATCAGCATGGCGAGGACGGCGCGAACCCGCAATATCCGCTCCTGCGCGAACAGTGCAAGCATCGATCGAAGCAGTCCGAGGTAAGTGACGGATTCGCTAGCCGGTTCGCGGAGAGGCAGCGTCCGGAGCAAGGCGACGGCCATGACGGACGTCAGCGCCGCCGATGCGAAGTACACGGCGCGCCAGCCGCCCATATCGGCCAACAAGCCCGCGAACGACCGGGCGAGTAAAATGCCGATGACGATGCCGCTTGTCACCAAGCCCACAATCCGTCCCCTCTCGGCAGGGGAAGCCAAAGCGGCCGCGTACGCGACCAGCGTCTGCGTCACGACGGCGAGTCCTCCGACCGCAGCCATGCCGACGAACAGCGTCGCGCTCGAAGATGAGAAGCCGACCGCCAGCAGCGCGGCGACGGACAGCAGCATCTGCGCCCCGATCAGCTTGCGGCGGTTGAGCAGATCGCCCAGCGGCACGAGCAGCAGCAGCCCGAGCGCATAGCAGATTTGCGTCACCGTAACGACGATGCCGATCGTGGAGCGGGCGATGCCGAATTCTCCCGCGATCGAATCCAACAGCGGCTGAGCATAGTACACATTGGCGACTGCCAGCCCCGCGGCAGCGGCAAACAAATAGGCCGCACGCCGCGAAAGATAGGCCGGCTGCGCGGCTCCTGCTTCAAGATGACCGACTTCCGCCGTACTCCCCGAATGCGAAACGCTATTTTTCATATCTCCATTCCTCCTGTTTCTTCTGCATTTCTATTCTGTACCGAACGGTAAATAATAGAGCGTCACAAATATAGCTTTAAAGAATCGAATCTGTCAACTCCTGCGGTCATCCTTTGACAATCAACTTTCTAAGGCGTATATTTTAATATACCGTTCGATACGAAATGAGGGAGAAGTATGGCGCGTACGAGGGAGTTCGACGAGGAGCAGGCGCTCGATGCGGCGATGCGGCTGTTTTGGGAGAAGGGGTTCGAGGGGACGTCTTTAAGCGATCTGACGGCTGGCATGGGCATACAGCGCCCGAGCCTGTACGCGGCTTTCGGCGACAAGAAGGAGCTGTTCGAAGCCGCGCTCCGCAAGTATACGGGCGACCATGCCGCATACGTCCGCGCCTCTCTGCAAAATCGTCCTTCTATTATAGAAGCTTTCCGCAGCCTGTTTCGGAGCACGACGGCAACGGTGGACGAAGAGGGGCCGAGCCGGGGATGCTTCTGCATCAACTCGATGGTGGAGCTGGCGCCTCATGACGAGAAATTCGCGGTTTTGACCAGGGAGCATCAGATGTATATCGCCGTTCTCTTCCAGGAAGCAATCGAGCGTGGGATTCGTTCCGGCGAGCTGGCCCCCGGCATTCATGCCAAAGGTTTGGCCCAAGCGCTGGCCGTCTCGTGGATCGGACTGACGGTGCTGGCGAAGTCCCGTCCGCCCCGGTCGTTTCTCGATCAGTCGGTGGAGGAAACGGTCGCGCTGCTGCGGCGGGGCGAATCGGATCGTCCATCATTCGGAAATTGTGACGGGGCTGACATAAATTTATGACAAAATGATGGTGTCTCCGCGAAAGCCGCGAATGATCGCGCAAGTTATGTTAGCATAGGGGGGAGGATAATCTGGAAGGAGCGGATAAGCCGTGCAGCGAGTTCAAAACAGTCGTCTGAGTCTTGAAATGCCCACCAAATCGTTTATCCATGTCTTATTCGATACGATAAAGATCGGAATTATCAAATCCAACTTGATCGCGATGTTCGCCGGCCTGTGCATGGCTCTGTACGTAGAAGGAATCCCGTTCTTCGACAAGATCGGCACGATCGTCCTGGCCGGGATCGGATCTTTCCTCGTCATCGGTTCGGCGGGCGCGTTCAACAATTTGTACGACCGGGACATCGACGCCATTATGGACAGAACGAAGAAGCGGCCGACCGTGACCGGATACGTCGGCACGAGGAGCGGCCTGTTCATCGCCATCTGGACCGCCGTATTCGGCCTGTTCGCCTTGTACGTTGCGTCTCCGTTGGCGGCGCTGTTCGGTTTTCTCGGCCTGTTCCTGTACGTCGTTCCTTATACGATGTGGACCAAGCGGACGACGATCTACAATACGGAAGTCGGAAGCCTCTCCGGCGCGATGCCTCCCCTGATCGGATGGGCGGCCATTTCTTCGGATCTGACGCATTCCGGAGCGCTGGCGATCTTCGCGATGATGCTGGTTTGGCAGATGCCCCACTTCTACGCGATCGCGATCCGCCGGATGGACGAGTACCGCGCGGCGGGCATTCCGATGCTTCCCGTAGTCAAAGGCATTCGCAGAACGTACGTCCAGATGAACGTGTATTTGGTCGCACTGCTGCTGTCCAGCGCGCTGTTCTGGCCGTTCAGCCCGATCATCGCCGTCTCGAACGCCGCGTTAAGCGTCTGGTGGCTGGCGCTCAGCGTATCGGGATACCGCCGCAAGCCCGAGAAGAAGTGGGCCAACGCCATGTTCATTTTCTCGTTGTTCCATATTACGGTGCTCATGCTGGGCATTATCGGCTTTTCTCTCGGTATGCCTTTGCTTTAAACCACGTCTATTTTACAAAAAATCGAGTCCCGGAGGGATCCTGGAGGGCTCGATTTTTTTGTTGATGAATGACGAAATATCGCCATTTTGGGCATTTTTGAATTAAAATGGGGCGATTTATTGGATTCATCTCGGCTTCTCTTTATTTTGCTTAATAGGAAGAGATTTTTCGCGAATTCGAATAGGGGCCGATAAGGCAGGATATGGGAGGATAAAGCCGAATAGGGCCGCTGAGCCCCCCTCAGCAGAGCTGAGTCCGACTCAGCCCTGCTGAGCCTCGGATATGAAGGGTGAGCCACGAGCCGATCCATGTTACCATAACAACCGTGTTTGACCAAAAAAAGGGAGAAAAGGAGTTCGAGGAATGAAGAAATGGATTCACGTCAGGCTTGGCTTGGTTTTTTTGGTTTCGTTGGGGGTGCTGGCGGGATGCGGGAGCGGAGACAAGCAGGAAAACCCGGACGCTTCCGGAGGCGCGGCGGAAACGACGTTGGAGAAAGCGCAGCGTGAAGGTTATATTTCGGTCGGATTCGCCAATGAAAGACCATATGCCTATGCGACGCCGGACGGCAAGCTGACGGGCGAGGCTGTAGAAATTTCCAGGAAAGTTTTGGCCAACCTGGGAATAGCGGAGATGGATGGCGTTCTGACCGAGTTTGGTTCTCTCATTCCCGGATTAAAAGCGAAGCGCTTCGATCTGATCACGGCCGGGATGTTCATCACGCCGGAAAGAGCGCTGGAGGTCGACTTCGCCAATCCCGAATACAGCATAGGCGAAGCGATCGCAGTAAAGAAGGGCAATCCTCTTGGACTTCGCAGCTACGAAGATATCAAGGCGAATCCGCAGGCTAAGGTAGCTGTCATGGCTGGCGCGATAGAAGCGGAATATTTGGAGAAGGCAGGCGTTGCGCAAGACCAAATCGTCATCGTGCCCGATCAGCCGTCCGCCGTTTCCGCGCTGCAAGCCGGTCGCGCCGATGCGATTACAATGACCGGTCCGTCGCTGCAAGCGATGCTGGATTCCGCTAAGGACGACAGCATCGAGCGCGTCATGGATTTCGAGCAGCCCGTCATTGACGGAAAGAGCGTAAGAGGCTACGGTGCAGCCGTATTCCGTCAAGAGGACGACGATTTTCGGGAAGCCTTCAATGCCGAACTGCAAAAGCTTAAGGACTCGGGCGAACTGCTCACGATTTTACAGGAATTCGGCTTTACAGAACAGGAGCTTCCGGGCGACGTTACCGCGGAGGAGCTCGCGAAGTAATGGATGGGCTTCATTTGGAATTGCTGCCCCCTCTGCTGAAAGGGTTCAAAACTACGCTTATGCTGACGGCTTTGAGCATTGTTGCCGCGCTCGTGTTCGCTATGCTGGCCGGGCTGGCCAGAATGTCCCTACGCGTCTGGTTTCGCTGGCCGGCCGCAGCTTACGTGGAAGTGTTTCGCGGCACTTCGCTGCTAGTGCAGCTGTTCTGGATTTATTTCGCACTGCCGATGCTGCTGGATATTCAACTGTCGGCGATGACGGCAGCCGTACTGGCGCTGAGCCTGAATTACGGCGCTTACGGCTCGGAAGTGGTCCGCAGCTCGATCGCGGCCGTTCCCAAGGGACAGACCGAAGCAGCCATTGCATTAAATATGACTCCCTCGCAACGGCTCCGCTCAATTATTCTTCCTCAAGCGTGGAGAATGATGCTGCCCGGATTCGGAAATCTGCAGATCGAACTGCTCAAGGGAACGTCGCTCGTCTATCTTATTACGCTTGCCGATGTCACTTATCAGGCGATGATGCTGCGAACGTACGATCTGTCGAGCACGGCTGCCATCTTCGTTTGGCTGTTGGTTCTGTACTTTGCGGCGGCTTCCGTGCTGACGTGGCTGGTCAGGTTCGCCGAACGAAGAGCCGCGGCAGGAAGGAGCTAGCATGTGGAAATGGGAGTACGTCGAGAAAATTATGCCCAAGCTGCTTGAGGCGATTCCTGTTGCCGTAGGCGCAGCGCTTGCCGGATTCACGCTGGCCGTCTTGCTCGGCCTTCCGATCGCCTTGGCCAGAAGATCGCGCAATCGCTGGCTTTCCGCGCCCGTTGCGGCAGCCGCCGAATTCGTGCGAAGCACGCCGCTTCTTGTACAGCTATTCGTATTGGTGTTCGTATTGCCGCAATCATTCGGTATTCGCTTGTCGCCTTTTTGGGCGGGAGTGCTCGGTTTGGGCATCCACTACAGCACTTATTTGTCGGAGGTTTACCGTTCCGGCATCGAAGCGGTCCCGAAAGGACAGTGGGAGGCGGCGATTGCGCTGAATTTCGGAAAATGGCGTACGTGGCGCCGGATCGTGCTGCCGCAGTCCGTACCGCCGACGCTTCCCGTCATGGGGAATTACTTGATCACGATGTTCAAGGAGACGCCGACGCTGTCCGCCATTACGGTCGTGGAATTGCTCATGACCGCCAAGATCGCAGGCTCGGCCTCGTTCCGTTATGTGGAAGCCTTCACGCTGGTCGGTCTCATTTTCCTCTTGCTGAGCTATCCTTCCGCTTTGCTTGTGCGTTTGCTGGAACAACGGATGCAGCGAAGAGAAGGGAGAGTGACATCCAGATGAATCAGAATATTGCGAAATATCAGAATAAACAGCCGATTGTGCGTTATCGCAAGATTACGAAAGCATACGGTGAGCGAACGGTGTTGAACGAGTTGGATCTGGACATCTACCCAGGGGAAAAGCTGGCTCTGATCGGTCCCAGCGGGTCGGGTAAAACGACGATCGCACGGCTGTTGATGACGCTGGAGAAGCCGTCGTCGGGTACGATCGAAGTCGATGGCGAGATGCTGTGGCACATGCTTGCGAAAGGGAAGCTCGTGCAGGCGAACGAGAAGCATCTCCAACGCGTTCGAGGGAAGATCGGCATGGTCTTTCAGCACTTCAACCTGTTTCCCCATATGACGATCCTGCGCAACGTGACCGAAGCGCTGGTGCATGTGCGAAAACTGGATAAGGACGAAGCCGCGCGCAGGGCGGAGAGTATGCTGGAACGGGTCGGCCTGAGCGAGCACGTTGGCCACTACCCGTCGCAATTGTCGGGAGGTCAGAAGCAGCGGGTCGCGATTGCCAGAGCTCTGGTGATGGAGCCGAAAATTATGCTGTTCGACGAAGTGACCTCCGCGCTCGATCCCGAGCTGGTAGGCGAAGTATTGCAAGTCATCAAAGGAATTGCATCCCAAGGAGATACCGCCATGATTTTGATTACGCACGAAATGGATTTTGCCCGCGACGTGGCCGACCGAGTGCTGTTTACGGACGGCGGGAGCATCGTCGAGCAAGGGACTCCGGAGGAGATCTTCGAGCGTCCGCAAAGTCCGAGGCTTCAGGCGTTTCTGTCCCGCTTTCTGAAGGGAGAGCCGAACAGCCGGGTAGCCGCAGGTGCGGAGCAATGAGCGGCGGGGACAAGCGGCTCCCGATCGTATCGTTCCGTATTCCGGGCGAGGCGGACGGAGCCCGCATGTGGGAAATCGCGAGGGACAGCGGCACGCTTGATCTCAATTCCGCTTATTTCTATTTGGCGATGAGCCGATGGTTCGGCGACAGCTGCCGAATCGCGGTCGACGAGACAGAGCAATCCGCGCTCGGCTTCGTCATCGGATTTCGACAGCCGGCAAGTCCCGATACGCTGTTCGTCTGGCAGATTGCCGTTGCCGAGAACATGCGGGGGCGAGGGCTTGCCGGCAAACTGCTCGACGAAGTAACCGATCATGAGGATGTTCTTTTCGTGGAAGCTACTGTGTCGCCCTCGAATATCGCCTCGCGCGCGTTGTTCGAGAAATGGGCCGGTTCGCGCGACCTTGCGGTCCGTATTTCGTCCGGTTTCGAGGAATGTTGCTTTCCCGGACGTTCGCATGAACGCGAGGAGTTGTATCGAATCGGGCCGCTCAGGAACAGAAATGGGAGTGAAGGAGGAGTCGGCTGAACGATGGTACCGTCGACAAGCAAGAGAAACGATATGCAGGTATTCGAGCGGAACGAATCGGAGGTCAGGAGCTATTGCCGATCGTTTCCGGCGAAATTCGAACGGGCGTCGGGCTATACGATGTGGGACGTCGAAGGCAAAGCTTATCTTGATTTTTTTGCGGGCGCAGGGGCGCTGAATTACGGACATAATCCGCCGGAGATGAAGCGGAAGCTGATGGCATATTTGGTCGAGGACGGCATCTCGCATACTTTGGATATGGCGTCACGGGCCAAGGAGGATTTCCTGTCCCGGTTTAGCGGAATCATTCTGAAGCCCAGAGGTTTGGACTACAAAGTGATGTTTCCGGGACCGACGGGAACCAATTCGGTGGAGAGCGCTCTGAAGCTCGCCAGAAAAGTGACCGGACGTCAGACCGTCATGAGCTTTACGAACGCGTTTCACGGCATGACGCTCGGAGCGCTTGCCGTTACGGGAAACAAGTTCAAGCGCGGAGGCGCGGGCGTACCGCTGCATCATGCCGTATCGATGCCTTACGACGGGTATTTGGGATCCGACATCAACACGTTGGACTATATTGAGAGCTATCTGAAAGACAGCGGAAGCGGCATCTCGCTGCCGGCGGCCGTCATCGTCGAGACGCTTCAGGGAGAAGGCGGCATTCAGGTTGCCTCTGATCAATGGCTGAAGGGGCTGGCATCGATCTGCAAACGGTACGGAATACTGCTTATCGTCGACGACGTGCAGATGGGCTGCGGCAGAACCGGCCCCTTCTTCAGCTTCGAGCGAAGCGGAATTGTTCCCGATATCGTCTGCTTGTCCAAGTCGATCGGCGGGTACGGCTTGCCGATGGCACTGACCCTGATCAAGCCGGAGCTCGACAGGTGGAAGCCGGGAGAGCATAACGGCACGTTCCGCGGCAATAATCTGGCTTTCGTAGCTGCTTCCGAGGCGCTGAACTACTGGCAAACCGGCAAATTCGAAGAGGAGATCGGGGAGAAGGCGAGCTTCCTGAGCAGAGAACTGGAAAACATGACGCGGGAGTTCCCGGACCTGAACGGAGAACGAAGAGGGCTGGGGCTGATGCAGGGCATTGCGTTTGAACCCGGAGCGGCCGACCGGATTTCGCGATTGGCGTTCGAGCGCGGTCTTATTATGGAGACATCCGGAACCGACAGCGAGGTCATCAAGATTATGCCCCCCTTGACTATCGATCGCGACGGGCTGAAGAGAGGGCTCGGCCTGCTCAAGGAATGCCTCGTCGAGCTTGTCGACGAGAAGCGGGCCATGTTGGCTCAATGAATCCGATATACAGAACAAGAGAGGCAGGAATGCAGCATGATCGTCAGGTATTTGGAGGAACGTGTCGGTACGGATTTCGATGTCGCGGCGTCGACGTGGAACAGCCGCCGGCTTTTATTGAAGGACGACGGGGTCGGCTTTTCCTTGCACGACACGATCATCAAGGCCGGAACGGAGACGCCGATCTGGTATAAGCATCATGTCGAAGCCGTCTACTGTATTGAAGGACAGGGCGAAATCGAACTGGTCGAAACCGGCGAAAGGCATGCGATCCGTCCAGGTATGCTGTACGTGCTGAACGGTCACGAAAAGCATCTTCTCCGAGGCGCGACCGATATGAGAATGATTTGCGTATTTTCACCCCCTTGCACGGGACAAGAGGTTCATGACGAGGAGGGCGCCTATGCGGCGCCGCAATCCTGAAACCATTCCATTATTGGGAGCGTGAACGATATGACGATTGCAACCGATTTTTATCCGACTCGCAAGGAAGCCAGACCTTCTTTTATTGAAAGAGTCGATCCCGTCGTCTACGATACGGAGATTCGGCAGCAGGAAATCGATAAGCAGCAGCTTTCATTCTATGAAGAAAACGGCTATCTGTTTCTGGAAGAGTTCTTCAGCGCGCAGGAGGTCGACGTCTTTAAGGCCGAAACTCGGGATTTGCTTGCTTCCTGCCAAGGTTCGACACGGCCGGAGGTTATTCTCGAACCGGGCGGAGACGAGGTTCGCTCCGTCTTCGCGGTTCACGGCAGTCATTCTTTCTTCAAGGAGTTGGCCGTTCACCCCAGACTATCGGCCATCGTTCGGCAAATTCTGGGCAGCGAAGTCTATGTTCATCAGTCGAGAATCAACTTCAAGCCCGGCTTTACCGGCAAGGAATTTTACTGGCATTCCGACTTCGAAACCTGGCACGCAGAGGACGGCATGCCGCGCATGCGTGCGCTGAGCTGCTCGATCGCGCTGGAGGACAACAATCCATATAACGGAGCGCTCATGGTCGTTCCCGGGTCGCATCGCACGTTCGTCAGCTGCGTCGGACGAACGCCGGACGACCATTACAAACAATCGCTGCGCAGGCAGGAGTACGGCGTGCCGGATCAGGAAAGCTTGACCCGTCTGGTCGAGCAGGGGGGCATCCAGATGCCCGTCGGCAAAGCCGGCTCCGTGCTGCTGTTCGATTGCAACCTGATGCACGGTTCAGCCAGCAATATTTCACCGTATCCTCGCAGCAATGCGTTCTACGTGTTCAACAGCGTCGAGAATCGGCTGCAGGAACCGTTCTCCGCGGGCAAGCCGCGCCCGTCCTTCATCGCTTCGCGCTAACAAGCGTGCGTCCCCAAAAACCGGTTCGGGATCTCGGTTAAATCGAGGTTCCGGACCGGTTTTTTTCCTTATATTTTGTTAGCAAATGTGGAATACTGGAACGGTACGGCTGCGGAGCGCTGTGCGTTCACAAAATAGACAAATTCTCTTCATCTATTCTTCATGTGAAGATAGGCGAATGATGATATTATTTGTAATAAGCAGTAGATAAGAATAATTATAGACTGCTAACGATTCTCAATTAGTTTTCACAAACATTACCCTATAGGAGGAATTGCAATGTCTCTGATTGGAACAGAAGTCAAACCTTTTAAGGCGTCCGCCTACCACAACGGCAAGTTTATCGAAGTATCCGAAGAAAGCTTCAAAGGAAAGTGGAGCGTCGTATGCTTCTATCCGGCGGACTTCACGTTCGTATGCCCGACCGAGCTGGGCGATCTGCAAGATCAATATGAAACTTTGAAATCTCTCGGCGTAGAAGTTTACTCCGTATCGACGGATACGCACTTCACCCATAAAGCATGGCACGACAGCTCCGAGACGATCGGCAAAATCACGTACATCATGATCGGCGATCCGTCCCACACGATTTCCCGCAACTTCGACGTGCTGATCGAAGCGGACGGCCTGGCTGACCGCGGCACGTTCATCATCGATCCGGACGGCGTGATCCAGACGGTCGAAATCAATGCAGGCGGCATCGGCCGCGATGCAAGCACGCTGGTCAACAAGATCAAAGCGGCGCAATACGTACGCAGCAATCCGGGCGAAGTGTGCCCTGCGAAATGGCAAGAAGGATCGCAAACTTTGAAACCAAGCCTTGATCTCGTAGGCAAAATCTAAAGGGGGCCACTCCGGTGTTGGATGCGGATATCAAACAACAACTCAGCCAATACCTTCAGCTCCTGGAAGGCGATGTGCTAATCAAGGTTAGCGCATCGTCCGACGATGCCGTATCCAACGACATGCTGGCTTTCTTGGAAGAGCTGGCCGGCATGTCTCCCCGGATTACGACCGAGAAAGCTCAGTTGGCAAGAACGCCGAGTTTCAGCGTGAACCGGGTCGGAGAGGATACGGGCATCGTCTTTGCCGGCATCCCGCTCGGACACGAGTTTACCTCGCTCGTGCTGGCGTTGCTGCAGGTGAGCGGACGGGCTCCGAAGGTAGAACAAAGCGTTATCGATCAAATCAAAAGCATCAAGGGCAATTATGCGTTCGAATCTTACGTCAGCTTAAGCTGCCATAACTGTCCGGACGTCGTTCAGGCGCTCAACGTGATGAGCGTTCTGAATCCGGGCATTTCCCATACGATGATCGACGGAGCCGCCTTCAAGGACGAAGTCGAGAGCAAGGACATTCTGGCCGTGCCGTCCGTCTTCCTCAACGGGGAGTTTTTCGGCAGCGGACGCATGTCGCTCGAAGAAATCATCGCCAAAATCTCCGACGCCCCGGACGCTTCGGAATTCGAAGGCAAAGAGCCGTTCGACGTGCTCGTTATCGGCGGCGGACCGGCGGGCGCAAGCTCGGCGATCTACGCGGCGCGCAAAGGCATCCGCACGGGCATCGTCGCGGAACGCTTCGGCGGTCAAGTGATGGACACCGTCGGGATCGAAAACTTCATCAGCGTGAAGTATACCGAAGGCGCCAAGCTGGCCGCGAGCCTGGAGGAGCATGTCAAGGAATACAACGTCGACGTCATGAAGCTGCAGCGGGCCAAACGTCTGGAGAAGAAAGACTTCATCGAAGTCGAGCTCGAGAACGGGGCCGTGCTGAAGAGCAAGACGGTTATTCTGTCCACCGGCGCGCGCTGGCGCAACGTCGGCGTTCCGGGCGAAGCGGAGTTTAAGAATAAAGGGGTCGCCTACTGTCCGCACTGCGACGGTCCGCTGTTCGCGGGCAAACACGTCGCGGTCATCGGCGGAGGCAACTCCGGCATCGAAGCGGCGATCGACCTTGCGGGCATCGTCAGCCATGTCACGGTGCTGGAATTCATGCCCGAGCTGAAGGCGGATTCCGTGCTTCAGGATCGTCTGTACAGCCTTCCTAACGTCACGGTGCACAAGAACGTGCAGACGAAGGAAATTACCGGAACGGACAAGGTGAACGGCATCTCCTTCATCGACCGGGCTACGGGAGAAGAGAAGCATGTCGAGCTGCAAGGCGTATTCGTGCAGATCGGTCTCGTTCCGAATACCGATTGGCTCGGAGATACGCTGGAGCGCACTCGCATGGGCGAGATCGTCGTCGACCGTCATGGCGCGACGAGCTTGCCGGGCGTATTCGCCGCGGGCGATTGCACGAACAGCCCGTACAAGCAGATCATCATTTCGATGGGATCGGGCGCGACCGCCGCGCTCGGCGCATTCGATTACCTGATCCGGAATTAAGGCCGTGCCGAAGAAAACGTAACAACCAGCCGCAAGAAATGAGTGTCGATGGAAGTGGCGAACAGCTCGCTTCCACCGCTTCATTTCTTGCGGCTGTTCGTTGTATGATAGGGAAGAGAACAGAGGACGAACAGGGGAGGAACGGACAATGAGCCAGGAACAGCGTAAAATCGGATGGGGAATTCTGGGGGCCGGAGGCATCTCATCGGCCTTCGCCAAAGACTTGAAGCTGGTGGAAGGCGCAGAGCTGACAGCGGTTGCGGCCAGGTCTGCCGACAAGGCGGAAGCGTTCGCCGCGCAATACGGGGCGGCGAGATCATACGGCAGCTATGAGGAGCTTCTGCGGGACCCCGACGTGGACGTCGTCTATATCGGCACGCTTCATCCGTGGCATGAGAAGCAAGCGATAGCCTGCCTGGAGGCGGGCAAGGCCGTTCTGTGCGAGAAGCCGTTCACGATGAACGCGGCGGAAGCGAGAAACGTCGTCCGCGTGGCCCGGGAGAAGAAGCTGTTCGCCATGGAAGCGATGTGGACGCGGTTTCTGCCGCCGATCGTGCAGGTCAGGGAGTGGCTGAAGCAGAATCTCATCGGAGAGGTGCAACTGGTCAAAGCCGACTTCGGTTTCGACGTGGGCTGGCAGCCGGAGGGGCGTCTGCTCAACAAAGAGCTGGGCGGCGGAGCGCTGCTGGACGCCGGCATCTATCCGGTCTCGTTCGCGTCGATGATCTTCGGCGAGCAGCCGATCAAGGTGATGAGCAGCGCCGCGATCGGAGAGACGGGCGTGGACGAGAGATTTTCGCTGCTGCTCGAATATGCGGGAGGCCGGACAGCGGCCCTGAACGGGGCGGTCCGGCTTAACCTGCAGAAGGATGCGTACATCTATGGGACGAAAGGGTATATCCACGTTCCCGATTTCCTGTTCGGGAGAGAGGCCCACTTGCATGTGAACGGCGCCGAAGCGCAGCATGTCGCCGACGATCGGACTTATGCCGGCTACAGGGACGAGGCGCAAGAGGTGACGGACTGCCTGCGTTCGGGGCGGCTGGAAAGCGAGATTATGCCGCTCGACGAGACGGTGCGCATTATGGAAACGCTGGATCGGGCCCGCGCGCCGTGGGGCCTTGTGTACCCGACCGAATAAGCGCCGGAGCGATCAGATCGAGAAACGCATTTACTGGTTTCCGATCTTTTTTTCTTTTATCATCCGTCAATACGACCACGATGCGCAGATCGGGGATGACGTAGACAAATTGTCCTCCGTAGCCTCGGGCATAAAAATAGTCGAAAGAGGAAGAGAGGGGCGCGCTCGCATTGTCGCCGGCGGCTTGCTCCGCGAACGTATCCGTCCACCAATGCCAGCCGTAATAGCCGACATTCGGCGGGCTGGCGGGAACGGCCGGCTGCACGGAACGGAGCGCGCGCTCCTCGGAAACCAACCGGCGTTCCCCCAAGCGGCCACGATCCAAATAGAGGCGTCCGAACTCGAGCAGATGCACGGGGCGCAGTCGCAAGCCGTATCCCCCGGTATGGAGGCCTTGCGGATCGGTCTCCCATTCGTATGATTCGATGCCGAGCGGACCGAACAGCTCCAGCTCGGCAAAGCGGGCGATCGGCATCCCGCATGCCCGAGCGAGAATCGCGGACAGCAGCTGGGACGCGCCGGAGCTGTACTCCATTTTGCGTCCGGGCGCTTCCGCCAGAGGCTGGGACAGCACGAAATCGACCCAATCGTCGGACCGGGTCATGCGCGGGAACGACTGGATTCCGCCGAACTCGGTCCACTTAAACCCCGGGGTCATCGTCATCAGATGCTCGATCGTAATGTCCTTTTTCCGGGAATCGGGGTCCGCCAGCAGCTTCGGGAAAAACTCGGCGATCGGCGTATGCGGCTCCGGCAGCATTCCCCGGTCCATCGCGATGCACAGGAGAGCCGACAGAACGCTCTTCGTGCACGAATTGACTTTGGCCAGCTCGTCCGGAATGCGCGAATGGCGGTAATGCTCGAACAGCAGCCGTCCGTCCCGGCTGATCAGGCAGCTTCTCAGGTCTATCGTGGAAATGGCGGTTGTCAGATGGGATAGGTTCATACGATGATGTTATCGTCTTGGGCGGGGGAATGCAAATTCGGAGTTCCGGGGCCATCGTCATACGAAAAAAGTAAAAGGAACAGATTCCAGGCGCATCATGCGTCAACAGAATCTGTTCCTTTTGTTTCAAGAGCGCCGTCAAGCGGGGCTCGCGGACTTCCGTGCGAAGGATCGGACGTATGCCGCCAGTTCCTCGAAAGGAATTCGCACCAGCGATGTTCCGTTGGCAGCCTGCAGGCTTGCGCCGGGCAGCGAGGCGAGCTTGGAGCAAAGCTTGATCAGCTCGGCCCGATCGCCGGGAACCCAGAACTGGAACCATTCAACGTCCGGATTGGCTTCGCGAGCGACGTCCAGCAGCGCTTGCAGCGCTCGAACGAAGAGAGGAGTCCCTCGATGCTGCGGAAGGAGGAAGGCGAGTTCCGCCTGACACACGTCGCGGTCCTGATGATCGTTCGCTCCGGTGCCGAAGACGAAACCCGCCGCGCCGACCAGCTCGTAAGACTCCTCGTCGATGACGAGCATCGCCTTGCCCATAAGGAGCGGACTGCCGGCGAAGCTGAGCTTGACGTGGAACGGGTACGGCAGGTTCAAGTCCCGGTGGTTGTCCAAGACGAACTTGATATAGGCCTCATGGTCCATATCGAACCTGCATACGCGAAAGAGATACGGCATTACTTCGTGGCGATGACCGGAGCCGCGCGGAGCGAATCGTTCGCTTTGACGATTTTGCCGAATCCGGAGCCTTTTTTGATATCTTTTACATTTGGCGTAGCTGGATACATGGGCTTGTCCTCCTTCGGTTAGAGTCTGGAATTGCCTTTTCATTATAGGGGATTCAGTCGATTAAGAATATACCTAATTTGGTGTATTTCTCCGGAAAACACCGATTCCTGTCCGACGCTGCCTTCCCGCGCGCCTTCGAAGGGGGCGATCTTGGCATACAGCTTGCATAGGTAGGGATTGTCCGAGAGCGCGCACAGCCGGACGACTTCGACGTCCGGGTAATGGTCGGTAACGTAGTCGATCATATGCCGCATTCCTCTCAGAAACAAGCGCGTCCCCCTGCGATCCTTGTCTACGATGCCAACGTCGATCAGCACGCTGGCTCGATCGCGAACGCCATCTTCGGGCGGTTGGATGTAGAAGCCCGATGCGCCGACGATTCGTCCGTCTTCATCCACCCCGTAATGCAAATGGCCTTCGCTCATGTATCCGTACAAAATCGTAACCATGTCTATCGTACATAAAGAAGGATGCAAATCCCTTCGGTGCTCTACCATGTACAGAGAGACTCGGGCGAGTTCGTCGTCTTCGACGCAACGGCGGAATCGTATCGTCATTGTCGTTGCTCCTTTCCTTGCTCGGCGAATGGTCGCGTCTGCCTCTATTTTATACCATAGGCAGATTCTTTTTAATAGAGCTCTGCAATCTCCCGAGAAATATGATTAAATAAGTGAAAGTGTCGAAAAAAGTCGTTAACTTCTATCGGGGCGAGGTCGTTATCCGTGAAAATATTGAAAAAATACTGGAACAGCATCCGGTTGCCGCAAAAGCTCGTGCTTGTGTACATGCCGCTCATCATTTTTCCGACGCTGTTCGGTTCCTTGATGCTGATGAACAGCTACACGGCTTCAAGCAAGCAGGCGTCCCGGGAATATGCCGCGGACTTGGTCGGGCTGATGGTCGAGCAGATGGATTCCCGGCTGTCCTCGATCGAAGAGCTCAGCAAGCAGATGATCACGGACAGCGAGCTGTTGGAGCTGGTGGCGCGAACGGACGTCTCCATGTTCGAACAGCTGGACAAGACGATGGCGATCAAAGATTGGATGAACCACTATTGGCTCAACAACAACATGAACGAATACATCGTGGCGATGGTGCTGGATACGGGAAACAACACTTACATCTATAACGAGAACGAAGTCGGTCAGTACCGGATACGCGATCCGGAGTATCAGAGCGCCATTCGAAGCAACAGGGGCGGAGCCGTCTGGTTCGAGCCGGCCGAGTTCTCGAACGGATTTCAACGCTTCGAGGCGTTCCGGATGGGAAGATGGGTGCGGGACGGCAAGCTAAGCGAGATCGGCCTGCTGACGATCGTCGTGGACGTCGAAGCGATCCGATCGATTTTCAAGCAGACGAAGCTGGACGACAACGCGGTGCTGCAGCTGCGAACGTCCTCCGGGAGCGTTCTGGTCGACAACGGCAACAAAGGGGACGAGGGAAGCTATCAGGATCTGCATCTCGACTACTCCAACATTCGGGAAGATTGGGCGCTGTCGGCTTCCCTGAACATGGACGACCTGTATACGGAAATCAACCGGATGATCCGATTAACGATGCTCATTATCGCGGCGTGCGCCGTGTTCGGATTCGTCGTTACCCGTTTCCTAGCCATCGACGTCGTCAATCCGATTCGCAAGCTGATGAACAATATGATGTCCGGCATCCAATCGGCCAGTCCGCGGAAGCTGGCTAAATTCAAAGGCGCAATCGAAATCCGCGAGATGAACGATATTTTCGTATCCGTCATGTACGAGATCGAGCAGTTGATCCAGCAGACGGTAAGCCAGGAGCGGAAAAAGCGGGCCGCGGAAATCCAGGCGCTGCGCAAGCAGCTGTCGCCGCACTTCCTGTACAACACGCTGAACTCGATCCGCTGGCTGGCCATTCTGCAAAAGCAGACGAACATTAAAGAGATCGTCGATTCGCTCTCCAATCTGCTTAACTATACGCTCAGGGACACGAACGAGTTTGTGACCGTGGAAGAAGATATGGACAAGCTGCGGGATTATATTTCGATTCAGAAGATTCGCTACCGGCAGTTCGCATTCGCCGTCGATATCGCCGAGGAAGCGCTGTCCGCCTCCGTTCCCAAATTTCTGATCCAGCCGCTGGTCGAGAATGCCCTTATCCACGGGCTTGAGCCGCTCGACGACCGGATGGGGGAGATCGCGGTGACAGCATCCGTCGAAGGGAGCGTGCTCAAGCTCGTCGTTCAGGACAACGGGGTAGGCATCGCTCCCGACAAGCTGGCCGCCATGCAGCAAGAGTTGAACGGTTCTGCGCGCGGGGCGGCCGGACATATCGGCATGCTGAACGTACATGAACGAATCGCGGCTCACTACGGCTTTCCGTACGGAATGAAAGTCGACAGCGAAGTCGGCCGAGGCACGACAATCGAAATCCATATTTTGCGCGAGGAGCGGCCTGAGGATGAAAAAAATCATGATCGTGGACGATGAATCTTTGGTCAGAGTCGGACTGCAGTCGATCATTCCGTGGGAGGAATACGGCTACTGCGTATCCGGCGTATACCATAACGGCCGGGAGGCGCTGGAGGCGTGCAGGGCGTCGATGCCCGACGCGATTCTGACGGACATTCGCATGCCCGTCATGGACGGTCTGGAGTTGATCAAGAACGTCCGGCAGCTCTCGGAGCGCGTCCCGATCGTCATCTTGAGCAGCTACGACGATTTCGAATATACGCGCACGGCAATCCGGCTCGGGGTGCAGGATTATATCCAGAAGCATCAGCTGGAGCCCGAGGAATTGATCCGGGTGCTTAACGCTTTGAAGATCGAAGAGACCGGATACGCCGGAGAAGCCGTCCAGCACGATCTGAAAAAGGAGAAGGAAGATTTGTTGGACAGGACGTCCTGGGTGGACACGGCGGGTAGCGGACGGGAGGAGGGCGAGCGAAGACGGGCTTACCCCGAACTGGAGAAGCTGGCGGAAGAGCGCGGGCCGTACGCGTGCTGGGTCATGATTCAGCCGTTCGTTGCGGCGTGGGGGGAGGAGCGGAGCCCGCTCTCGTACGCTCTCATCGTTCGGGAGGAGCTCGAACGCTACCGCTATACCGAATATCTCGGCGCGAGAGGATCGGTCGTGCACGCGTTGTTCTATCTGGGAGAGGAAATGCCGGGCGCGGAATCGCTGCGGCGGCAAGTGTCGCCGTTCTGCGGCAAGCTGCTGGAGTCGCTGCGCGGGAAGTGCAATATGGATTTCGCGATCGGAATCAGCCGGCCTATGCCGTTTCATGAATACGATGCGATGCATGCCGGCGCCGGCAGCGCGCTGCTGTCGATGTTTTACGGCACGGGCGGCATATATTACGATAACGGTTCGGCCGCCAGAAGCGTCTATGCGGACGATGAGTGGATCGAGCTGTACAAGACGTTAAAAAGAGACGTCCGACAGGAACGCTTCGACGAGCTGCTGCGGCAGCTGGACGAGCCGTCCCCGGCCGGAGCGGGCGAGATCGAGCCGCGGGAATGGAAGCGGATCGGCGCCACCGTTGCGACGCAGCTTACCGATTATCTGATCGAGCAGTACGAGCTGGACGTCGAGAAAATCAAGCAGCATTTCGGAGATTTATGGCCGCTGGAGCGGTATATCGACAAGGCGAGCCATAAAGCGGCTTGGCTCTCTTCGGTCAGGCTTGTCTTCGAGCGCGCGGGGGCCCTTATCGCCTCCGTCCGGGCGAACAAGACGTGGCTGACGAAAATCAAACAATACGTAAACGAGAACTACGCCGAACCGATCCGTCTGGAAGACGCGGCCGCCCTCGTCTATTGGAGCGAAAACTATTTCAGCCAAAGGTTCAGCCAAGAGACGGGAATGACGTTCTTGGAATACTTAACAAGCGTTCGGATCGAGCGGGCGAAGGAATTGCTGCGAAGCGCCGACCGTTCGACGGAGGAGATCGCCGGTCTGGTCGGCTACGTCAATGCGAACTATTTCGTCAAGGTGTTCAAGAAGACGACCGGACTTACGCTGTCGGAATTCAAGTCCCGGCACAAAGGATAGAATCGGGCATCAAATCGGAGGAAATGGCATCGGCCGGAGCGACGAACGGAAGATCTGGCATCAAAGTGAGGGGACTGTGCATGGAACGAGCGACGGCACGAACTTACAATCAGGGTAACCGGGGAACAAAGGAAATGTGGTGGTCTATGTACGGTCTTAAGAACAAACGCCCAGCTGCCTTGACGATGCTGCTCGCCGTCGCCTTGCTGGCCGGCTGCGCGAAGAGCGATTCCATTGTTGGAGAGCAGCAGCCTTCGCCCAAGAGCGGGAACGAGCAAGTCGCTTTGCAGGTATGGGGAGATCTGGGCAATCAAGTCGCGCTCGAGGCGTCGTTCAGGCTCATCAACGAGAACTTCATGAAGCAGTATCCGAACATCCGCATCAACTACAAGTTCGTGCAAACGCCTGAAAGCCTGGATTTCGGCCTGCTGTCCAACGAGCTTCCCGACATTTTCTACGTTCAAGGAAACAAGACGACGAAAATGAGCGAGCTGGCGCGCAACGGCTACTTATTGCCTCTCGACGAGTACGGGTTCGACTTGCGGCGGTTTCCCGAGGAAGCCGTGCAGTACGGGACGGTCGACGGCAAGCTGTATTCCTCGCTGCCGGCTTTTCTGGACACGAAGGTCGTGTATTACAACAAGGATATTTTCAAGCGATACCATCTCTCTCCTCCCCGAACGTGGGACGACTTTATCGCTTTGCTCGAAGCATTGTCCTCTCGCGGCATCACGCCGATCTCCATGCCGGGAACCGAGTACAAGGAACGATCGTGGATGAGCTACGTCCTGATGGCGTTGTTCGCCCACGACAAATCGGAAGCGCTCATGAACGATGCTCCCGGCGTCAAGCTGACGGACCCGGAATTCGTGGAAGGTCTGCAATACTTCAGGGACTTCGCGGAGAAAGGGTATTTCGGCGCCGACTACGTCTCTCAGGATCGGGTCCGGTGGCGGCTCTCGTTTACGAGCGGGGAAGCCGCGATGATCGTGGACGGCAGCTGGAACAATCTCTTATACGAGAACAGCGGAGTGAACCTGGGGAAATTTTACGTGCCCAACCGGGAAGGCAAGCGCATCATTCCGGTCAGTTACAACAACTGGACGACCTATTCCGTCTCCGCGGCCACGAAATATCCGGAGCAGGCGGTTCAATATTTGAAATACTTGAACTCGCGGGAAGTGCAGCAGCTGATGGGAGACGCGACAGGCATGATCCCGATCCTCGGCGATATCGAGCCGTCGGATTCGATCCAAGATTTGATGAAATACGATGCGACCGTCGACAACTTCACGACGGTGATGGCTCATCTATCCAAGCGGGGCATGGACGCTCCGACTTTATACAGGCAGACCGTATTGGCCGAGCTGCTGACTTCGAAGCTGAATGGCAAGGAAGCGGCCGAGCTGCTGCAAGAAGCGGTCGTCTATTTCGACGCGGACCCGTAGAGCGGGTCGATTAATCAGGAGGCTGGACATATGACCAAGAAAAGATATTTCGGGGCGGCGCTTATGATCGCGCTGTCTTTGATCGTGGGCGCATGCGGCGGAGCGGCGGATAAAGCGCCTGCGGCAAGCGGCGGCAAGACCGGCGGGGACGCCGCAAGCGGAGAGAAGGTCAAAATCAAATTTTTCGGCATGAACATGGCCTATACTTCGATGGAAGGAATGGGGGCCGAGCTTCAGAAGAAGCTTCCGCAATACGATATCGAGCTGTTGACGGTCGATACGGGTACGATCGACACGGCTATTCGCACCGGGATCGCCGGCGGCAGCCCGGCCGACATTTACTTCTACTGGCCGCAGAACATGGCGAACATCGTGAAAGACAAGCTCGCGCTCGACTTGACCCCTTACTTGGAGGCCAACGGCGGCGAATGGAAAAATACGTTCACGCCGGAGCTGCTGGAGCTCGGACAGATCGACGGCAAGTATTACAACGTTCCTTTTGGAAGCGCTTATCCGGTCATCCTCGTCAACAACGAAATTTTTGAGCAGGCGGGCGTAGAGCCGAAGGAAGAGATGACCTGGCAGGAGTTCATGGCGATCTGCGAGCAGATCAAGCAGAAGACGAGCGCTTCGCCCTTTGCGGTCAGCTCCGAGCCGGATCGTCAGAGCTGGCTCATCCGGCAAGGCGTCATGAGCCTCTCGAACGGCGACGGCAAGCTCGAAGCGCTGGCTCATGGCGAACTCGCGGCAGACAGCGGCTACTATGAAACGGCTCTTAACAATATCAAGGAGCTGTTCGAGAAACGGTACTGGTATCCGGGAGAAGGCGCGCTGAACATTACGAGAGACGAGATCAACGCGGCGTTCCTGCAGGGCAAAGTCGGCATGTTGGCCGAAGTGGCCGGAACCGCCCTGTCGATCTCCGAATCCGCCGAATTCGACGTCACTGTCGTGAAGTGGCCGGCCATGGGACCGGAGACGGTATTGCTAGGCGGAGCGAACGGTTACTTCATCCCCGCCAACGCGGCCAATCCCGACGCGGCCGTCGAAGTGCTGAAGACGCTGCTCGGTCAGGACATCCAGTCCATTCACCTGTCGCACGGCTATCCGCCGGCGAACCGGACGATCAAGGTGGAGAATCCCGTGCTGCAGCAAATCATGACGTTCACGGAAGATCTGTATCCGTTCGAGTTCCACACGAAGGAAGCGAAGCTGAAAAGCTATTACGAAGGCGAAATGGTGCCTAACTACTTAATGGGGTTAAATATCAAAGAAGTGCTCGGCCAATTGGATAAGTTGCGTCAAGACGCTTTTAAGTAAGGAGAATGCGGAATGGCTCAACATCCGACGAGACGGAACATTATATTCGGCATCCTGTTGTTGGCGCCGGCGGCTGCAGCCATTATCGCGACCACGCTGCTGCCGGTGCTGTCCAACCTGGTCATCGCTTTCCAGGAATGGAACGGCTTCTCGGCGGCGACCTGGATCGGCTTCGATAACTTCCGGAACGCGTTCTCCGACAAGTATTTCATCGACAGCATGAAAGCTTCGTTTTTTATCGGCATCGTATCGACTTTGGGCGCCGTTCCTCTCGGCGTCCTGCTCGCGGCCTGCATCTTCAAGGTAGGCAAGTATGAAGGCTCGGCGTATCGGGTCGTCCTGTTCGTACCGGTCATGATCCCGCTTGCCATTATCGGCCTGCTGTTCACTTTCTTGCTGAACCCGGAGATGGGGCTGCTCAACAAGCTGTTGGAAATGCTCGGCATGGGCGGCTTGCAGCGAGCCTGGCTGGCCAACCCGGATACGGTGCTGTGGGTGATCGCGATCATCGGCGCATGGAGAATGGCGGGACTTACGATGATGCTCGTCTTCGCGTCCATGATCTCCATTCCGGGGGAGCTGTTCGAATCGAGCCGCTTGGACGGGGCGGGGTATCCGCGGCAGTTTTTCTCCATCGTGCTGCCGCTCGTTCGCCCGTCCCTGCAAGTATCCACGGTGTTTTCCTTTATCGTCCTCGTGTCCACGTACGACCTGGTCTATATCATGACGCGGGGAGGGCCGGGAACGGTATCGCAGACCGTGCCGATCTACATGATGAAAACGGCGTTCACGTACAGCAATTTCGGCTATTCGGCAACGCTTGGCTTGCTGTTCTCGTTGGCGGGAATACTGGCGATCTTCCTGCTCCAGCGCCTCTTTAAGGGGGAGACCTATGAAGTATAGCCACAATTCCGAGCGCATCGAACGGTGGATCACGCGCGTCGTCGTCCTGTTTTTCGTCCTGATTACGATCTATCCGATCTTCTTCGTCACGATCAATTCCTTGAAGAGCACGAGCGATTTCTACGCCAATGTATGGGCGCTCCCGAGTTCGATTCACTGGAGCAACTATTCCGAAGCCTGGTTCGACGCCAAGATCGGTCAATACTTCTCCAACAGCTCGATCGTCGTCGTCAGCGCCGTGCTGATCATCTCGGTGTTCGGGGTCATGGCGGGCTACGCGCTGGGGCGGTTGAACCTTCCGTACGCGGAAGCGATTCTGCTGTTCTTCCTCGCGATGAAGATGGTTCCGCACGAGTCGCTCGTCATGCCCCTGTATCTCATGCTGAGCCGGATGGGCCTGATCGGGGAACATATTTCGCTCGTGCTGCCCTACGCCGGGTGGGGGCTGCCGATCGCCGTCTACATTCTGAAAAACTACTTCCAGACGATTCCCAACTCGCTGCTGGAAGCCGCGCGAATCGACGGGGCGTCGGAGTGGCTGTCGTTCCGCAAAATTATGGTTCCGCTCGCGATGCCGGCCATCGCGACCGTCGTCATCTTTAACTTCGTCTCGCTGTGGGGCGAGCTGCTGTGGGCGACCGTAGCCTTGTCGACGGCGACAATGAAGACGCTGCCGCTCGGAATCATCGTATTCCAATCCGAATTCGCGACCGACTGGGGACCGCTGTCCGCGGCGATCTGCATGGTCATGCTGCCGCTCGTCCTCGTGTTCCTGTTCATGCAGAAATATTTCGTGCAAGGCATTACGGCCGGAGCCAACAAAGGCTAGTCCGGAGATAAGAGAAGGGAGAGGGGATCGATGACCGATCGCGTCTATGAGCTTTTCGCACAGCCTCCCAACGAATATCGCGGCAAGCCGTTCTGGAGCTGGAACGGCAAGCTGGAGAAGGAAGAGCTGCTTCGGCAAATCCGCGTATTCGCCCGGATGGGACTCGGAGGCTTCTTCATCCATTCCCGTACGGGCCTCGTCACCGAGTACTTGGGCGACGAGTGGTTCGAGTTCGTGGAAGCCTGCACGGAGGAAGCCGAGAAGCTCGGCATGGAAGTGTGGATTTACGACGAAGACCGTTGGCCGAGCGGCACGGCCGGCGGCATGGTGACCGAGGAGCCGCGCTTCCGCTTGAAGTTCATCGAGCTGCGGGTTATACCTGCGGCCGAGTTCGAGTGGACGGATGCGGACGGGCTGCTTGCCGTGTACGCTTGCAGGCTCGATGGCGTCTCCTATTCCGACTGCGTTCCCCTGGCGCGAGGGGAGATGCCGAAGCCGGGGGCGTCGGTGCTCGTCTTCGCTGTCGTTGAGATGAACAAGGACAGCTTCTATAACGGCTACACATGCGTGGATACGATGAATCGCGAAGCGACGGACCGCTTTCTGGAAATTACCCATGAGCGTTACAAGAATCGCGTGGGCAGCCATTTCGGACGGACGATCAAAGGCGTGTTCACGGACGAGCCCCATCGCGGGGCGCTTATGGACGGCTTTGGCATTACGAACGAGCACAGGCTGTGGAGCGTGCCGTGGACGTATACGCTGTTCGACGATTTCCAGCGGGCCTTCGGCTACGATCTGCGCGACAAGCTGCCGGAGCTGTTCCTGCGGCGGGAAGGAGAGCCGGTGTCGCAGGTAAAGTGGCATTACGTCGAGCTGACGCAGCGCCTGTTCATCGAGCATTATCTGAAGCCGATGCAGGCATGGACCCGCGACAACGGGCTGCGGCTGACCGGCCATATGCTGCACGAAGATACGCTGACGGCCCAGACGGCTTATCTCGGATCGGCGATGCGTTTCTACGAGTACCAGGACGATCCGGGCGTCGACGTGCTGCGGGAGGGCAACCGCAACTATTGGCTGGTGAAGCAGCTCTCGTCGGCGGCCAGGCAGCTGGGCCAGAAATGGCTGCTCTCCGAGCTGTACGGCTGCACCGGCTGGCAAATGTCCTTCGAGTCCCACAAGGCGGTCGGAGATTGGCAGACGCTGCTCGGCATTAACGTTCGCAATCATCATCTGTCATGGTACACAATGGAAGGCGAAGCGAAGCGGGATTATCCGGCGAGCATCTCCTATCAATCGGCCTGGTGGGGCGATTACGAATTCGTGGAGACGTACTTCTCGCGGTTCGGGCTGGCGCTCTCCCAGGGCGAGCGCAAGTGCGAGGTGCTCGTGCTGAATCCGGTCGAAAGCGTCTGGTGCCAGGTGTATCCGGGCTGGTCGATCGACATGAAGACGCAGTCGCCGGACGTGCAGAAGCTGGAAGACCAGTATCGCGATACGTTCCATTGGCTCGCGGAGGCGCAGATCGACTTCGATTACGCCGACGAAGAGATGCTTGGCCGCTTGCACGCGATCGAAACCGGAAGCGAAGCGGGAGCGAGGTTCCGGGTCGGGAAGGCCGCCTACAGCGTCGTACTCGTCGCCGGGATGATCACGATCCGCGAGAGCACGGTCGCCGCGTTGGAGAAGTTCGCCGCAGCGGGAGGCAAGGTCGTCTTCGCGGGCGAGGCGCCCCGTTACGTGGATGCGCTGTCCTCGGATCGCTGCGCGCAACTGGCGGACAAGACGATATCCGTTGCGTTCGACGGCCCGGGCATCGTCGGCGCCGTCCGCGACGTCCGGACCTGTCCGGCGAAGGTCGTCGATGCCGCGACGGGCGCTGCGGCGACCGATATCTTCTGTCGGTTGAACGAGGACGAGAACGGACGCTATTATTTGGGGCTATTGAACGTCAATCCGGACGCTGCCTGCGACGTTCGGGTCGAGCTCGCCGCCGTCGGCGCGATCGAAGAATGGGATTGCAAGACCGGCGGCAAGCAAGCCGTCGCTGCCGAGACAGGCGAGGGAACGCTGAGCTGGAACGTTCGATTTCATCCGTCCGAGGAGCATCTGTACGTCATCGACAGCGCCGCACCCGCGAAGGAGCGGATGGCGGTTTCGGTCGGCGCGGCGTCGGCGCGCCACCGTCTGGACGGAGCCTATCCCTATCGCATGAGCGAGAGCAACGTCTGCGTCCTGGATATGGCGAGTTACCGGATCGGCGACGGGGAATGGAGCGAGCTCGCCGAGATTTTGCAAGCGGACCGCAGCATCCGGAGCGAGCTGGGTTTGCCGCACAGAGGCGGCCGGATGATCCAGCCATGGTATGCTGCGCTTCATCATCGGGAGGTAAACGCCGCGGCCGCTCCGCTCGAGCTGCGTTTCGAATTCTCGGCGGACGTCTTGCCGGATCGCGACTTGTGGATTGCGCTCGAACGTCCCGACTTGTTCGGAATTTCCGTCAACGGCGTCTCCGTCGACCGGAAGGAGACGGACGGCTGGTGGGTCGATCCTTGCTTCCGCAAGATCAGGCTGCCGCGGTCGCTGCTGCGGCAGGGGGAGAACGAGCTGAGGCTGCGGACCGACTTCCGGAACGAAGTCAATCTGGAAGCCGTCTATCTGCTGGGGGAGTTCGGCGTCCGTCTGGACGGCGTCCGCAGAACTCTCGTCGCGCTGCCGGAAGTCGTCTCGTTCGGGGATTTGACCGTTCAGGGCTTCCCTTTCTACGGGGGCAAGCTCGGGTATCTCATCGGCTCCGACGCCTTCGGGCCGGCGCCTGAAGACGGAAGGGCGGTGCTTGCGCTGTCTTCGTTCGAAGCCGCATGCGTGAAGGCAGGCGCCATGGACGGCGGAGAGATGAAGATGATCGCGTGGCAGCCGTATGAAGCCGACATTACGGAGGAGCTGCGGACACGGCAGCCGATATGCGTGGAAGTCGTGCTCACGCGCAGGAACACGTTCGGACCGCTGCATCTCGTGCCGACGAGAATTCCGGAGTACCGGCCGTTTCATTTCCTGACGCAGGGGGAAGCCTATTCGGAAGCTTATCGATTAATTCCTTCCGGCATTCTCGAAACTCCCGAGGTTTCGCTGCGTCAATAAATAGTTAGAAGCGCAGAAGGGTTGTCCGTCAGCCATGTACATGGCCGGACAGCTCTTCTCTGGCGAGGAGAGGGGAGTTTGGAATGAGAATCTTATTGGCGCCGGACTCTTACAAAGGAAGTCTGAGCGCGGTTCAAGCCGCGGAGGCGATGGTCAGAGCGGTGCGGGACGCGCTGCCGGACGCGGAAGCGATCGCCCTGCCGATGGCCGACGGGGGAGAAGGCACGGTGGACGCGCTCGTGGCGGCGGGCGGCGGGGAGAAGCGGCCGATAGAGGCGACGGGGCCGCTGGGCTTGCCCGTTCGCTCGTACTACGGCACGATCGGCCGGACGGCCGTGCTGGAAGCCGCCAATCTGTTCGGGCTGACGATGGTTGCGGAGGCGCAGCGCAATCCGCTGCGCACGACGTCCGCCGGACTGGGCGAAGCGATTCGCGCGGCGCTGGACGCCGGCTACGCGGAGTTCGTCGTCGGGCTGGGCGGGAGCTCCACGAACGACGGCGGAATCGGGATGCTGCGGGCGCTCGGCGCGTCGTTCCTCGATCGCTCCGGAATGCCGCTGCGCGGCTTCGGGGCGGACTTGGCCAAGATCGCGTCCGTCGATTTGTCCGGCCTCGATCCGCGGCTCGCTTCCGCCCGGATCACGGTCGCCTGCGACGTGCGCAATCCGCTGCTCGGCGCGGACGGAGCGACGGCCGTCTACGGTCCGCAAAAAGGGGCCTCGCCGGAATTGTGCCGCCGCCTGGACGAAGCGATGGCCGCATACGCGGACAAGGTCGAGTCAGAGAGAGGCGCGGCGCTGCGAAGCGCGCCCGGAGCCGGAGCGGCCGGCGGCCTCGGCTTCGCCTTCCTGGCCCTCGGGGCTGAGCTTGCGCCCGGAGCCGAGGTGCTGGAAGCTTATGTCGGGCTGAAGGAGCGCATTCGCGATGCGGATTGGGTCATTACCGGGGAAGGAAGAAGCGACGGGCAGACGCTGTACGGCAAGCTGCCTCTCCACGTCGCCAAGCTGGCCAGCGAGACGGGGACGAAGGCGGTGCTTCTGTCGGGCAGCCTCGGCGTCGCAAGCGAGCGTCTCGATCCTTACTTCGCGGGCTGCTTCTCCATCGTCGAAGGGCCGGCGACTTTGGCGGAATGCATGGACAACGCCGAAGGCAGCCTCTATCGCGCGACCCGCCGCGTCGTCCGGCTGATCGCCGCCGCGAGCGGGGGCTAACTTAATCAAAATTGCCGTTGCGGCCGCCAATGTCAAGTTGGCGGCCTTATTGGCGTGCGAATAACCATCTGCGATTGGAAATAATAGGGGGCGGAAACGAGCGAAGGAGCAGCCTTCATGTTGGAGCAGTCATCGAAATCCCCGCTTCCCTTGTCGTTAAAGGAAACAACCGAATGGATGAAGCAATTGCTCGGCAACAGCTGCGATCTGATCGTGCGCGAATTCAAGCTCGGGTACGAAGGCGCGCCGCGTGCAGCCATGCTGTACACGGACGGGCTGGTCGACCTGGAGCTCGTGCAATTGTTTATTATGAAGCCGCTTATGGAGCTGGACGGTCCGCCGCGCGCCTCGGACAGCCCGGGGCCGGGAACGAACGGCCCGGACGGCAAGCAAGAGCCGTACATCCGGCAACTCGTCGAACAGGTACTGCCGACGGGCGGCGTCTCCGAGATCAGGGAACGCGACGGATACGTCAATGCCGTGCTGACCGGGTACGCGGTCATCTCGATCGACGGCTATTCGACTGCGATCGCGGTCGAGCTGCGTGGCTGGGAGGAGCGGGGCGTAGACGAGCCGTCGACGCAAACGGTTATTCGCGGGCCGCGCGAAGGCTTCTCGGAAAATATCAGAATCAATACGGCGCTTATTCGCCGATTCATCAAAGATCCGAAATTGTGGATCGAGTCGCAGACGATCGGCCGTTCCACGCGGACGGCGGTCAGCGTCGCCTATATGAAGGGGACGGCTTCGGAAGGCGTTATCGAAGAGGTGCGCAGACGGCTGTCCGAAATCGATATCGATGCGATTCTTGAGAGCAGTTATATCGAAGAACTGATTCAGGACGATTTCTTTACGCCGTTCCCGACTATCTTTCATACGGAACGGCCGGATGCGGTTGCGGCAGGGCTGCTGGAGGGCAGGGTGGCCATTCTGATCGACCGCACTCCGTTCGTATTAATGGTCCCCGCGCTGTTCGTCCAGTTTTTCCAGTCGCCCGAAGACTATTATCAGCGTTCCGACATCGGCAGCCTGATCCGGATATTGCGCTTTCTGTGCTTCGGCATTGCGATGTTCGTCCCCTCGATCTATATCGCGATCACGACCTTTCATCAGGAAATGCTGCCTACCTCTCTCTTTATCAGCTTGGCCGCGCAGCGCGAGGGCGTGCCGTTCCCGGCATTTATCGAAGCGATGCTGATGGAGGTTACGTTCGAGATTTTGCGCGAAGCGGGCATCCGCATGCCTCGCTCGGTCGGGCAGGCGGTCTCGATCGTCGGCACGCTCGTGATCGGGCAAGCGGCGGTCGAAGCGGGCATCGTGTCGGCGGCGATGGTCATCGTAGTGTCGATTACGGCGATCTCCAGCTTCGTGCTGCCCTCCTTCAATATTTCGATATCGGTGCGCATGCTGCGATTTCTGTTCATGCTCCTCGCGGCATCGTTCGGCATTTACGGCATTATTATCGCGTTTATCGCGCTCGTTCTCCACTTGAGCAGACTCAGCTCGTTTGGCGTGCCGTATTTAACGCCGTTCGCCCCCTTGTATTGGTCGGACCAAAAAGACGCGATCATGCGCTGGCCGATCTGGGCAATGCGGAAGCGGCCGAGAATGATTGCCCAGTCGAACAGGATCAGACAGCGAAAGGGAGGGCCAAGAGGATGAGGGGAGCGTTCGGAAAATTCGTCCTATGTGCCGTGCTGCTGACGGTCTTGCTGGGGGTGACGGGATGCTGGAACAGAAGAGAGCTGAACACGCTTGCCATTGCGGTAGGGATGGGGATCGACAAGCGCGGCAGCGAATACGACGTGTCGATACAAGTCGTCAATCCGCAGGTCATGGACAAAAAATCGGGCACGAACCGTTCGGAGACGATCCAGTTTCGGGAGCATAAGGCGACCATTTTCGAAGCGCTTCGCAAGATGACGACGGTCAGTCCGCGCAAAATCTATCTGTCCCACCTGCGCATTCTCGTCTTGAGCGAGCAAGTGGCCCGGGAAGGCATTAACGAAGTGATCGACTTCATCTCGAGAGATCACGAGGCGAGAACGGATTTCTACATTATGGTGGCCAGAGGCTCCAGCGCGTCGGAAGTGTTGAACGTGCATACGCAGCTCGACAATATCCCGTCGATCAAGGTGTTCGATATGCTGGAGGGGTCCGAGAAGGCGTGGGCGCCGACTTCCACGGTTAGGCTGGACGAATTGATCGACGCGCTCGAGAACGATTCGGGACAAAGCGGAGTGCTGTCGGGAGTTGCCGTCGCCGGGAATAAAAAGAAGGCTATGACGCAGGAAAACATAGAACGCATCCGATTGCCGGGGGTTCTCAAATATTCGGGATTGGCCGTCTTCAAGCAGGGGAAGGCGGTGGGTTGGCTGAACGAGGAGCAGAGCGCCGCCTTCAAGTTCATTATGGGCAAGGTGAAGAACACGGTCTCCGACGTCCCGTGTCCGGCGGGAGGCAAGCTCGTGTTGGAAATATTCGATACGACTTCCGCGATGATTCCGAAGGCGCGCGGAGGCGAGCTGTCTATTGCGCTTAAGCAAAAGTTGTTCGCCAATATCGGCGAGGTGTCTTGCGGCATCGATCTGTTAAACGAGTCGGCGATCGAGGAGATCGAGAAGCGTATGGAGGAGAAGCACAAGAGGCAGCTAGAGGAGACGATCGCATTCGTGCAGCGCAAGTACGGCGCCGATATTTTCGGATTCGGGCAAAGCGTCCATCGCGCTCATCCGCGCGAATGGAAAAAGGTAAAAGCGGACTGGAGCGAGGCGTTCCGGGAGCTTCCGGTAACGGTGAGCGCGCAAGTGACGATCAGGCGAACGGGGACGATCAATAACGCGGCCATCCCGTCGTCGTAGAAGGAGCGGGAGCTATGTGGGTAGGGATCGCCGTTGCGGCCTTGGTCGCCGCTGCGGCCGTCATCGAAGCGCCTTCCTTGTTTCGCGAGTCGGCCAAAACGGAAGGCATTCTGTACTTGGCGCTGGCGGCGGCAGGCTCGTTCACCCTTATCGGGTATACGGGCAAGTTTTATTCGTTCGTATTTTTGAGATGGGTGGACATCGCGTTTCTGCCTATCGGAAACTGGGTAGCGCACCTATTCGGCACAGGAGGGGCATCGTGAGAGAAGAAGCGATAAGCGCCAGGCAATTCACTGCGCTGGCCTTATTTGTTACGATCGGCGATTCGCTCGTCATTCTGCCCGGCACGATGGTTTCTCTGGCCAAGCAGGATGCATGGCTGTCGATGCTGGTCGGCCTTGCGGCCGGTTTGCCGGTAATTCTCCTGTTTCTGGCCGTCCATGCGCGAGGAGCGGCGGCATCGCCGGTCGTCAAGCTGAAGCGGATATGCGGTCCGTGGTTCGGCGGCTTGTTTATATTGCCTTACATCGCTTTCTCGCTGTTTCTCAGCGCGGGGAGCATGCGCATACTCGGCGACTTCATGATTACGCAGATTATGCCGGAGACGCCGGGAACGGCGGTCGTAGCGCTGCTGTTGATCGTCGCGGCCGCGGCGATCAGAGGAGGAGTGGAAGCTTTCGCGAGGGCGGGCGAAGTGCTGCTGCTCTGTTTTTTGTTTGTCTTTTTCTTTTTTATATTGACGCTTGTCCCCCAAGTGGACTTTCATAGGCTGCTGCCTGTCTGCGAGAACGGCCCGGGTCCCGTCGCTCACGGCGGATTGCTGTCTTTGGCCTTCTGTTTTATCGAAATCATGCCGCTCATGATGCTTATGCCGCACGTCAAGGCGAATTCGCGCAAGGAAATGAGGCGCGCGTTGCTGATCGGCGCCATTGCCGGAGCTTGCGCCCTGCTTATCGTGACGCTGTTGTGCATTACGGTGCTGGGACCGGGGCATGCGGAGCGGCATATGTATCCGACCTACACGCTCGCGAAGAAAATCAGCGTCGGCAGCTTCCTGGAGAGGGTGGAGGCGATGATCGCTTTCATGTGGATCATCTCGACCTTCATGAAGCTTGGCGTTAATCTGTTCGCCGTTCATCTCGGCCTGGCGCAATGGATCGGCAGCAGAAGCTACCGCACGCTCAGCGTGCCGGTCGCCGCGGTCACCTTGGCTCTCGCCGCCAATTTTACCGACAATATGGCCTACTTCAACCATATCGTTACGCTGGCGTGGCCTATTTACGATTTGACGATGCTGTTCGTTCCGCTGTTTCTGCTTGGGCTGCTCCTTGTCCGCAAGGCGGGCAAACGGGGGTGAGTAGGCGGACTTCTTTGCGAATCGATCCCGCAGGCGTATACTATTTATTATGATACGATAATAGAAAGGAATTGGCGGCATGTCGACAACGGACAAAATCAAATTGACTTCTTACTCCAGCAAAGGGGGCTGCGGCTGCAAAATCGGCCCGGCCGACCTGGCCCAGGTCATTCGCAATCTTCCTCCGGCGGCTCCGAATCCCGACTTGCTCGTCGGCCTGGATACGAGCGACGACGCGGGAGTGTACCGCCTTAACGACGAGCTTGCGCTCGTGCAGACCGTCGATTTCTTCACGCCGATCGTCGACGATCCTTATTCTTTCGGCCAGATCGCCGCGGCGAACGCGATCAGCGACATCTATGCGATGGGAGGCACCCCGCTGACGGCGCTGAACATCGTGGCATTCCCGATCTCTACGCTGGACAAGCAGGTGCTGGCAGACATTCTCCGCGGCGCGGCGGACAAGGTGAGCGAGGCGGGCATTACGCTTGTGGGCGGGCACTCCATCGACGACAAGGAGCCGAAGTTCGGTCTTGCCGTCACCGGCCTCGTTCATCCGCAGAAGGTTCGAACCAATGCCGGCGCTAAGCCGGGGGACCAGCTGATCTTGACAAAGCCGATCGGAGTAGGCATCCTGACGACGTCGATCAAGAAGGAGCAGCTGTCGGAGGAGGAGGTCGCGCGCGTTACGGCCGTCATGGCGACGCTGAACAAGACGGCCGCCGAAACGATGAGCCGCTTCGAAGTGCACGGCTGCACCGACGTGACCGGATTCGGGCTGCTGGGACACGCGCTGGAGATGGCCAAAGGCAGCGGAGTGGGCCTGCGCATCGCGAAGGATCAGGTTCCGCTGCTGCCGAGAGTAAGAGAGCTCGCGGATCAAGGCTTCGTCCCGGGCGGGACGAAAAACAACTTCGCCCACATTGAAGATGCGGTCTCGTTCCCGGAGTCCATGGATCAAGTCGATCGGTGGATTTTGTGCGACGCCGTCACTTCGGGCGGGCTGTTGATTGCCGTCTCGCCGTCCGATTCCGACGCTTTGCTGGAGGCGCTGCTCGCAGCCGGCGTCGAGGCAAGCCGGGTCGGCGAAGCGGTAGAGGCTCATCCGGGACGGATCGAGGTTTTGTAATGAAGCCGGCAAAGCCATCCCTTTCGGAATGTAAGGGGCTTCCTCTTCATTGGTTCAACTTATACAGCTACAGCAGAGCAGCAAGAGTAGGGAGAGAATCTATTTGCTTCAAGATATTACGCTGGAAGAATTAAGAGCGCTGCAGCAGAAGCAGCAGCTTGCGTTCATAGACGTTCGCTCGCCGTCCGAATACGAGCTGGCCACGATACCGGGCAGTCTGAACATCCCGTTGTTCAACGACGCCGAGAGAGCGGAGATCGGCACGATCTACAAGCAGACGAGCGTCCAGGCCGCCAAAGAACGGGGACTCGAGATCGTCTCGGCCAAGCTCCCCGCCTTCATTAAGGAATTCGCGGGCATCGGACCTAAGAAAGTCGTGTTCTGCTGGCGCGGCGGCATGAGAAGCAAGACGACGGCAACGCTTCTGTCCCTGATGGGCATCCAAGCGTTCCGCTTGATCGGCGGCTACCGCGAGTATCGCAGATGGGTCGTCGAAACGATCAATACGATGGACTTTCCCCCGCGGGCTTACGTGATCCACGGCAACACGGGGACGGGAAAGACGGCCCTGCTCCGCCGACTGCAAGAGGAAGATTACCCCGTATTGGATCTGGAGGCGATGGCGGGGCATCGGGGATCGATCTTCGGGCATATCGGCTTGAAGAGCCATAACCAGAAGACGTTCGACGCCCATCTTCTCGAAGAGATGCTCCGTTATCGGCAGTCGCCTTACGTCCTGTTTGAAGCGGAGAGCAAGCGAATCGGGAAGATTATGCTGCCCGACTCGCTGATCCGCAAAAAAGAAGAGGGCGTTCCGATCTGGATCGACATGCCCGTTCATGCCAGAGTCGAGCAAATCCTTCAGGATTATCGCCCGGCGGAATACAAGGAGCAGTACGTCCAGGCGTTCAGGCAGATCAAATCGCGCATTCATACGCCCGTCGCGGCGGAGATCGAAGCGCTGCTGCTGGCCGACCGTTTCGCCGAAGCGGTGGAGCTGCTGCTCTTGCACTACTACGATCCGAGATATGCGTATACGGCGGAGCAGTACGGGGACGATGCGGGAATCCGCTTCAGCGTCCGGAATGCGGACGAGGCTCTGCAGGCGATTCGAAGCTATATTTCCGACGTATAATCTCCCGATAGAATGCCGAAGAGATCACGCCGTGGCCTTCGGAATTGGGATGTACGGTATTCTCCGGCAGAAGAAGGCGGATGTTTCCGCTCGTCATGCCGTACAGGTCGATACAGGGAACCGACATTCTCCGGCATGCCTGCGCCACTTCTTCTGCCTTGCGTTGATTCTGTTCTTCGGAATAATGCGAGTTGTAAGGGATATTGGAGACGATCAGTTCGGCTCCGGGCATCAGCTCCATGATCCGCTCGATCCCCTGTACCATGGCCGCATACGGTCTCTCGTCGTTCATGCCGGCGAGCCACAGGACAAGATCCGGATTACGGGGCGCGACGACGGCATCCAGTACGCCTGTAACCGTGTGAATGGAGGCGCCGGACAAGCCGTGCACGCTGACCGGAACGGCAAGCATGCTTTGCAGCCTGCGCCCGTATAGCCCGAGCGGTCTGTCTTCGACGTTGGCGCCGAAGGTGATCGAATCGCCGATGCAGACGATTTGACGGTATCTGACATTCGAAGGCTTTACGAAGTCCAATTCAAGATAATCGAGATTCAAGCGGCACGAGGAGGAGCATTTGTTCTTCCGGCCGCTTTTTCGTATTTCCAGCGTATGAAATTCCGCTTCCAAATTGTCGATGGTGCAGACGAGAACGCCGTGACGTTCCGATGAACTGTACAGATCGATCACCTGAAGCCGCTTTCCATCCAACCAAATCTCCGCAAGGCCGTAGTCTCCGGTTGAAGCGAATACCTTAGCTGAGCGGAAAGCTCCGCTCCATCTCGCCGCAGCGTCGTGATCGGCCGCATCGTTTGTTTCGTGTCTGCTGCCGATACTGGCGTCGGCGGAAGGAATCGAGTTCCATTCTCCCTCGTAGTCCAATGCGATGTTTTCAACTCTCATCTCCGGCATAAGCCGCCCTCCCCGCTAAGATGCATAGGAACCGCCCAAATCGTCCATCCTCCCGTCAGCCGCGGAACCTCGATAACCAGGTAACGCGAAATATCGCGCAGAACGAAGGAGGTATCGGCCGTTACGCCTCTTAGCGATGCGTGCTCCCCAAGCTCCTGCAAATAAGGGCCGCTTTCGTTCGGGGCTCCCTTGATCTCCAGGTCGATCGAGGCGTTATCGGTCGAGCCGATCAAATAAATTCTGCAATGCGAATAGCCGCACATATCCATAGGATTGCTGCGCCTTGTGGCGGGAGTCGGCAAGTAAATATGGGCCGGCGGAGGCTCAGCGGGATGACGACAGACGTGCTGCATACGTTCAGCACCTCCTTTCTAGCCCATTGTAGTAGGGAATCACCGACGCGCCTATGAGACTTTTTTTACGGAGTTGCTCATTTTCTACTACTTCAGGGGAATCTATTGTCCCCCCAATTCAGATTGGTTACTGTATCTACACCGGGAGGAGGAGGGTCATCAAAGGGGTTCGAAAACAGATCAACATTCCCGAAATCGACTTTTAATTCAAAATCAAAGGTGGTATACAGCATGACTTTGGGGAATATCCGGAAAAAAGCCCGCGTCGGGGTAATTACAGTCGGCCACGAGCCGTATTGGGGACAATTCGAAGGCTTGAAGGAAGAGCTTGAAGGGTATGGACGGGAATTCGAAGCGCTGCTGGCGGGCAGCGACGTGGACGTCGTCAGCGGAGGCTTCGTCGACAATGTGGACAAGTCTTTCGCGGCAGCCGCCTATTTGAAGTCCCGCGACGTGGACTTTCTGTTCTGCAACCTGAGCACTTACGTCACTTCGTCTTCGGCGGCGACGGCCATTCTGAATCTGGACGTACCGACCGTGCTGGTGGCGCTCCAGCCCTTGAAGCGTCTGGATTACCGGAACACCACGACTTACATGCAACTGGCGAACGACAATATTTGCTCTCTGCCGGAAATCGGAGGCGTGCTCGTTAGAGCCGGCAAGCCGGCGGCGGGGATGGTCGTCGGGACGCTGCATGACGACCCGAGAGCCGCAGCGGAATTAAGGAGCTGGTGCCAGGTCGCGAACGCCCGCAGGGCGTTCAAGCACGCGAAGATCGGATATCTGGGCCACACGTACGAAGGGATGTACGATATGAATTCGGATCCGACGGCATTCACGGCGGCATTCGGCTCCCATGTTCAGATGCTGGAGATGTGCGATCTCGCGAAGCGGGTCAACGGGGCGACAAGCGGAGAAATCAAGGACAAGATCGACGAGATCCAAAGCATCTTCAAGATCGCGGATCCGTTCATCGATCCCGTGACGAGACCGATTAAGCAGGAGGACCTGGAGTGGTCTGCCAAAGTGGCGGTTGGACTGGATAAGCTGGTGTCGGAATTCGGCCTGACCGGTCTGGCTTATTATTACAAGGGCCTCGACAACAATGAATACGAGCGGATCGGCTCGAATATGGTGTTGGGCAATTCCTTGCTGACGGGGAAGGGCATTCCTCTGGCGGGAGAAGCGGACCTCAAGACGTGCGCGGCGATGCTCATCATGGATCGGTTGGATGCCGGAGGCTCGTTCGCCGAGCTGCACCCGTGCGATTTCGTCGACAACGTCGTGTTGGTCGGGCATGACGGTCCTCATAACATCAAAATCGCGAACGGACGGCCGATCATCCGCGGACTGGATCTGTTCCATGGCAAAGCCGGATCGGGCATCGGCGTCGAGTTCAGCATCCAAACGGGGCCCGTGACGCTGCTCGGCATCTCGCAGACGGCAGACGGGCGCTTCAAGATGATCGCGACCGAAGGGCAATCCATTCCGGGGGAAATTCCGCAGACCGGCAATACAAACACGCGCTGCAGCTTCGATCGCCCGGTGGCGGAGTTCATCGAGCAATGGTGCTCGGCGGGGCCGACCCACCACTTCGCGCTCGGCGTCGGCCATGTCAACGCCAAGCTGAAGAACGTCGCCAAGGTGCTGGGCATCGAGCTGGAAATCGTATAGGAGGGGTGGACGTCATGACCGGCAAGCGAGAGAAACAGTTGAAGAGAGCGACGTTGGAGATGAGTCTGAAGCCGTTCAAAAGCCTGGAGCAAACGGCAGTCGACGAGGTATGCGCGGAGGCGCTGCGGCAGTGGAAGCCGCTGCTCGACATAGCGGAATCGGCTTCCATGCTGCTGTGGATATCGGACGGCAGCGAAATCCTGACTTGGAACGGACGCGAGACGGATTCCTTCGAATGGGCGAAATATATCGGGTTCGCGAACGAAGAATATTTCAGCCACATTCAGGACCGGGACAATCCTCGGATTGCCCGTCTGTACACGGCAAATCCGCCGGACATGACCTACGGGGATCTGAAGCGCATCGTCGCTTCGTTCAAACGGATCGCCGATGAGCGCTTCGGGATACGGCTGGAGGTCGGGGCTACGTTCGATGCGGGACCGGAATTCGCGTACTCGGATTTTAAGTACAAGGCGCATCCGGAAATCAACCGCGCGGAGCTGGGAGGCCGTTACGTTGCACTGAAGGCCGATTATACCGTCGTCTGCACGTGGTCGAAGCTGAAGCAGGATTGTTCGTCCTATGCGGCCTATCCCGACGGAATTCCGGAGGGAACGCCTTTCGGCGAATTTTTCGGCAAGCAATGCGCAAGCTTCCTGCCTGCGCTCGGATTCGATTATATCTGGTTCTCCAACGGTTTCGCGTTGTCGTACTTTCCGTGGACGTACCTTGGAGCCAATTACGACGGAACGAATATCCCGTTGGCGGATCATGCCGAGTTATCCGCCAACGTTCTGTCGTTCTGGGATTTGTTCAAGAGGGAATGCCCGGACTATCGGGTGGAGATCCGGGGAACCAATTTCGGAACCGGCATGGATTTGGCGAAGGATTGTATCCCGATGCTGCAGCTCTACGAGAAGAACTACCTGGAATATCCGGCGCCGAACTCGCCTTGGGGGGCGCTCAACTTCGACTTCGGTCTGGAGATGACCGGCTACATGTCGCGGATCGCGGAGCTGCCGGGCGAGACTTTTCCTTATCGCTTTTACCCGAACGACCCCTGGTTCTGGCAAAATCCCTGGTTCGACTTGTACGACAGGGAACCGCACGATATCTATTGCCCGCTGTCCGTCGCCCGGGTGAACGAATCCGGAGAGACGGAGAGTCCCGGCGTCGTCGAAATTTTAACGATCGATACGGAAAAAGGAGAGCTGGTCGAGGAAGGGCCCGCCGAGATCGTGCCGCATATCCAAAGGGCGCTGAAGGATCGTCCCGACGAGCCCGGCTTGTTGACTTGGCTTTATCCTTTCCGGGAGCTGCATCATGCGGCAGCCTCCCCCAACGACCGATCGGGCATGATCTTCTTCCATGACTGGTTCGTACGCAACGCGATTAACGAAGGGCTGCCGCTGAACACCGTCGTCGGCACGGACGTCTTCTTCTCAATGAAGGAGGAGGCCGTCGGCAAGCTGCGCGATACGATCCTGTTCGTGGCGACGGGCTGGCTGGAAGGCGAACAAGCGGAAGCCGTCGCGAATTATGTACGGCGAGGCGGACAAGTGCTGCTGTACGGCGCCGTGCGCGACGCGAATCTGCTTGAGCTGCTTCGGCTGCAAAGCGCTCCGCCGCTTGAAGGCGAGTTCGAGTACCGGCTGTCGGGCAGGGCAGACGGTCTGGAACAGGAGGACACCCGGGCTAGCAAGCTGCGCCACTACGGCTTGATCGGAGACGGCGGACTATCGGAGAGGTTAGCGGGCGGGGCCGATGCGCATACGGCGCTCGTCTGCGAGGTGAGGCAAGGCGAGGAGGATCGCGCATTCGCGCTAAGCCGCTCCCTGCCGGAATGGAACGGCGGACGCGCAGGATGGGTGCGGGGTTCGCTGCCGTTCGAGCCGTCGGGAATCACCCATCTGCCGGTGCGCCAGGCTGCCGAATGGTCGGATGCTTCGATCGCCGTCCGCTCCGTGCTCGAGCATTTCGGTTACACGATCATGCAGAGTAAATACGATCAGAGCTCCGCATCCGCTCTTCTGTTCGTAAAGCGGCACGACAATGCCTTTTTTTTCGTCGGCTGCAAGAAGGATACGTCCGTGTCGTTCCGCCTGCGTTTTCCGGACGGAGAACCGGTCATTACCGGTCAGACGGCCGTGATCGGCCATGGCTGCGCGGCTTACGCGCTGGACCGGACGTTCCATGAGGAATGTCGAGTTTTCGCCGAGCAGATCGGCCCCTCACAGGTGAGCTGCAGAGAGATGAGCGCCATGCCGACGCGCAGAAAACAATCGGTGCGCCAGCTTGCAGTCAGCGGTCTGGCGGATGCCGTGCTGACGGTGTACCCGCCGCTTGCCGCGCTGGAGGCCGACTCGGTAGAGCTTCGCGCGGAACATACGGACGGGGAGCCGATCCCGTTCGAACGCAAGGATAACAAAATCGTCGCGCGTTCGGTTAGCGGCAGCGTGAGCATCACTTGGTGACGGCAGGAGAGAAGGGAAGGATTAACGATGAAATACCGGATTCGGATAACGGACAGCGCCGAGCGCGAGGCGGCGGCGCTGTCCTTCAGGGAGCTTCTGAATCAGGTCTGCTGTCCGACCTACGGCCGGATCGGAGAAGAGAAGCTGGAATCCTTCGGGGCGATGTTCTTCCATCCGATGGAGCGAGACGAGCTAAGACGAATCATCGGGAAGTTCAAGGCGGGGTGCAAGCTTCCTCCTTTTATCGTCAGCGACTTGGAGTGCGGGCCCGGCAATATGATCTTGGGCGCGACCAAGTTCCCCTACATGATGGGACTTAGCCAGACGAACTCCGAGGAGCTTGCCTACGAGACCGGCAAGATCGCCGCCCACGAGGCGGGCGAGCTGGGATACAACTGGACGTTCTCGCCCGTAGCCGATCTGGCGGCCGACCCAGACAGTCCCGTCGTCAGCATGCGAAGCGCGGGCGTCCGTCCCGAGCACGCTGTCAAGATGACAGGCGCCTACATGACGGGTTTGCAAGAGAACGGGATGATGGCGACGATCAAGCATTTTCCGGGAGACGGGTATACCTCCTGGGACCATCACTTAACGACGCCGTTACTTCCGCTGGACAAGACTGCCTGGTTCGCCGGTCCCGGGCGCGTCTTTCAAGATTTGATCGATCGCGGCGCGATGGCTGTGATGCCGGGCCATATCGCGCTCCCAGCCTTCGACGAGCCGGATGAGCGCGGGTTGTATCCTCCGGCGACGGTATCGAAGCGGCTGTTGGTCGATCTGCTGCGCGGAGAGCTGGGCTTTGAAGGGCTGATCGTGACGGATGCCATGGAGATGGGCGGCATCGTCGGCTATATGAATTACTATGACGCCTGCGCTGCGGCTTTGGAGAACGGCTGCGACATGCTCCTCTTTCCCAGGATGGACGAGCGTTTCTATGCGGAGATGGAACGCAGAGCGGAGGACGGAACGCTCAGTCTCGATACGATGCGCAACCGAGCGGCCAGAATTATCGCGCTGAAGGAGCAGTTCGGTCTGTTCCGAGCCGCGGAAGCCGCGCCGAAGCCGTTGCCGGACCTTGCGGAGCACGAAGCGGTTGCGAGGCAAGTCACAGAGCGAGGCATCACGGTCGTGCGCGACCGGGAGGGGATCGTTCCGTTCTTGATCGGCAAGGAAACGAAGGTGCTGCATGCCGTCATTATGAACAATGCCGACCGGAACGAGAGGCTGCTCGCCAGCATGAAGCAGTCGCTCGGCGGCTTAACCGATTATGTCGAGCAGTGGATCGACCCGGGTCCGGACGCGTTATTCCAAGCCGCAGCCGAGAAGCGCTTCGACTTGATCGTCTGTTCGATCGGGAGCAGGCTGAGCTATGGCCTGAACGTCGTCCGTCTTCATGACGAGGTCGCCAGAAATATGATGGGCGGCTGGACGAAGCTGGGTACACCGATTATTTTCGTCTCGCATTTTCACCCGTTCGTCCATAAGGAGTACGAATCATCCATCGATACCCTCATCAACACGTACGGAGATATTGCGTGTACCGTTCCGTTCCTTGTTCAAGGCATTGCGGGCGAGAGAGCCCTGAACCGGAATTTATACGCGCATGATTGATCCGGCATCGAGACAACGTCCCGGTGTCGGGCAGGTTATACGCAAGTCATTATGGGCCGGAGGCTGAAGCATGGAAAGCAAACTCGAAATGCAGTGGGAAGTCGGCTGGAGCGACAGTATGTCGGAAGCGCCGAAGCGATGGGTGCCTGCCGCTGTACCGGGCGCCGTCCAACTGGACTGGGCGAACGCGGAAAATTGGGGACATCATACGTACGGAGACAATTGGCGCCAATACGAGTGGATGGAACGGAAATACTGGACGTACCGCACCAAGCTGGAAACCGAACAGATGGCAGCGGGGCGGCGTCTGATCTTCGTGTCGAAGGGCATCGATTATCATTTCCATGTCCGCGTCAACGGCAGAGAGGTTCTGTCGCAAGAAGGGATGTTCACTCCCGTCGAGCTGGATCTCACGGAACGAATCGACGGCGGCCGCATCGAGCTGGAAATCGTCATCGAACCGGCGCCCAGGCTGGAAGGAGCGGAAGGGAGGTCCCAGGCGGCCCATAGCTGCAAGCCCGCCGTCAGCTACGGCTGGGATTGGCATCCCCGGCTGATCCCGCTGGGCATATGGGACGAAACGTATGCGGAAATCCGCCCGCAGGTGCACATCGCGGCGGCCGAGGTCCGGTACGAGCTGAATTCCGACAAGAATGGCGCGGAGTTGACGTTAAGCGCAAGATTGAACGGCGCCGGCACGGATGAATGCGTATGCGTATGGAAGGTTGCGGATCCGGAAGGAAATCCGGTATTCGAGCGGACGATTCCGGTCAGCGGCGATTCCGTTCAAGCGGTCGGAACGATCGATCATCCTCGCCTGTGGTGGCCTCACGATCAAGGCGATCAACCGCTCTACCGATCCGAGGTTTATGTGTCGGAGGCAGGCAGAGACGCCGGGGAAGCGGAAGTCCATCGACAAGCGATCGGTTTCAGAAAGGTCAGGCTTGTCGTTCACGAAGGCGGCTGGAAGGAGCCTTCGCAATTCCCGAAGAGCCGCAGTCTTCCTCCGATCACGATGGAAATCAACGGCCGGACGATCTTCTGCAAGGGGACGAACTGGGTCAACCCTTCGATCTTCCCGGGCACGATCTCTTCGGGCGACTACCGCAGCCTTCTGGAACTGGCCAAGTCGGCGAATATGAACCTGCTCCGCATCTGGGGCGGGGGAATCGTCAACAAGGAAGCTTTCTTCGAGCAATGCGACGAGATGGGCCTGATGGTATGGCAGGAGTTCCCCCTGGCTTGCAACCTGTATCCGGACACCCCCGAATACTTGCGCGTGCTGGATCAGGAATCCCGCTCGATCGTCGCCCGGCTTCGGAAGCATGCTTCGGTCGTCCTGTGGTGCGGGGGGAACGAGCTGTTTAACGCATGGTCGAAGATGACCGACCAATCGCTGCCGCTTCGGCTGCTCAACGCCAACTGCTTCGAGCTGGATCCGGCAACGCCTTTCCTTATGACTTCGCCGCTGGAGGGCATGGGGCACGGCCATTACATGTTCCGCTACCGAACGGGGGAAGACGTGCTGGAGGCGATGCCGAAGGCGAGCAACACCGCGTATACCGAATTCGGCGTCCCTTCGCCGGCTTCCATCGAGCAATTGCAGAGCTTTATTCCCGCGGATGAGCTCTTCCCGCCAAGACCGGGTACGGCATGGGAAAGCCATCATGCGTTCCATGCCTTGTCTCCGGAAATGTGGCTGATGCAGGATCAGCTGGATTACTATTTCGGGCCTTACGAGACGCTGGAGCAGCTCGTGGAATACGGTCAACTGCTGCAATCGGAGGGCTATAAGTGCATCTATGAAGAAGCCAGACGGCAGAAGCCGAAATGCTCCATGGCGCTGAACTGGTGCTTCAACGAAGCTTGGCCCGCAGCGGCGAACAACAGCATCGTCATGTGGCCCGACAAGCCGAAGCCGGCCTATTACGCCGTACAAGCTTCGTGCAGGCCCGTTCTGGCGAGCGCTCGCATTCCGAAGTTCGTCTGGCGCGAGGGAGACTGGTTCGAGCCGGAGCTATGGCTGCTGAACGATAGCCCGGAAGAGGTTCCCGGCGGACGGCTGGAAGCTTACTTGTCCCTGGGCTCCGGCGAGCGGCTGCTGCTGTTGGAGTGGGAGTATGCCGGTTTACAAGCAAACCATAATCGAAGAGGGCCGACCGTGAGGTTTTTGCTTCCGGCTGCAGACGCCGAAAGAATGAAGCTCGAGCTGGTCGTTGCGGGTCGTCCGGAGCTGACAGCCTCGTATACGCTGCTCTACAGGGCAAGCGGTCGTCCGACTTCGCCCAAGCGAGACGCCTTAAACTTCCAATCATCGTGAGCCCATCGCCGGCATCGAACGGTTTGTGTCCGTCTATCCCTCAATTCGCGTAAAAACAGGCAAGGACCGCAAAAACGTCTCGTTTCGAAGCGCTTACAGCCGCGCCTATAATGAAAAAGCAAAGGACAATACCTGATGAAGCGAGGGGTACACATGGAAAAGAGAAAAACGGCAAAAATTGCGTCGGGCTTGCTGCTGGCGTCCGCGCTCACGCTTGGCGCCTGTTCGAACTCGACGAACGGAGGGAATGCCTCCTCCGCGCCTGCGAGCCAGTCGGCAGGAGAGAAGAGCGGAGCGGCCTCGTCGGTAACCGGACCGCTGGGGAAATACGATCCCCCGATCGAGGTGACGACCGTGCGGGCCGTCAATCAAGCGTTCAAGTACGACGAGGGCAAGTCGATCGACAATAACATTTGGACGGATATTTTCAAGGACCAATACGGCATCAACGTCAAAAATCTGTGGGTCGTAGACGAATCGCAATATCGCCAGAAGCTGAACATCTCCATTGCGTCGGGCGACATTCCGGACTTCATGATGGTGAACAAAGAGGAACTGCTCAGACTGTCGGAGGAAGATCAGCTCGAGGATTTGACGACGCTGTTGGACCAGTACGGCAGCGACTACCTGAAAGAGCTGTTGAATCAAGACAACGGCACGGCGCTCAAGGCGGCTACGTACGAAGGCAAGCTGCTCGGCATTCCGCAGATGCAGGTGAACGGCGGGGTCAGCACGGCCGAGATGATCTACTTGCGCTACGATTGGCTGAAGAATCTGAATCTGCCGGAACCGAAGACGATCGACGACGTGATCCAGATCGCCACGGCCTTCGTCAAGGACGACCCCGATCGGAACGGCAAGAACGATACGTACGGTCTGGGGCTGAACAAGGACTTGTTCCAGGCGCACGGCACGGTGAAAGGCTTCTTCAACGGATTTAACGCGTATCCCGATATTTGGCTGAAAGACGACAGCGGAAACCTCGTTTACGGTTCGATTCAGCCGGAGATGAAGTTGGCGTTGGAAAAACTGAGCGAGCTGTACAAGGCAGGCATCATCGATCGCGAATTCACGGTCAAAGACTGGAACAAAATCGCCGAGGATATCGCTGCGGGTCGTCTGGGACTGGCCTATGGCACCGTATCCGACGGGGGACACATCCACAAAGTGAACAAGGATAACAATCCGGACGCCGAATGGAAAGTCTATCCGATCGTCTCGCCGGACGGAAGCCCCGTTCAACCTCAGCTGAACGATACGGCCAACAACTTCTTCGTCGTGAAGAAGGGCGTCAAGCATCCGGAAGCGATGATTCAACTGGCGAACATTTACTTGGAGCACTATTATCTGACGAACTACGCGCCGGATCCGAATCCGTTCATCTCCAGGGACAACGGCATATTCCCGGGCAAGTACCATCCCGTTCTCATCGATCCTCTGAATGTCAATCTGGACGCGTTCCGACTCGTTCAAGACGCGCTTGCGAAGAACGACGGCAGCCAGTTGGGCTTTCCCGCCAGCGTGCATTACGATCGACTCACCAAGTACGCGGCCGGCGACAAGGAGATGTGGTTCTCGACGATTGTTTTCGGAGCGGAGGGCTCGTACAGCGTCATCGACCAATATGACCGGAACGGCGTAGGCATCTACAATGCGTTCCAAGGCGCGGCAACGCCGACCATGTCGGAGAAGATGGCTTCCTTGAAGAAATACCAGGACGAGACCTTCACGAAGATCATTATGGGCGAATCGCCGATCACCGAATTCGACAAGTTCGCGAGCGAGTGGAAGAAGCTCGGAGGCGACCAGATCACGGAAGAAGTAAACGAAAGAAAGTAAACAGCGCGATGTCGGCGAGAAGGCGAATATTCGCCTTCTCCCTTACTTCTTGCCGGAGGAGACTGCAATGCTAAAAAAATGGCGGATACAAGCACCGTTGCACCTGATGCTGATTCCGGGCCTGGTCGCGATTCTGATTTTCAGCTACATTCCGATGGCCGGAATCGTGATCGCGTTCCAGAAGTTCGTGCCGGTCAAAGGAATATTCGGATCGGAGTGGGTCGGACTCCAGCACTTTCGTTATATGATTCAGCTGCCCAACTTCACACAGATTTTGTGGAATACGACGTTTATCGCATCCATGAAAATCGTTGCGGGTATCGTCGTACCCGTGTCCATCGCGCTGCTATTGAACGAAATCCGCAAAGAAGCGTATAAGCGAACGATTCAGACGTTGATTTATTTGCCTTATTTCCTTTCGTGGGTCATTCTGAGCGGCATCCTGATCGATATTCTGTCGCCTAGCAGAGGCGTCGTGAACCAATTCATCGTTTGGCTCGGCTTTGACAGCATCTTTTTCTTGGGAAGCAACGACTGGTTTCCCTACACGCTGGTCATTTCCAACGAATGGAAGGAATTCGGCTTCAGCACGATCGTGTATTTGGCCGCGCTGGCCGGCATTAATCCCGCGTTGTACGAAGCTGCGTTGGTTGACGGGGCTAGCCGATGGAAGCAGACGCTTCATATTTCCTTGCCGGGCATGATGCCGATCATCGTCCTCATGGCGACGCTCAGCATCGGAAACATCATGAACGCGGGCTTCGAGCAGGTCTTCAATTTGTATGGACCAGCCGTATACGAGAGCGGCGATATTATAGATACTTTCGTGTACCGGATCGGATTGGAGGAAGCGCAGTACGGCTTGGCCACCGCGGTCGGTCTGCTCAAATCGGTCGTCTCGCTGCTGCTGATCTCGGTCTCTTATTTTCTGGCTTACCGCTTTGCCAATTATCGTATTTTCTAAGGAGGTGCCCCTGTGAGCGGACATAAGTCGCCGACCTACCGAATGTTTCAAATGCTGAATTATGGCTTTCTTACCGCCTTGGCGCTCCTGTGCGTGATGCCTCTGATCCATCTCTTCGCCGTATCGTTCAGTTCCAACTCTGCGGCGACGGCGGGCGAGGTATTCCTGTGGCCCGTTGAATTCACCACCAAGTCCTATGAGTTCGTGCTGACCGAATCGGCCTTCATGAACGCGATGGGGGTTACCCTCCTGAGGGTGCTGCTCGGCGTGACGATCAATATGACGATCACGATTCTGGTCGCGTACCCGCTGTCCAAGGATGCGAAAGCATTGGCAGGCCGGACGATCTACGTCTGGATCTTCGTCTTCACGATGCTGTTCAGCGGCGGAATCATTCCGATGTATATGACGATGCGTTTCCTCGGCCTTCTGGATACGATCTGGGTGCTTGTTCTGCATACGGCGGTGCCTGTATTCAATATCGTCATCCTGCTCAATTTCTTCCGGAACCTGCCGAAGGAACTGGAGGAAGCGGCCCTGATCGACGGCGCCGGACATTGGCGGATCATGTGGGGAATCTTCGTTCCCTTGTCGGCGGCCTCCATCGCGACGGTAACGCTGTTCTCGATCGTCATGCATTGGAATGCCTGGTTCGACGGCATCCTGTTCATGAACTCCCCGGATCACTATCCGCTGCAGAGCTATCTGTATACTGTCGTGGTGGGCATTCAATCGATCATTAACAGTTCGACGGACATGGAGGTTCTCGCCATGGTTTCCGACCGTACGGCGCGAGCGGCCCAACTCTTCGTCGGTTCGATCCCGGTGCTTCTTGTCTATCCGTTCCTTCAGCGCCATTTTACGAAAGGAATTGTCCTCGGAAGCGTGAAGGAGTAGCATAGGTTGTTAAAAGGAATGCGAGCGATCCGCTTCCTTCTTCAGAGAGGGGCGCAGGCATGCATCATCTATCTTCGAGAAAACGCATTTCGATTTTCGGCAAGCTCGTGCTTGCCTTTCTCCTCGTTATGACGCCTTTGCTCGTATTGGGAGGGGTGATCAGCGACAAGGGAGCCGGAATCGTCGACAAGGAAATTTCGAAGTCGCTGCAGCAGCAGATCCGGTTTTATTTGCTGACGCTGGAAACGGAAATCGAACGCTTGGCGGCCCTGCAGCGGGAGTTCATGAACGACGAGGATTTGGACGCTCTTTCGTTGATGGTTCAGCGGATGTCGACGTATGAGCGGCTGTCCGCGGTAAAGCGGCTTCAGGCAAGGCTAAGAATGATCAAGGAATCCAGCGTGTATATCGCCAATGCAAGAGCCTACATTCCATCCATTGAGCGGTTGGTGTCGTCGGACGGCGACGTCGCAATGCTGGATCAGGAAATGCTGGACAAGGTGAAGCAAGGCTCGCTCAGTCCGGCGCATCCTTTCGCCCGCCAGAACGAACGGTTTTACATCCGCGAATATTACCCCAGCGCTTACAATCTGGAGCACCGCAATCCGAATTTTATTCTGGAACTGGAACTGTCCGTCCCGGCTCTGTATCGATTTCTCGAGCAGTTGCCGGGTTATGACAGCGGCGGGGCTGCGCTCGTAAGCGAAAGCGCCGTTATCGTGAGCGGGAAGCATCGGTCTTCTTTCGGGAAAATACAGGAGAAGTGGAACGGAGAGCCTTACCGTTGGTTGAAGGATGGAGCCGAGGACGCAAGCGAAGCGGCCGCGCGGACGTCCACGCTCGCGTTGGAGGACGGCGATTATTTGATCACCTCTCTCTACTCGCAGGCTCTTGATCTCCATCTCCTGGTTTATGTGCCGGAACGGGAGGTGATGGGGCCGCTCCTGAAATACCGAATGTATCTATGGATCGTCCTGGCGGCCGCCATTATCGTTATCCCGGTGTTCGCGTATTGGATCTACCGCATTATCCATCGGCCTCTGCGCAAGCTGGTAGGCGCATTCCGCAAAGTAGAGTCGGGGATCAAGCAGGTCGAAATCCGTCACGAGAGCAACGACGAATTCCGCTACCTGTACGAGAAGTTTAATGATATGGTCGCCCATTTGAACAAGCTGGTCTATGAAGTGTACGAGCAGAAGATCAGATTGCAGCAGTCGGAGCTGAAACAACTGCAATCGCAGATCAATCCCCATTTTCTCTATAACAGCTTCTACTTGATCTACCGGATGACCAAAGCCTACGACATCGACAACGCGACCCGGTTCACCCGTTTTCTCGGGGATTACTACCAATATATCACAAGGAACGGAAAGGACGAGGTCCGTCTGGAGGACGAGATGCGGCACGTCCGCTCCTACATTGAAATCCAATCGATCCGTTTCGGCGATCGAATCCGTGTGGAAATGGAAGAGACGCCGGAGCAGCTGCGCGAGCTTCAAGTTCCTCGGCTTATTCTCCAGCCAATAGCGGAAAACGCATATCAGTACGGATTCGGCGGCGATATGGACGAGTGCCTGCTTCGCATCGGCTTTCGGCAGGAGCGGACTTCTGCCTGGGAACCCGCTGCGGTCGTCTTTATCGCGGATAACGGCGCAGGCATGACGGCGGAGCAGCTGGAGCAATGGCGAAGAAAGCTTGCGCAAGGAACGCACGAAACCGAAATAACGGGGCTGCTGAACGTGCATCGAAGGCTCAGGCTGAAGTTCGGGGATTCGGCCGGTATCAGACTGGATATAGAAGGAGAAGGGTTGACGGTCTCGGTGGTGCTTCCGCTGTTCGATTCGGAGAAGCCGGAACCGTCCATCGACATCGAGGAGGGCCAATCATGATGAACGTGCTGATCGTGGACGACGAGCCGCTCGCCGTGAACTATCTGGTTGAGGCGCTTGCCGATATGCCGAAACTGCAGCTTAATGTGACCAAGGCGTATTCCGGCAAAGAGGCGCTGGCCAAGCTAGGCTCCGGCAAGGTCGATATTCTGCTGACGGATATTCGCATGCCCGGCATGAGCGGCATGGAGCTGGCGGACGCGATTCTGGCGATAAGTCCGAGGTGCCGGGTTATCTTCCTCACGGGCTATAACGACTTCGATTACGTGCAGACCGCGATGCGCAAAGGCGGGGTCGATTATGTGCTGAAGACCGAAGGGGACGGGGCGATCGTTAGCGCCCTTGAGAAGGCGATCGCCGATATCGAATCGGAATTAAACGACAAGCAGATCATGCAGAAGGCCCGGCAGCAGGTTCACCTGGCCTTGCCGTCGCTGCGCCGGGATTACTTAATCGACTTCCTTCAGGGGGATGTCGATAGTCTGGCCGCCCGAAAGAAACGTTTCGCCGAGTTGGACATCGACCTCGATCCGGAGCGTCCGGTGTGCGCAATGCTCGGGCGAATCGACGCGTGGGGCTCGTTCTCGGCTCCCGCGGATCGGGCGCTGCTGTTCTACTCCATCTACAATATCGCGGAGGAGTACTTCCAATCGGACTTGCGTTTCGTCTTCTTCCAGTACGACCGTACGCGCACGGTATGGCTGCTTCAACCGAAAAGGGGGGAATCGATGGAAAGCGCTCAGAATGCGATCGGCGACGGGGCCGAGCGGATTCAGACCGCCTGCAAAAGCATGCTGCGCATCCCGCTTTCCATCGCACTGTCGTTACGGCCCGTAAGCTGGGAGGAGGCCGGGAGCCTCCTTGAGGATCTGAAGCTGCAACTAACCTTCTGCATGGCCGCCGGCGAAGAGGTTTTGATGACGGAGTCTGCGGATAGAGAGGCGGACGAAAGGCGAGGGTCCAGCTCGCTGCTGTTGGAAATCGGCCGCCTCCGGTCCAATATTCATAAGCTGGATTTGCTGGAATCTTCGATGGATAACGGGCAAACCGAAGAACTGAAAGAGCTGTACGAAAGCTTGTTTCGGGTAAAGGGGGAACTGTTCGCCAGCGAAGAGGGCAAGTGGCTCGGGCTTGAACTGTTTTCCCATCTCTCCGCGTTTTTCTTGACCTATCTGAATAAACGGAAGCTGATCGACGCGGTGGAGGCCGACGTTCCAATCGATAAAATCTACAATCCGAACCAGCATGCGGGGCTGGAGGCGATGCTGGCGTTTTTCGGAGAGCTCGGCCTCCGCATTGCGGAGCATAACGGCAAGCTCCAGAAGGAACGCAGCCACGGCATCGTCGATCGCATCCACAGCTACGTTCACCAATTTCTGCATGAAGAGCTCTCGCTGACGAAGCTGGCCGAGATCGTTTATTTGAGCCCGCCGTACCTTTCCCGGATGTATAAGCAAATGACCGGTCAGGGGCTGCTGGAGTACATTAACGAAACCCGAATTCAGAGAGGGAAGCTGCTTCTTAAGCAATCGGATAAAAAAATTCACGATATCGCTTCGGAAGTCGGATTCGAATCCGCTCCTTACTTCACGAGGCTGTTCCGCAAGAAAATGGGCATGACGCCGCAGGAGTACCGGGAGTCCGTCAAGGGAATGGATTCTTTATGATTTTCTGTACGATCCCCGAATAAGTCCAACGCTTCAATCATATACGGTAAAGAAGGACATTCGGGAGAAGAACGGGCTTGCGTCCGTGAAGCTTCGATTCTTCAATGGAACGGTTGGGAATATCGGAGGGATAGAGGAGGGTGTGCCAATGGGCAGAGCTTACTTCAATTCGGCCGTCAAGGGCGCGATTATGGGGGCCTCGATGACCGGAGGTTGGCTCTTGGCCGACCTGCTGCTTCCGGAGCCTTGGGGAGACGTCGTCTTGTTCGCGGCAATGGCGGTAGTGAACGTCGGCATCGGGTGGAAGCTCGGAAAGCTGTACGACCAACAGGAGGCCAAGGAGGCGGCGGCTGCCGAAGCCCTTGATGCCAAGAGCGCGCCCAATTGACGATCGCACCCTCGGAAACGAAAACAGCGCGGCGCAGCATCACTCATACGGATATCATCGATAGAACCGCGAGGGGAATTAAATCCCTGGCGGTTTTTTCGTGCGGGCGGGGTTGACTTAATTGACATCGGATTGGAAATACCATAATCAGCGGATATTGCGTGAAGCTGGATAATCCATAAGCCGCGAAACCGTACATTAGACGTTGGGGGTTACGACCGTGAAAAAAACGCATGCCCTAATCGGAACGGCGCTGGCCTTATTATTGGCGATCAGCGCCTGCACAAGGAACGACAACGAAGCTTCGCCTTCACCTTCGCCGACGCCGGAACAGACCGCCACGACTCCGCCGACCGCAACCGGAGCGACCGGCACATCCTTCGATAATTGGGGCTCCTACGGGTATACATTGGCCAATACCCGGCATGTCCCTTTCACCGAGATTACCGCCGAGAACGTTCAGGATCTGGGCGTTATCTGGTCTGCGGACTTGAAGGCGCTGGACAAGGACGTCAAAAACGGGAACCAGTCTTATCCGGTCGTCGTCGACGGCGTCGTCTTCGTCACGACGGCGGGCAATCAGGTGTTCGCGCTCGATGCGGTAACCGGCAATCAAATATGGCACTGGAAACCGACGGCCGAGCAAGCAGCGACGTTCGCCAAGGCGGGCATTATCGCGAACCGCGGCGTTGCGGTCGGGGAAGGCAAAGTGTTCACGCTTGCGATCGACAATTCGCTGATTGCCCTGGATCAGAAAACCGGCGAGCTGGTCAAGATGATCAAGCTGTCCGACTATATCGACGGGGTCACGCTGGAGAACGGGTACTACGAGACGACCGCTCCCCAGTATTACAAAGGGAACGTCTATATCGGAAGCAGCGGCGGCGACAACGGCGTTCGCGGCTTCGTCGCCGCATTCAGGGCGAGCGACTTGACGCCGGCCTGGGATTCCCCGTTCTGGACCGTGCCGCCCAAAGGCCAGGATTGGCTGGCGAACAGCAGATTCCAAGGGGGCGGGGCCGTCTGGAATCCGGTTGCGATCGACGAAGAAACCGATCTCGTGTACTTCGCGACGGGCAATCCGGCTCCGGACTTCTATGGGGCCAACCGCCCGGGAGACAATCCTCACACCGACTCGGTCGTGGCCGTGAACGCGATGACCGGCAAGCTTGTCTGGTCCCGGCAGGAAGTCAGCCACGACTTGTGGGACTACGACGCGGCGGCATCTCCGATGATCATCAACGCAACGGTCAAAGGGGAGAAGAAGAAGCTCGTCGTCCAAGGGGGCAAGTCCGGACTGTGGTTCGCCTGGGACGCCGCTACGGGGGATGTCGTATGGGACGGCATCCCGTTCGCCAAGATCGATCATCCGAAGCCGACGGCCGAAGGGGTGATCGGGTATCCGGGAGTGCTGGGCGGGGAAAATTACGCGCCCGAATCCTACGATCCCGCGACGAATTACGTCTTGATTCCGGGCATCGAGCAGCCGTCGATCTTCAAAGCGGCGAAGAACGAAGACGAGGCGGCTACTCCGGACTTCCCGGGGGCTGCGGCTTTCGGCACGGTGGTCGAGGAGGTGCCGGACGTCAAAGGATACGGCACGATTACCGCGATCGACGTGGATACGGGCAAGCAAGCCTACCAGATCAAGACGGCGGATCAGCAGCGCGGCGGCTTGACGAGCACGGGCTCGGGACTGGCGTTCTTCGGCGAGCTGGACGGCAAGCTCAATGCGCTGGACGTTAAGGCGGGCAAGGTGGTCTGGACGTTCCAGACGAGCGGGGATAACGTGCAGTCCGCGCCTTCGATCTTCAAGGTCGACGGCAAAGAATACGTCGTCGTCACGACGGGAGGAGCCAAACCGAAAGTGCACGTATTTGGTCTGGGCGGCGACAAGACGCAAGGCTCGGCCGGAGAAGCGGACACGGGCGGAGCGCACTCGGCGCAATAAGGAGATCGCAAGATGACCAAAGCGAGGTTGTTGGCGCTGCTGATCGCGGCGGCAGCTCTCTGGACCGGCACCTGCGCCGGGGCGAATGCGCCGGCGCAAGCTCCTCAAGCGCGAATCGAGCTTGAGAAGACTTCCTTCACCGTTAAAACCTGGCGAACGGACGGCTCCCACATCGCTGCCGTCAAGGGCAAGCTCATTTGCGGCGGGCAGCCGGTCGCGGGCGCCGAAGTGCAGGCCGGACTGAATAAGAGAAGGCTTCGGACCGGAGAGGACGGCTCCTTCGACCTGCAAGTCGACCGCAGTCTGCTGGCCTATGCGCCCATCCGGGTCGTATCGGCCAATGAGGCGAAGATTGCGGGCAAGCCGATCGGGCAACGGGAGGCGGACGGGCTGGCGTCCGCCTTCGCCGCGATCACGGTCTATCACCCGATTCAGGTGATTGGCGAGAAGCCTGACGAAGCGGATGCGAGCAGGGTTAACGTGCAGGCGCGGATCAGAAGCGAGGCAGGAGACGCGATATCCTTCTTCCAGGTCGACAAGTACCGGATTGCCGGCCGGGTGGAGGATGCGGACGGCAATCCGGTGAAGGGCGCAATCGTCTGGATCGACCGGGACCGGGGGGAGGGCTTCGCCAAATCGACTCCGACGGACGGAGACGGGAAATACGAGATGTTTTACTGGCCGGAAGAGGAGGAGACGAACCTTACCGTGATCGTCGGGTCGCGCCGGTACGCGCTGCCCGAAGGCAAGGCGTTCGTTCTTCCCCGGCACACCAGCGTCGATATCCGGATTCGACTGCCGAGGGAAGGCGTGATCATCGACGATAAGCCTCCGACGCTGATGTGCGAGACGGCGAAGGGAGCGACGTACTCGGGGCTGTTGGCGGGACTCGACGTTCCGCCCGAGGTGCCCTACACCGTGACGATCCCCGATCGGGACGGACGGTTCGTACTGACCGTCGCGAAGGAAGTGTGGGAGCGGCGCCCGGCATTGTTCGAGACGCGGCTGACGAAGTTCATCGGGCAAGAGAAGGTGTTAAAAGCCGGCGACGCGCTGCCCGTCGGTTTAGTGGCTGCCAACGATCAAGATCCGAGGGTGATTCCGTCGGCTTCCTGAGCCGACGGGATCTCGTCCGGCAAGTGCGCCATGTAAAATCGAAACCAGTTGCCGTAGACGAAAAGCTCGACATCCTCCTCCGGGTAATGCTTCAACAGCAGATTCACCAATCGATCGTATTTGCCCGCGTGCTCCAGGCCGACGAGCCATTGCCGGATTCCGTCGAAGTCGGAGCCGAATCCGATATGGCGCTTGCCGCCGAGGGCGCAAATATGGTCGATGTGGGGAAGGATTTTGTCCATCGAGACCGGTTGCTCCTCGCTTACGAACGGCGGAACGAACGTGATACCGATGACGCCTTCCGCTGCAATGAGGGCGCGAATCTGGGCATCCGTCAAGTTTCTCATTCGGGGACTGATCGCGCTTGCGTTGGAATGGGATGCGATAACGGGCTGACGGGACGTCTCCAGAAGCTCCCAGAACCCGTTCTCGGAGAGATGGGAGACGTCCATGATCAAGCCCAGCCGGTTGCATTCCTTGACCAGCTCCAGACCCGCCGCCGTAAATCCGCCCTTCCTCGGCTCCAGGACGCCGTCCGCAGCCCAGTTGGCGCGGTTCCAGGTGATGCCGACCGTTGTCACCCCGAGCCGCTGCAGAATGCGAAGCAGTCCCAAGCTTCCATGCAGAGAATCGACCCCTTCCAGAGACAGCAGCGCGCCGATCCGGTTGTCGTCCGTGACTAGCCGCAGATCGGCTTTCGTGCGGATAAACCGCATTTGCGGCTCCCGGAGAATGCGTTCGTGGAACAGGTCGATGCTTTCCAGGACGTGCCGGAAATCGCCGGTATAGCGTTCGGGCAAATAAATGGCAAAATTCTGCACGGCGACGCCCGATGCCAGCATTCTCTCCAGCGTAACGTCCAGACCGTCTTGGCCATGGGCGAAGTCAAGCTCCGGGTTTTCCAGCAGCTTGCTGAGCACATCGCAATGGGCGTCGAATATGTTCATCCGCCGATCACCTGCCTCGGTAAGAATAGGCGGACAAGCCGGCATCCCCATGCGCGGCGGCGTGAACCCGATCCGCGACGATGCCGCGGTGAGGAGACCGTACGCACACAGGGTCGGCCGCCCGCGCGTCGCCGGTCAACAGAAAGGCTTGGCAGCGGCATCCGCCGTAATCGAGCTCTCGCCGCTCGCAGCTTCTGCAGGGCTCCGGCATCCAGTCATAGCCCCGATAAGCGTTAAAGGAAGGAGAATCGCGCCAGATCCAGGCCAGCTCGCGCTCCTTCACGTTTTCGAAAGACAGCGTCCGTATGTCCGACGCCGCCGTGCAGGGGAGAACCCGTCCGTCCGGCGCGACCGTCAGCGACAGTTGGCCCCAGCCGCCCATGCAGGGCTTCGGAAACTCTTCGTAATAATCCGGTAAGATCCATAAAAGTTCGATGCGATGGCCGAAGCGCTCCTGAGCTCTCGCGTAGGCGGCTTCGGCTTCTTGAAGCTGCTCTCTTCTCGGGAGCAGTTGCCGGATGTTGCGCAAAGCCCATCCGTAATATTGGGCGTTGGCCAGCTCCAGCCGCTCCGCGCCCCATGACGCGCAAAGCTCGACGATGTCTTCGAGCAGATGAAGGTTGGCCCGATGGAGCACGACGTTCATGTGCAGGGGGAGACCAGCGGCGCGAATTCGCCGGGCGGCTTGCCGTTTCAGTTCGTGAGCCGGGAAACCGGCAATCGAGTCGGCGAGCTCCGCAGAGGCGGCCTGCACGCTAAGCTGAATGCTGTCGACGCCCGCCTCCGCAAGCTGACTGGCGCGCTGGTCCGTCAATCCGACGCCGCTCGTGATGAGATTGACATAGAGGTCCAGTTCGCGGGCGCGGCGGACGAGCAGTTCCAGATCGGGGCGCAGCAGAGGCTCTCCGCCCGTGAAATGGATTTGCGCGACTCCCAGCTCGCTTGCCTGTTCCAATACGTTCAGCCACATGTCGGTCGGCAGCTCGTTCTCTCTTTTCTGCAGCTCGACCGGATTCGAGCAGTAGGGACAGCGGAGCGGGCAGCGATGCGTAAGCTCCGCGGTCAACGCGTACGGCAGGCTTACGGGCCTCACTCGATCCACCCTCTTTCCGCAGACGCAGCGAGAAATTCGACGATATCGTTTTCGAGTCCGCTCTGGCCGTATTTCGTCTCGAGTTCCCCGATCATCTGCGCAATCGTGCGTTGCCCGTCGCAGAGCCGGAGAATCGCTCCCGCCGCCTCGTTAAGCTCCACGACCCGCTCCGGCAGCAGCAGCAGCTCGGTCTGGCGGGCTTTGTCGTATTTCATGCGGCCCGGACTTCGCAGTCTCGGCCTTTCCGACAGCGCCCGGGAGCTCATCGCCCGTTCTCCCCGTCAGGGAAGGCCAAGCTCAATGCGTCCAGGAGCGCCCACAGGACGTCGCATTTGAACCGCAAAGCCGAGATCGCCTGCTCCTGTTCGGCGCGATTGCCGCATTCGCGCAAGACGAGGCTTAAGCCGTGATCCGCGTCGCGGGGCGCTTGGTGAAGGCGGGCCTGGAAATAGGCCAAGCCTTCGGGACGAATCCAGGGATACAGCTGCTCGAATACGCCGATCCGCTTGGAGACGAGAGTCGGCGCGAACAATTCCGTCAGTGAGGAGGCGACGGCGATCGGCCACGGCTGCAGCCTGCAGAAATTTACGTAGGCGTCGACGGCGAAGCGGACGGCCGGAAGGACGCGGCGTTCGTCCAGCATTTCCTCTCTCGGAATGCCGGCGGCTTCGCCCAGCCGAATCCACGCCTCGATTCCGCCGTCCTCGCCTTCCCGGCCGTCATGGTCGATAATCCGCTGAATCCACTCGCGGCGTTCCTCCCGGGACGGCAGCTTGGCGAGGATTAACGCGTCCTTGACCGGAATGTTCTTCTGATAGTAGAAGCGGTTGGCGATCCATGCCTGAAGCTGGGCGGGGGAGAGCCTGCCTTCGTGCATGGCGATATGGTAGGGATGCTTGTCGTGATAGCGTTCCTCCCCGACCTGCCGCAGACGCGCGATGAATTGTTCGTTAGACAGCAAATACGATTCCAACGTCAAACCTCCATTTCCATTCCGTCAACTCCGACCTCGATGCCCAGCTCCGTTACCGTTCGGCGTTCCGGCGAGCGTTCGTCCAGCATCGGATTCGTGTTGTTGACGTGAACATAGATTTTGCGACGGGCCGGAATCCGTGCCAGCCGCTCGGCGCTTCCGTTCGCGCCGGCAACGGGGAGATGCCCCATGTCCGACGCCCGTAACTCGGACACGCCAAGCAGGCGAAGCTCGTCGTCGCGCCAGAAGGTTCCGTCCAGCAAAATGCAATCGGCGCCTTCGAGATGACGCTGGAGCGTCTGCGACCACGCCTCGATCCCTGGCGCGTAGACGGCGACGCCGCCCGTCGTATTGTCCGTTATGCGATAGCCGACGACCCACGCCTCCCGGTCTTGATTGCGGTTGGACCAGGCGTATCGGGGAGGCTTGTCGCCCAAGTAGAACGGGCATACCGCTAATTGTCCCCCAAAAAGTGGAAAAGATTCCTCCGGTCTCGCCTCGCGCCAGCGGAAGTCCGCGTACGGTTCGACGATTTTGCTGACCGGAAAACCGTTCGCAAGCGCCAGAAGGACGGGAGGGGGCGCGTATACGTCCAGGGACGAGCTCTGTCTCAGCTGAAGAAGTCCCGTCGTATGATCCAGTTCGGCATCGGTCAGCAGGACGGCTTGGACGGGGGAGCCGCGCAAGGAAGGTCCCGGATGAAGCGCGCCGTACGCTTCCGTCTGGAGACAAATATCCGGGCTGGCATTCAGCAGCGCCCAACGCTCGCCGTCCGGGCTGACGGCGAGCGAATCGTTCCTTCTCGCCCGTAAGGACGGAACGCCCGCTCTGACGCGCTCGCAGTTCGGACAAGCGCAGTTCCATTGCGGATAGCCGCCCCCCGCGGCGGCTCCCAACACTTTAATGATCACGGCCTTCCCCCTTCATATAAGAGATGCCGGATTTCTCCGGCATGGATGCTTACTTCCGATAGGCGTAGGCGGTCACTTCGGCGCAAAGCTCGATAATCTTGAATTCGGGCTTCACCCACATAGCCATACCCCCTTTCCATACCATCGCGATAGGCAGCACGCTTCATTGTATGTCGGAGCCGGGATGTCCAAGAAGCGCAAAAAACGATGCAAGTCTCGTCCGTCGTCCGGAGCGGGAGCTGCATCGTTATTGACGAAGGGGGAGGATCAGCGATTGCGCTGCGGATTCCGGTTGCGAATGCCGGCCAGCCCGAACAGCCCGAGCAAACCGAGCCATCCCCAGCCGATGCCCCTGCCCGAATTCGTCGCCGCGGCCCGATAGGCGCCGTCCGCGGAAGTGCGGTTGCCGTAGCCATAGCCGTTGTTAATGTTCGTCGTGCCTGGAGCTCCCGGGTTTACGCTGCGGAATTGGCTGCCCGTTCCCGTGCCGTAGACGCTGATCTCATGGCCGTTCGTCCGGTCGACGTTCTGCGCGCGAACGTTCGATCCGTTGGACGGAGTTCCCATCCCGTTGCCTAACCCGCCGTTCCCGCCGTTTGCCGTTTCCGCGTGCGCGTAAGCCGGCGCTGCCAGCATCAGGGACAGGGCGGCGATTCCTAACGCGGTCTTGATTCGGCTTCTCATAGGATACCTGCTTTCGAAGGAGATTTAATGTTTTGGCTAGGGCGTGTAAGCAACCTCCGAGGATAGCAGATATTGCCGAATTTTCGTTCCATGCAAGGAACTTTTGTGAAGGCGTACCGGGGGTACGTCAAGCAAAAGTGACGTAGCAGGGGGCGAAAAGGCGGTGAAAGATGCCCCTGAGCGGGGTTTGCTTACACACCCTAGCTTCTCTTCGCGGCCGCTATCTTATGCAAGGGCTTGTACTGCCGGGGCGGCTTCGGGAATATATCTGTAGCAAAGATCCTGAAGGGGCGGGGGGCATGGAGATATTATTCGCCTGGATTCTGACGATGTGTCTCGGACTCGATACGCTGATCGTGTCGGCTTCGTTGGGATTAAAGAAGGAAGCCGGGGACAAGGTGAGGATCGCTCTCGTCTTCGCCGCCGCCGAAGCGGTTATGCCCATCGCCGGCGTCGTCATCGGAGGGGCGCTCGGCCGCTTTGTCGCGCCCGCGGCGCCGGCGATAGGCGCTCTGCTGTTGATCGCGGTGTCGATTTACTTTCTCTTCTTCGACGATGAAGAGGGGGAGAAGAAGGCGTTGAATCAAGCGCTTGCCGGTTGGCCGTTGATCGCGGCGGCCGTCAGCATCAGCATAGACGAGCTTGCGGTAGGGGTTTCCGCCGGATTTATGCAAGTTCCGATGCTGCTCACGATCGCGCTGATCGCTTCGCGTTCGTTCGTATTCACCTTTATCGGCGTGACGTTCGCTGAGAAGCTTAGGCCGATGATGGGAGAATGGGCGGAAAAGTGCTCCGGCGTCCTGCTTGGCTTAATGGGAATCTGGATGCTGCTGGAGAGCTTCCTGTAACCGGGAGGGCCTGTCGATTCAAGGGAAGAGGATGTCCCATAAGTAAACAGAGCCGTACCGAACGATTATCGATGGATGCAGGGTAATGGGCATCTATCTCCTTCCGATGCAAGATACCCCACAAAGTGACGTTAAGCTTCGAAGCTTATTCCGATTACTTTGCGGGGGCCCCAAAAGC
>Ga0065721_10003859_pt1 | contig 64308 bp, 60 predicted proteins | sample Mesricmetagenome_FD_59108 | JGI IMG/M metagenome (GOLD analysis project Ga0065721, IMG submission 59108) | Mesophilic microbial community from rice straw/compost enrichment Sample: eDNA_1 v2 (version 2) | ecosystem: Engineered > Solid waste > Grass > Composting > Bioreactor | place: USA: Davis... | reverse complement strand
GGTGGCTGGTATTTCTGATGGCGGCATTAGGGGTTAGCGATTGTCACAGCAGCGCCGCATGTGGCGCCGGAACAGCCGCCCCCGCTTCGCCGTTTTGCTCATCGCCAGGGCCGCCCCAAGACCCTGGCGTTCCGAAAAAGCGCAAGACCGCGCCCAATCTTGCCGGTCGCCCAGTGGAGGGGCTGGTCGCAGGAGGAGGAGCCATGCATTACCGCATCCGCGAGGTGGACGGTTGCGACCCTGATATTGCGACCATGATCAACCGGCTGCATCTGATCGCCTTCCCCGGCGAAGTGCCGATCCGCACCGATGGCGGATGGTGGTGGCTGGCCTGGAATGGCGAGAACGACAAGCCCATCGGCTTTGCCGGCCTGTGGCCGTCATCGCGCTTTGCGCAGACCGGCTATCTCTGCCGTGTCGGCGTGGCACCTGGCCATCGCGGCAATGGCTTGCAGAAGCGGCTGATCCGTGTGCGTGAGCGCAAGGCGCGCAGCCTCGGCTGGCATTGGATGCTGACTGATACGGTGCCCACCAACCCGGCCTCGTCCAACACGCTGATCGCCTGCGGCTACAAGACCTATGTCCCCTCCAAGCCGTGGTGCCGCAACGGCGCCATCTACTGGCGGCGCGATCTCGACTAAAAAAGTTCCCTGCATGTTCTTTTTGCACTGTCGGCTAAATCTCACTCGCGCATACATCATGCAAAGCGCCATGCAAAGCGACGCATCCTGCACGCCCGGGAAGGCGCCGGAGCCCTGCGAAGGCATGAGAGCCCGGGAAGCTGCGGGAAGCAAAACGATGCGAGCAAAACGATTCGAAACGAACCCAAACGGTTCCAAACGAACCGCAATGGACCGGAATGGGTCGAACGGCGCGAAACAGCTCCGGCCGGGCTTTAGCGGTCCCGGCCGGTATCGGATGAACCGGTCAAAGAACCGAAGCGGCGCGCGGCGGCACCGTTCCGGTTCGCCGGATCTCAGCGCGTGTACAGATCCTTGTACTGATCGCGCAGCAGGTTCTTCTGCACCTTGCCCATGGTATTGCGCGGCAGGTCGTCGACGAAGAAGACCCGCTTGGGCAGCTTGAACTTGGCCAGCCGGCCATCCAGCGCCTTGAGCACGGCGGTTTCGTCCAGCGTCGCGCCCTTCTCTTTCACCACCACGGCGGTGACGCCTTCGCCGAAATCGGGATGGGCAACGCCGATCACGGCCGATTCCACCACGCCCGGCAGGCTGTCGATCTCGGTTTCGACTTCCTTCGGATAGACGTTGTAGCCGCCTGAGATGATCAGGTCCTTGCCGCGGCCGACGATATGCACATAGCCGCGCTCGTCGATCTTGCCGAGGTCGCCGGTGATGAAGAAACCGTCCGGACGGAACTCGGCTGCGGTCTTTTCGGGCATGCGCCAGTAGCCCTGGAACACGTTCGGGCCCTTCACCTCGATCATGCCGATCTCGCCCTGCGGCAGCAGCTTGCCGCTCTCCGGATCCGCGATGCGCAGCTCCACGCCAGGCAGCGGGAAGCCCACCGTGCCGGCAATGCGGTCGCCGTCATAGGGGTTCGAGGTATTCATGTTGGTTTCGGTCATGCCATAGCGCTCGAGGATGCGGTGGCCGGTGCGGGCCTCCCATTCCTTATGCGTATCGGCCAGCAGCGGCGCCGAGCCAGAGACGAACAGCCGGATATGCTTGACCAGATCCTTGGTCAGCGCCGGATGCTGCAGCAGGCGCACATAGAAGGTCGGCACGCCCATCATCGAAGTCGCGCGCGGCAGATGCTTGATCACCTCGTCGGCATCGAATTTCGACAGGAAGATCATCGAGGCACCAGCCAGCAGGATGACGTTGCTGGCGACGAAAAGCCCATGCGTGTGGAAGATCGGCAGCGCGTGCAGCAGCACGTCGTCGCGGGTGAAGCGCCAGTAATCGACGAGCGTCAGTGCATTGGACGCAAGATTGCGGTGGCTCAGCATCGCACCCTTCGAACGCCCGGTGGTGCCCGAGGTGTAGAGGATCGCTGCCAGATCGTCGGCCTTGCGCGGCACTTCGGCAAAGGTCGCAGCTGCCGCCTTCGCCTTGTCCATCAGGCTGCCATCGCCGTTGGTGCCCAGGGTCAGGCAATGCGCCACGCCAAGCTTCTTGGCGATCGGCGCCAGATCCTTTTCGACGCTGGGGCGGCAGACCACCACGCGCGGCTCGGCATCGCCGATGAAATATTCCAGCTCGGTCAGCGTATAGCCCACATTCAGCGGCAGGTAGATGGCGCCGGCAGCGATCACGCCGAGATACAGGATCAGCGCCTCGGCCGACTTGTCCACCTGCACTGCCACGCGGTCGCCCGGCTGCACGCCAAGCTCCACCAGCGCATTGGCGAAACGCTGCGCCAGGGCAAAGGTGTCCTGATAGGTGAAAATGCGGCCGTCGCCGGTTTCGATGAAGGTCTTGGCCGGGTCGGCGATGCGGGAGCGGATCAGCGTATAGAGATTGTCTGACATGGCAGCCGGGGTTTCCTCGTTGGTTTGACTGCAATAAATCGCCGTGGCGGCATCGGCGCAAGTGTTACGGAAGCAAGAGTTACAGGCAGTCGAGCTGCTGCCGGTTCAGCTGCGCCATGCGGGCCTGGATGATCGCCGTGCGGCGCTCGACATAAGCCGTCGGGCGGGCGGCGCTCCAGCGCACCGGACTGGGCAGCACCGCGGCAAGCCGGACCGCCTCGGCCGTGGATAACCGCGCTGCCGGCTTTTTGAAATGCGCGCGTGCCGCCGCCTCGGCGCCGAACAGGCCATCGCCCATCTCGGCAATGTTGAGATAGACCTCCATGATACGCCGCTTGGGCCAGAGCGCGTCCAGTGCCAACGCCAGCGGCGCCTCGATTGCCTTGCGAACAAAGCCGCCGCCGGGCCAGAGGAACAGGTTGCGCGCCACCTGCATGGTGATCGTGCTGGCGCCGCGCAGGCGGCCGGTCTCCTCGTAATCCTCCAGCGCTTCCCGCACCGCACCAAGATCGATGCCGCGATGCATGCAGAAGCGGCTGTCTTCGGCGGCGATCACCGCCTGCACCAGGGCGGGCGCAATGGCCCGCAGCGCAACCGAATCCTGGCGCACCAGTTCGCCACGCTCGATGCTGCGCATCACCATCAGCGGCGTGGCGGGCGGATCGACGAATCTGAACAGCAGCAGACCGCCGCCCCAGAAGACCAGCAGCAGGATCAGGACGGCCTTCACCAGGCGGAAAATCAGTTTCATCCGTAGCAGAAAAGCCCGCCAAAGCGGTCCGCGCAACCGTTCAAAGCCGGTGGACAGCAGCAGCATGACAGGGTTAACTCACTGGAACGGGGAGAAAACGCATGTTGCAGGGCAGTGCCATCCTGCTTTTGTCGCTCGGGTATCTCGGGCTGCTGTTTGCCATCGCCCATCTGGGCGACCGGCTGGCGCCACGCTGGTACCAGGGCCGCAGCGGCGCCACTATCTACGCGCTGTCGCTGGCAATCTACTGCACCTCCTGGACCTTCTACGGCTCGGTCGGCCGCGCGGCCCTCTCTGGGCCCGACTTCATCCTGATTTATGTCGGGCCGGTTCTGGCCATTACCCTTGGCTATCCGGTGATGGGCAAGATGATCGCGGTGGCCAAGCGGCAGAACGTGACTTCGATTGCCGACTTCATCGGCTCCCGCTACGGCAAAAGCCGCGCCGTCGCGGTGCTGGTCACGCTGTTCGCGGTGATCGGCGTGCTGCCCTACATCTCGCTGCAGATGCAGGCGGTCAGCGTCACTTTCGAGGTGCTGGTGGGCAGCGACATGGCGCATCTGCTCAATGCCAGCCTGCCGCCGCCCTGGCGCGATACCGCCATGTTCGTCGCCGGCATCATGGCGCTGTTCACCATCCTGTTCGGCGTGCGCCATGTGCAGGCGACCGAGCAGCATCGCGGCATGATGCTAGCCATCGCCTTTGAATCGCTGGTGAAGCTCGCGGCCTTCCTTGCGGTCGGATTCTTCATTGTCTATGGCGTGTTCGATTCCGGCACCGACCTGCTGCAGCGCGTGCAGGCAAGCCCGGCCCTGGCCGAGCAGCTAAGCGGCAATTTCGGCACCAGCTGGATCGCGATGACCTTCCTGTCGGCCTTCGCCTTCCTCTGCCTGCCCCGGCAGTTTCATGTCGCCGTGGTGGAGAATGGCGATACCAGCAGCCTGAAGGCGGCGCGCTGGCTGTTCCCGATCTATCTCGTCGCCATCAATCTTTTCGTGATGCCGATTGCCGCTGCCGGTCTGCTGCTGTCCGACTCAGAAAGCAATCCTGACCTGTTCGTGATCACCATTCCCTTGATGTCAGATCAGGTGGCGCTGTCGGTCTTTGCCTTCATCGGCGGCCTGTCAGCGGCAACTTCGATGGTGATCGTCGCCTGCATGGCGCTGTCGACCATGGTCTCCAACGAACTGGTGACCCCCTTCCTGCTGCGCTCGCGCGCCGGCGGCTCCCGCGAGGTCGGCCAGATCGTGCTGAATGTCCGCCGCGCTGCCGTCGTGGTCATCCTGGTCGCCGCCTATATCTATCACACCTGGATCGCCGGCTATCTGCCGCTGGCTTCCATGGGCATGATCTCGTTCTGTGCGGTGGCGAATTTCGCGCCCGCGCTGCTGCTGGGCCTGTACTGGCGCGGCGCGCATCGGCATGGCGTCATCATCGGCCTGCTGGCGGGCTTTGCCGTGTGGTTCTACGCCCTGGTCCTGCCTTCGATCGAAGGTGCTGCATCCGGCCAGGCGCTGACCGCGCCGCTGACCGATTTGCTGCCGCCGCCGATCGACGGCTTCGATCCGATCCTGCAGGGCTTCGTGGCCAGCGTCATGGTCAACCTGCTGCTGCTGATCACCGTCTCGCTGGCTTCGCGATCCACCAGCCGCGATGTCGAGCAGGCCGTGATCTTCACCTCCGGCGGCGAAAGCCTGCCTGCGGCCGATTTCGATGCTGATCTGCATGATCCGCGGATCGATGAGCTGCGCGCGCTGGCTGCCCGCTTCATCGGCCCGGAACGCGCCGACCGCGCCTTTGCCGGACGGCGGATGAGCCCGGCCGAGGCGATGGCGTTCACCGAACATCTGCTGGGCGGCGCCATCGGCGCGGCTTCGGCGCGCATCGTCATGGCATCGGCGCGGGGCAAGAACCTGCTCAGCCCGCGCGCCGCACGCGCCATGCTGGGCGAGGCGTCGGAAGCGATCCGGCACAATTTTGATCTGCTGCGCACCACGCTCGACCATATCAGCCAGGGCCTTGGCGTGTTCGACCGCGACGGCCAGCTTGCCGCCTGGAACGACCGCTTCTTCGATCTGCTGGGATTGCCGGTCAACCGCGCGGAGATCGGCACACCGCTGCAGGAACTGGCTGGCGATGCAGCGCCGGAACTGATTGCCATGCTGTCCTCCGGCGCGGCAGGATCGCGCATCCTGGAACAGCGCCGGCCGGACGGCAAAGTCATCGAAATCCGCATTGATCCCATGCCGGATGGCGGCTTCGTCGCGACCTGCACCGATATCAGCGAACGCGTGCGGGCGGCCGAAGCCTTGCGCGATTCGGAGCGCGCGATGCGCGTCTATACCGACAACGTGCCGGTGCTGATCGCCTATGTCGACAATCAGGAGCGCTATCGCTTCGCCAATGTGCTGTTCCGCCGCGCACTTAACCTGATGCATGTGGAGATCGAGGGCCACACCATACAGGAGATGCTGTCGCCCGAACGCTATCAGCGCCTGAAGCCGCGCATCGACGCGGCGCTGGCCGGCGAGCGGCAGAGCTTCGACATGGAATTCGAGCCCAACGACGCCAATATCGAAGTAGCGCACGGAACTTACATTCCGCATATCGACGAGAAAGGCCAGGTGCTCGGCTTCTTCCTGCTGTATCAGGACATCACCGAACGGCGCCGCGCCGATGCGGCGCTGCGGGCCGCCTATGAAGGGCTGGAGCGCCGCGTGGCCGAGCGCACCGCCGAATTACAGCTTGCCGTGCAGGAACTGGAGCATTCGCGCGCCGATGCCGAAGCCGCCAATCTGGGCAAGACCCGCTTCCTCGCCGCAGCCAGCCACGATCTGCTACAGCCGCTGCACGCCGCCCGGCTGTTCACCGCTGCGCTGGCCGAACGCGAGCCGGATAATCCTCTGGTCTCGAAGATCGACCATGGCCTGGGCGCGGTAGAAGCCCTGCTCGATGCGCTGCTCGACATCTCGAAACTGGATGCCGGCCAGGTCAAACCCGAAGTCCGGCCCGTTGCGCTGGGGCCGCTGCTCGACTCGCTGACCGCCGCTTTTGCGCCGCTGGCGGCACGCAATGGCGTGACGCTGAGACTGGTGCCGACATCCGCAACCATCAGCACCGATCCGTCGCTGCTGCGCCGCGTGCTGCAGAACTTCGTCGCCAACGCGATCCGCTATACCCGCGCGGATCGCAGCGACCGCCGCGTTCTGATCGGATGCCGCCGTGTCGGCAACGCGGTGCGCATCGAAGTCTGCGATAACGGTCCCGGCATTCCCGACGACAAGCGCGAGGTCATCTTCCAGGAATTCGCACGGCTCAACCATGGCGGCGATGCCGCCGAGCGCGGATTGGGCCTTGGCCTTGCCATCGTCGAGCGCATCGCGCGGAAACTGGAAAGCCCGATCGGCCTGCGGTCGCGGGTTGGTCATGGCTCGATCTTTTCCATCACCGTGCCGCGGGCCGCCGTGGAGCCCGTGCAGCCGGCGGTCTCGCCCAGCGTTCCGGACGTCATTACCGGCTCGCTGAGCGGCAGCTTCATGCTGTGCATCGAAAACGAGGCCGGCGTGCGCGAAGCCATGACCACGCTGCTGGAAGGCTGGTCCTGCACCGTAGCGGCGGTGGATTCAGTAGAAGCCGCGCGTCAGGAAGTGGCGGCGGCGGGCCGCAGCCCTGATGTGATCCTGGCGGATCTGCATCTGGACGAAGGCGCACCCGACGGGCTGGAGGCGATTGCTCTGCTGCGCCGCGACTGGGGCCAGAGAATCCCCGCCATCCTGATCACCGCTGACCGCAGCCAGGACATGCGCCAGCGCGCGGCAGCGATGGGCGTCGATGTGTTGCACAAGCCGGTGCGGCCGGCCGCCTTGCGCGCCCTGATCAGCCAGCGGCGCCGGCCTGCCGGTCCGCTGGCCGAAACCGGCGACTGATCGCCGGAGCGTAACGCCTAAACCGTATCGATGGAGAAATGCCGCGCGGCGATGACGGCCTGCGTGCGGCTGCGCACGCCAAGCTTCTTCAGGATCGCCGTCACATGCGCCTTGACCGTCGCTTCGCCGACCGAAAGCTCGTGCGCGATCTGCTTGTTGAGCTTGCCCTGGCTGAGCAGGGTCAGCACGCGCAATTGCTGCGGCGTCAATTCGCTCACACGTCGTGCAAAGTCGTCCGGAACCGAGCTTTCGTCATCGCCCATCATCTCCGGCGGCAGCCAGACCTCGCCATCCAGCACCGATTGCAAAGCGCTGGCGATGGTCTCCAGCGCGGCGGATTTCGGCACAAAAGCCGCAGCGCCGAATTCAATGGCCCGCCGCATCACCGCCGGCTCACGCGTTGAGGACACAATCGCGACAGGCACCGCCGGGTAACTGGCGCGCACCGAGGCGAGACCCACAAAGCCATCCATCCCGGGCATATCGAGATCCAGGATCAGAAGGTCGACGCTGTCATGCTCATCGAGGGCGGCACGCGCCTCATCGAGATTGGCGGCGCCAACAATGACCACACCGTTCATGGCCTGTCGCAAGGCCTGTCCCAATGCTTCGCGGACCAGAGGGTGATCGTCGGCAATGATGATTGTGAGTGCCGGTTCTGTGCCGGCCTTACCTGCTCCCGTCATGGTTGCTGAGGGTAAACCACAGTCTGGCGTGCGGCAAGATGGAGCGCGCTCCGGAAGACTGGACAGTCACACGTGCGGCGGGCTAGTGCAGATGCAAAAACATGGAGCCTGCGATGAACGATGCCAAAATTGCTGTGGATAACACGGTTGGGGATATCGAGGCTTTGAAAGACCGCTGCGCCGCGGCAGCTCCCCGTCATGACTGGAGCCGTGCGGAAATCGCGGAGCTATTCAACCTGCCATTCAACGACCTTCTCTTCCTTGCGCAGCAGGTGCATCGCCGGCATTTCTCCGCCACGCAGGTGCAGATGAGCACCCTGCTCAGCATCAAGACCGGCGGCTGTCCGGAAGATTGCGGCTACTGCTCGCAGAGCGCCAAATTCGATACCGGGCTGAAAGCCGAAAAGCTGATCGATGTGGAGGCGACCTTGGCCGCCGCCCGCGCCGCCAAGGCGAACGGCGCCAGCCGCTTCTGCATGGGCGCCGCCTGGCGCAACCCGAAGGATCGCGATCTCGACAAGATCTGCGCGATGATCAGCGGCGTGAAGGCCTTAGGGATGGAGACCTGCGCCACCCTGGGCATGCTGACGCCCGAACAGGCCAGGCGGCTGAATGAAGCCGGCCTCGATTATTACAATCATAACCTGGACACCTCGCCCGAATATTATGGCCAGGTGGTCACCACCCGGACGTATCAGGACCGTCTCGACACGCTCGCCCATGTCCGCGATGCCGGCATGAAAGTCTGCTGCGGCGGCATCCTCGGTCTGGGCGAAAAGCCCGAAGATCGTGTCGGCCTTCTGCACAGCCTTGCTACCCTGCCCGTTCATCCCGAGAGCGTGCCAATCAACATGCTGGTGCAGGTGAAAGGCACGCCGCTGGGCGACAGCGCCCGGGTGGATGGCATCGAGTTCGTGCGCACGATTGCTGTCGCGCGCATCATCATGCCGAAATCGATGGTCCGCCTTTCGGCCGGTCGTGAGCAGATGAGTGATGAACTGCAGGCGCTGTGCTTCCTGGCTGGCGCAAATTCCATCTTCATCGGCGAGAAGCTGCTGACGACCAAAAATCCGGAACAGGATCGCGATCAGGCGCTGTTTGCCAAGCTGGGCATCGAGGCGATGCCCTACTCCACCGCCGAGATCGAGTCAGCCGAGGCGGCGCAGTGACAGCGGGCCCGGCGGCATGCCGGTGCAGCCCGACAGCGTGAACAAGGTGAAAGGCTGGGCGCGATACACGCCGATCGCGCCTTCCTGCTGCAGCCGCGCAACGAAACCAGGCTCGTCGGACGCCAGCTCCAGGATGTTCGGCAGCCAGGTCTCGCGCACCAGGCGCGCCTCGGTGCGCATGGCCGCAGCCGTGCTGGCCGCGCCGCTCCAGCGGAACGGATAGACCGCGATCACCCGGCCGCTGGCATCGGGCGGCAGTTCCGCCTGGCTGAGCGTCAGGCCGAAAGCGGCGGCCCAGAGCAGCGCGACGGCAATGAAGAAGCCGAGCGCAAGCTTGTGGCCGCTCGCCATGGCATCCCTCAGGCCGTTGCCGGCGCGACGCGCACCAGCGGCCGCTCGTCGATCGGCCAATGCACGATGGCAGCGAAAACACCGAGACCGATCGAGATCCACCAGACCAGATCGTAAGAGCCCGTCATGTCGAAGAGGCGGCCGCCCAGCCAGACGCCGAGGAAGCCGCCAACCTGGTGACTGAAAAAGACGATGCCAAACAGGGTAGCCATGTAGCGCGGCCCGAAGATCTGCGCCACGAGCCCAGAGGTAAGCGGCACGGTGGAGAGCCAGAGCAGCCCCATGGAAAAGGCGAAGATCAGCACGCTGATCTCGGTCATGGGCAGCATGACGAAGACAGCGATCACCACGGCACGGGCGCCGTAGATGAAGCTGAGCAGGTATTTCTTGCTGCGCTTGCCGCCCAGCACGCCGGCGGTATAGGAGCCGATCACATTGGCCAGCCCAACCAGCGCCAGGGCCCAGGCGCCGGTGGCAGGATCGAGGCCGCGATCGACGATATAGGCCGGCAGATGGGTCTGAATGAAGGAAACGTGGAAGCCGCAGACGAAGAAGCCGAAGATCAGCAGCCAGTAGCTGCGCTGCAGGCCAGCTTCTTTTAAGGCTTCCGACAGGGATTGCTGGGCGCCGGTGCCTTCCGGCGCCTTGCCGGCCAGCACAGTCGCCAGCGGCGCAATGGCCAGGGCAAACAGGCTGAGCAGGATCAGCGCAAAGGCCCATCCATAAGCGGCGATGAAGGCCTGGCCGAGCGGCACCATGAGGAACTGTCCAAGCGAGCCGGCTGCCGTGCCGATGCCCAGGGCCCAGGAGCGCTTCTCTGGCGGCACCATGCGCGCGATGGCGGCCAGAGCCACGGTGAAGGAGGTTCCCGCCAGGCCAAGGCCGATCAGCACGCCGAGCGTGACATGCAGCATGGCCGGCGTGGTGGAATAGGCCGTCAGCGCCACGCCGGCGGCATAGAGCACGGCGCCGCCAGCCAGCACGCGGCCCGAGCCGTAGCGGTCGGCGATGGCGCCTGCGAACGGCTGCCCCGCCCCCCACAGCACGGTCTGGATGGCAATACCGAAGGCGAAGACCTCGCGGCCCCAGCCATTGGCGGCACTGATCGGCTCCAAAAACAGGCCGAAGCCCGAGCGGACGCCGAAATTCAGCAGCGCAATCGTGCAGCCGACGATGATGACGAGAAGCGGCGTGCGCCAGGTCAGCGCAGGGGTGGGGACAGCGGTGGCCATGGCGGCTCTACTCCTGAACGGTCGTTCGTTTCGACCCAGTGAACTAAGGAACTCGCCCCGCCTCGGCAAGTCCTAAAATGCAACCCTGCAATTGGAGCTGCCAATTGAGGCTGCCGGTCTTCGTCAGCCCCGCCGGCCCGTCGCCGCTTCGATCTGCTTCTTCGTATTGTACTGGCTCAGCGCATAAACGGCCCAGAGCGCCGCCGGCAGCCAGCCGATCAGGGTGATCTGCAGGATCAGGCAGATGATGCCGGCGATCGGCCTGCCGATGGTGAAGAACAGCAGGAAGGGCAGGAAGATTGCGATGATCAGGCGCATCTGCGGGCTCCTCTTTGATTCGGCCCCATCATAGCAAGCGGCGCATCAAACGCGAACGGCGCGCTGGTTGCCCGGCGCGCCGTCTGATTTGCCCGAAAGGCCGGTGAGCTTACTTGCCCAGGCTCGGATCAATCTGCTTGCAGGCGTCGACCAGGCCCTTCACGGCGTTGGCCGAGTGCTCGAACATCTTCTTTTCTTCGGCGTTCAGGTCGATCTCGACGACCTTCTCCACGCCATTCGCGCCGATCACCACCGGCACGCCGACATACATGTCCTTCACGCCATACTGGCCATTCAGCCAGGCGGCGCAGGGCAGCACGCGGCGCTTGTCCTTCAGATAGGCTTCGGCCATCTCGATGGCCGAAGATGCCGGCGCGTAGAAGGCCGAGCCGGTCTTCAGCAGTGCCACGATCTCGGCGCCGCCATCGCGGGTACGCTGCACGATCTTGTCGATCTTCTCCTGGGTCGACCAGCCCATCTTGATCAGATCGGGAACCGGGATGCCCGCAACAGTCGAGTAGCGGATCAGCGGCACCATGGTGTCGCCGTGGCCGCCGAGCACGAAGGCGGTGACGTCGTTGACCGAGACGTTGAATTCTTCGGCCAGGAAGTGGCGGAAGCGGGCGGAGTCGAGCACGCCAGCCATGCCGACAACGCGGTTATGCGGCAGGCCCGAGATCTCACGCAGCACCCAAACCATCGCATCCAGCGGGTTGGTGATGCAGATGACGAAGGCGTTTGGCGCATGCTGCTTGATGCCGGCGCCGACCGCCTGCATGACCTTGATGTTGATGCCGAGCAGGTCGTCGCGGCTCATGCCGGGCTTGCGGGCAACGCCGGCGGTGACGATGACGACATCGGCGCCCGCGATCGGCGCGTAGTCGTTGGCGCCGACCAGCTTGGCGTCGAAGCCTTCCACCGCGCCCGCCTGGGCGATGTCGAGCGACTTGCCCTGCGGCAGGCCTTCCACCACGTCGAAGAGGACGATGTCGCCGAGCTCCTTGAGACCGGCCAGCAGGGCCAGCGTACCGCCGATATTGCCGCCGCCGATCAGGGCGATTTTCTTGCGCGCCATGGGAAAAACCTCCGGAAATGGCTGAAGTCAGGGGTGAAAAGGGCGGCCCAAGGGGTAGCGGGAAATGCCCCTCGCGGCAAGGCTCCGGCCCTCCCCAAAAGGGCAAAAGCAAACGGCCGCCGGAAGGTTCCGGCGGCCGTAGAGCAAACTCAAACTGTAGCTTGGACTTATGCTCAGCGGGGCGCCATGCGCAGCGCACCGTCCAGGCGGATGGTCTCGCCGTTCAGCATGACATTCTCGCAGATATGACGCGCCAGCGCGGCATATTCCTCCGGACGGCCCAGGCGCGACGGATACGGCACCGACTTGCCCAGGCTTTCCTGCGCCTCGGGCGGCAGGGCGAACATCATCGGCGTGCCGAACAGGCCCGGCGCGATGGTGCAGACGCGGATGCCGAACTGGGCGAATTCACGCGCCAGCGGCAGGGTCATGCCATGGACGCCCGCCTTGGAAGCGCCGTAGGCCGGCTGACCGATCTGACCGTCGAAAGCCGCAACAGAGGCGGTGTTGATGATGCAGCCACGCTCCTTGTCGGCCATTTCCGGCTGCTGCTGCATGTGATGCGCAACCAGGCGAATCATGTTGAAGGTGCCGACCAGATTGATCTGCACGACCTTGACGAACTTCTCCAGCGCAACCGGACCGTCCTTGCCGACGGCCTTCATCGGCGTGCCCACGCCGGCGCAGTTGACCAGCACGCGCACCGGACCGACCTTGGCGATGGCTTCCTTCACGGCCGCTTCGCCGCCCGGACCGTCAGCCACGTCGCATTTCACGAAAATACCGCCGATTTCCTTGGCGACCTGTTCGCCCTGCTCGACGTTCATGTCGAAGACTGCAACCTTGGCACCGGCCTTGGCCAACTCGCGCGCCGTTGCGGCTCCCAGGCCCGAAGCACCGCCGGTAACGATCGCGCCTACCCCTTGCAACTGCATGGGCTTCTCCTCCTGATTGTTTGCCCCTACAACGATTGGCGGGTTCTAGCAGATCGGCCCGGCGCTGACGAGGGCTGGCGGGGGTTGCGGGCCGGGCGGCGCCCGCCCATATCTTTCGGGTGATCACCGACCCCAATCCGCCGCAATATCAGCTGCCCGCCGATCCCAGGCGTCTGGCGCTGGAAGAGTCACGCCTGATCCGCCGTTTCTGGCGGAAGTTCAAGGTTGCAGTGACCTACCTTCCCTTCGCGGAAACCTTCCTGGCGGCGTTTTATGCTGCCGTCGACCCGAAAACACCGGCCAGCGCGAAAGCCATCCTGCTGGGAGCATTGGGCTACTTCGTCGTGCCGCTGGATTTCGTGCCTGATCTGCTGGGCGCTTTGGGCTATAGCGACGATCTCGCCGTCATCCTGGCTGCCATCAAGGCGGTGGACAGCAGCATTACTGACAAGCACCGCGAAAAAGCGCGGGCCTTTCTGGAAGCGGCGCGCCGCCAATCCTGAGAGGCGTTCCCGACACCCGGGCGCGTCATGCTATGCTCGAACCATGCGCTGGCCCGGGATCATAACCGCATCGTGCATTGCATCTGCTGCCGCGGCGGCGGAGCAGCCGGCGCCGCCGTTGAACTTCGATGCAGGAACCGTGCTGGCAGGCGGCTACGTGTTATCGGAACCGCTGCACCTCTCACCCCAGCCGGGTCAAGTCTATATCAACGTGCGTGATGGATCGCCGCTCAGATGGCGCATCGAGGTGGAAGGCGGCGAGACACGGCTGCTGCAACCCGATGGGCGCTGGGCGGCAAAAGCGGAATACAGCCGCACCGAACGCAATGGCCGCACGGTCTGCCTGATCTATCAGACCTATCTCTCGCCGGAATGGGCGATTAAAGGCCTGCAACGGCCGACCGGCAGGGCCGACTTCATTCCCGCAGATGACCGGATCTATGCCTTCCGGGAAACGCCCTGCCCTTAGATTCCCCAAGGCGGCGTGGAAGGGTGTAGCCTGACATCGCGCTGCTCGCGCAGATATCAGGCCACAACCTCCGCCCACCTGCATGCTCCGCCCACCTGCATGCTTAGCGCGCCAAACGCTCAGCGTGCGGCCGGAATGACAACCGTGCCCGGCGGGGGCGCAGCAGTCACCGGAGCCGTGGTCACGGGAGCCGGGGTCGCGGCCGGCGTCACAACGGTGCTGCCCGGCTGCACGATCACCGTGCCGCCGCTCGCCGGATAGACGGTCGTGGTGGATGTGCCCGGCATCGGCGGCGTAGTGGCCAACACCTGCTCCAGCTCGACATGGATATTGTGGCTCGGCGCGGACTTGGTCAGCACCTGATGCATATTGGCATTGCGGAACAGCACGCGCCCGCCCTGCTCGATCCAGGCGTTTACCACGTAGGTGCCGTTGGGATTGATGTCGGTGCGGGAATACGGCACGGCGAAGCGAATGGGCGAATTCGAGGTGGGGACGATGCGCTGCTCGGAAATGGCCGCGGGATAGGTGGGACCCCGCGTTACATCATCAAGCCGCACGACAACGACGGAATCCGCGGGCAGTACCATCCGCTCGCGATATCCGACAGTCCCGGTGACCGCATCGCCGCGCGGGGCTGAACAGGCGGCAACGGCCGATAGAGCCAACATGGCAAGAAGCGTTCGACGCACGATCATGGCGATCTCCTTCTGATCGGAACGATGGCAGTTTTCGAAGACAGAAACACCGCCGCCCGCAATTCGGCTCATCGGCCGGCGTGGAGTGCTGCAGTGGCGAAAAAGGATGGGGCGGTAGATGGCTGGACTGGGGCGGCGTTATGGCGGAATTCGGCCATTGCGCGACAAGGCTGATCTGTTCCCGTAAAAGCCCTCAGAGATAGGCGATCAGCCTCCCGCCGATCACAGCACCGGTCCAGGCAAGCAGTGAAACCACGGCGCCGGCTTTCGCCGCCAGGGGGGCATCGGCGGTTCTGCCCCAGACATCGATGCTGCGCCAGGGGCCAAGATGAAACAGCGCTGCATTGGCAAGGCCGACAGCAATGCAGATGAGCTTGAACCGGAAAGCCGTATTCACGGCGATGCTGGTGGCTTCGGCGCTGAACAACAAAAAGCCTGCCGGCGCGGCGACGAAGAAGCCGACCATCGCCAGCGGCACGTTATGCCGGCCAAAGGCCCCCGCCGCTACGCCGCGGCTAATTCCCAGCACGCGCAGATCGAAGCCGATGATACTGCCGACCAGCAGCACGAAACCAAGAATGTGCAGGATTTCCGCGCCCGGATAGAGATAGAGGGATTGCCGCATGGCGGCGCCGAGGCTGGATTGCTCCAGCGCAACCAGCAGCGGATGAGTGGACGGCGCGTGCTCCATGCGGGCTAGCGCAGTTCGACCGTCGTACCGTTATGGGTGATGCGCTCGGCGCGCATTTCGTCCGCGTGGTTCTTGCTCGGATAGCCGACTGCCACCACCTTGTCGCCCGCCTGGATATCGGTGATGGGCTTGCCGCGATTGGCCATCCGGTAAGGCGGCGAGAGGATCACCTGCCAGGTCTTTTCGCTGGTCTTCAGAAACAGTTCGGCATGGGGATTGTCAGGGATCACCTTGTCCACCACGCCTTCCAGGGTCAGCGTCCTGGTGGAATCGTAGGAACCCCAACCATGATGGGCGAAAACCGGCTTGCTCGCCAGCAAGGCGATGCCGCTCAGCAGAAGATGACGACGCGTCTGCATGGCAATCCTCCCTTCCCGCATGATCCAGCCATTATGTGGGGCCAAGCCGCGTTTCGGCTATTAACAATTGCGTGCATCCCGGCAAAAAAAGCCCCGGCGCATGACGCCGGGGCCCTTGTTCGAAACACTGGTAAGGTAAGTCTGGACTACTTGGCGCTGTCGGCCACCGTGTAGAGGGCTTCGGTCGTCCGCTCGATGTCGGCGAGCGAAACGCCCGGGGCGCGCTCGATCAGCGTCATGCCGCCCTTCTTCTTGTCGATGGTGAAGACGGCCATGTCGGTGATGACCATGTCCACCACGCCGGCGCCGGTCAGCGGCAGGGTGCAGCGCTTGAGCAGCTTCTTCTCACCGTCCTTGGAGGTATGCTCCATGACGACGACGACGCGCTTCACGCCGGCCACCAGATCCATGGCGCCGCCCATGCCCTTGACCATCTTGCCGGGGATCATCCAGTTGGCCAGATCGCCATTCTCGGCCACCTGCATGGCGCCGAGGATGGACAGGTCGATATGGCCGCCACGGATCATCGCGAACGACTGATCCGAGCCGAAATAGCTGGAATGCGGCAGTTCGGTGATCGTCTGCTTGCCGGCATTGATCAGGTCCGGATCTTCCTCGCCCTCATACGGGAAAGGCCCCATGCCGAGCATGCCGTTTTCCGACTGCAGCACCACATCGATGCCTTCGGGGATGAAGTTCGACACCTGGGTCGGGATGCCGATGCCGAGATTGACGTAGAAGCCGTCCTGCAGTTCCTTCGCGGCGCGGGCGGCCATTTCTTCGCGGGTCCAAGCCATGATTCAGCTCTCCTCTTCGGCTCAGGCGCGCTTGCGCACGGTGCGGTTCTCGATCTTCTTGTCGTACGGCGCACCGCAGATGATGCGCTGCACGTAGATGCCCGGCGTGTGAATCATGTCGGGATCGAGCTGACCGGGTTCGACGAGTTCCTCGACTTCCGCAACGGTGATCTTGCCCGCCGTCGCCATCGCCGGATTGAAGTTCCGCGCCGTCTTGCGATAGACGAGATTGCCCGCGGTATCGCCCTTCCAGGCCTTCACCAGTGACAGGTCGGCGGTGAGACCGGTTTCCATGATGTAGCGTTCGCCGTTGAAGATGCGCTCTTCCTTGCCCTCGGCGATCAGCGTGCCGACACCGGTCTTGGTGAAGAAGGCCGGGATGCCGGCGCCGCCGGCGCGGATGCGCTCGGCCAGCGTGCCCTGCGGGTTGAATTCAAGCTCCAGCTCGCCCGCGAGATACTGCTGGGCGAAAATCTTGTTCTCGCCGACATAGGACGAGATCATCTTCTTGATCTGGCGGGTCTCCAGCAGCTTGCCCAGGCCGGCACCGTCGACGCCCGCATTGTTCGACACGCAGGTGAGGTTCTTGACCCCACTTTCCATCAGCGCGTCGATCAGCTTCTCGGGAACGCCGCAGAGGCCGAAGCCGCCGCACATCACCGTCATGTTATCGCGGAGAATGCCTTCCAGCGCCGCTTTCGCGTTCGGATAGACCTTATTCATGCCCCTCTTCCTAGACTGGGTTTTGGGGCCAAGCCCCTGAAACGCGGGGACATTAACCGTGCCGCCCGTCCCGGGCAACGGCTGACTTGACGCAAAGGCAACAGACTGGCAATTTGTTGGCGATATGAACAAAAGCCGCCGACTTAGCACGCTCCTTCTTAGCTGCCCGATCCTGTGAGCAGGGTCGGGTCGGTCTAAGCGTGCTTGTCGTAAACCAGTCGGTCGGTTGTCATGTCTATTCCCTATTCCAAGTCTGTTGCCGTTTCTGCGCCCGCGGCTGAGCTGCGGCCGGCGCTGCTGCTCCTGACGCTTCGACTTACTGGCGGCCGCTGAGATCGCGGGCCCCTCGGCGGCCGTATCAGGCCCTTTCATCGTCGAACGCAACTCTTTTCGCCTCAGGAGCGAGCCATGACTGTCCAGTCCCCGTCCAATATGCCGTTTCACAAATACCGGCCCTTCCAGCCGATTCCCTTGCCTGACCGGCAATGGCCGAACCGGATCATCGACAAGGCGCCGATCTGGTGCAGCGTCGACCTGCGCGACGGCAACCAGGCTCTGATCGAGCCGATGGGCCCGGAGCGCAAGCGCCGGATGTTTGAGACCCTGGTGCAGATCGGCTTCAAGGAAATCGAGGTCGGCTTTCCAGCCGCTTCGGATACCGATTTCACCTTCGTGCGCCAGATCATTGAGGAAAACCTCATCCCCAATGACGTCACCATTCAGGTGCTGACCCAGGCGCGGCCGGAACTGATCGCCCGCACCTTCGAGGCGCTGAAAGGCGCGCGGCGGGCCATCGTGCATCTGTATAACTCGACCTCAACCTTGCAACGCCGCGTCGTCTTCGGCCTGGACAAGGCCGGGATCACGAAAATCGCCGTCGACGGCGCCAAGCTGGTCAAGCAACTGGCCGATGCCGCGCCGGAAACCGAATGGGTCTTCCAGTATTCGCCGGAAAGCTTCACCGGCACCGAGCTGGATTACGCCATCGAGATCTGCGAAGCGGTGATGGATGTCTGGCAGCCGACGCCGGAAAAGAAGGTGATCCTGAACCTGCCGGCCACGGTGGAGATGGCGACGCCGAATATCTACGCCGACCAGATCGAATATTTCCTGCGCCATGTGAAGAACCGCGACAGCATCATCCTCAGCCTGCATCCGCATAACGACCGTGGCACCGGCGTTGCCGCGGCCGAGTTGGGCGTGATGGCTGGCGCCGACCGGGTCGAAGGCACCCTGTTCGGCAATGGCGAGCGCACCGGCAATGTCGATGTGGTCACGCTGGCGCTGAACATGTTCACCCAGGGCGTCGATCCCATGCTGAATTTCAGCGACATCACGGCGGTGGCGCGCACGGCGGAATATTGCAACCAGTTGCCGATCCATCCGCGCCATCCCTATGTGGGCGAGCTGGCCTACACGGCCTTCTCCGGCTCGCATCAGGACGCGATCAAGAAAGGCATGGCCGCCCAGGCGCAGCGCAACGACGGCATCTGGGAAGTTCCCTATCTGCCGATCGATCCCGCCGATGTCGGCCGCGCCTACGAGCCGGTGATCCGCATCAACAGCCAGTCCGGCAAGGGTGGCGTGTCTTACGTGCTGGAGCAGGATTACGGTCTCGAGTTGCCGCGCCGCCTGCAGATTGAATTCAGCCAGGTGATCCAGAAGATCGCCGACGAGACCGGCAAGGAGCTGTCGCCCAAGCTGATCTGGGACACCTTCGAGGGCGAATATCTCAGCCAGCCCAACGGACGCTTCAGCTTCATCGATCATCGCACTCTGCCGGACCCGCATAAGAGCGAGCAGCGCAATCTCACCGCCAGCATCCGTGACGGCCAGCAGACCATCGAACTGCAAGGCAAGGGCACGGGGCCGATTGATGCCTATATCGATGCCTTGAGCCGTCATGCCGGCGTGCCGATCACGCTGGTCGACTATCGCGAGCATGCGATCACGCCGCGTTCAGACGGCGCCGGCGCTTCGTCGGAAGCGGTCGCCTATGTCGAGATCAAGCGGCCCGATGGCACGACGCTGTTCGGCGTCGGCCGCGACCGCAACATCGTTGTGGCTTCGCTCAAGGCAGTGACCTCAGCAGCCAACCGGCTGGTATAGCCTCGCTACTCTCGTTTTCATCAAATCAGCCGCCTGTCAAAGAGGAAGGGCATCTAATCCCTTCCTCTTTGATGCACATCAACGATGTTCCCCCGTCATCGCTTCTATGACGCGATCGTCCCTGATCGCTGGCGGAAAGAGCGATGCCGATATCCATTGCCCGATCACTCCCCAATCTTGCGCGCTGGCCGCTGCCGCCGGGCGCAAAAAGCCTGGCCGAATCGGTTTTGAACGGTCTTGCCCGCCTGCTGGCGCGGCGCCATAGCACGGTGCTGGAGCGGCTCGCCGATTTTGCCGGCGCAAGCTGTCTGATCGTGCCGCACGATCTGCCTTACCCGTTGCTGCTGACCTTGCAGGCGCCGCCTGCCGCGCCGCATCTGCGTTTTGCCACGCCGGCAGATGCGACGCAGGCGCGTGCGACCATCCGCGCAGACATGCTGACCTTGCTGCAGCTTCTGGAAGGCAAGCTGGATGGCGACGCGCTGTTCTTCTCGCGCGACCTTGTCGTCGAAGGGGACATGGAAGTGGTGGTGGCGCTGCGCAATGCTGTCGACGATGCTGGAATCGATCTGGTGGCAGATGTCGTTTCGCTGCTTGGCCCCTTCTCTTCGCCTGCCGAGCGTCTGGCCCGCCATCTGATCTCGCTCGGCTCTCGCCTGCACCGGTCGGCCACATGAGCAAGGCCCTGCTCGAACTCGTCTGCCCGGCCGGCACGCCGGCAGCCCTGCGTGACGCCATCGATGCCGGCGCCGATGTGGTCTATGTCGGCTTCCGTGACGAGACCAATGCCCGCAACTTTCCCGGCCTGAACTTCAGCCGTCCGGAGCTGCGCGACGGCATAGGCTATGCGCATCAGCACGGACGCGAAGTCTTTGTCGCGATCAACACCTATGCGGCGGCGGGAAACCAGGCTGCGTGGCATCGCGCCATCGATGACGCGGCAGTGCTTGGCGCCGACGCGGTGATCATTGCCGATATCGGCCTTCTGGATTACGCATCGCAGCGGCATCCCAGCCTGCGGCTGCATCTCTCGGTGCAGGCCGCCGCGTCGCACGCGGATGCCATCCGCTTCTACCATGAAGCCTTCGGTGTCCGCCGCGTGGTGCTGCCGCGCGTGCTGACTGTCGCCGAGATCGCCAAGCTGACCAGGCAGATCCCGGTGGAGACGGAAGTCTTCGCCTTCGGCGGCATGTGTCCGATGGCGGAAGGCCGCTGCTCGCTGTCGTCCTACGTCACCGGCCAGTCGCCGAACCGGCAAGGCGTCTGTTCGCCCGCCAGTCATGTGCGTTATGAGCAGCGCGGCGACAAACTGGTCTCCAGCCTGGGTGGCTCGACCATCAACATTTTCGGCAAGGACGAGAAGGCCGGCTATCCGACGCTCTGCAAGGGCCGCTTCGCCGTCGGCGATTACGCCAGTTATCTGTTTGAAGAACCCACGAGCCTGAGCACCGGGGATATCCTGAAAGATCTGGCCGAGGCCGGCGTAAAGGCGCTGAAGATCGAAGGCCGGCAGCGAGGCCGCGCCTATGTCGCCGAAGTGGTGCGCCAGTTCCGCGAGCTGGTGGATGGCTTGAGCGCCGGCCGCGCCATGCCGGCCGCAACTGCCGCGCTGCGCCAGTTGGCGGAAGGCCAGCAGGACACCTTTGGCGCCTATAGGAAGGCCTGGCGATGAGTGCGACTTTGACCCTGGGCCCGGTCCTGTTCCATTGGCCCGCGGAGCGTTTGCTCGATTTCTACGCCCGCATCGCTGATGAGGCGCCGGTCGATATCGTCCATGTCGGAGAGATCGTCTGTTCGAAACGCGCGCCCTTTGTTGATCCAATCTTGCCCGAGATCATCGAGCGGCTGCGGCGCGGCGGAAAGACGGTGGTGCTGTCCAGCCGCGCGCTGGTGATGACCGAACGCGAGTCCCGCATGATGACCGAGCAGATCGCCATGGCTGAGACGCCCGACATGCTGATCGAGGCAAATGACCTTGGTGCAGTGCGCAGCCTGGCCGGACGGCCGCATGTCATCGGCCCCTTCGTCAACGTCTATAACGAGGGCACGCTGGATTATCTCGTGCGTCAAGGCGCAATGCGCGTCTGCCTGCCGCCGGAACTGCCAGGCACGGCGATTGCGGCCTTGGCGAAGGTATCTTCCGTCCCGCTCGAGGTCCTCGTCTTCGGCCGGATGCCGCTGGCGATCTCGGCGCGCTGCTTCCATGCACGCGCCCATGGCCTGCACAAGGATTCCTGCCGCTACATGTGCGGCAACGATCCCGATGGCCGCTCCGTGAAGACGCTGGACGGCGAGGCCTTCCTGGCGATCAACGGCACGCAGACCATGTCCCATACCTGCCTCAATCTCAGCGGTGAAATCCCCGGCCTGATGGAGGCGGGCATCCGCCATTTCCGCCTCTCGCCGCAGGATACCGACATGGTGGCGGTCATTTCGCTGTTCCGCCGCATCGCCGAGCAGCAGATCGATCCGGCCGAGGCCAGCCGGCAGCTTGCCAGCCTGGCAAAGGGGCTGCGCTTCTCCAACGGCTTCATTCATGGCCGGGAAGGCAGGGCCATCCTGCAGGCCCGATTTGATCACACCCAATAACGCGGCGAGCGCCCAAAAATTGGGCATTATTGCCGGAATTCAGGCATCATCTTCACAGCTTGGCCCTTTCCTGCCGGCCAGGGCGGGCTAAAGTGGCGAACGACTCGTCCGAAACAACCGGCACGCTTCTTGAAGGGATGAGACGGCGACAACGAGCCGAGCGGGCCGATAACCCGGAAAACGGCCAACACTGTTGAGGAGTGCGACACATGAAACTGGTCATGGCAGTCATCAAGCCGTTCAAGCTCGACGAGGTCCGAGAGGCGCTCACCAGCCTCGGCGTCGAGGGCCTGACCGTCACCGAGGTGAAGGGGTTCGGCCGGCAGAAAGGCCATACCGAGATTTACCGTGGGGCGGAATACGCAGTGAGCTTCCTGCCGAAGGTGAAAATCGAAGTGGCGGTAAAGTCCGCCCTGGCCGACCGTGTGGTTGAGGCTATTCAAAACGCCGCCAAGACGGGGCAGATCGGCGATGGCAAGATTTTCGTTCTGGATCTTGAGAAGGCGCTGCGCATCCGCACCGGCGAAACCGACGACGACGCGCTCTAAGACGGATATTCCGGAGCGGCAGCCCGCTCAGGTCTTTTTCTTTTCAGGTCTCTGTTCTCCAGGCAATGCCGCCGGATCATCCCGGCGGCATTTCTCTTAATTGGCTTCAGCTGTCGCGGCGCATCGCGGCGATCAGACGCTCGACATTCAGCCGGTACATCTTGATGAAGCTGTCCGCTTCGCCACCCGGCGGTGACAGCGCATCGGAATACAGCCGGCCGCCGATCCGCACCTTGGCATCCTTGGCGATCTGCTCGATCAGCCGCGGATTGATGATATTCTCGAAAAAGACCGCCTGCACGCGCTGGCGCTTGATCTGGCGGATCAGCTTGCCCACGGCTTCTGCCGAAGCCTCGGCATCCGTTGCGATTCCTTGCGGCGCCAGGAAGTCGATCTCGAAACGGTCGGCCAGATAGCCGAAGGCATCGTGCTGCGTGATCACCTTGCGGTGGGCGCGCGGCAGCGCAGTGAAGGCCGCCTCGGCCCACGCATCCAAGGCCTTCAGTTCCGCTGCATAGGCCTGTCCCCGCTGCCGGTAATACGCAGCATTGGCGGGATCGGCGGCAGCCAGGCCTTCGGCGATATTCGCCACATAGGTCTGCATGCGCCGCAGATCGTGCCAGACATGCGGATCGTCGACGACGCCATGATCGTGACCATGATCATGGGTGTGCCCCCCGTGAATATGCCCATGGTCGTGGCCGTGATGGTCGCCCAGCGGCCGCGGCCGGATGCCGTCGGCTGCCACGATCCGCCGCCCCTTGAAGCCAGTGGCCGCGACCAGGCGATCCAGCCAGGTCTCGAAATTCAGGCCATTCGATACCAGGACATCAGCACCAGCCACGGCACGGGCATCGGAGGGGGACGGCTGAAAGACATGCGCATCGCCCATGGCCGGTACCAGGGTTGCGACCTGCACTTTGTCGCCACCCACCTGGCTGACGATGTCGGCAAGAATGGAAAAACTTGCGATGGCCTTGAGCTGTTGCTGCGCCATGGCCGGCGAGCCGGCCAGCAGAAACAGCGCCAGCAGCAGAAGGCGGCGCATCCTCAGGCCTCCAGGTGATGGCGGCGGCGCCAATGCAGCATCAGTCCCTGACGCCCGATCGCGAGCGAGATCAGATAGCCGGCGCCGGCGAACAGCACGATGGACGGACCGGACGGCAGATCGGCGTGATACGACAGCAGCAGTCCGCAATAGCCCGACAGCGCGGCGATCAACGAAGCCACGGCCATGGAGCCGACAAGCGAACGCGTCCAATACCGCGCAGCCGCCGCCGGCAGCATCATCAGCCCTACCGCCATCAAGCTGCCCAGCGCCTGAAAACCGGCCACCAGGTTGACCACCACCAGGCCGAGAAAAATGAAGTGATACAGCGCGCCGCTGCCTTGGACGCTGCGCAGAAATTCCGGATCGAAACCCTCCACCAGCAGCGGCCGGTAAATCGCCGCCATGACAAGCAGGGTGACGCTCGCAACCGCCCCCAGGAGCAACAGGGCCGCTTCGTTCACCGCCAGCACCGAACCGAACAGGATATGCATCACGTCGACCGCCGAGCCACGCGTCGAAATCAGCGTCACGCCAAGCGCAAGCGCGATCAGATAGAAGGCGGCGAAGTTTGCATCCTCGCGCTGATCCGTGGCCCGGGTGGCCGCACCCGCCGCCAAGGCCACGACCAGGCCGGCGACGATGCCCCCTATGCTGATCGCCGGCAGCGAAAAGCCGGCCACCATGAAGCCGATCGCAGCGCCGGGCAGGATCGCGTGGCTCATCGCTTCGCCGAACAGGCTCATGCGACGCAGCATCAGCACCACGCCAATCGGCGCGCTGCCAAGCGCCAGGGCGAAACACGCCACCAGGGCGCGCCGCATGAACGGGAATTCGGCGAAAGGCCCGATCAGGAAATCATATGCCACGGCGCCCATGCGCGATGTCGCTCCGAAAGACTCAAGATTACAGGGCCGCTAGGCGGCGTGGTCCGTGTGGCAGATATGCGCGCGCTCGTCCCAGGATTCTGCCATGCGCCGCGCCGCCAGCTGATTCTCTGCGGTCAGCACGTTTTCCACCTTACCCCAGGCGATCAGCCGCCTTGCGAGATAGAGCGCATCCGGAAAATACTGGCGCACGAGGTCGAAATCGTGCAGCACCGCGATCACCGTGCGCTGCTCGCCATGCCACCGTTGCATCAGGGCAAGCAGATCGGCGACGGTGCGCGCATCCAGCGCATTGAAAGGCTCGTCCAGCAGGATGACCTTGGCGTCCTGCACCAGCACGCGGGCAAACAAGGCGCGCTGAGCCTGACCGATGGACAGGCTGCCGAGCGAACGGTCCTCAAAACCTTCCAGACCGACCGCCTGCAAGGCCGTCCTTGCCGCCGCGATGCCCTCGCGCCCGATCCGGCCGAAGGCTCCGGCGCGGCGCCAATGCCCCAGCAGCACAAGCTCCAGCACCGAGATCGGATAGGCGCGGTCAAGGCTGGCCTGCTGCGGAAGATAGGCAATGTCGCAGGGTTTCAGCTGATGCCGCTCGATGCTGCCCTCGGTTACCGGCAAATGGCCGACGATGGCCTTCAGCAGGGTCGACTTGCCGGCGCCATTCGGCCCCACGATGGCCGTCAGCGACCCGGGCAGGAAGCCGCCGCTGACATGATGCACGGCCGGATGCCGGTCATAGGTCACGGTAACGTTCTGCAGGCGGATTTCGCCTGGCAGGCTGGCGATGGCATCAGGGGTCATGTCCATAGGCCTACTCGCCTGCCAAAGCCCAGCCGATGGCTGCCCAAAGCAGCGCGATTACCGGCAGCAGCACGGCCATGCGCTGCCATATTCCCGCCGCCAGAACCGCGACGGAGAGCCGGTAGTCGTCCGTAGGGGGATGAGATGCCATCAGTACCGATCCTTTTGTTATTTTATAACATACGACTGTTCACAAGACGTCAACCCCTTGGCGGTTATCCTGGTGCCCTAAACCCGACACATTCGGCTGCCACACAGCCCCCATCGAGGGGAATGGGCGGTCCAGGTCGCCCGTCACAACAATGAGTTATATGGCCCGTTATGGCCCGCCAGCCGCGTTCGTCGAAGAAGAGCAAGCCCTCCAACGGCAATAAATCAGGCCAGTCCCGCCGGCGCGGCAGTCGCCCGTCTTGGCTGGGGCGGATCGCGCGCCTGGCTCTGCTGGCCGGGATCTGGGGTGCCGTCGCACTGGGCGCAATAGTCGGCTGGTTCGCTTACGACCTCCCCGAATTTGACGAACTCTACGTCATCGAGCGGCGCAGCTCGATGACCCTGAAGGCGGCCGACGGCATGGTGCTGGCGACCTATGGCGACCTTTACGGCGAACACCAGCCGCTCCGCGCCCTGCCCAAACACCTGCCGCAGGCCCTGATCGCAACCGAGGACCGCCGCTTTTACAGCCATTTCGGCCTCGATCCCATCGGCCTGCTCAGGGCCGCGTATGCCAACTTGCGCGCCGGCCGCGTGGTGCAAGGCGGCTCGACCTTGACCCAGCAATTGGCCAAGAACGTCTTTCTCGACCGCGACCGCACCTTGAAGCGCAAGGTGCAGGAATTGCTGCTGGCGTTTTCGCTCGAGAACAAGTTCACCAAGGATCAGATCCTTGAGATGTATCTCAACCGTGTCTATTTCGGCGCCGGCGCCTATGGCGTCGAAGCGGCGGCACAACGCTATTTCGACAAGCCCGCGACCAAACTGACACTTGCGGAATCCGCGATGCTGGTTGGCCTGCTGAAGGCGCCCTCGCGTCTTGCACCCACCGGCAACATCAAATCCGCGCAGTCGCGCGCTGCACAGGTGGTGCGCAACATGGCCGATGCTGGCTACATCTCCGCCGAAATGGCCGAAGCAACCATCGCCAGGCCAGCACAACTGGCGCGTTCCCGACTGCCGCTGCCCAATGCGCGTTACTTTGCCGACTGGGCAGTGGAAGAGGTCTATCAGCTTATCGGCCGCAATCATCCCGATCTGATTGTCTACACCACCCTGGATTCCCGTCTGCAAGGCGCTGCCGAACGCGCGCTTGACGATGCCCTGGAGCGCCATGGCGCGAAGCTGAATGTCGAACAAGGGGCGCTGGTGACGCTGGCGCCGGACGGCGCCGTCCGCGCCATGGTGGGTGGACGCGACTATCTCGACAGCCCCTTCAATCGCGCAACGCAAGCGCGCCGGCAGCCGGGCTCGGCTTTTAAGCCCTTCGTATATCTGGCCGCGCTTGAGAACGGCGTCACGCCCGACGATACCTTCGTCGATGGGCCGATCAGCGTCTCCAACTGGCAGCCGCGAAATTATGACGGCCGGTATGCCGGAACGGTAACGGTACGCGATGCCATCGCGCAGTCGATCAATACCGTCGCGGTTCAGGTCAGCGAACGGGTTGGCCGCGAGAAGGTCATCGAGGTGGCGCGCCTGCTGGGCATCACCAGCAATCTGAAACCGCATCCCTCTTTGGCGTTGGGTTCTTTCGAGGTCGGCGTGCTGGAACTGACTGCCGCATATGCCGCTTTCGCCAATGGCGGCTATGCCGTGCAGCCCTATGGCATTCTGGAAATCCGCGACACGCAGAACCGTGTGCTGTACCGCCGCACTCAGGGCGGCGCTTACGCCCACATGATCCCTTCCAACACGCTGGGCGATCTGAACGATCTTCTGCGCGCCGTCATGGAACGCGGCACCGGCCGCGCGGCACAGATCGGCCGCCCGGCAGCCGGCAAGACCGGCACCACTTCGGATTATCGCGACGCATGGTTTGTCGGCTACACGCCAGACCTCATCACCGCGGTCTGGGTCGGCAACGACGACAACAGTGAAATGAAGAAAGTCTCCGGCAGCGGTCTTCCGGCGCAGATATGGCGCAGCTTCATGAGCGCCGCGCTCAAAGGGCAGCCGGTTCGCGGTCTGCCAGAGCCGCCGGATCGCAGCGTCAATCTGCAATCCTTCTGGGACCGTCTCGTCCGCACCTTCAGCGGCGGCGCCCAAGCCAGCACCAATCCCGCCGCTCCGCCGCCACCCCCAGCGCCCCCCAAGGCCAATATCGCCGAGCCAGCCGCGCAGACGAATGAGCCACGATTGAATTGGCAAGTCGGGCCACAGCCTGTAAATCAGTAACGATGAGACACTTTCTATTTCTCCTTGCCCTGATGATAGGGGGGATCGGCGATCTGCGTGCGGCCGAAACCATCCTCAACCAGCAGGTCATCTTAAACAGCAACGATGGCACGCCACTGGCTGGCACCCTCACCATTCCGGCAAACATCACCTTCAAGATTCCGGGTGTCGTGCTGATCCAGGGCAGCGGCCCGACCGACCGTGACGGCAATCAGCCGCCAGTCTTGCGCCCTGACCTTCTGCGGCAGATCGCCGATGCACTGGCGCAGAACGGCATTGCCTCTCTGCGCTACGACAAGCGCGGCATGCANGCCAATGCNTCCCACCGNCCGGCGAATCTTGAGGATTACAAAACCTTCTTCGCCTGGGAGCGCTTCATCGACGANGCTTTCGCCGCCTACAACTTCCTGCGCGGTCAGGGGNTCGTGGATGCCGACAAGGTAGGCCTGCTGGGTCATTCCGAGGGCGGCCTGATCGTGCTCGATCTCGCCAGCCGCTTGCGTGGTACGGAAACGCCGCGCGCCCTGGTGCTGGCTTCAACAGCCGGCCGCAAGATCGATCTCGTCATCCGCGAACAGCTTGAACGCCTGCTGACTGAACAAAAGGCAACACCAGCACAGCGGCGCTACTTCGTCGCGGCGAATGACAGGGTCCTCAAGGCGATCGCCGAAACCGGTGAAGTGCCAAGCGACGTGCCACCAGGCCTTGCGGGCCTATATCCAGCCTATATCGGCCCCTTCCTGCAATCCGAGCTGCGGCTTGATCCGGTCGCCCTGGCGCAAGGCTTTTCCGGGCCGGTACTCCTCCTGCAGGGCGATGCGGATCGCCAGATATCGCCCAAGTATGACGCGCTGGCGCTCGACCGCGCCTTGCGGGAGCGCAGCAACGATGACCATGCGCTTCTGATGCTGCCGCGCACCAGCCACAATTTGAAACGGCTGCAAAGCGATGAGGACCCGGGTATCGAAGGCGATATCGACCCCGGCATACTCAGTCAGTTGAGCGAGTGGCTGCTGAAAAAGCTCAGTCCGTAACCGCCGTCCGCCGGATGATCAGCAGATAGGACAGAAACGTCGCCGTTCCCATCGCCGCGATCGTATAGCTGAGCGGCAGCGCTGTCTCGTTCAGCGCATGGCCAACGAAAATGCCGACCACCGCCCCGGTGGTCATCTGCGCAAATCCCATCAGCGATGCCGCGCTGCCTGCCATTTTGGGAAATGGCTGCAATGCGCCAGCCTGTCCCTGCGGCATCGTCAGGCCCAGCCCGAAGGTGAACAGCATCATCGGCGCGATCATGCTCAGCCAGTGCCATGCCAGATCGTTGGCCCAGGCATAGGTCTGCAGCACTGCCATGACGATACCGCCCAAGGCGCAGCTTGCCGTGCCAAGCCCCAGCATCCGGTCCACGCCCATCCGCGTTGTCAGCCTCGCGCCGGCCATGCCGCCGCCGAGATAGCCGAACACGATGAGCGCGAAGCAATAGCCGAACGTGGTTTCACCCACGCCGAAGACACTGCGCAAGGTGAACGACGAGCCTGAGATGAAGGCGAACATCCCGCCATAGGAGAAAGCCACGCAGCCCACGTAGCCGCGGTAGCGGGCATGTCCGATCAGGCTGGCGAAGTTGCGCAGCATCGGCCCGATCCGGGTTGCCGCCGGATTGCGGTGCTGGTTGCTTTCCGCCAGCAGCAACAGCACGCATAGACCAAGCGCCACGCCTGCCGCCGCCATGGCGAGGAAATTTGCCTGCCAGCCGAACCAGCTTTGCAGATAGCCGCCCAGGATCGGCGCGACCGCCGGTGTCAGCCCCAGCGTCATTGCCATCAGCGACAGTGCTTTCGCCGCTTGCGCGCCTTCGAACAGATCGCGCGCGATGGCGCGTCCCAGCACGACACCTGCGCAGGCGCCCAGCGCCTGAAGGAAACGCCAGAAGATCAGCCACTCGATGCTGCCTGCCAGCGCGCAGCCGATGGAGGCAAGTGAAAACAGCGCGATGCCGAACAGCAAGGTTGGCCGGCGGCCGTAACGATCCGAAACCGGTCCATAGATAAGCTGTGTGACGGCAAAGCCGGCCAGGAAGGCGCTTAGCGTGAGCTGTACCGCAGCGGCATCCACCGCAAAGATGTCTGCCATCGCCGGCAATGAGGGCAGATACATGTCCGTGCTCAGCGGACCAAGTGCGGTCACGCAGCCCAGCAAGACGACCAGCGCCGTCGAATCCCCTCGCAATGGTCGCATGATGTCAGCCGTGCAGATGGAGTGCCGCGCCATGCCGGCGCAGCCAGGTTCGCGCCGTGCGCAGTTCGTTTTCGCTGCCGAGCAGTTGGGCACAAAGCCGCCAGAAGGCCGGGCTGTGGTCCATATGCTTCAGATGCGCCACCTCATGCGCCACGAGATAGCGGGTCACTACCGGCGGAGCGAGCAGCAGGCGCCAGGAGAATGACAGATGACCATGGGCAGAGCAGCTGCCCCAGCGGCTTTGCGTATCGCGCACGGTGATACGACTGATCTTGACGCCGAGCTCAGCCGCCATCTGCCGTGCCGCGGCGCCGAACTCATCCCGCGCACGCCGCTTCAGCCAGTCGCGCAGACGTCGCGGCAGATGCTCGGCCTGCCCGCTGACATGGATTTCCTTGCCCTCGACCCAGACACCGCCGCGCGCATCCGGGCGATGACGAATGATATGCGGCGCACCATTCAGCGGCAGAATCGCCCCGTCATGCCAGAGCTGGACTTGAGGCCGTTCATCCTGCCGCGCAAGAATCCACTCGGCCTGTTCGGCGACGAATCGCTGCCCTGAACGCAGGCTGGCCCGAGTCGGCAGCACCAGGATCACCGCCCCATCTCTCGGCATCACCCGCAGCAGCATCCGCCGCGCGCGCGAATTGCGGCGGATTTCAAACGGAAAACTGCGCTCGCCGACCACCAGCCGGTCGTGACTAATTACAAGAGGCGCCGAAGAAGGCTTGGTCAAGGCTGGGTTCCTGTCATATAAGTGTCATATAAGTGACCCACGACTGTCGTCGAACCAACCATAAAAAAGGCCCCGCCTCTCTCGACTCTGGGACGATTCATTAGCATCGGAGACAACAGAATGAAATCTGCAGGGAAACTCGCGCGCGCAGCCGTGACGCTGCTCGCTGGCACGGCGATCTTGGCAGGCGCCGGCCAGGCGCTTGCGCAGGATAACCGCATTGAAATTCATTGGTGGCATGCGATGGCCGGCGCCCGCGGCGAGCTGCTGAACCAGCTCGTCGAAGGCTTCAACAAGGGCCAGGACAAGTACAAGGTCATTGCCACGAACAAGGGCAACTATCCGGAAGCCATGACGGCCGCCATGGCCGCGTTCCGCGCCGGCAAGGCTCCGCATATCCTGCAAGTCTTCGAAGTCGGCACCGGCACGATGATGGCCTCCCGCGCCGCCATCAAGCCCGTCTACCAGCTGATGCAGGAGAACGGCTACAAGTTCGATCCGAGCACCTACATCACTTCGGTGACCGGCTATTACAGCACCTCGGACGGCAAGATGCTGTCCTATCCGTTCAACTCCTCCACGCCGATCATGTATTACAACAAGGACGCCTTCGCGAAGGCGGGCCTTGATCCGGAGAAACCGCCGAGAACCTGGCAGGAATTCGAACCGGCGCTGAAGAAGCTGAAGGAGTCGGGCAGCACCTGCCCGTTCATCACCAGCTGGCAGACCTGGGTGCACCTCGAGAACTTCTCGGCCCTGCACAACGTGCCCTTCGCCACCAAGGCGAACGGCCTGGACGGCCTGGACACCGAGCTGAAGTTCAACAGCCCGCTGCATGTCCGCCACATCACCACTCTCGCCAACTGGATGAAGGAAGGCCTGATGGTGTATGGCGGCCGCAAGAACGAGCCGAACGGCAAGTTCGCCTCGGGCGAATGCGCCATCCTGATGGAAAGCTCTGCCGGTTATGCCTCCTTCACCAAGGCGCCGTTCAAGTGGGGCATGGCGATGCTGCCGTATTATTCGGACGTTCAGGGCGCGCCGCAGAACTCCATCATCGGCGGCGCTTCGCTGTGGGTGATGGCGCGCCACACGCCTGAAGAATACAAGGGCGTTGCCCAGTTCTTCGACTACCTGGCTGCGACCGAGAACCAGGTGTTCTGGCACACCAAGAGCGGGTATCTGCCGATCACCCCGATGGCCTATGAAACCACCAAGTCGTCCGGTTTCTATGCGGCCAATCCGGGTACCGACGTATCGGTGCGGCAGATGACGCTGAACCCGCCGACCGAAAACTCCAAGGGCCTGCGCCTTGGCAATTTCGTCCAGATCCGCGACGTGATGGACGAGGAGCTTGAGGCGGTCTGGAGCGGCAAGAAGCAGCCCAAGGAAGCCCTGGATACCGCGGTCGAGCGCGGTAACCGCTTGCTCCGCCAGTTCGAACGGGACGTCAAGCGGTAAGATAGGGAACTAGGTTCCCCCCAAACACAGCCCGCGCCTTGACAATGCAAGGCGCGGGCATTTTCTATGGCGCCCTATGGAAAAAAGAGTCGTCTTTCACAACAAATACCTGCCCTACCTGCTGGTTGCGCCGCAGATCGCAATTACGGTGATCTTCTTCTTCTGGCCGGCCAGCCAGGCAATCGTGCAGTCGGTGTTGCGCGAGGACGCTTTTGGCGTCAGCAGCCATTTTGTCGGCCTCGACAACTTTATCGCGCTTTTCGAAGACGAATATTACCTCAACTCCTTCAAGGTCACCGCGTTGTTCAGCACGCTGGTGACGGTCATCGGCCTTTCGCTGTCGCTGCTGCTTGCTGTTACCGCCGATCGCATCATCCGCGCGGCGACGCTGTATAAGACCTTCCTGATCTGGCCCTATGCCGTAGCACCCGCCGTCGCAGGTGCGCTCTGGGGCTTCGTCTTCCTGCCGGGTCCCGGCATCGTCGCCTACCTGCTGCAGCAGATGGGCGTGGACTGGAACTTCCATCTCAACGGCGCGCAGGCGATGTTCGTCGTCGTCGTCGCGGCGACCTGGAAGCAGATTTCCTACAACTTCCTGTTCTTCCTCGCCGGCCTGCAGTCGATCCCGAAATCCCTGATCGAGGCTGCCGCCATCGACGGCGCCGGACCGGTGCGGCGCTTCTGGACCATCGTCCTGCCGCTGCTGTCCCCGACCCTGTTCTTCCTCATCGTGGTGAATGTGGTCTACGCCTTCTTCGAGACCTTTGGCGTGATCCATTCGCTGACCCGCGGCGGTCCGGCCAAGGCCACCGAAATCCTGGTCTATAAGGTCTGGTACGACGGCTTCGAGGCGCAGGATCTGGGCGGTTCTTCGGCACAGTCTGTGATCCTCATGGCCATCGTCATCGGCCTGACGGTGATCCAGTTCCGTTACATCGAGCGTAAGGTCCACTACTGATGATCGAGCGTCGACCTATCGCCGATTTTGTCGGCCACCTGATCCTGATCGTGACGGTTCTGATCGTCGCCTTCCCGATTTATCTGGCCGTCATCGCCGCCTCGCACGACCTGGCCGGCATCTCCCAGGTGCCGATGCCGCTGCTGCCGGGCAGCGAGTTCTTCACCAACATGGCGAATGCGCTGCTGGAAGGCCCGAAGATCGTGGGCGTCGGCCGCGGCACCTCGGCACTGCTGCTGATGTCGAACAGCCTGATCATGGCGATCTCCATCGCGGTCGGAAAGATCATCATTTCCCTTCTGTCCGCCTTTGCCATCGTCTACTTCCGCTTCCCGCTCAGGACCTTCTTCTTCTGGATGATCTTCATCACCCTGATGTTGCCGGTGGAAGTGCGCATCATCCCCACCTTCAAGGTGGTCGCCGATCTGGGCCTGCTCGACACCTATACGGGCCTGGTGCTGCCCTTGATCGCCTCGGCAACCGCCACTTTCCTGTTCCGGCAGTTCTTCATGACCGTGCCGGATGAACTGGTCGAAGCCGCCCGCATCGACGGTGCTGGTCCCATGCGCTTCTTCTGGGATGTCCTTGTGCCGCTGAGCCGCACCAGCATTGCTGCGATGTTCGTGATCCAGTTCATCTATGGCTGGAATCAGTATCTCTGGCCGCTGCTGATTGCGGCCGCGCCGGAATACCAGACCATCGTCCTCGCAATCGGCCGCCTGATGCGGGCGCCGGACGCCTATGAGGAATGGCCGCTGATCATGGCGATGGCAGTGCTTGCCCTGCTGCCGCCGGTCGTTGTGGTCGTACTGATGCAGCGCTGGTTTGTTAAAGGTCTTGTCGAAACGGAAAAGTGAGCGCCCGATATGGCGAAGGTGACGCTGAAAGGCGTGAAGAAAAGCTATGGCCAGGTGAAGGCCATTCATGGCGTGGATATGGAAATCCAGGATGGCGAGTTCATCGTCATCGTCGGCCCTTCTGGCTGCGGCAAGTCCACGCTGCTGCGCATGATTGCCGGCCTGGAGGCCATCACCGAAGGCACGATTTCCATCGGTGACCGCGTGGTCAACGATATCGAGCCGCGCGATCGCGACATCGCGATGGTGTTCCAGAATTACGCGCTCTATCCGCATATGAGCGTCTACGAGAACATGTCCTACGGTCTGCGCATCCGTGGCATGAGCAAGTCGGATATCGAGAAGCGCGTGCAGCGCGCCGCCGAGATCCTGCAGCTGCAGCCCTATCTGCAGCGCAAGCCCCGCGAATTGTCCGGCGGCCAGCGCCAGCGCGTGGCCATGGGCCGCGCCATCGTGCGCGAACCCAGCGTCTTCCTGTTCGACGAGCCGCTCAGCAACCTGGACGCCAAGCTGCGCGTGCAGATGCGCCTTGAGATCAAGCGGCTGCATCAGCAGCTCGGCGTGACCTCGATCTATGTGACCCACGATCAGGTCGAGGCGATGACCCTGGCTGACCGTCTGGTCGTGATGAATCTGGGCCGCGCTGATCAGATCGGTGCGCCGCATGAGGTCTATGCCCGCCCGGCCACGACTTATGTCGGCGGCTTCATCGGCTCGCCGGCGATGAACTTCCTGTCCTGCCGTGTCGAGAATGGCAGCGGCGGCCCGCGGGCCGTCCTCTCCGATGGCACTGCGCTGGCCTTGCCGACGGCCTGGTCGGTTCCGCCGGGTGAGTACACCCTCGGCATTCGCCCCGAGCATCTGCGCACCGCCCGCCCGGGCGAAACGCCGCATCTCATGCTCGAAGTCGATGTTGCCGAAGAGCTGGGCGCCGACACCCTGCTGCACGGCAAGATCGCTGGCGAGGAACTGGTCGCCCGTGTCCCGAGCTATGCCGGCTATCACGATCATTCCAAGCCCGGCCTGATCACGGACATCACCCTGGCGCATCTCTTCGACAAGGAAAGCGGCCTGCGCATCGCCGTCTAGCGGTAGCGGCCGCTGACAGGTCCAATCGCCTTCGGCATAATCGCGCCATGGACCGATCCCTGGTCCGGCGACTGAGCATTCGAGGCGATTGGAAGCGATGGCATGGCGCGACAGGCCGGTGGTCGTCACCGGGGGAATGGGCTTCATCGGCTCGAATCTGGTCTTGCATCTGACAAGGCTCGGTGCCGCGGTGACCGTTGTCGACCGCATGCTGGCGCAGTACGGCGCCAACCCTTTCAATCTCTCGAACGCGCCGAAAAATCTGACCCTGATTGAAGCTGATATTGGCGCCGAAGGCGCAATCGAAGCAGCCGTCCGCGACGCGGCCGTAATCTTCAATCTCGCCGGTCAGACCTCGCATATGGATTCGATGCAGCAGCCGCTGGAAGATCTGCGGCTCAATCAGGAAGCCAACCTGCGTTTCCTCGAACTCATTCGGCGCGTCAATCCGCAGGCGCGGCTGGTCTTTAGCTCGACCCGGCAATTCTACGGCCTGCCACAATATCTGCCGGTTGACGAAAAACATCCCATCGCGCCGCCTGATATCAACGGCATCCATAAATTCGCCGCGGAGACCTATCATCTGCTGTATGCGCGTATTTATGGATTACGTGCGACGGCCCTTCGTCTGACGAATGTCTACGGCCCTCGTATGCGCATTCGTGATGCCAAGCAAACCTTCTTGGGCGTGTGGATTCGCCATGTCATCGAAAACAGCCGTTTCGAAGTCTGGGGCGGTACGCAGAAACGCGACTTCACCTTCGTCGACGATCTTGTCTCGGCTCTCATTGCGGCTGCGGAGCAGGATGCCACCATCGGCCAGGCTTATAATGTTGGCGGCTGTCCGCCGGTCTCACTGAAGGATCTGGCCGATATGCTGATCCGCGTGGCGGGCCAGGGTCGCTATGATCTGCTGGAATTCCCGGCCGAGCGCAAAAAGATCGACATTGGCGATTACGTGGCCGATGACCGCGCCTTTCGCGCCGCTACAGGATGGCAACCTAAAACCTCACTGGAAGATGGGCTAGCGGCAACGGTCGCCTACTATCGCCAGCATGCCAGCCATTACCTCTGAGCGACGATCATGATCCCGCAGACCAATCCCAAGGCCGCCTATCTGGCGCAAAAGGCCGAAATCGATGCGGCGATCCAGCGCGTACTCGATAGCGGCTGGTATATCCAGGGCGAAGAGGTGGCCGCGTTCGAACGTGAATTTGCCGCCTATACCGGCTCTGCCCATGCTGTCGCAGTCGCCAGCGGAACGGACGCCTTGATCGTCGCCCTGCGCGGGCTGGGTATCGGGCCGGGCGATGCGGTGATCACGGTATCCCATACGGCGGTCGCCACCGTCGCCGCCATCGAACTGACCGGCGCCATGCCTGTCCTTATCGATGTGGACGAATACTGGACCATGGATCCGGAGGCCCTGCACAGTCTGTTGCATCAATGGCCGGTGAGCGCACCGAAAGCCAAGGCGATCGTTCCCGTGCATCTCTATGGGCAACCCGCGGCGATGACGACCATCCAGGAGATCGCCGAGCGGCATGGCCTGGTCATGCTGGAGGACAATTCCCAAGCTCATGGCGCCACGCTGGGGGGGCGCATGGTTGGCCGCTGGGGAAAGGCCGCCGCCTACAGCCTCTATCCAACCAAGAATCTCGGTGCGGTCGGCGATGGCGGCATCATCACGACAGATGATGCGGCGCTCGCCGGGACGCTGCGGGCGCTGCGCGAATATGGCTGGCGGGAACGCTACATCAGCGCCATTGCCGGCATGAACAGCCGTCTCGATCCGCTGCAGGCGGCGATCCTGCGCGTCAAGCTGACCCGCCTGCCGGAAGATATCGCCCGTCGGCGCGCCATCGCGGAGCGTTATATGCAGGGCCTGGGTGGCCTGGTCGGCCTGGGCCTGCCGCAGACGCGGCCGGGCGCGATGCCGGTTTACCATCAATACGTTATCGATGCCGGCGAACACCGCGACGAAATCCAGGCCCGCTTGAAGGAACGCGGTATTGGCACGCTTGTGCATTACCCGATGCCGGTGCATCTGCAGCCAGCCTATAAGGGCCGGATCGCGTTAGGTCCCGGCGGCCTGCCGCGCAGCGAACGGGCGGCCAAGAGCGTGTTGAGCCTGCCGATGTATCCGCAGCTGCAAGACGCCGAGGTGGAAGCGGTGATCGTCGCCCTCAGAAATATCTGGAGCGAGATTTAAGCCGACCGCGTGATCAGGAAGACGCCGATACAGACCAGCGCAATGCCGACAAGCTTCGAGGGCGTCAGCGCTTCGCCGTAGAGCCAGAAGCCGAGCAGCGCGACCAGCACGTATGACAACGATACGCTCGGAAAAGCGACTGAGACCGGGATCTTGCGCAGTGCCAGCATGTAGAAGACGGCAGCTGCGAAGTAGAGCGCAAGGCCAAAGACCGATTGCGGCGCCAGGAATTGCTGCAGCAGCGTTTCGCCTCCGGCACCCGACTTCAGCAGCATCTGCCCGGCGACACCCAGCAGGATGCCTGCAGCCAGCGCCAGATAAAACAGCGTCATGACTGCCCTCCAGAGATGGCGCGCGGATTGCGCTCGATGTCGCGCACGATGAATTGCGGCTTCTTGTTGATGGTCAGAAACAGCCGGCCGAGATATTCGCCGACCAGACCGAGCATGATGAGCTGCACACCCGCCAGCAGCAGGATCGCCGCCATGACGGAGGGATAGCCCCTTGGCGTGTTGCCCGATAAAGCCTCGATCAGGATGATCACGAAGGCGACCAATCCGAGAGCGGCCATGACGAAGCCGAGCATCGTGCCGACGCGCAGCGGCATCACCGAGAAATTCAGAAACATCGACAGGAACAGCCGCACCAGGCGCCGCAGCGTGTAGTTGCTGTGCCCTTTGGCGCGCGGCAGATGTTCGACCTGCAACCGGCCGATCTTCTGCGTCACCTGCATGATCAGGCCGTCGATATAGGGAAACGGCCCGGTATGCGCGACCACGTTATGCGCCGTGAACGCGCTGATGCAGCGGAAGCTGGACAGATACAGCCCGCGCGGCTTGTCGAGCAGGAAATCGGCACACCAGTTGGTGAAGCGGCTGCCCAGATTGCGCCAGGCCGCATGCTGCTTCTCGGCGTAATAGGTGTAGACGACGTCGAAGCCGTTTTCCTTCGTGTACTGCCACAGCCGAAGCACTTCCTCCGGCGGGTTCTGCAAATCGTCGTCCATGGTGATGATGTAGGCGCCGCGCGCCTGCGCCAGGCCCGCCATCACCGCGTTATGCTCGCCGAAATTCCGCGCCAGGTTCACCACCGTCAGCGCCACCTCATTGCGGCGGCATAAATCGCGGCAGACATCGAGGGAGTTGTCGGGGCTGCAATCGTTGACCAGCACGATCTCATGCCCGCCGGGAATCTCCAGCCGGCTCAGGGCTTCGACCAGTCTCGGCACACTGTCGGCGCCGTTATAGACCGGCACGACGATCGAAAGCGCGAAAACAGGTTCGTTCATGGCTTCCTGGCCCATACCCAAACCGATCCGCCGAAGGGCAGACCGAGCCCGCGGCGAGCCAGACGGCGCTCGACGGCGGTCATGGTGAAAAACAGCCGGTCCTGCCAAACCGGAAAGGCGCGGACGTCGCTGTCGGCCGCCTCGCGGCGGCCGGCAAGGAGCCGGTGCAGCAGCATTATCGGAAACAGCAGGCTGTTCCAATAGCCCGTTGCCACCTGGCCGAACCCGGCTGCAGCGACCAGCCCGGCCGCCTGCCCGGCCGTATAGCGGCGGATATTGTGTACCCGGGCGTCGTGGGCCGACATCATCCACTGATAGGCCGGCAGGTTGAGCAGCAAATGGCCGCCGGGCTTGAGGCAGCGCCAGAACTCCCCCAGCGCCGCCCCCTCCTGTACCCCGCCATGGCACAGCACGTCGGCGCTGACGATCGCATCGAAACGGTTGGCCGGGTAGGGCATGGCATTGACCGAACCGGTTCCGACCGGCAGGCCGGTCTTGGCACGCGCCAGGGCGGCCGCCTCGGGATCGAATTCCAGGCCAGAGAAGGCCAGATGCGGGTGCACCGCTGCAGCGCGCCGCAGCAGCCCTCCGGTGCCGCAGCCGGCATCGAGAACGGCGGCGCCGGCCGGCAATCCTGCCTCCCCCAGGCGGTCGCAAAGGCGGGCATGCAATGCGCGGTACCACCACATGGTATCCTCCAGCGCCGCCATCCGGTGGTATTCCTGCCGCTCCATCCGCCGTATCGTTTTTCCGGTTTGCCTTATAAGCTAGCGAATGGTTTACCAGCAGCCCTGATATTTACCAGTCTTGCCTCCGTTTCGGCCGGGACCGACGCCAGCCCATGAACCAGCCTCGCCTGCATGACCACGCGATCCGGCGTCGCGGCCTGGACTGGCCACGGCTGCTGCACGGCCTGGTGCTGGCGGTCTGCACGGCATGGCTGATCGGCTATTTCTTTCCGCCGCTGAACCACGACACGGCGGTGCTGCTTTACATTTCCAAAATCTGGCTCAATGGCGGGCAGCTTTATGTCGATGCCATCGACATCAACACCCCGCTGGTTTTCGTCATTCACCTGCTGCCCGAGGCCATCGCGAAAGTCACCGGCCTACCTGGCACCACGGTGCTGGTCGCCCTGCTGGGCCTAGGAATTGCCTGTTCCTTCCTGACCTGCCGCTGGGTGCTGGCCGCCAGCCTCGATCCAGCCCATACCACGGCGGATGCGCTGCTGCCGCTGCTGCTGCTGTTCCTGCTGATCGTCTATCCGGGCGAAAGCTTCAGCCAGCGCGAACACATCATGTTGGTGCTGGCCATGCCCTATCTGCTGGTCGCCAGCGGCCGCGCCGATGGCGAGGAGCTGTCGAAGAAGCTGAAGATCATCACCGGACTGATGGCCGGCTTCGGCTTCGCCATGAAACCTTACTTCCTCGGCATCCCGCTCTTCGTCGAACTGTATGTGCTGTGGCAGATCGGCTTCCGCCGCACGATCAGCGATCCAGCACCCTGGTCCGTGCTGACGGTCTGCGTCGCGCATGCGCTGTTCGCGCTGATCGTCACGCCGGAATATTTCACGGTCGCGCTGCCGCTGGCTTATTCGTTCTACAGCGACGTCAGCCAGAACAGCCTGCTGGATCTGGCGCTGGGCGCCAATCTCGGACCACCCACGCTGGTCCTGCCACTGCTGGGGATCGCTGCCTTCCTGGCCGTGCAGTCGCATCTGGCACGGGTGATCTTCCTGGCGGGCATGGGCTGCCTGCTCTCGGCCTACGCCCAGGCCAAAGGTTGGCCCTATCACGCCATGCCGGCACAGGCTCTCACACTTCTGCTGGCCGGCGTGATCATCGCCTATGTGATGGACCACGTCGTCTGGCCCAAGCGCGGTGATACCCGCCCTGCCAAACTGTTTGCGGCCTCGCTGATGCTGCTGGTCTTCTATCAGGAGGGCCTGCATAGCCGGCCCTTCTTCAAGCAGCTCGAATACGGGGATTCGTCGCTGCGCCGCCTGCTGCATATCGTCAGGCAGGAAACCCGCAACGACCGCATCCTGATCCTGTCGCCCGGCATCTATCCGCATTTCCCGCTGATCAACTATGCCAAGCTGCAGATGACCATGCGGTTCGAAAGCATGTGGTTGCTGCAGGGCGCTTATGCGGAATGCCAGGATCTGGCGCCGCTATACAATCCGCCGGAATCGATGAGCCCGGCGGAAGCCTTCGTCTTCCGCACGGTGCCGGAGGATTTCTACAAGAAAAAGCCGTCGTTGCTGATCGTCGACAACGTGGCCGGCGTGCCGCGCTGCCAGGAAGAGGCGTTCAACTATCTGGATTACTTCTCGCGCAATCCGCTGTTTGCGAAGCGGCTCGAGGATTACGACAAGATTCTCGACTACGACCGCTACACGATCTACCGCCGGCGGGAAAAGCCGTGATCTGGCCGTAGTCAGACGTGGAAGCTTTCGCCGCAGCCGCAGCGGCCCTTCTCGTTCGGATTGCGGAACACGAAGCCCGATTGCAGCTTGTCCTCGACCCAGTCGATCTCGGTGCCGAACAGATACATCTGTGCCTTCGGCTCGATCAGGACGGTTACGCCTTTATCCTCGACCACTTCGTCGAACTTGCCCTTCTCCTCGGCGTAATTCACGTCGTAGGACAGGCCCGAGCAGCCCTTCGACTTGATCCCGATGCGCAGTCCGATCACCGGCTTGTCCGCCTTCTCGATCAGCTCGCGGATACGCGCCGCGGCGGCGTCGGTCAAGGTCACCGCCTTGAAGGCGGGACGCTTCACTTCCGTTTCCGTCACAGCCATGGTTCCAGGCTCCTCACATCATTCCCAGTTCGAGGCGCGCCGCCTCGGACATATGTTCCGGCGTCCAGGGCGGATCCCAGACCACCTCGACGCTGACTTCCCCGACCCCTTCGATGGAGCGGGTCTTGTACTCCACCTCGCCCGGCATGGATTGCGCCGCCGGACAGTTCGGCGAGGTCAGCGTCATCTCGATCTTGACGTCGCGCGCCTCGTTCACCTCGACATTGTATATAAGGCCGAGTTCGTAAATGTTAACCGGTATTTCGGGGTCATAGACGGTCTTCAGCGCCTCCACCACCTGCTCCTGCAGGTCGGCCGGGCTGACCGCCTTCTTCTTCGCCTTGCCGGTATTTTCTGCCCCAGTGGCCGACATCACCCAAAAATCTCCCTGACACGCTGCAGCCCGGCACAAAGGGCGTCCACCTCCGCCCGGGTATTGTAGAGCCCGAAGGACGCCCGCACGGTGGCCGGCACGCCAAAGCGGTCCATCACCGGATGGGCGCAATGCTGGCCCACCCGCACGGCGATGCCTTCGCGGTCTAGAATGGTACCGATATCGTGAGGGTGAAGCCCCTTTAGCACAAAAGAGATCACCGGTCCCTTGCCTTCGGCCTCGCCGATGATGCGGAGGGAGTTGATCGTCTTCAGCTTCTCGGTGGCATAGACGAGCAGATCATGCTCATGGGCGGCAATCGCCTCAAGCCCGATGCCCTGGACATAATCGATGGCCGCTGCCAGCCCCACCGCCTCGACGAAAGCCGGCGTGCCCGCCTCGAATTTATGCGGAATCTCATTGTACTCGGTCTTGTCGAAACTGACCGCCAGAATCATGTCGCCGCCGCCCTGCCAGGGCTGCATGCTTTCCAGCAGCGCTGCCTTGCCATAGAGCACGCCGATACCGGTCGGGCCATAAAGCTTGTGCCCGGTGAAGACGTAGAAATCGGCATCCAGCGCCTTCACATCCACCGGGATATGCTGCACCGCCTGGCTGCCGTCGATCAGCGCCAACGCACCATGCTTGTGCGCTTCCGCGATGATCTCGGCCACCGGCAGCACGGTGCCCAGCGTGTTCGACACATGGGCCATGGCAACCAGCTTCGTCTTCGGCCCCAGCAGCCTGATGAACTCGTCCCAGATCAGCGCTCCGCGATCGTCGATCGGCGCGACCTTCAGCACGATACCGTGGCGGTCGCGCAGCATCTGCCAGGGCACGATATTGGCGTGATGCTCCAGATGCGAGATCACCACCTCGTCGCCCGGCTTCAAAAAGCTGTAGATGGCGCTGTAGGCCACGAGGTTGATCGCCTCGGTCGCGTTGCGGGTGAAGACGATCTCGCGGCTATCGGGCGTGCCGAGGAACCGCGCCACGGTCTCGCGCGCCTTCTCGAATTCATCGGTCGCAGCCTGACTCAGATGATAGATGCCGCGATGCACATTCGCATAAAGCCGCTCATACATGTGGCTCATCGCATCGATGACCACCTTCGGCTTCTGCGTGCTGGCTCCACTGTCGAGAAAGACCAGCGGCTTGCCATGCACCTTTTCCGACAGGATCGGGAAATCGGCGCGCAGGCGCTCGACATCGAATTCCGGCGTTGCAGGCGCCTTGGGAGCAGTCAGCGCACTCATGCCGCACCTGCCTTCAGCCAGTCCTCGACCAGCGCTTCGACCTTGTCGCGCAGATTGCCTTCCGGCACGGCCGCGATCACCTCATAGGCGAAGCCGCTGAGCAGCAGGCGGCGCGCGTCATCGTCACCAATGCCACGGGCCTTCATGTAGAAGACCTGCTGCGGGTCGAGATCGCCGATGGAAGCGCCGTGGCTGCATTTCACATCATCAGCCAGGATCTCCAGCTCGGGCTTGGTGTCGATCTGGGCTCGGTCGGCCAGCAGCAGCGTGCGGCTGAGCTGCTGGGCATCGGTTTTCTGCGCATGCGGCGCCACGCGGATGCCGCCCTGGAAGACGGCATGGCCGCGATCATCAACCACATGCTTGAAAAGCTGATTGCTGCGGCAGTCGGGCTTGGCGTGATGCAGATACAGCGTGTGATCCAGATGCGCCGTGCCACGCGCCAGCACTAGGCCCTGCAGATCGGCTTCCGCCCCGCTGCCGGCGAACTCGGCATGCAGTTCATGCCGAGCCACATTGCCGCCGGCCTGCAGCGAGACATGGGCGTAGCGCGCACCAGCGCCGATGGAGACCTTCCCCAGGGCCGCATGATAGGCAGCCGGGTTTTCAGCCTGCACGCGGACATGCGTCAGCCTGGCCTCTTCGCCCAGGCCGATGCGGCAGAAGATATTCGTCCAGCCCGGCGCGGCGATGCCGCTGTCGCGGTAGCCCTCGACAATCGTCGCCTGCGCGCCACGGCCCAGCAGCACCAGATGGCGCAGGTTGACCAGAGCGGGCGCACCAAAAGCCAGGATCTCGACCGGCTTGTCGAGGACAACGCCGTCCTGCAGACGCAGCACAAGGCCATCGCTGGCGAGCGCCGCGTTCAGCTCTTCCAGAATGGCGGCCTTGTCATCGCCCTCGCCGGCGAGCACATCCGCCAGCGCATCGCCCGCCTGCGCCAGCGGCAGCAGTGTGGCGCCATCGGGCAACCCGTTCAGGCGGGAAGCGGCGGCGTTAAGGCGGCCATTGATGAAGACCAGCCGGTAACTGTCCGCACTAACCAGCGCGGCAGCCTCGATGCGCGCAGCATCGATGCCGCCTTCATTGGCGGGCAGGCTCCACGCCTGCTTTTCCAGACCGGACAGGCTGGTGAATTTCCAGCTTTCGAGCTTGTGGTTCGGCAGGCCATGGCGGCGGAACGCTTCCATTGCCGCCTGCCGGCGCGCCGCGACAGCCCTCTGCTCCGCGCCGGGCAGCGCCGGCGCCGCGGCGCGGTAGGCCTCGGCTATGGTGTCAACGAAAGGTGCGGCAGACATCGTCATTCTCCGTCAGGCCGCATCCGCGACAATATCGGCATAGCCCTTGGCCTCAAGCTCAAGCGCCAGCTCCTTGCCGCCGGTCTTCACGATACGGCCCTTGGCCAGCACATGCACCACATCCGGCACGATGTAATCCAGCAGGCGCTGATAGTGGGTAATCACCAAAGCCGCGCGCTCCGGGCTGCGCAGCGCATTGACGCCTTCGGCAACGATCCTCAGCGCATCGATATCCAAGCCTGAATCCGTCTCGTCCAGGATCATCAGGCTGGGCTCCAGCATGGCCATCTGGAACACTTCGTTGCGCTTCTTCTCGCCGCCTGAGAAGCCCATATTCACGGCGCGCTGCAGGAATTTCTCATCCATTTGCAGCTGCTTCATCTTCGCCTTGGCCGTCTTCAGGAAGGTCATGGCGTCCATGTCCGGCAGGCCCTTGTGCTTGCGCACTGCATTCACCGCCGAACGCAGGAAGGTGGCGTTGGCAACGCCAGGGATTTCCACCGGATACTGGAAGGCCAGGAAGATGCCCTCGCGAGCGCGCTCTTCCGGCTCAAGCTCCAGGATGCTGCGGCCGTTGAAAAGGATGTCGCCCTCGGTGACCTCATAGCCGTCGCGGCCGGTCAGCACATAGGACAGGGTCGACTTGCCGGAACCGTTCGGTCCCATCACCGCGTGAACTTCGCCGGGTTTGATCACCAGGTCGATGCCACGCAGGATTTCCTTGCCGTCGACGGTGGCGTGCAGGTTCTTGATCTCAAGCATGGGGCAGGTCCTTCAAATTCTTTTTATCAGCCGACAGAGCCTTCCAGGCTGACGCCAAGCAGCTTCTGGGCTTCCACCGCGAATTCCATCGGCAGCTTCTGCAGCACTTCCTTGCAGAAGCCGTTGACGATGGTGGAGACGGCATCCTCTTCCGACAGACCTCGCTGACGGCAGTAGAACAGCTGCTCGTCAGAGATCCGCGAGGTGGTCGCCTCGTGCTCCACCTTGGCGCTGCGGTTCTTCACTTCGATATACGGCACGGTATGGCCGCCGCAGCGGTCGCCGATCAGCAGGCTGTCGCATTGCGAATAGTTGCGCGCACCCTGCGCATTCGGCATCACCCGCACCAGGCCGCGATAGGTGTTCTGTGCCCTGCCCGCCGAGATGCCCTTCGAGATGATCGTCGACTTGGTATTCTTGCCCAAATGAATCATCTTGGTGCCGGTGTCGGCTTGCTGGGCATTATTGGCAACCGCGACGGAATAGAACTCGCCGACACTGTCGTCGCCCTGCAGGATCACGCTGGGATATTTCCACGTAATCGCCGAGCCGGTTTCGACCTGAGTCCAGGAAATCTTCGACCGTGCGCCGCGGCAGGCGCCGCGCTTGGTGACGAAATTGTAGATGCCGCCGCGGCCTTCCTTGTCGCCCGGATACCAGTTCTGCACCGTGGCGTAGCGGATTTCGGCATCTTCCATGGCCACCAGCTCGACCACAGCCGCATGCAGCTGATTGTCGTCGCGCATCGGCGCGGTGCAGCCTTCAAGGTAGGAAACATAGGCGCCCTTATCGACGACGATCAGGGTACGCTCGAACTGGCCGGTCTTGGCCTCGTTGATGCGGAAATAGGTCGACAGTTCCATCGGGCAGCGCACGCCCGGCGGCACATAGACGAAGGAGCCGTCGGAGAACACCGCCGAATTGAGCGTGGCATAGAAATTGTCGGTGATCGGCACGACCGAGCCAAGATACTTCTGCACCAGCTCCGGATGCTCGCGGACCGCTTCCGACATCGAGCAGAAGATGATGCCCAGTTCCTTCAGCTTGTCCTTGAAGGTGGTGGCGACTGACACGCTGTCGAACACGGCATCCACGGCGACCCCGGCGAGGATTTCGCGCTCCTTCAGCGGAATGCCGAGCTTCTCGTAGGTTGCCAGCAATTCGGGATCGACCTCGTCGATGCTCTTCAGCGTCTTCTTCTTTGGCGCGGCGTAGTAATGGATGTCCTGGAAGTCGATCTTGGGATAGCTGACCTTGGCCCAGGCCGGTTCGCCCTTATCCGCCATCTTCAGCCAGGCGCGATAAGCCTTCAGCCGCCATTGCAGCATCCATTCCGGCTCCTGCTTCCTGGCCGAAATGAAGCGGATCGTATCCTCGCTCAGCCCCTTGGGCAGCTTCTCGGATTCGATGTCGGTGACGAAGCCGTATTTGTATTCACCGCCGAGATTGCGGACGGTTTCGATGGTTTCGAGATTGGCAGGCATGGGGCGAACCTGTCCTTTACTCAGGCGTTGGATACAGCCGCATTGGGACGCGGCGGATAGGGGCCGAAGAAGTCATAAGGCGTTGCAAGTTCGGCCAGCGTGACGCCCTCCAGCGCGGTGCGGATCGCGGTATTGACGCGATTGATCCCGCGCCGGGAGACGCAGAGGTTTTCACGGTCGCAGGCACTTGGCCCGCTGGAGCATTGCGTCAGGGCGATCGGGCCGTCCAAGGCGGTGACGATATCGGCCACCGAAACCTCAGCGGGCGGGCTGGCCAGGCGATAGCCGCCATGGGCGCCGCGCTGGGAGGCCAAGAGGCCCGCCTTGCTCAGCTTCGCCATGATCTTGGCCACGGTCGGACCGGGCAGGCCCGTCGCTGCGGCAGCATCCGTGGCGTTATGGACGCCCTGGGGCTCGGAGGCGATGTGGGCCATCACCATGACGCCGTAATCGGCCAGTCGGCTCAGACGCAACATCTTGCAAATCCTTCGCAATTTCAAATTCCGACCGGATCGGTCAGGATTGGCGCGCAAATAAGACCAAATCGGTCTGGTTTGCAAGATGATTTCCCGATAGACAAAGTCAAGCAGGCGGATCGGGGCCTAAAACCTTGCCCAAGCTCAGATTTCGCGCACGGGCAAAAGGTCGCAGGCTTTTCTCTGGCCGAATTGAAGCGAGGGGCATTCTCCCTTACATGATCGAGACATGACCCAGTCGCCCATGACCCAGCCGCCGGCAGAATCGCTTGAGCAGGCCTTCCGTGCCGCGATGCGCCGGCTGGCAGCCACCGTCACCGTGATTTCCACCCGCTCCGCCAGCGGCCTGCGCCATGGCATGACCGCAACGGCGGTCACCTCCGTCTCCGCCAATCCGCCGGCGGTGCTGGCCTGTGTGAACCGTTCCGCTGCCCTGCATGCCCAGCTCGGGCTGGGACGCCAGCTTTGCATCAACCTCTTGCATTGCAGCCAGCAGCGGCTGTCGGAGGTCTTTTCCGGACTGGCCGAGGGCGAGGCGCGCTTTGCCGAAGGCGAATGGCTCAGCGACGCGGCCGGCGTGCCCTATCTAGCCGATGCCCAGGCCAACATCTTCTGCGAGATCGAAGCCCTGCATGCCTATGGCACGCATTCGATCTGCATCGGCCGTGTCATCCGCGCCACCTATCAGCCGGAAGTCGCGCCGCTGGTCTATCAGGACGGCGCGTATATGTGCACAGGCCCGCTTTCGCAGCGCCAGCGCGACAGCTAGATCAGATAATCAGGAATGCTGCGCGACCGTCCGCAACAGGCGGCGGAATTCATCCACCACGCGGCGTTCGACGGTTTCGTTCAAGGCCACGGCGCTGCGCAGCTTGCGCGGCCGCAAGGGCACGACTTCCGCCACCGGCTGTGCCATCTGGCTTGTCATCACCGATTGCGGCGGGATTGAAGCTGCAGCGCCCGGCCGCGGCGGCATCTGCATCACCTTTGCCGCCGGTTGCTGTTCCGGTTTCTGGGCCGGTTTCTGCTCTGCGGGCTTCTTCGCCGGCTTGCGCGGCTGCAGCGGCGCCAGCTTCAACTGCGGCTGGGTCTTGAAGCCCGAAGAGGCATGCACTTCGATGTGCAGCGAGCCGTCTTCATCTTCCTCGATCAGCAGCAGCGTCGGAAACCGCGCCGCCATCAGGGCGTAAGTCTCATCACGCATGAAGGCAGGCTCCGGGATGGCGCACCAGCGCTGCTGCGCCTCGAAGCCCAGCGGCCGGCCATGAACGCGGTAAAGCTTGGACAGCGCATCGGCAAAACCGCGATCCTGCTGGAAGACCAGCACGACCTGGCGATGCAGATCGGACGGGCTGTGGCGGCGGCAGACCATCAGCACAAGTTCGGCCGGCTTCGCGCCTAATGCCGCTGCCGCGCCGAAAAAGCCCAGCACGGTGCCGGCTGCGCGAACATCCTGGGTGAGGAAGTTCAGGCGCTCGGCATGGCGCAGGGTGCCGATGGGGCTGAAGAAGCGTGGCGCAATGGTCATGACGGCATCCTAGCGTGCCAACCAGGGGGCTGGCGAATGGAATCCGCGCCAGCGAACTTGGTTAACCGAAGAGCCGCTGCAACAGATCATAGCGCCAGGCAAAGCCAAGCAGGATCAAGATGATGACCAAAACCAGGAAAAGCCGCCAGGGCGTGGTGCGCTCGGCATAAGGATCGGTCAGCGAGCGTTCGGCCCCGGGCGGAAGCTTCGCCAGCTGGGTCAGGCTGCCGCCGAAGGGAATGTTGATCCGCGCGCGGGCATTCACCGCCCAGCCATTGGCGTCCAGAAGCGGCGCGAGGTTGCGCTGGCGCAGCTGCATCGCCGCAATCAGCATGGACGGCCCGGAGATCAGCAGGATCACGCCTGCGATGGCGAGCGGAATCTGCCACCAGGTCAGATTCAGCAATCCGGTCACCACCGAAGCCAAAGCCGTGCCGATGGCGCCGATGGCAAGACCGATGGCGGCAAAAATGCCGGCAAACCGCCCGGCATCGAAAGCCTGCTGTTGCTGCTGCGCGCTTTGCGCCGGCGCAGGCTGGCCGCTGATCGCCTGGCTGCCGGTCGCGACCAGCTGCGTCGTCATCTGCTGCTCGACCTGCTTGCTGCGCGCGGCGGCGAATTTCTCGATCTGCTCGCCGATGAATTTTCCGACCCGGCGGAACGGCATCCAGAATGCTTCGCGGATGCTGATCGGATGGGTGACGATCTTGGTGATCACCGCATCCCAGTCGCGTCCTTCGCGGTCGTAGAACACGCCGTTGCGGCCGACCATGAGCTGATCGGCATGGCCTGCGGTAACGCCAGCCGCGATCGTCATCTTCTCGTTGCTGCCGCGGCGGACACAGTCGCAATAGAGCAGATAAATGCGGCTGAGCGTCGCCAAAGCGGCATGCTGGTTGGCGTCTTCCACCCGGATGCACAGATCGCAGGAGCGACCATCGATATAGAGCCGCCCGATCTGGAACACGGCCTTGGCGCGGCGGGTGTAAAAATCCTTGAATGCAACGAAATTGTTCAGCAGCGGCACAAGGTCGCGCAGATACAGCGCCAGCTTCTCGACCGATGCCACCGCTTCGAATTCCGGCGCCACCGCCTTGTCGGCGGCAATCAGCTTGGTCAACTGTGCCCGCGCATCGCCGGACTGCAACGCCCGCAACGCCTCCAGGCCGAAGCTCTCGACTACCGCGCCAGCCTTGCGCGTCAGCCAGTCGCGGGTCGGCGCCAGCTTGGCCTTCACCGCCTGCCATTCGGTTTCGCTCAGCTCATCGCGCGCCCCCAGAAGCGGCGTGACGACAGCATCGCGCAACGTGGCAATGGCACCAGCCCAGGCGGGATTGACGCCGCGGCTGAGCGGCAGCGGCTTTTCGGCGGCGATCCTGGCGAGCGGAAAGCCGCTGACGGGAGTCGCCGCGGAGAGATCTTCCGCCGCGACCGCAGCAAAAGCCTTCTCGTCCGCATTCAGCGCCACCGCTGCCTGCGGATCGAAAGCCGCAAGGCGGCAGCGGGTGAAATAATCCTCGACCTTCGCTTCGACCGCCTGCAAGGCCGCCACCGCTGCTTCGGTACCCGCACCAAGCGGGTTGATCTCCGGCTTGCCTTCGGCTTCCTGATGCCAGGCGAGATGCGCCTCGACTGCCGCGAAGAAGGCATCGACCTCTTCCTGGCCCAAGCCGGCCGCGCCGCCGCGATCGGGCCTGGAGCCGAACAGCTCCATGATCTTTTTCATCAGCTCGGCAATCGCGGGATCTTCCGCCGCTGCCGGGGGCACGATGCCGTCGCCGTTGAAGCAGGTATCGGAGAAGATGCGCTTCACATCGGCGGCATCTTCCGGCGCCACTTCGGCCGCATCCGGCTTGCCCATATTGGCGAGGATGCGCCGGGCCGAGGCGAGCAGCTGCGCGCCTTCTTCATGGCTGTCGTCGATCAGGCTGAGCGGCAGGCTGCGATGGCCGGCGAAGAAGGCATCGGCATCCTTGACCATATGAGTGGCCCAGCGCACCGCATCGAGCAATTCGGGCGCGCGGATGCGGCCGTCATTGTCGGTGTCGATCAGCGTCAGCGTGCGGCGGTCGAATTGCAGGCTGTCGATCGGGCAGGCCAGTGCCAGCCACAGCTTCTGGTCCAGGCTGTCCAGCGCCTTGAGATCCTCGCCGCGCTCGATGCGCACCTGATCGAAGCCGCCGGCACGGAAAAACCGCCAGCGATGGGCGGGCTTCGCAAAGGGGCCGGATGCGGAGGGGTTGGACGCAGAGAGGGCGGAGTCTGGCTGCGGCTCGGACGTCATGGGCTTCCCCTCCGTTTCAATCTGAGAATCCCATTATTCCGTCTTGGGGAAAAAGCACAAGGAATCTGCGTGTTACAACCTAAGGGCTGGGAAAGGCGCAATGTTGCTGTGGCGACAACCTGAGGTCATTCCAGCGGCCGCACCCCGGCTTTCGCCCCGATTCTCCGCACGAACCCAGGTCAGCATCCGCCGCCAATCTCCCCTCGCCCGGCTCCGCTGACACCCGTTTTGCACCGGCCATGACCGCTGCGGCCCGATTCGAACCGATGGCGTTCGTCAAGAACCATTCAGCTCCATTTCAGTCCATTTTCATTCCCGCGACGTCACAGACCTTCCCTTCCGCCAGCCTCCCCCCGGCTTTCCGGATGCTTCCGGCGGCTTCAGGACTTCCCGCTCCTTCCCGCCGCTTCCGCTGCCCTTCCGGCTTCTCCACAGGCATATATATGCATGCCTGTCGCCCGCATCGGGCATCATCGAGACAGAAAACATTATAGAAACATCAAGCCTGCGCTTCGCCGCCCCGCCGGGCCGCCAAAGGGATAGACTTCGTCCGAGCGTTTGCCGCGAATCAGGCCCGCAGGCAGCGACGCCGCCGCAGGGATGCAAAGCCGGGCCGCGCGATGGGGAGAGTTCAAGATGCTGGTCAATTGCGTGGTCTATCGCCGGGGCGAGAAACTGGCCGAACTGCCGGTTCAGGATATCAGCGACTATATCGGCCAGCCCGACTGCTTTGTCTGGGTGGCGCTGAAAGACGCCACGCCGGAAGAACTGGCCGAGATGCAGGAGGAATTCGGCCTGCATGAACTGGCCGTGGAAGACGCACAGAATGGCCACCAGCGGCCCAAGGTGGAGGAATACGACGACAGCCTGTTCGTCGTGATGAAGCTGATCGACATGGTCGACGGCAAGATGCAGGTGGGCGAAATCGCGGTCTTCGTCGGCCGCAATTACGTGCTGTCGGTGCGCAACCACAGCCAGCAGACTTTCCTTGGCGTGCGCTCCCGCGCCGAGCGCGAACCGCATCTGCTGCAGCTTGGCTCGGGCTACGTGCTCTACGCGCTGATGGATGCCGTGGTCGACCGCTATTTCCCGGTGATGGAAGCGCTGGAGAACGAGCTGGAGGAGATCGAAGAGCAGATCTTCGCCAAGGGCGACAGCGTGAAGGAGGAAGCCAATTCAGCGCGCGAGAATATCGAGCGGCTTTATGCGCTGAAACGCAAAGTCACGCAACTCAAGCATGCGGTGGCGCCGTTGATGGAAGGCGTGATGCGTCTGCATGGCGGCCGCGTGCCGGCGCCCTGCAACCAGATGCATGAATATTTCCGCGACGTCTCGGACCACCTGCAGCGGCTGAACAACTCACTCGATACCATGCGCGACACCATCACCACGGCGATCCAGGTTAACCTTTCGATGGTGACCATCGAGGAAAGCGAAGTGACCAAGCGGCTTGCCGCCTGGGCCGGCATCTTCGCCGTGGCCACCGCCTTTGCCGGCATCTGGGGCATGAATTTCGAGTTCATGCCCGAATTGCAATGGCGATGGGGCTATCCTCTGGCGCTGCTGCTGATGGGCGGCGTGTGCGGCCTGCTTTATGCGCGGTTCAAACGCAGCGGCTGGCTGTAAGAAAAGCAGGTGATCACACCGTCACAACGATCTTGCCGAACTGCTGGTTCGATTCCAGAAAGCGGTGCGCCTCGACGATCTGATCGAAGGCGAAGGCCCTGGCGATCACCGGCTTGAGCGTGCCGGCCTCTAATCCCTCAAGGATGAAAGCCTTGGCGGGTTCAAGCCGCGCCGGATCGCCGATGATCTCGTGCACCACATAGCCGCGCAAGGTGAGGCTTTTGGTCAGCACGGTGAAAAGCGGGAATGGCGTCGGCTCCGGACTGAGGGCGCCGTATTCGATCAGGATGCCGCCGCGCGCCATCGCCGTCGTCAGCGGCAGAAAGATCGGGCCGCCGATCGGATCGAACACCACACGCACGCCATCCGCCCCGGCGATCTGTTTCAGGCGGGATTCCAGATCCTCTTCATCGGAGACGATGACATGCGCCGCGCCGGTTTCGCGCAGCTTATCCACCTTGGCACGGCCGCGCGTCACGGCGATGGGGATCGCGCCGATGCGGCTGGCGATCTGGATGGCGGCAAGGCCAACGCTGCTGGACGCGGCGGTGATGACGACGAACTCGCCCTTGTGCAGCTTTGCGATGTCGATGAGCGCGCCATAGGCCGTGAGATACTGCATCCAGGTCGCGGCTGCAGCTTCAAAGCTCAGATGGGAGGGATGCTTCACCACATGGCGTGCGGGAAATGTGGCGTAGTCGCCATAGGCCGGCCAGCGCACCATGGAGGGCGGCGGCAGGATGCTGACTGCATCGCCGATGGCGAGGCCCTCAACACCCTCGCCCAGCCTGTGCACGATGCCGGCCGCTTCGAGTCCGAGGCCAGAGGGCAAGTCAGGGCTTTCGATATAGTTGCCGGAGCGGATCATCGCCTCGGCGCGGTTCAGCCCGAGCGCCTTGACGGCGATCTGCACTTCGCCCGGGCCGGGATCGGGCAGTGCGACCTCCTCGATCTGCAGGACCTCGGGGCCACCCAGGCGGTGAAAGCGGACGATGCGTGCCGTTGCGCGTGCCATTGATCAACTCCAAATCAGACGATTTGAAAGGAGCTATGCCGCGCGAGGCCGCCGCGATAAATGGCGGTTCAGGCAGAAGAGAAGAAACCGGGAGTTTCGAATGGACCGCCTGACCAGCATGGCCGTTTTCGTCAAAGCCGTGGATACGGGCTCGTTCGCGGCCGCTGCCGAGGCGCTTGGCCTGTCGGCGCCGATGGTGGGCAAGCACGTGCGCTTCCTGGAAGAGCGGCTGGGCATGCGGCTGCTGAACCGCACCACGCGTCGCCAGAGCCTGACCGATTTCGGCCGCGCCTATTACGAACGCTGCCGCCTGGTGCTGGCCGAGGCGGAGGCCGCCGAAGCGCTGGCCGCCGATCAGCTGGGCACGCCGCGCGGACGCCTGCGCGTCACCATGCCGGCTTTGCTGGGCCGCTATTGCGTAGCGCCGATCCTGCTGCGGCTGGTCGAGCGGCATCCGGGACTGGAACTCGACCTCTCCTTCAGCGACCGCATCGCCGATCTGGCGGAAGACGGTTTCGATCTCGCCATCCGCACCGGGCGACTGGAGGACCGGGCCGGCATGATGTCGCGCCGCATCGGGCAGCATCGCATGCTGGTCTGTGCCGCGCCGTCATATCTCGATGCGCATGGCCGGCCGGAGCGGATCGAAGATCTCGCACGCCACCAGGCGATTCTCTACAGCCGGCCCGGCTGGGTGCATCCCTGGCTGTTTCCGCGCGACAGCACTGCAATACAGGAAGTCACGCCGCTGGCACGCCTGCGGCTGGACGATCTTGCCGCCATTGCCGATGCAGCAACTGCGGGGATGGGGTTAGCCTGGCTGCCCTCCTGGCTGGTGCGCGAGCGCATCGCCGCCGGCGCGCTGGTTGCGCTGCTGCCCGAACAGCCGGGTTATGCCTTCGACAATCATGCGCTGTGGCTGAAGACGCCGCATCTGCCGCTCAAAGTGCGCGCCGCCATCGATCTTCTGGCAGCGGAGCTGCCCAAGGCAATGGAATAGCAGGGCAATGGAATAGCAGGACGATGACTGATCCGCTCAGGCCTTGGCGCGGCGCGCCTTCCATTCGTCCTTCGTCTGGCCCCAGATCTGCACGCGCATGTTCTCTAACGGTGCGGGCATGTTCGTGTCATAGCGATAGGTGGAGCCGAGGCGCTCCGCAACCTTTCGCGACGGCGCGTTTTTCTCGTCGATGCAGTGGATGATGTCGGTCCAGCCAAGATGGTCGAAGGCCCAGTCCATCGTTGCCGCCGCGCCTTCGGTGGCGTAACCCTTGCCCCAGACGTCGCGCACCAGGCCCCAGCCGATTTCCGTGCCTGGCCAGCCTTCCGGCTTCCAGGGACCGAGGCGGCCGATCCAACGTCCGGTGGATTTCTCGATCACCGAAAACATCGCATATCCGTAAAGCGCAAAGCCGCCGGCCATCACGCAGAGGCTGCGCCATACCATCTGGCGCGGCTGCACGCCGCCGATGAAACGCGCGGTTTCCTCATCGGCCATCATTGCCGCCCAGGCATCGAGGTCGCCGGCTTGGGGCGGACGCAGGATCAGGCGTTCGGTTTCAAGAATGGGTTCAGGCATTAGAACTCTCGGCTCAACGCTCAGTGCAATGAGGCGGCAGGCATAGCATGGCCGTCCGAAAGCGCCAGCCGCAGAAGCCGGCTACCACTTCCGCGCGGTCAGTCCTAACGCGATCAGCCATGAGAGGAATATCGCTATAGGAGCAGTTTTCGCCGCCGTTCGGTTAACACCAGAAAGGCGAATATCATCCGTACACAATGATTTTCGCTACCGCAAAGAGCATTCCTGAGCTTTTTGAAAATGCCGGAATAGCGCGATAAAACTCATCCTGAAGTGTGACCGGGCGGGGGTCTAGCAGAAGTTATCCACAGCCCTTCGGTCACCACACGACCACTGGATTCTTGCAATTTCCGGCGTGATCCTCCGAGCGCAACGAACAACAACATTGAGGGGCAACAATGGAAAGTCAGATCCTTCGTTTGCATTCTCTACTCTCGGAAGCCTTCGGGGCTGCCACCAGCAAGTACAGCGAGGTTCAGGCCGCGCTGGCTGCGGCCAGAGCCGAACTGAAGGCCGCCCAGGCCGCCGCTGACCTTGCCAAGAGCCGCCTCATGCTGCAGACGGTGCGCAACTTGGAGCGGGATGCGGCCCGGGCGGAAAACCGTGCGGCCTGCGCGCGCGGCGATCTGATCCGGTTCGAAAACAAGTATGGATTGAACAAGCGGCCGACACGCCGCCGCTATCGCATCCACTGAAGTCCTAGCCGGAGGTGGTAGCAAGAGTTTGTACGAGGCGGGCAGAGTAACGGCGAGGATGAAGGTCCGAGCCAATCCATACCGGGGTTTTGCAGACAAGGCGTCATAACAAGAAGAAACCTGAGCCAGGGTTCGTCAAACCAGGTTCGTCCACCAGGTTGCCGACCTGCGCATGCCTTTCCTGCGCGCGCTTTCCAGCCGCTTTTGGCCTTGGGGAGCGCCGCAGGACTTTTTTTGCGATGTCGAGAAGAGAACTGGCGGCTCTAGCCGCCGGGCCGGGCGGAAGCCGCAAGCGGCGTGCCCGGTGAGCGCGGCGCGCGGGCGCGGTCGAAGCGCGCCGCGATGTCGCGGTAGATCGCCGCCTGGAAACGGCGGATGGTCTCAGCACCCGCGTAGCCTGCGATATCCAGCCGCCGGTCGGGATCGTCTATCCAGCGCTGCGGCCGCATCGGATCGCGGATGAAGCTGCCGCCCCAGCTATCCGCCGTGGGATCGCCGTCATCGGCGTGATCGATCAGATACAAAAGCGACGGCGTATCGCCCATCTTCAGGCCCCAAGGCCGCGCGGCAACGAAATACTCGCCCAGCGCGCCATGGCCGCGCGCATCCTCCATGCGCCAGCCGTTATTGTCCCTGCCGTTCTCATCGATATAGAGGCCGCGGAAGCTGCTGTCGTTTTCGATCCACCACAGGGCCGGATGATGGCGGTGAATATAGTCGCGCGCGGCGCGGTCCTGCTCGGTGTTCCAGTCGCCGATCGAGTAGACGCGCAGCACCGTGACGATGCGCGGATCGGTGTGCAGCGCCTGCGCCAGATCAGTGGCCGCACCCCAGACCAGCACCCAAAGCGGCCGGCCTGCCTCGCGCGCGCGATAGGCCGCCTGCACGATGGCATCGGTACCAGGCGAAGACTGTGCGCTGAAGCCTTCCGGCGGCTGCGGCTCGATCTGGCCCTGGTGGACGATGCTGCGCAGATAGGCGGGCGTTGGATAATCCGCCGACCAGGTTTTCAGGTTGGGATAATCCTTCTCGTATGCTGCGATGACCTCCAGCAGATCGGAGGCGCGGCCGCCATGGCGGGTGGGCGTCGAAACGAGGCCGACGAAATGCAGCCGGTCGGCATAGAGCAAGGCATGCGCCATGCTCTGCTTGTCGTCAGGATCGCTGCCGCCGATATCGGTGGAAATCAGTACCCAGGGCTTGTGCCGCACCGAGGTTGCTGTCGGTTGCGTTGCAGGCGGCTGCGCGCAGGCAGTGCCCTGGCAGAGCAGCAGCAGGAACAGCAGAGCAAGATGAAACCGTTTCGCCATGCCGCCATAGCGCCATGGCCGCCGCGTGTCAGGTGTGGCGATGGCGTGATCAATACCGGCAGGCGCCGGCTAGTGCGGACCGGTGGTATAGAGCGTGTCGCTGTCCGGCGGCTCGGCTTCCAGCGGCACATCGAGATGCTGCGCCACTGCCAAGACCGAGGGGCCGACGGCTGCCACGGCGCGCTTCAGCTCCTCAGGCGAAGCGTTGAAGACCTTGGACCACCAGCGCAGTTCCCAGTCCCGGCCGATATCGATGTGCGACCGATCCCGCGGCGCCGGCAGCTTTTCGTCGATGGCCATGATCCACCTCCTGAATCAGGAACGGATACGCCGTGAGCCAGTTCCCTTAGATTCCGTCCCTCAGATCCAGGGGCAGACCGCTTCGACATAAAGCGAGCCGGGCTTGCGCGGCTTGCCCTGCACGCAGTCGAGTTCGGCGATGGCGAAATCGGGAATGCCGCTGCTATACGCATCCAGGATGGCGGTTTCCATGAAGCCCGCTTCGCGCAGCAGGCGCGGCAGCGAAAACCGGTCATAGGCGACGCGATGCAATTCCCCGGCGCGCAGCACGAAGGCGCTTTCCAGAGCTTCCGCCACATATTGCGGCAGAACGCGGCGCGCGACCTGCAAGCCCGCCTGGCGCAGGCGGCCGCGGGCGCCGCGCGGGCGCAGACTGTCTGGATCTTCATAAAGAATGCGCAAAACATCGGTGGAAAGCCGCGCGCGGACATTGTCGTTGTCGGTGAGGCCCGGCGTCGTCATGAAGGCGCCCTGCTCGCCGCCATTCTGCCGCCGCACATGCTGATCCAGCAGATGCAGATAGGCCCAGTTATAGGCCATTTCGTTGTCGCCATCGGGCCGCTCGATCACTGCCTGCAGGCGTTCGAGATAGAAGCGGCACAGATCCTCAAGATCGGGCACGACAACGCGCAGCAATCCGCCAGGCCTTAGGATGCGACGGCAATTCCGCAGCAGACGGCGCGCTTCGTCCCGCTCCAGATGCTCCAGCACATGCGAGGCATAGACCGCATCGGCCACGCCCTCACCAAAGGGCAGCGGCTTGCGGATGTCGAAAGGCCGGATTTCGGGCGCGGTGGGCCGGTGATCGAGATTGATCCAATCGGGATGCCAGACGCGTCCGCAGCCGATGTTGATCAGCACAGGTTTGCTCATCGTTCCGTCCGGTTCCGCCCGAATGGGTTCCGCCTGGGCAAACAAACTAGAACGACGCCGGGATTTCAGGATGCCGCGCCCGTGACCTGCGCATAGCCAATCTGTGACGATTGTTGATCAGCAGATCGCCAATCTTCTCTAATCCCCGTGAGGTGGCGGGAGCCAATCTGAGTTCTTATGGCTCAGCAAAGAGCGTATATTAAAGCCATTACACCATGCTCCACGCTCTCTCCAACCTATCCCAGCTTGCCTCGCAGCTTTTGAAGCCGTCTACCCGAGACATTCCGTCACCGCTACCTCGCCATTTCTGGGGCGGCATCAGTCACAACGGGAACCACAGCGCGCGCCTCCTCCGCCGCGCGCCGGCTACGGGCGGCCCCAAGCAGAGCCATCAGACGATCGTGAACCTTATCCAATGCGCCTGCTTTGTCCACCCACCAATCGGTGGACCAGATACGAATGATCTCCCATCCGAGTCCCCGCAGCACTTGTTCCCTCAGTTTGTCGCGGTCGCGCGCCGTGGCTGCCCGGTGGTAAGTGGCGCCGTCACATTCGATACCGGCCAAATAACGGCCGGGAGCGTCAGGGTCGACCACCCCCAGGTCGATGCGGAAACGTGACACGCCCACCTGGGGGTGAACCTGCCATCCACGCTCAGATAGGGCGATGGCAACCGCCTTTTCGAACGGTGAATCATAATCCCCGACGGAGCTGTAATTGACCTCCGCCAGAGCGCGCGGTCCTCGTTCGGCAAATTCCAGGAAATGCTTAAGATCGCGCACGCCTTCGGCTTTGGTCCGACTGAGATCCATCATGTCGGGTGACAAGCTAGAGAACACATGCAATGCATATCGGGCTCGGGTAATCGCCACGTTCAGACGCCGTTCACCGCCACTCTTGTTCATGGGGCCGAAGTTCATAGATACGGCGCCCGTCATATCAGGGCCGTAGGTAATGGAGAAGTACATCACGTCGCGTTCGTCACCCTGAACGTTTTCCAAGTTCTTGACGAAGATCGGTTCCAGTGCGTTCTCGGCAAAATGAGATTCAAGGCTGGGGTCTTTGCGGCGCTCCTCGTCCAGCAAATCCTCGATCAGTTTCTGCTGTTCGCTATTGAACGTCACGACGCCAACGGTCAGACCGCGGGAAGAAAATTCCGGATCCTTAAGGCGGCCAATAAGATGGCGAACCAAGGCAAACGCCTCAGGCTTGTTAATACGCGCCCCTCCCTTCTCGTAAACTCCGTCGCGGACTAGATGGAAGCTGACTGCACGGTCCTCAGTCACAGGAGACGGGAAGGTCACCAAGCGGCTCTCGTAGTAACGATGGTTAGAAAAAGCGATCAAGCTTTCATGCCGAGAACGGTAATGCCAGTCTAGAGTGCGGACGGCCAGATTGGCGCCCATGCATTCGTCGAGAATGGATTCCATGTCACCTTCCACTTCGACATCATCGTCCGCATCTTCTTCTGAGCGACTAAAAAAGTTGGTAGGCGGCAACTGCCGAGGATCTCCCACCATTACCACTTGACGGCCACGTGCGATGGCGCCAACTGCGTCCCATATCGGAATCTGCGATGCCTCATCGAATACCACGATATCGAACATCTCTTGATCCGGCGGCAAATACTGGGCGATAGATAGCGGACTCATAAGCAGACATGGCGTCAACTTCGGCAGCGCGTCGCGCATACCCTGGATAAGCGAACGTAACGGGATATGGGCACGCTTCTTCTGCATCTCTTTATTCAGCAGCGCCCAACCGGAATTTTTCGAGATTTGCTCTCTGCTAGGTAGCTCGGCACAAAGGTTGGCCCGGATTATCGCGCGAGTGAGCTGATTGAAATGATCGTCCAGAACCTTGAAAGCTTGGATGCGACTTTCGTGTTGTGCGGAGACGAACTCGCGCAGAGCAGCATCATTTTCTACCACTGCATCCAGCCACCATCGGGCGTACTCTACCTCGAACACTTCACGGACACGACCAAGAGCAACGGCGCCGCTCTCAATTCCGCCCACCAAGGGCGAGAGGCCGGCGGCCATAGCTTCGGCGCGCACCTTGCGCCAAGCGCACCAACCGTTGAGCTTAGGAGCTAACGGCACGATAGCCCGGCAGGCCTCCGCCAAGGAACGGGGATTGTCTCCTACGACAGGGACGAAGGCGGCAGGGTCCTGACCGCACGCATTGCAAAATTTGTCCACCGCGGCCTCGAACCTTTCCTGCGCGGCAGCATAGGCACGCCCCGCCCCAGCTAGGGGCCCCTTGGGATCCAGCAGCATGTTTCCGTCACCCAACAGCCGTTCCAGAGGCCCTTTAATTGCCGCTAGATCCTCAGCAGTACCTGCTATTAGGGAGATGGCGGAGGTTAAACTTGAATGGAAGCTGAGAGCGGCTTCCACTTCTGCAACATTGGTACGCAGCCCAGCCCACAAGCCGGCGGTGCGAGAGCCCAAATCGGTAAGGGCGTTAATTTCACCCTCCAGCGCGCGAAGATCACGCATGCGGAGCAAATTATCCTTCATATCCGCTCCACAGTGTCCGTCAGCAATGGCCGACAACCCTTCCTCCGTCCAGGGCTGACTGTCGCGTGCTGCTTCCAGCGCAGACTGGAATCGAAGTGCGGCTTCCATTTCCGCGGTTGTCGTCCATGGCTTCCCTGTGCGGGCGATCAAGACTTCCAAGCTGCCGAGCTCGGCTTCCGTATGACGCAAGGCTACCAGCCGTTCGAGATCGGTCGACACATCGGGCTTGCGACCGGCAGGAACAAAGGCGGCTAATGCCTTGGTAACCTTTTTTTGCCCCAGCACCTTTGGCAGAAACCACGACCGTTCTGCGCGATCCCAATCGGCCTTCAACCGCTCGACATCCAAAGTTTTCACTCCGTCGGCATAGGGGACCGAGAGTTGGCTGGTGATTTCGCGGTGATGCTTCAGAAGATCAATCCCCTTACGCACCGCCGATGCCACATCTGCTGGCCAGGGAATAGATAGCTGCTCCATGAGCACTCGGTGACGGGCCAACAGGTCCAGACCGCCCCTAAGGCTGACGGCAATGGAGTTCGCATCCGGCTTCAGCATAAAGCGCCAGTCGCGGCCGGCAGCCCGCGGCAACAGTTCGGCAAGAACCTTGAGGCCCTCACGCGACCGTTGCGCCAAGCCAGGGTCGGGTAGGCCGGTGAGCCTGAGGAACTCAGAGGCAGTGGTCTTCAAGGACTCTGCCGCCACCGGTACGGCCTGGGCTGCCTGGATCAAAGTATCGCGCCAGTGCGGCGACCATTCGCTATGGGCGATGACCGCAAGCGGAGTGTCGGTGATCGCCCCTACCGCCTGAGCGCTGACATCCATGCGATCCGCAAGGTCGCACAGGTCGCGATAACCGTCTGCGTCATGAGACTCTGCCGAGGGCCAGGAGAGTCCCAGTCGCGGTATGTTCTCGCCACCGAGAATGCGGCCAATGGCGGCAAAGGCAGTAAGTCCATTGCGGTGCTTGCGGTGCAGGCGCTCCACATAGGTGTTAAGTTCATCGCGTAATGCCTTCAGCCGTCGGGCCTCGCGCCGCCACTCCTCCGCATCCACGGCACCCTTGGCATCCCAGGCTTGGCGCAACTGTTCCAAGACATCCAGCTTGCGAGCCTTGTTGGAGTGGAGTTCAAGACAGAAATCTCCCAGTCCCACCCCGCGCAGTCGCCGGTAGACGACGTCCAGTGCTGCGATCTTCTCCGACACAAACAGCACCGTCTTACGCTCGGCCAAGCATTGGGCAATCAAGTTGGCGATGGTCTGGCTCTTTCCTGTGCCAGGCGGCCCAATCAGCACAAAGTCCTTGCCTCGCGCGGCAGTCATCACCGCCGATAGCTGCGATGAATCCGCTGGGAGCGGGCAGAATATCTGGTCAGGTTCAAGCTCGCGATCCAATGTATGAGGATCGACAAATCCCATAGTGCTGGGAAAGGGCTCGCGTGGGGTGTCAATTAGGTGGCGAACCACCGGATTTTTCTTGAGTTGATCGGTACGATCGACCAGATCCTTCCACATCAGGAACTTTGCAAAGGAGAAGGTGGCCAGAGCGACCTCCTCCTTTACCTCCCAACCCGGAATGTCCTTGATAGAGTTAGCAACTTGGCGCCAGATACCGGTAATGTCCAAACCATGGCCGTCTTTAGGCAGCTCAGCGTCGCCGAACGGCAGGTTCAGCTTGAAATCCTGACGCAACATTTCCAGCAGCGTCGGGTTGAAACGCGGTTCATCCTCGTGCAGCAAGAGTGAGAAGCCAGAACGGATACTTTTACGTTCCAACGTCACTGGCAAGAGAATCAGAGGCGCCTTGTAACCTCTCTCCTCAGCCTTAGTGCGCTTCCAAACTAGGAAGCCGAAAGCCAGAAACAGGGTATTGGCACCACCTTCCTGGAGATTGGCACGAGCCTGGCGGTACAGTTCCACCAGGCGGGCTTCCAGTTCGGCTTGCGACAGGCCAACCAGCACCTGCTCGCGGGTCAGCGCGTCCAGCGCGTGGGCGCGACGGGCATCTTCATTATAACGCTCCTTATATAGCGTTTCGTTACGGGAATCCGTTCCCTCCATCATGTCCGGGCGAGGTAATAGCCTGATGCGCTTACCCTGGGCGATAAGATCTTCCAGCCGGCCAGGATCCGGCGCGTCGAGTGGCACCACCCGCTTCGTAGCGTGGAAATTGAGCAAGCTGTTGCGCAACGACAGGTCCAGTAGCTTGCGCTGCCACCGGTCGAGTCGCCCCTGAGGAGTAGTCGGTATCTCCTCAGGCGTAATGATGTCTTCTTCTGGTAGGTCGGGCGCAGCTTCGAATTGTGGCTCCAGTTCCACTTCAGGGACAGTTGCTACAGAGGCGACAGCGTCGCCAGATGACAACGGCTTGATACGCTGCATACGAGCGCGGCGAATATCCACAACGAGCTCGAAACTGTCATCTTCGACCATAATCTGCTGTGTGCCGCGCTCGACCGCGCTGCTAAAGGCTGGCAGCGGGCGATGAGTAACCAGCGTGGTTTCAAACAACGCCATCTCTTTCAACTGCACCCGCTTACGTAAAGCCGAAACATCATCCACCACGGCCGTGGTGAACTCCTCGGCCTTTAACCACACCCCGGCGAAGGCGTGGCTCTGGGTGAATACAACGACGGGATTGAGGCCGCACTGCTCAAGACAGGCACAGAACAGCAGCGTGGTGTCCAGACAGGTAGCCAGACGAACTTCAAGGATCTGCGCCGCACCACGCACCTTCTGGCCAGCATGCTCAAAGCTGGCCGGCGGCAAAGCGTAGTCTATGCCTTGGGCTCCGATGGCACTCCAGATAGAAGATGCAAGTTCCCAAGCGCGCTTGAGGCCGCCGGCATAACCGTTCAATCCGGCCTCACGCCCGTTTTCGCGCAGGATATCGGCCGCTTTCTTGAGGATGCGATCCACTGCCGGATCGTTAGGTTGGACGAAGGCGGCCACCATCTCAGGCACTTGCCCGATGCCGCTCCAATGGTTTCGGGGCAGCAGTTCGATAGGTTTCACCAAACGGGAGATTTCTTCGGCGCCGGCCTTGAGGGTAAAAATTGCGTTGGCCGCCTCGGCCTCTGTCAGGCGGGCCAGCAGTCCGGCATCCAGGCTCACATCGAGGTCAGATATGTGGTAACGTTGACCGACTCCAAGACTATCGAGGCGCCATTTGCGAGCTTGGAAAAAAGCTGGCTCACTAGAAAGTTCCAATTCAATTTCTGTAAGGGCGACATCACCGTCATTCACAACAACTAGTTCACGCAGCAAAGGAACTGCGTTCTGGTGAAAGGCAAGATTGACTCTGCTGGTTAATGAGGCCTCGATTTGGGCACTAGCACCCACAACTTTCTCGATAGACATGCCTACCCCCGTCCATCCTGCAGCGGAAGCAAACCAACTATCACAGGTTGATATCTTGGCCAATCAGCGAGAGAATAGCGCTGTAAAAACCTCTACAAGGCGCAGCTACACCGCAACTTGCCACCTACCGGCGGATGAGGTGTAAGTACCTGTCGCCAACCACCGGCCCCCACGGACGGCCATCAGGAGGATTCAGAGTAGAAATGGAATGCGCCTGGAAAATGAAAGCCCAACCGTTGTCGGCCGGGTATCGGTGTCGGATAAGGCAATGAGAGATGGGGGAAAATGGTGGGCGCACTAGGGCTCGAACCTAGGACCCGCTGATTAAGAGTCAGCTGCTCTACCAACTGAGCTATGCGCCCATTTTCCCTCGGGCGGC